>Ga0210064_1000498_pt1 | contig 18507 bp, 16 predicted proteins | sample Muzzi_CordC_D2_FD_185531 | JGI IMG/M metagenome (GOLD analysis project Ga0210064, IMG submission 185531) | Wetland microbial communities from San Francisco Bay, California, USA, that impact long-term carbon sequestration - Muzzi_CordC_D2 (SPAdes) | ecosystem: Environmental > Aquatic > Marine >...
GAATTATACCAGCGCGGTATTTATTGCGGGTCCATCGGCTATGTCGGTTTTGACGGTGCAATGGATTCCAATATCGCTATTCGTACATCGACATATTCCGGTGGCCAACTCAGGTTCTGGGTCGGCGGAGGTATTATCGCCGACTCCGAGGCAGATGCGGAGTACTCGGAAACACTCGACAAAGCAGCCGCTATCCTGAAGCTGCTTAAACAATGGGAGATTGACCATGTGGGTGGTGAAGATTGGCGGAAGCCTTGCAGCGGATGAGCTTCTACCATGCTGGCTGGACTCATTGAGTTGCTATGGTGGCGGTGAGGTAGTCATTGTACCGGGCGGGGGGCCATTTGCCGAGCAGGTCCGTATCTCGCAACACTTCTGGCACATCGATGATTCCACTGTGCATGTCATGGCTTTGCTGGGCATGGAGCAGTACGGTTTTATGATGTCTGGAATACGCAATGACCTGGTACCGGTTGAGTGTGAAGCCGACATATTTCGAGTCCTGAAGAAAGCCGGTGTACCCATCTGGTTACCGACGTTTATGGTCACTCATGATGAGGATATTGAGCCTTCGTGGGATGTGACATCGGACAGTCTGGCTGCCTGGCTGGCGAGGAAGATCGGAGCCAGCCGGCTGCTGTTGGTGAAATCGGTGAGCCTTGGGGACAGGAAAGTTTCTGCTGAGGAATTGAGCCAGCAAGGTATTGTTGATACGGCGTTTCCCGACTATCTGCGGCAAGGCAAATTCATTACCATGATTATGCAGCAGGAACACTACAAGCTCATACCACAGATGCTGAATTGTGGAACGACCGCAGGTGCGCAAGTGGTGGCCAGTGGGACAAAGAATCTGGCGGTTCGATCTCCGTAATGCCGGACGCAGTTTGTGTCCACGCTACGGGAATTCATGGTTTCGTATAGGCAGGTGCACCATTTTCGCATAACCGATTGCCGGCAGTACTGTCACAAGGAAGCACGACATGTTCGGTAAGGACCGCCTCATCCAGTTGAGCGCGTACCCGTTCAATGGCTGTTGCGGATAATCGGGATGTCCGCATTCCACCATGGCAGAGAGCGGTGCGGAAACCCAGGTAATCGGGGGCAAGTGCCGACAGCACCGGTATGTCCGTTACCTGAAGCGAGCCGGCCAGCCCCGTCAACAGGCCCAGCTTTTTTCCCTGACGCACGAATGCAGCCACAGTTTGCCTGTCCAGATGGTGAAACAGACCGCCACTCGTTTTGTCAGCTGTATCGAGCATGACGCCGAAACAACCCGCCGCTCGCAGAGGCTCGAGGAGATGCAATGGTGGGTACTGATCGATGAACAGCACCGCAATCAGGTGGATGCCGGTCTGGCTGGCAGCCGCCAGTGTATTCAGGATATCGGCATGAGTACAGGGACCGAATAGTCCAACCTTGACGAAATCCACTCCATTGGCGCTGGTGGCCTGGATTGCGTCTGCAATGACTTCCGCCGACATTGGCAGATCGCCTACCGTCGCGCTGACCAGCCGACGCCTGTCGACGAATCGTGTAACGGATTGCTGTATATCGTTGGAAACGGCACCCAACGCACCCCGGGCCGGGTCTTTAAGATCTATTATATTGGCGCCAGCCTCAAGCGCCATTCTGGCTTCCTGCAGGTCTGTCACACTTGCCAGCAATGCAGTCATACAATTACCTCATTATGTTGTTTGTCTCGGAACTGTGTTACCGCTTCCATGAGCCATTCCCACGCCTGCTGTTCGTGCGGTCCGGCTGTTTTCTCTACGGCGATGGTGAGATATTCGATCTCGGACTGGATTTTCTGCCGGGGCAGCATATGCAGACGGCTGACTAGAATCGCGGCTTCGAGTACGGCAGCTTGTGCGCGATTAAAGCCGTGGAAGGGTGCGTGTTGTTCCTCATGGACAGGCCGGCATAGCAAGCGTGGTCTGAGTTCGTCGTCTTCCACCCGCTCGACAAGGACTTCGGTATGGGCCAGCGTATCCTGCAGGCGGGCACCCGCAATCCTGTTGGCCGGGCATAGTGGCCATTGCCACCGACCCGTTAGGCAACCGGCGATAATGCGCACATCATCTGTGTAGTTTATAACCGCGCAGTGCTCACGCAGCATGTTGTCCAGCGATTGGGACGGGCGAAACGGGGCCAGCAACAGGTATTCTCCTTCCTCGCGGATACCCATGGGAGCAATATGAATATGGCCGTCCTCGGCGCGTGTCGTTACTACTGTTTCTCGAATCATGATCGCTTGCCTGTCTTGGCCAGGGTGGCTCCGGGTTCGGTGTAGTCACCGGTATCTTGTTCGGTCTGTTCGCTTGCGCACCCCCAGTTCAATTCCTGGTCCTGTGTGTATCGCTTACCCAGCTGCCAGGCGATCTGTGCATGGGCCATTTCAGTCCCGAGATAGAAGGCGTGGCCGGTATCGCCATCCAGATCCAGATGCTGGAAGAGTTCGAAGGGATCACTGCCGGTGTACAGCCCTTCCCGGTTGTAGATGTGAATTCCTTCACTGCTAACCTGGATTCTGTAGCTGGGATCGCGCACGGCAGACGCTGTCTCTTCGATCTCTTTTCGATTGTACGGGAAAGGTCGGCGTTCGTGCAGGCTGATCAGGCTGCCGTCAATATCACGTGGCAGGCTGTTTGCCTCATGTGCGCAATACATTACACGCCTGGCAACATCCACTTCATTTACGGCACGCTTTGCATGAGGGCTGACGGAAGTGGTCAGCACATGATTGATGCGCAATTCTGTTGCGATGCCGGTCAGCACGGCATTGATACCACCGGTATCAGCGTCTGTCAGTTCAGTGACATTGCCAATACCCATCAGGATTTCGCTATCAGGTCGGAGTCGGCGCAGCTCGCGGTAGCGGTGGATGGACTCGGTAAAGCCATACAGCAACGGATCGAGGATGGGGTCGGCCAGGTAGCGACGGTCGCTGGAATCGAGTTGTTCCATTGCCCACATCAGGGAATCCAGATCACCTGGCACCGAGGGGATGAGTACCGGTACCGACTCGACCTCATCAGCAAGCCATAAGGTGTCAGCATTCAGGCTCAGCAGATAGTCGGCTCCGGCGAGGCCACCGGTCAGGAGCTCTTGCGGATCCACCGAGTCGACGCTGACACGAAACCCGGCGCTGATCAGGCTGCTGACGGTCTCGGCCAGGTGCGGGAAGGGCGTATTCGGCAAACAGCCAATATCAATCACGTCTGCGCCTGCGCGGCGATATACCTGTGCACGCTGCAGGATTGCGTCCACGTCCAGTTGAGGGGCGTCGACGATTTCCGCAAATATGTTGATGTCATAGCGGCTGAGGTCAGGTTTGTGCTCGCTCTGCCCGAAGTACTGCGGCAGGTCCTTGAGTTCGTCCGGACCACGCTGTACCGGCACCCCATAATGCTCGGACAGTGACTGCAGATCACCACGACAGCGGCCGGGCACGATAACGCGGTCGACATCAACCGGACGTGGAAGCCGGCGTCGAATCATGTCAGCAGTCATCAGACCGGCGACATTAATGCCCAGTTGATGTGTGCGCGGGGTAAACGCGGTCGGTTGCATGGCTTCGAGGACCCTGGTGAGGTTCTTTTCCGCCAGCTTTCCGGTCAGGAACAGGATGCTCTCGGCCATGACATGTGACGCTCTAACGCCCGCCGTAGCTGCTCCATATCGGAGACCACCTCAGTTGCTTCGAACTGTTGCAGCTTCCGGACATTGTCGAGATCGATGCGGCGCGGATACACAGGTACGGTACCGGCCGGTGCCTTGGACAGCAGTTCCGGCGCAGTGTCGCAGGCGAACACGATGGATTTGATCCGACACTTGCCAGCCTGCGCATACATATTGGTGACCAGTGTATCAGAGATCCCCCACACACATTTTGCCACCGTGTTGGAGGTTGCCGGTGCAATCACATAGGTATGGTAGACGCCGTTATAAAGCCGGCCGACCGGAACGCCGCTCGCCGTGGTATCGCGGAAGACACGGAATTTTCCACGCAGATCACTCACGCGGTAGCCATATATGTGCAACACTTCTTCAGCCGCCCGGCTAAGAAACAGGTCGACGTTGTCGATTGTCTGTAATAATTCGAGGCATTCCGGGACAAAGTGACCAGAACCGGTTATCGCCCATGCCAGGCGCGGGTTTGTGTTCTCAGATGACATGACCGACCTCGCGTCTGTATCTGCCCGGCATAAATCGCGCGGCACTGAATTGCAGTTCACCAGGCTGCATGCTGAGTGCAAAACCTGATTTTGTCGGCTGAACCCAATCGGGACATCAGAACTGTGGCAGTTGGATATCGTGTGCTGGTGGTGGCATAGGCTAGGTACCAGCTATCGTGTAGGCGTGATGCTGCAGCGTTTCATTTTGCGGTACAGGGTGTTACGACTGAGTCTCAGGTGTTTGGCGGCAGTGGAGACGTTCCAGCGGCAAAGTTCCAGTTCCTGAATCAAGGCTTCGCGCTCGGCGCAGAGCAGCGGATCCGTGGTCTCATCATTGCTGATCGGAGTTGTCTGCGGGCAATCTTGCCTGAAATTCGCATCCCTAAACAGGTCATCGACCAAATCATTCGCTGTAATGTGGTCGGATTCCCTCAGGGCAATCAGGGTGCGCAGTACATTACGTATTTGCCGGATATTGCCCGGCCAGGAATATCTGATCAGGCGGTTGATCACTTCTTCATCGACCTGGATGTTTGAGTCAGGCCCGATTTCTTCCCTGATCAGATGATGCACCAGATTGTGCTTGTCAGTACGTTCACGCAGTGCCGGCAATGTAACGCGAACTCCCTGCAAGCGGTAGTACAAATCTTCGCGGAAGCTGCCTTCTTCCAGCATCGTCGAGAGATTGCGATGGGTTGCACTGATTATCCACAGGTCCAGCTTCACCACGTTCTGACCGCCCAGCGGGACAACTTCCTTCTCTTCCAGGACCCGGAGCAGGCGTGCCTGCAAAGAATGCGGCATGTCGCCGATCTCGTCGAGGAACAATGTACCACCATTGGCCTGCACGATTTTGCCCGGGCTACCCTGCCGGTTGGCACCGGTAAAGGCGCCGGCTTTGTATCCGAACAATTCACTTTCAATTAACGATTCCGGAATCGATGCACAGTCAATTGTCACGAAGGGTTTGTTCGCCCGCGCACTGGACTGATGCACAGCCCTGGCGAATACCCCCTTACCGGTACCACTTTCCCCGCACAGGAGAAATGGAATGCCCTTGTCAAGCACACAGCGCGCAATACGGATGTTCTGGGCCATACACTGATCACCGAATTCCAGTGTACTAAGCGGTTCCGCACTGATGCTGTTTCCGATGCGGCTGTTCTTGACGCGGATAGCCGCTCGTGGCTTGCCATGAGTAAAGCTTTCCGACTCGGGCTTCTGGACGATGGCAAAGAAGCGACGCCCCTGTGTCGCTTCATGTATTGGAACAGCGTGCAGTGAACTGTAGACTGGTTGCTCCAGAAGCGAGGGTAGCGTCAAATCGAAGATTTCATCGATTTTCTGTCCACGAAGATGGGTAGGAGACTTCCGGCCCACCTGGACCAGCGCACTCTGGTTGGATGCCAGTATTTCGCCATCGGATTGAAAGGCTATCAGCCCTTCTCCAAGCGTATTAACGAATTCCGGGCGGCTGTGGAAGTGCATGATGAAATGATTCTTGAACATGCACAGAAAGCCACGATTCTCGATCGTTTTGGCTGACATGTTCACCAACGCCAGCGTGTGCTGCTGTGCCTTGCTGAATTTACTGGAGGCGCTCAGTACTGCAAGTATCTTCCCGCTCGGGTCATAGATGGGCGAGGCGGTGCAGGTTAGTGCGAGGTTACTGGCCAGGAAGTGCTCGTTCTGATGAATGATCAGCGGTTGTTGCTCCGCGAGGCAGGTGCCCATGCCATTGGTGCCCTGCAGCTGTTCGGACCAGATCGCTCCTTCTTTCAGGCTGCTGTTGGTCGCCGTTGAGTCGAAGCTGGGGTCACCCGTGTAGTGCAGGATCATGCCGGATTCGTTGGTTAGCAGGATGGAATGCCCGGAGCCGGCAACCTGCTGATAAAGATTTGCCATTTCAACCTTGGCGATGTGTAACAGATTGCCGAGGCTTTCCTGCTGTTCGAGCAGCGTATGCGTCTCTACAATTTCCGGTACACGTTTGTGGGTGGGGTCCAGCCCATACTTTCCAAAGCAACGCCGCCACGACCTGGATATTATCGGATTGACAGATATATCTTTCCCGTTACCGGAGACCACCGACAATACGCGGTCGCGATGGCGGGAAATTACTGAAGTCTCCATGTCGGCACACCCTTTTGTTATAGGCATAGGTGTTCCCTTATTAATCTGTCGATGCGGCTATCCCGAGTGATGAGCCAGCGGTACTCCGCTAAACGAGGCGCTTACATTTTATTCGTTAATCTGGTCGTCACGGAACATAGCTCCCTCTTCAAGAGTCTAAACGAGTTTGTGCGTTTTTCCACCTGTTGGACACAAAAAATGCCTTATTTTCAATATTGTTGTTTTACCAGTCCCCTGAAACTCTGATTCGGTGCCGAGTTTACAGCGCAGACTGCTCAAAAACATGAATAACTGCAAGGCCCGGTGACGAGGTGCGCCAGCGCGCCGATGGGAGATTACAGCAGCATATTCATACTAGCTGCCGCACGGTATGTCTGCAGGTCCGCTTGCCGGTCTCGGCTGATCGACTATACTGACGATATCCAGCTTGTTTACGGCGAGTGCCTGTAGATTGCGACGTTAGTGGCGGATTTAAGAACAACCCACAGGGTGCAAAGGCATGCATTACTAGCATTGAACCGGAGGTTAGGTAATGGCGTGGCGCGAACGTACGACCGACGAAACGTACAGTGACCCGGAAGTAGAGGTGCGTTTGAAGGAAGAGCTCCCGCACTGGCATCTCGAAAATGGCTGGATCCGCCGAAAGTACAAAACCAGTGGATGGAAGTCAACGCTCATGGTCGTCAATACAGTGGGCCATCTGGCGGAAGCGGCTTTCCATCATCCCGACCTGGCGGTGTCTTACGCTTTCGTAATCGTAAAATTAATGAACCACGCGGCCAAAGGCATTACGGATAAAGACTTTGCCTTGGCGCGCAAGATAGAGGAAGTCATTACCTGGCAACCGGGTCAGGAGGAGGGTCCCCTGACAGGTACGCCGGATGATCCGCGTTTCAAGTACATCAAGTACGACTAGGAGCCTGTCGGACTTAGGTGTTCGTAGCGAGGCGAGTGGGAGAGTGAGAACAAATCGTTTCGATTTTGAGGCGCATAGAGGGACCTACGCAACGAGAAATCGGGACGATTTGGGCCGCTCTCCCACCGCCGCAGCAGAATCAGCCTAAGTCCGACAGGCTCCTAGTATCCCGCAAACCTGGGAATGAGTTGTTATTCCCCGGGACGATCGGCATGCATGGAAGCCACCATAGAGCTCTTGCTAAGGTGATGCCGTGATGGTACCGAACTTCCTTCCGCAGAATGGAAAAATACGCGTGATTAAGAGCGGTGTTGTAAATTCAAGACAATTTCAAGGTGGATTCTGCCTTGCTTATTCTATATTAGTATCAGTGGTCTAACTAATATAGCCTGTCCCAAAATGGCAGTGTGTCATATTATAGCGACACCGAATCTCACAATTGCCCCTGTCTGCCTCATAAATGTGACGTTTCTTTTTTCATGTGGTCGCGAAAATCCCGGCAATTAAATAAAAAGCAGATATATAACAATAAGAAAGCTATTCTATTTCGATTTTGGCATAGCTGTTGCGTTGCTTCATCCAACCTTATAACAACACTTAAGTTCGATTCCGATGTAGAGCGGCACGTGAACATTTCGGGTGTAACGACATGACATTCCGGGTTACCCCGGGTTACTACCACGATAGATCAGGAGGTTGAGATGGGGACGAAACAAGTTAAGCAAAAGCTAACCGCGTTTGCCGGCTCTGTGGGGCTGGTATTCGCAACGAGCACGGCTCATGCCATAGGACCGATCGAGGTCGGCGGCTGGGAACTCAATTTCAGCGGTAACGTCAACGGCTTCGCCACCGTTACCAATTGCGATGCAGACGGCGGCGGTGAGCTGGTCGAGGCGGGCCTGGCTTGCGGTTCCAATGGCAACAACCGGAACGTCACAGCCATCCAGTCGGGCCTTCTGCCCTCGTGGTTCGGGTTTGGCGCCAAGACCACCCAGAATGATTACGATATCGGCGTCACGATCGGTTATCAGCCGGGGATCAGCACCAACAACAAGGTTGGTGAGAGCCAGGATCTGAACAGTGCCCTGGGTCTTAACAATTCGAATTTCCGGCAGGTGTTCCTCACCTTCGGACAGAGCAACTGGGGAACCGTCAAGATCGGTCGTGATATCGGCATACTGGGCAGCGACGCCATTCTCTCGGATATGACCCTGCTGGGTGTGGGTACTGTCTCCGACCTTGCCACCGGCGGCGGTAATACCACCCTGGGCCGTATTGGTGTGGGTTACATCTATGCCGACTGGAAGGCGCAGATCAGCTGGGCCTCACCCACCTGGAACGGCTTCTCGACGACCGTGGGCGTATTCTCGCCCTGGGGTTTGAGTTCAATTGCGGCCCCTGGTACCAGTGCGACTGCGACTTCGTTTGACCAGAAGTCAAATACACCCAGGTTGGAGGGTAAAGTCGATTACAGCTGGAAAGGAGACTATGCCGGCAAGGTCTGGTTCAGCGGTCTTTATCAAAGTATCGATACCGGCACCTCCACTATTGACGACATTGATTCCTGGGGTGTGGATGCCGGTGTCAAGATCGGTTTCGGTGGCTTCGATCTGATTGCCTATGGTTACACCGGCGATGCCCTGGGCACTACCGGTTATCTCTGGGACGCGGTTTCTGCGGGCGGTAAAGAACGTGAATCCAAGGGTGGCTATGTTCAGGGCACCTATAAAATTCCTGACTGGGGCACCAAGCTCGGTGTGAGCTATGGTCTCAGCAAGCTGGATACCGCCTCGGACGAGTCGGGTAATACCTCGCTGGTTGACACAAACAGTTCCTGGATCGGCGGTATCTATCACCCACTGACAGAGGCACTCACCCTGACGCTGGAATACACCTACACCAAGGCGGAGGCACATAATAATAACGAGGCGACGGAGAAGAGCCTCGCTGCCGGTGCGATTCTGTTCTACTAGGCCCCAGGGCGTTATCAGATCCCGGGGGGCCGGTAGATTTGATCCTGCTATAAAGCGGCGCGAGACCTCGCGCCGCTTTTTTTGAGCCATTTCGATCAGGATCCGCTACGGGTGCGTTAAACCGGGTTCTCATCTACAATGTCAGCAGTGTTGCGAAAGCAGACAAAAAAGGAGTGAGAGGAGAGATGCGAGTCATTCCCCCCGTTTCACGTACCATGCGATGGTTTGCCTCAATTTCACTGCTGTTCGCGGCATTCTGCTTCGGCATGCCGGGCGAGATTGACGCGGCCGCTGAGGACAAGACCTCAGCCACCTTCCTGTGGAAATGGCATGAGCGTTACGTACGTATCGAACCGCAGGCTGCTTTGAATGCGCCCGCCAATGACCATCCAGTCAATTTCACGTCCCAGCAGATCGGCATGATGCTGGATGCACTGCGCGTTGTCGTGCCACAGAAGAAGCGATTCTTTTCCAGAAACAAGCCAGCCCCGGAGACGGGGGCTCCGGTGTTTGCCAACAGCGAGTTGGAGGTCCTGAGCGATAGCTTGTCCCGTGGTCTGGCCAGGGCCGGACCCGGTGAGGACATCGTCTTCGTTACCACCGGCAATTATGATCGTGCCTTTGGCGGTGTGTTGAAGGAGCGTGAGGTAAACACCGGCAGGGTATTCTATGTGGATGGTAAGCTGAATATCATCTTCGGTGAGATCCGTGGACAGTTCTCCGAGCCCCGCGGCGCCGGCGCGATGGTGGCCTATCCAGCGGTGAACCCCGTGCCGGGGTCACGTAAAGCAGCTGCTCCTCATGAATGGAACATCGTTCTCGACCCTGGGGTAAGCCTGTATGAGAGCAATCACGAGTCACGCTCGGACTGGGTGCTGATCGACCCCGATACCACCGTGACGCGTTACCAGGAAAAACGGAAACTCGAAGCGCTTTCGGCTGAAGAAGGCTTGTCACCGCTGGCCGAGGAAACCGAGCGACTCGCCGCGGAGCAGGAGGAACTGCGCCAGAAGGTCCAACAACTCGAACAGGATGCTCAATCCGGCAAGAGCCCGCTAGCGGAAACTCAACCACCTGAAACACCTCCAGCAGAAGCTGAGAAAACAGCGATACCTAAAGCGGCCGTCATTGAATCAGCCCCTTCGGGGGGCTCGCTGGAACAGCGCCTGAAGGTCCTGAAACGCCTGCTTGATCAGGGCCTTATCAGCGAGGAAATCTACAACGCCAAGGTTAAAGAGCTGCTGGATGAAAATCTGTAGGGTAGGCGTTGTTGACCCCGTGTGACAGGGACCTGGTTCAAATCATTGCCTCTTGGTCCTGTGGCTTACACAGTCAAGATACGCCAACCACGAACCTGTTGATACAGATTTACGCTGGCTACCCGATCGGACGGTATCCATCGAAAGGTCGGGTTTGAGTTACCGGGCCCCGCCGCCGCCGTGTTTATCCGGCTGATCCGGTTCGGCGATCAGGTGAGACCATCCCCGATACGCGGACAGGTGAGCAGGGACATTATGGACACGAATAATATCCACGCCCTGTTCGCAGAGTTTGAGAGAGACTCCGATGGTTGCCAGATCCTTGTCGTTTTCTTCAAGAGAAGCAAAACTCTTCATGAAGGATTTGCGCGAATGCCCGATTAACACGCGCAGACCGTGTTGCCTGAAGCGACTGGCGTGGCGCAACAGCTCCAGCGATTGCAGGGCATCTTTACCGAAGCCGATGCCGGGGTCGAAAATGATCCTGTTCAGATCCAGATTTGCCTTGTCCCAGGCCTCGATCTGTTCAAGCAGCCACCTTTCGACTTCTTCGCAAGGATCACGGTCCGCTGGCAAGATGACACCACGATCAGCGGGCAGGGTGAGTTGATGCATGGCTATCCACTGCTTGTCACTGGATCTTGCCAGCTCGATCATGGCAGGTGATGTGAGTCCACTGACGTCATTGATAATATCCACACCGGCGTCCAGGGCCTTTGTGGCGACTTCAGGGTGATAGGTATCTACGCTCAGGAGTGGTGATATCAGAGGCTTCTTATACTTCTCGACCAGAGGCCCCAGGATTGGCTCAAGGCGCGACCATTCATCAACTGGCCCCAGCGGTGTCGCCCCCGGACGGGTCGATTCGGCACCCACATCGACAATGTGAACACCGGCCTGAACCATTGCATCCACGTGGGGTTCGATACTGTGCCAGTGCACATGACGGCCGCCATCCGAGAACGAATCCGGTGTGACGTTTACAATGCCCATCCAGAGTGGAATGTGGTGAGGCAGTTCCCCGGACCACTCTAGCAGTGTTTTAGGACCCAGTCCGGGCACCCTCAAGCGGGGTTGCAGGGCGACAAGGGGCGTGAGTACGAAACCCCGTTCGAGTAATTGGGGATGCGGTATGGTCAGGTCCGTGGTGGCGATTGTCTCGCGACCCCACAGCAGGATATCGATATCGATGGGGCGGGGTGACCAGTGTGAGGTGTCGGTCCGGCCGAGGCGGTTTTGAATCTCCGTGACCCATGCGCGCAACTGCCGGGGTGAGCACTCCGCGTCGCATTCGATAGCCAGGTTGAGGAAAGGCAAGTTCCATGCTGCAGGGGCTAGCTTTGGCAACAGCGCAGGCGACTCGACAACCGGCGAAATCCGTATAATCCTAAGGCCCTTTTGCTGTAGCAGTTCAATGGATCGCCGCAGGTTCTCACACCGGTCCCCGATGTTGGAACCCAGGCCCAGATAAATCTGCATGGTTGGCACTCTCTTGTTGGTCTTGTTAGTATCATTGTGAAAAAGCATTCGGACTCAAGTCCCAATGCAAACCATAATCCAGGCAATTTACAGATCAGTTTACTTCCCCGCTCAGGATCGCATAATGTAACCCGTATCAATCCTGACCGACAGCTGTGCCCCACTATCCTGGTCAGGTGCCCCCACGAGGCCATTGCTGCGTTCCGATCCTTGGAAAGGGCATGCCGCCATTCCCTGCAGATCGCGCCTCGCCTAAAGCGCCTACCGTTGGTTCACTGACCTCGTGGGGACGCGCTGAATGGGTCAATATCAGTAGCGGGGTATACTAGTACCTGCAATACTATAATTATGTTTTAATTGCAACACGTTACTTATCAGTGTTAGCCGATGATTGATTGTCCGCGGGGGTCGCCAGGAGAGATCTGAGATGTTATTTGATAACCATGCCAGCTTCGCCGTCCCGGGTGGCTTCGAATTAAGATTGCGGAGGTCGCCGAGGCAGTGGCGTTTCCGCGTCCTTGTACTTCTGTTCTGTTGGCTGTCACTCATAACGTTAGCGGCTATGGCCGACGGGAATCGGGTACGTGTCGGTTTACTGAAGTTCGGTACCGTAAATTGGGAGATGGATGTCATTCGCACCCACGGGCTTGCAGCCCGCGAGGGCATTGAGCTGGAAGTGCGCCCGCTGGCATCAGTCAATGCCGTTAACGTTGCGCTCCAGGGTGGCGCAGTGGATATCATCGTCAATGATTGGATCTGGGTATCTCGACAGCGCGCGGTCGGTCGTGACTACACCTTTGTTCCTTACTCTCTGGCCGTGGGTTCACTGATGGTGCATCCGGATTCGGGTGTGAAGACGCTAGCGGATCTTCGCGGTAAGCGGATAGGAATTGCCGGCGGACCGGTGGACAAGAGCTGGTTGCTGTTGCAGGTCTATGCCCGTCAAACGCTCGGTGCAGAACTGACCGATCTGGTCGAACCGGTGTTTGCGGCGCCGCCGCTGCTTAACCACCTTATGCTGGATGGCGATTTGTCGGCAGCGTTGAACTTCTGGCATTACGGGGCGCGTTTGAAAGCAGCCGGCATGGAATCCCTGCTGGGCGTCGCCGATATTCTTCCGATCCTGGGCGTGGAGCGCCCGGTGCCGCTGTTGGGTTGGGTTTTCAATGCACGCTGGGCTGAGCAGAACCCGAAAGCCATCGACGGGTTCCTGCGCGCTTCCCGTGCCGCCAAACAAGTGCTCGCAGAATCCGACGAGGAGTGGGAGCGGCTGCAGCCTCTGCTACGGGCGGAAGACGAAGCCACGCTGCATGCGCTACGGGACGGCTACCGTGCGGGTATCCCGTCTTGTTTCGGGAAACCTGAAATCGGAGCAGCCCGGCAGGTCTTCGAGATTATGGCGCGTGAGGGCGGGGAAAAGCTGGTCGGTTCAGGCCGCACTCTCAGTGCAGGTACTTTTTGGCAAGGTTACGAATTCGGGACATGTCCGCAATAGTGTTACGCGGCAGGGAACCCTGGCTGCGGGGCCTTTCCCTGCTGGGTTTTCTGGTCGTCTGGCAGTTGGCTGCCATGGCAGTAAACAAACCGCTGCTGCCAGCCCCTACGGTCGTACTGTCAAGTCTCTGGAATGATCTTACCGAGGGCAGCCTGCTCTATCATCTGGGGATCACGCTGGCCCGTGTTGCCGTCAGCTTCCTGATCGCGATGGCGCTGGGAACCGCTCTGGGTATCGTCATGGGCCGCTACCGGGACGTTGATGCAGCGCTGGACAGCCTGCTGGTGCTGGCCTTGAACATCCCGGCCCTGGTTACCATTATCCTCTGCTATATCTGGTTCGGGCTCACGGAGACGGCAGCAGTAACGGCAGTAGCCCTGAACAAGATTCCGACCGTTATAGTGACCGTGCGTGAAGGGGCCCGGGCGGTGGACCGGCAACTCATGGAGGTGGCGGGTGTCTATCGGGTTTCGATGCGGCGCACTTTTTTCCAGGTCTACCTGCCACAACTTTATCCTTACCTGATGGCGGCGGCACGCAGCGGGCTGGCACTGATCTGGAAAATTGTACTGGTGGTCGAACTGCTGGGGCGCAGTAACGGGGTCGGTTTTCAACTCGGGACTTTCTTTCAGTTCTTCGACATCACCGGCATCCTGGCCTATACGCTTGCATTTGCCGCGGTGGTGCTGGTCGTGGAGGCAACGCTGATGAGGCCTTTGGAAAGGCGCCTGACGAGGTGGCGACCGTGAAGAACCGCCTGGAAGTCAACATCCGGCGCAAGATATTTCCGGGTGCGGACGTGGTGGTCGTGGAGGAATTTATGCTTACCGCGTCAGCCGGAGAGTTTGTGGCTATTGTGGGGCCGTCCGGAGCCGGCAAGAGCACCCTGCTTAACATCGTCGCCGGTCTGGATCGGGAGATGGACGGTGATGTGCAGATAGATGGTCAGCCCCTGCATGTGGACGGGCTGATAACGGTGCGTATCGGTTTTGTATTTCAGGAGCCCCGGCTCATGCCGTGGTTAACGGTGATGGATAACCTGATGCTGGTGCTGGACAAGAGTACGGACAGCGTGGAGCGGATCCGACAGCTGCTACGTGAGGTAGGGCTTGCCGACGTAGAACAATCATTTCCCAATCAGCTTTCCGGTGGTATGCAGCGGCGTGTCTCGCTGGCGCGGGCATTTGCCATGCGGCCGGAATTACTGCTGATGGATGAACCCTTTTTATCTCTGGATGCGCCTACCGCCGCGCGCCTGCGCCAATTGTTGCTGACGCTGTGGGGAGAACTCCACCCGACTGTTTTGTTCGTTACCCATCACCTGCGCGAAGCGCTGGCACTCGCCGATCGTGTGTTGTTTTTGTCCAGTAGTCCAGCCAGAGTGGTGCTGGAAGTCCCGGTGCAACTGCCACGACCGCGGGAACTGCGGGACACCGGTATCGGCGAATTACACGACCACCTGCTGGCGCAGTATCCCGAACTGCTGTCCGGGTTGGTGGAAGAGGAGAAGCAGTCAGCATCGGACATTTCCGATTCCGATAATCGTCTGGCTTCAAGGTGATGAAAATGGTGCTCTAATGGATACGATGAACGTCAAGATGACCAGCGTGCTGGAGGTGGACCAAGTCAGCAAGTCCTATGCTACCCGCAAGGCCCTGGACAGGGTGAACCTGTCGGTGGCAGCCGGGGAGTTTGTAGCATTGCTTGGACCCAACGGTGCCGGCAAGACGACTCTGTTCCAACTGGCCAGCGGTCTGTTCGTGGCGGATGGCGGACGCATTCTGATTGAAAATCGGGATATGCGCACGGAAACGGTATCAGCGCTGGCAGGCGTCGGGGTCGTGTTTCAACAACCCACGCTGGACCTGGATCTTAGCGTGCGTGCCAACCTGCGCTTTCATGCTCGTCTCCATGGCATGGATACAGCCCGTGCCAGGCGCCGGATACAGGAAGAACTGGAACGCCTGGATCTGCTGGACAGGTCAGACGATGCGTGCCGCTCTCTGAGCGGGGGTATAAGGCGCAGGGTGGAGCTTGCCCGCGCCCTGCTGCACGAGCCGCGGCTGTTATTGATGGATGAGGCTACCGTCGGACTCGACCCCGCGTCACGGCGTGGGCTGTTGGACTATGTCCGCGGGCTTTGTGACTCTCGTCACCTGGGGGTGCTCTGGGCTACCCATCTGGTTGACGAGGCAGAGTGTGCCAGTCGTGTGGTAGTCCTGCACCGTGGCCGTCTGTTGTGTCAGGGCACGCCGCAGGAGCTGGTGCAGCAGACCCGTGCAAATGACCTTTCGGGGGCCTTTCTTGAACTAACCGGGTCGTCCAGTGATTCCCGAGAGGAGAACAATTGATGTGCAAGAAACCAAAGTCTTACTCAACCGGTTCGTTGTTTATAGGGTTGCTCTGCCAGCTGGTCGCGGCACCGCTCCTGGCCAGGGATACCGGCTACTTGTTCGTAAGCAGTGAAAAGGATCATGTTGTCACTGTGCTGGACGGGAAATCCTATGAAAAGGTAGCGGCGATCAAGACATCCGAAAGGCCGCGAGGATTGAAATTCAGCCCCGACAACAGCCTGCTTTATGTCGCCTGCGGGGATGGCGACTCGATTGACATTATCGATATTGCCAAGCTCAAGGTTGTCGATCAATTGGATGTTGGCGATGATCCGGAACGTTTTGATCTCAGTCCGGACGGACGCTATCTTTACGTGTCCAACGAGGACGACGGGCTGCTTACGGTATTCGACCTGGAACAAAAGAAGACGGTCGCCGAGGTCGAGGTGGGTGAGGAACCGGAGGGTGTGATGGCAAGTCCAGACGGGCGCACTGTCTATGTGTCTTCAGAGGTGGCTAATATGGTGCATGTCGTGGATGTCGGAACCAGTGCGGTGAAAGCCAATGTGCTGGTGGGTAACCGTCCGCGCCGGTTCGCGTTAGCCGCTGACGGAAAGGAAGTCTGGGTAACCAGCGAACTGGCCGGCCTCGTTTCCGTGATTGACACGAAAGAAAACCGGGTCATTGACGAAGTCAATTTTGAGCCAAAGGGTTTCCGGCCGGAAGACCTGACGCCGGTCGGTCTTGTCATGACCCGTGATGGACGCATTGCCTACATTACCCTCGGAAGCGCGAATCATGTGGCAGTGGTGGATGTGGCAAGCCGCAAGGTGCTGGACTATGTGCTGGTGGGGCGGCGGCCGTGGGGCGTGACCCTGAGCCGGGACGAGAAGACGCTGTACGTCACCAACGGCAAGAGTGATGACCTGTCCATCATCGATACCGGCAGTCTCAAGGTGAAGCGCTCGGTACCGGTGGGGCGTGTTCCCTACACTGTTGTGGTGGACGACTAGTGACGAAGTACACCGAATCATGATGATGCGCTACCGGTTCATGTTTCTCTTCTTCAGCGCATGCGTATGGCTGGTGATTGGGGTCAGCCATGCGGCCGACAAGCTTGTCTCCATCGCTTACCTGGAACTGGACGACGACTCACGCTACCGCGAAAAACAGATGCAGGCACGTTATCCGGGACAGCCCTGGGGCCGGCCTTACGCGGGCGCGGAGGTTGCCCTCAAGGAGGCCCGCTTTGCCGGTTCGGCCGTCGGCGTTCAATTCGAGCTGATCCATCACAGTGAAGTCGATGTGCAAGCCGCCACCGCCACGATTGAGCGCTTGTCAGAGCAGGGAGTGAAGTACTTCTTGCTCGATCTGCCTGGCGGTGCGGTGGCTGAGATTGCACGCCGCACGCGGGGCCGGGATTTGTTACTTTTTAACCTTTCAGCGCTGGACGACTCATTGCGACAGGCCGAGTGTCAGGCACACCTCCTACATCTGGCGCCAAGTCAAGCGATGCTTTCGGACGCCCTGGCGCAGTTCCTGGTTGCCCACAAGTGGCCAGAGGTGCTGGTGCTGGAAGGACCAAACGCAGAGGATGCAGAACTGCTCGCTGCATTCCAGCGCTCGGCACGCCGTTTCGGGTTGAAGATAGAGGAGGTCAGGCCCTTTGTACTTGGACGTAATCCACGCGAGCGCAGCCGCAATAACGTGTCCCTGCTCACCGCCGGTGCCGATTACGATGTAGTATTTGTGGCCGACGCCAGTGGCGAGTTTGCGCGTGATGTGCCTTATCAGATTCAAAAACCACGCCCGGTTGTCGGTTCGGCAGGCCTGGTTCCCGACTGGTGGCACTGGGCCTGGGAACGCTATGGTGCCCCACAACTGAATGGCCGCTTCCTGAAACGGACCGGGCGCCCGATGACGGGTTATGACTGGTCTGCCTGGGTTGGTGTCAAAGCGGTGGTGGAATCTGTAGTACGCACGGAGGGTGACAATTTCCAGAAGGTGCGCGCCTACATGTTAAGCGATGACCTGATTGTGGATGGTTTCAAGGGCAACCGGCTTGCCTTCCGGTCCTGGGACCACCAGCTCCGCCAGCCGTTGTTTTTAACGACTTTTAACTGGGTCGTTGCCCGCGCGCCGCTGGAAGGTTTCCTGCACCAAACCAATAACCTGGACTCGCTCGGATTTGACAAGCGGGACAGCAACTGCCGTTTCTAGTTTCGATGGCCCGCCAGGAGAAGTCTTTATGACACCGAACCATGGCTTACAAGCCCTCGTGGCTGTTACCAACCGCGAAGTGGTCAAGTTCTTACAACAACGCGGACGCCTGTTTTCTGCCCTGGTACGGCCGAGTTTATGGCTGATTGTATTTGCCACCGGATTTCAGAATGTTTTCGGCGTATCCATCATCCCACCGTATGAAACCTATATCCAATACGAGGTCTACATCGTGCCCGGACTGCTTGGCATGGTGTTGCTGTTCAATGGCATGCAATCCTCATTGGCCATGGTATACGATCGGGAGGTGGGCATAATGCGGCTGTTGCTCACCGCACCCTTGCCGCGTTGGTATCTCTTGTTGTGCAAACTTGTCGCCGGCACCCTGCTGTCGGTGCTGCAGGCGTACGCTTTTCTGGCAATATGCGCCTTGTTTGATGTCGACATTCCGTGGGGCGGCTGGTTGTACGTTCTGCCAGCACTGCTGCTGTCAGGCATGATGCTGGGTGCCGTCGGTTTGCTGC
>Ga0210064_1000499_pt1 | contig 18486 bp, 14 predicted proteins | sample Muzzi_CordC_D2_FD_185531 | JGI IMG/M metagenome (GOLD analysis project Ga0210064, IMG submission 185531) | Wetland microbial communities from San Francisco Bay, California, USA, that impact long-term carbon sequestration - Muzzi_CordC_D2 (SPAdes) | ecosystem: Environmental > Aquatic > Marine >...
CAAAGAAAGGAGAAAAATCATGAACACCAAAACAAATTCAGTCGTCGCGATTTACAACACTCACACCGAAGCGGAAGAGGCTGTTAAGGAACTGGAAAAATCCGGTTTTGATATGAAAAAGCTGTCTATCATCGGCAAGGATTATCATGCCGAAGAACATGTGGTCGGGTACTACAACACGGGAGAGCGTGTCAAATATTGGGGTAAGCTCGGTGCATTTTGGGGGGGGGGTTTGGGGACTACTCTTCGGATCGGCTTTTTTCTTCGTCCCGGGTATCGGCCCCCTTGTGGTCGGAGGTCCGTTAGTTTCCTGGATAATCGGTGCCTTGGAAGGTGCGGCTCTTGTCGGTGGGCTTAGCGCTGTCGGCGCCGCACTATACAGTATCGGCATTCCAAAAGACAGCATTATCAAGTATGAGACCTCGCTGAAAGCCAACAAATTTTTGGTGGTGGCCCATGGCAGCGTGGAAGAAGTTAATAAAGCCCATGATATCTTAAGCGTTTCGACGGCAACCGAAACAAACATTCATGAAAATTAACCGGTTTCAAAAAATTAGAGAAATCATGCTAGAAAATAAGATGTGCATTGTTAACCGAAGGATAGAGACAGATACAGCCGCCGGTAAAACCTGCTATGAGTATACCATTTCAACCAACAGGGCTTTAGATCAGGAGTCTTTCATCGGCGCTTTCCTGATGCTTCCCGAAATACAGAAAGTAAGTATTTACTGAATCCAAGGAAATATGAAAGGATATATCGATGAAGAAGCAATTACTTCACATTTTCAGTAACGTGCCCTTTGGCCGCCATATGCTCATGCAGTCGGCCTATTTTTGCAGCAAGACACAATCTGCCTTAGCGGTGCACATTCCCCAATATGACCAACTTTTGATGTACTTCGAAAATGAAGCGGTGACGGTGCATCTCAACAAGGACTTTTTTAGGTCTCCGGAGACAGCCGAACAACATGTCAACAAAATTGTCCGGCAGGCTGGATTGGAACCCAATTTTGTCGAGCCGATCAGTTATACAGCTTCATCGCTGCCCGATATTCCCGTGGATTACCAATACATGAGCTGTCCGCGAAGCATTGGTGATCTTTCAACCAAGACCAATCTGGGGCACATGGAATAACCGTCAGAAATATTGTCAAAAATGCACGCTTTCCCGTGCTGATTCCGACCAGCGCGTATACGGAGTGGAAGAGCTTGACCGTTTTTTTTGATGCTTCGCAGCATTCCGTCAAGGCGATGAAGATTGGCATAGATATCAGTAAACATTCCGGTTTCCGCTTGTTGATTTTCACGCAGGCGGAAAATTCACCTCGCTCTCACTACAAGGAAATACTGGAAAAAAGCGAATTGTTCGAAGGAATAAAAAATGAAGAAATCGAATGGCGCTTTTTTGGAAAAGGAGAATTTGCTGAAAATCTGTATGAGGTTCCGTTTGACAGCCTCGTTATAACAGGAGCTTACGGTCACGGCCTGATCAAAGAGCTGCTTTTTGGCAGCAGGATGGAAGAAATCCATACCATCCTGCCGAACAATATGCTGATTGTCGGTCTATATGCCACTGTCTGATCAGATCTTATTATTGCGATTGTGGGAATGATTTTAATTTTCTGCGCTTTCTCACTGATGGCGAAAACTGGCGGACCACAAAATCGCGGTTTATTGCTAAAAGTCCCGTTCACGGCAAATAAAGACGCAATTACTGCCGATTCAGCGAGTCCTGTATTTTCCAGCGCTTGAGCATCGGTTTAATCGTCAGCCCCTGGACCACGATCGAGAATACCACCACCATATAAGTAATAAATACAATCAGGCCCCGCTGCGGACCCTGCGGAATTGAGAGCGCCAGGGCCACGGCTATCCCACCGCGCAGCCCACCCCAGGTCAAGGCCTTGACCGTGTTTTTGCGGAAAGGCATCTGCTGCCTCAACAGACCGAAGGGAATTCCGACGCTTACCAGCCTGACCAGCAAAACCAGCGGGATGATAATCAGACCGGCCAAAAAATGGTGGACGCTTATTTCCAGCACGAGGACTTCAATACCGATCAAAATAAAGAGCAGCGCATTGAGGATCTCATCGGTGAGTTCCCAAAACATGTCAAGATTTTTACGGGTGGTCTCCGACATGGCAAAGGCGCGGCCATGGTTGCCGATCAGCAGGCCGGCCGCCACGATGGCCAGCGGACCGGAAGTGTTCAAGGTATGCGCCAGATCATAGCCGCCCATCACCAGACCCAGGGTGATGAGAACCTCCACCTGATAGTTGTCCACCCGTTTAAGCATCTGGTAGGCCATCCAGCCGATGGCCAGTCCAATCAGAATTCCGCCGAAAGCTTCTTTGGCAAACAGCAATGCGGACTGGCCCAGAGAAGTACCGGGGGTTCCGGCCGCGATGCGCTCCAGAACAATAAACAGCACCACCCCCACGCCGTCGTTAAAAAGCGCTTCGCCGGCCATTTGAGTTTCAATGCTTTTGGGCACTTTCAGCTCCTTGAGAATCCCGAGCACGGCCACCGGATCCGTGGGGGATATCAGGGCACCGAATAACAGGCAATAGATCAACGGAATTGCAGGGCCCATTATACGCAAAACCTGCCAGGCCAAAACTCCGACCATGCACGTCGAAAGAATGGTCCCGGCGGAGGCCAGCGTGAATATGATCCATTTGTGCTGCAACAGTTCATTGGCTTCGACATGCAGCGCCCCGGCAAACAGCAGAAAGCCCAGCATGCCCTGCAACAGCAGACGATTAAAATCGATGCGCTGGATCAGCACGGTGGCCTGATCCCGGACGTCCCAACCGGTGCGCCCGGCAACGATCAGAATCACTGAGAGCACCAGGGCGAACAGCATCAACCCGATCGTGCGCGGCAGCCGGAAATAGCGGTAGTTGATAAAACTGAAAACAGCCGAGAGGCTGATCAAGATCGAGATAATCGTCAGTATATCCATAGGTCTTCAGGGTATACCTTCGCTGCGCATAATTTTCGATTTTTACAAAAAAACAGTGAGCGGAACCCAGGATCAGCGGTCAAAATGGGTCGTTAAATGCCTGCATATGGGCCTGTCGCTGTTTCTCCAACGGTTCGTGCGGTGCATTTTAAACCATCGGAACTATTTACAACCTTTTTCAGTTCATTCGGAATACTCTGAGATCTTATCTCAATATTGATCTTTCAAAAAAAAATCTATGGGGTAAACCCTGTATTTGAACCATACCGACACGGTATATGAAGTGATTTTTGCAGAAACAGGTCCTTGCGGTCGATGAGCCAGGCGCATGGGATATGGATCATGACTTTCAAAAACCCATTCAACGATTGCTTGGGTCACAGTATCAATCTGACCTTGGTTCTCAAGCTTTCTTTCAAGCGCGGGTCAATCCGAGCCAGATCTAATTCCATTCCAGTAAAGTCCGTATGTTTATCAAACTCGCAGCCCCAGATGAATGTCTCTGAATTTACAATGACCGCTACAAGTTTGGCGCCTTTCAAATTGGCTTTCCAAAGATCAGCATCGATTAGATTGGCCTGGGTGAGATCGGCACCTTCCAGATCGGCCCACATGAGCTCCGCATTTTCCAAATCGGCTTCAAACAGGTCAGCGCCTTTGAGGTTGGCTTTCCATAGTTCGGCGTTTACCAGATTGATTTTTCGAAGGTCGGTGCCTTCCAGATCGGCATCACAAAGATTGGCGCCGGTGAGATTGGCACACCGAAGCTTGGTACCCCTTAAATTGGCTGTGAAAAGGTCGGCGTCTGCCAGATCGGCTTTCGAAAGATCAGCGCCTTGAAGGTTGACGCCGCCGAGCTCGGCGCCTTCCAATAATATCGGAACTTCGGACATCGTTTTACGCCAATTATTCCATTCACTCAGATCCCCTTTTTCTGAGCATCTGATGAGTATATCGTATTGGGTTTTGTCAAACCGCCTGTTTCTGATTTCATTGATCATCATTTTGCCCCCCTTTTGAAAATTGGACCCTAACGGCCCGAACTATAATTGGGTCCTGACACCTTCAAAACGTCAAAGGGTTCCATGCCTATCCAATATCTAATACACACTGTTAACCGTAAAATGACGCAAAAATGATCAAAATGTTATTTTCGGCCAACTTCTTGCGGGAACCAGCGGGCTGCTATCGCTTGAAACCGCAGGCGGTTATTTGAGTATTTGTGGCGGGGGAAACGACCGCATCGGCCCAGGTGGAATTAAAACCTGGCCGGTTTGAAGCAGCGACCGGCAGACTGCCGGCAAATCCGAACGGGAGGCCGTGGACAGCCATCGCGTAGGACATCCATCGACGGCAATTTTGTGGGTCCTCTGACACAACAATCAGAAATAGACCGATATCCATCCTGACCGGCAGGAATTAGTTTGTCAGTACGCCAATAGAATCGGCCGTGGACTGATTGAAGTGGATCGACAACCCAACTTCACAGCAGCAGATGTTCCGGATTTCAGGGTTAGAAACCATTTTCAAATCTGATAAAATGTTTGCCTGCCGGTCCGGCCGACGACCGCCGATTTGCTGGCTGGCAAGATACTGAAACGCCCCTATTTGAGGCGGAAAATTTATTTGTTTTGCTGAAAAACAGACATCACCTCTTGTCAATCGCCATAAACCAGTCCATTATTGCAAATAAGAGAAGACTGCGGAATTTAAAACCAAACAAGGAGAGAACCCACCAATGAACACCAACAGCTATCCCCCGATTGACCATTACGGGTTTATCGCCGACTGTCATTCAGCGGCACTGGTATCCAAAACAGGCTCCATCGACTGGTGCTGCATGCCGCGCATCGATTCGAGCAGCTGCTTTGCCAGGATTCTCGATTGGGAGAAGGGGGGCTTTTGCCGCCTTGCACCTGCAAGCCGCTATGAGAGCAAGCGCCGGTATTTGGACCGCACGCTCGTACTTGAAACAACCTTCGAAACTGAAAGCGGCCGGGCGCGACTGATCGATTGTTTTACGATGCGGCGCGGGGGCGAATATGAGCCTCACCGGCAGCTCCTGCGTGTTCTTGAAGGTATCTCTGGGAAGGTCGAATTTAAACTGGATGTTGTTCCGCGCTTTGACTTTGGTACGATAAAGCCCTGGATCAGATGCTACCGCCAGGATAATCATATCGCTTTAGGCGGCTGCGACGGGCTGCTTATCTCCGGCAATATCCCGCTAAAAATGAAACACCGCCACGACCTGACCGCAAATGTCACGGTTGAAAAGGGGCAGCGCAGGCGTCTTTCCATATTACATCGGTCGCCGGAAAACCTCGACGAAAATCTGGTGGATGTCCCCGATCCGGGCGAACTGGACCGCCGCCTGCAGGAAACCATCGAATGGTGGCAAACCTGGTCGAGCCGGGGTCAATGCAGCGGGCCCTATGCCGAGCAGTTGCAGCGATCGGCGATTGTCTTAAAAGGTCTTTCCAATGCACCCACCGGCGCGATCGCGGCCGCAGCGACCACCTCTTTGCCCGAGTCACTGGGCGGATCCCGCAACTGGGATTATCGCTTTTCCTGGATACGCGACTCCTCATTTACGGTGCGTTCGCTGGCGGAACTCAACTACATCCGGGAGGCCGACGGATTTCGTCGGTTCATCGAACGCAGCGCGGCCGGCAGCGCAGATCAGCTGCAGATCCTTTACGGGGTCGGCGGCGAACGACGCCTGCATGAATATGAAATTGATGATCTGGAAGGGTATCGCAAAGCGAAACCGGTAAGGATCGGCAACGCCGCCGAAAGCCAGATCCAGCTGGACGCCTATGGTGAACTACTGGATTTGGCCTGGCATTGGCACTGCCGGCAGCAGTCGCCGGACGACGATTACTGGGAATTCTTAGTGGAGCTGGTCAATAAGGTTTGTGACTGCTGGGAGACGGCCGACTGCGGCATTTGGGAGTTCCGTGGCGATCCGCGGCACTTTGTGCATTCAAAGGTGATGTGCTGGGCGGCGCTTAACTATGGAATCCAGCTGGCCGGCGATCTTGACCGCAGCGCCCCGGTCGGTCAATGGGAAAAAGCCCGTGAAGCGGTGCGACGGGCGGTTGAGTCGCAGGGCTATGACGCCGAACGCGGGATCTTCATTCAGGCCTTTAAATACCCCCGCATGGATGCGGCGCTGCTGCTGCTTCCCATGGTCGGCTTTGTTGCCTACGACGATGAACGCATGATTCGCACTGCGGACGCCATTTGCGAAGAACTCGGCGAAAATGGATTGCTGCGTCGCTATTCAGTCGGAGACGACGGCATGCAAGGCCGGGAAGGCGTGTTTTTGGCCTGCTCGTTCTGGCTGGCGGAATGCCTGGCGCGGCAGGGACGTCTGGACCAGGCCCACCAGGCCTTCCAGCGCGCCTTCGCAGTGGGCAACGATCTGGGCCTTTTTGCCGAGGAATACGATCCCGCGGCCGACGAGATGCTGGGTAATTTCCCCCAGGGCCTCACGCATCTGTCGCTGATCAGTGCGGCTGTTGCTTTGAACGAAGCCGAAGGAGTTTGGCAGCGCAAAACCGAGGACTGCAAAACGAACTAGGGGTCTGATCGGCGCCTCAGACCGCATTTGGGGCAAGTTCTGCGATAATTTGGTCCGCAAGTCGGCCAAATCCTCAGGCTCCGATTCGAAACATAGGATTCCTCTGGCGCCGAGGATCCATTTCAGCGCGCCGGTCCGGCTTTTCTGGATAGGGGCACCTGCAGTATTCGCTTCTTGACAAACCGATACACCCCTTCCACCATAAAAGCCAAAAGCAGCATTGCCAATAATATCCACAGATGTGACGGTGTTTTTTGACCGATTTCCCATATCAGGCTGCCGAGGGCTCCCAGGCAAAGCACAATGCCCAGGATCGGTATCCACCTACGGCTGCCGGTTTTTTCAGCAAGTACGGCATTGGCAGCGTTTACAGCAGCGAAAATCAGCAGAAAGCCGGCACTGCCCATCATGGAGATGCTCGAAAGGTCAAACAGGTTCGCGATTACCAGCGTCACCCCGGCTGTAATGAAGAGCCCCTCCACCGGTTCGTTCCACACCTTGTGTTCGAGACTTTCGGGCAACTCACCGTCTTTGGCGATGATGTAACTCAAGCGGCTTGCCCCGTAAAGGGTGGCGTTGACGGCCGAGGCCGTCGAAAGAAGCGCGGCAATCGTAATCAGAACATATCCGTATCGGCCCAGAAAAGGGCGAGCGGCGGCGGCCAGTGCGTAATCTTTTGCGTCGACGATCTTGTCCACAGACAGATTGCCGATAGTGACGGCGGCCACCATAATGTAGAGACAGATGACAAAACCGACGGCCGAGTAAAACGCCCTCGGCAGCGTTTTACCGGGATTTTGGACGTCGTCGGCCGTGTTGGCGATCAGTTCGAAACCTTCGTAAGCCAAAAAAATAATCATGCCCCCGGCGACCATTTGAATGGGCGCAGACCACTGATCGGGGAGAAGACGCTGGCTGTCCATGCTCATCGCGCCGATTGCGACAAACAGCAGAAGAATCGCGATTTTCACGGCCACAATCCAGTCTTCCACCTCTCCGATAAATCTGGCGCTCAGCAGATTCAAACCGGTGATGACAAGGATGCTGCCGCTGATGAGGATGTGCTTCCAGATCAACTGGAAACCCTCGGGCAACATGGCCGAGCCGTAGCTGCCGAAAGCATACGTATAAAGGGAAAGCATGACAATATAGCTGATCCAGAGCAGGACGTTCATCGTGCCGGTAAAAAGCCCGGGCCCGAAAGCATTGTCGAGAAAGGCGACGGTTCCCCCTTCGTTGGGATAAGTTACCGAAAGCCGTGTGTAGGAGTAGGACGTCACCAGGGCAACCAGCCCAGCGATCAAAAAAGCGATCGGCGCCGCTCCGCGGGTCAGCTGGACCGAAAGGCCAAGGACCGCGAAAATTCCGCCCCCCACCATACCGCCCACACCGATGGCGACAACACCCCAGTAGCCCATTTTCTCACTATCTTCCGCCACGTTGACTCCTATCACATTTTTTTCCGACATCGTTCTTTCCTTCGGTTCTCGTTTTTTGTCGGTTCGCCTTAAATTTTAGCGACGATTTGGCTGCGTTTTTTCTCCAGAGCCGTCAGCAGGCTGTCGTAGGGTTCATTGAACTTGCGGATGCCTTCGTCTTCAAGCTGCCGGGTCAGCTTGTCAATGTGGATATCCAGATCGCGCAGAATACAGAACATCTGACCGGCTTGTCCTAGTTCCGTCCCAAGGAGCGGTGCGGGATAGCCATGATCCCGATAGGCATCGATGGTCTTTTGCGGCAACGTGTTGATGGTTTCCGGTCCAATCAGGGCTTCGACGTATTTTACATCGGAATAATCGGGATTCTTGGTGCCGGTACTTGCCCACAAAACCCGCTGGGGTCTGGCGCCCTGGTGGGCCAGCGTGCGAAAGTGCGGACCTTTAAAAATTTCCTTGTAAATCTGATAGGCTTCTTTGGCGCTGGCAATCGCAACCTGGCCCTGCAGGCGCCGCGCCTGATCGGCTTTTTCGCTTCCGTTTTCAATTATTTTTTTCAGCAGCGGATCCACCAGTACGTCGATGCGGCTGAGGAAAAAACTAGCTACCGAGGACACATGCTCCAGCGGTTGACCTTTTCGTCGGCGCGCTTCCATGCCGGCGGTAAACGCTTCGGCGACCTGGCGATAGCGCGCCAATCCGAACAGCAGGGTAACATTGATGTTGATGGCCTCGCTGATCAGCTGCCGGATGCAGATCAATCCTTCCAGTGTTGCGGGCACTTTGATAAACACATTCGGACGTTCCAGGGCTGCCCATAGCTGCCGGGCCTCTTCCAGCGTACCGTCAATATCGCGCGCCAGATGAGGGTTGACTTCCAGGCTCACAAATCCGTGCCGCCCGTCGCTTGCGTCATAAAGGGGGCGGAAAAGATCGGCGGTCCGCCGAATATCGTCAACCGTCAGCGCCTGATAGATTTCGGCCGTGCTTTTGTGTTTTTCAGCCAATGCACGGATGTCATCTTCGTATTCTTTGCCTTCGGCAATGGCATCTTTGAAAATCTTCGGATTCGAGGTGACGCCCCGAATCCCATCTTCGTCGATCAGCTTTTTCAATTTTCCGGACATGATCATCTTGCGGTCGATGAAGTCCAACCATATACTCTGACCGAATTTTTGAATTGTCAGCAGCGGGTTCTCGTTCATTTTATCTTCTCCTTTCCCGTGCGCAATCCCGCCTGGCCTGAACCGGAGCTCATACGGATATAATACGCGCAAATTCGGGGCATTAAGGCACGACCGGTGCCACATTGACCCCCAAATGGTACACCAGTTCGCCGCCGTAATACGCCGTGGTAATCAGCAGGACCCCACCGACCATTCCCGGCAATGCTGAAATCCAACCGATGACACCCCGCAGGGGGTATCGGCGCCATAGGGCCCATAGCCGCAGCAGGCCATAAACGCTGAAGACCGCGATCGTTATCAGGGCCATGGTTTCGTGGGTTTCAAGGGGACCACTGGGAAAACCCAGAGAAATCGCCTTATCTAACGCGGTATCACCAAAGACCGCAGCAATGCCGGCTGACAGCGTCCCCAGCAGCAAAGCCGACAATGCGATCAGCGGCAGGCACTCGCGGCCGGCTATATCTTTTTTAATTGAGAGCACAATTATGTCCATGGCCACTGCGGTGATCAAAAGGACAATCGGGAAATGAACCAGCATGGGATGAATAAGGGCGATAGAAATCATGATTTCTCCTAAAGATTGAAAATTAAACTCCATTCAGCATACGGTGATAGTCTCGTATCATCGCAATCAGCTGCAATCGTTATATAACACCTGGATTTTTCACGAATCGGAGGCTTTCATATGCAAGGCACTTAAGGGTGAGGCTATAGCGGCCTATGCCGAACCCTTAATAACGCAGCAGATGAAAGCCTCCGGCTCGCCCGCAGGGTGAAAATTAATGAGATAAAATCGATCATCATCCTTTTTACCTACTTAGGTATTTGGCTTTACTTCTCAATTAGTCAAAACCCATTATTATGACATATAATTAAACTATCTCATCAATTTTCATGCAAGATGCAGGTGAGAAATTCATTGAACATATCATATAACCGAATACACGCTTCGGATATCGGAGCTAGTCTTATTTTTGTGTAAGATCCCGCCTCTTTTTCCCGTAGGTATTTGTCTCACACGGATTGTTTTCGGTTATATCCCATCCAATTCAGCAGCCTTTCTGTTAACCATTGTCAGACAAACATCTACAGGAAATATGGCTTAAATCCTACCTGATTTTCAGACCGGCGCCGATACCCGTTTCGAATCCAGGGCCTTATAATGTATTCAAACTAAGGAAAGGGAAAGGTCATGCCAACCGTTTATATCGTCGATGATTCAGAGGTGATGCGCGCAAGAATAGCGGAGTCGGTGGCCGATATCGCGGGCGTCGAGATTGTGGGACAAAGCGGAGATCCTTTTGAAGCGCTCGAAAACATTAGAAAATCGCAGCCGGATGTGGTCATTCTGGATATACGGTTGCCCGGAAGAAGCGGTATCGATGTGCTCAAGGATCTCAAAGAACAACCGGCAGCACCGATTGTCATTATGATCACCAACTATCCCTATCGTCAGTACCGGCAAGGCTGCATGGCTGCCGGTGCGGACTATTTTTTCAGCAAAATAAATGAATTCGATATGATTCCGGAAACATTGATCCGGATCGGGAGTGATGATCAAAACAAAATTCATCTGCCCGGAACGATTAAAAAAAAGAATCCCTATCATTGATCTTAAAAGTTTCGACAGTAACCGCAACCAACGTTCACGAAAATTAGCCAGGAGGAATAGACCATGAAAAGAACAATTATGAAATTTCAATCGTTCGTGTTGGGGATGGCGCTTTTGAGCGCTGCAACTTTAATTCTAAATGTTACCTACGCCCAGGCTGCCCAGAGTTACGGCAGCTCGGCCACGCCGGCAAGTTTTGCGGATTTGGCGGATAAGGTCAAAGGCTCCGTTGTGAACATCTCAACCACGCAGGTGGTGGAAGGAAACCCGCTGATGCCTTTCATGGGCCCGGGCTCACCGTTTGGGGATTTTTTCGGCCATAATCTTCCTAAAGAATTTTTCGGAAACAAGCCCCACGGTAAAATGAAAACCCATGCGTTGGGATCCGGCTTTGTTATCAGCGAAAAAGGCCTGATTTTAACCAATAATCATGTGGTTGAAAAAGCTACCGAAATCAAAATTAAACTGGAAAACGGCAAGGAGTTTGATGCTAAATTGATCGGGAGGGATCCGAAGACGGATCTGGCTCTCATCCAGGTCGCACCGGACAAAGATTTTCCCGCACCGGTAGTTTTGGGAGATTCCGATGCCATGCGCGTCGGTGATTGGGTCATGGCCGTCGGCAATCCCTTTGGGTTGGGGCACACCGTCACAACCGGCATCATCAGTGCCAAGAGCCGCATTCTCGGTGCCGGCCCCTACGATGATTTTCTGCAAACCGATGCCGCGATCAATCCCGGCAACAGCGGCGGACCGCTGTTCAATATGCAAGGGCAGGTAATCGGCATAAACACCGCCATCATTGCCCAGGGCCAGGGCATCGGCTTTGCCATCCCAATCAACATGGCAAAGGAACTTTTACCCCAGCTTAAAGCAGGTAAGGTGGTCCGCGGATGGCTCGGGGTGATGATTCAGGATATCACCCCTGAGCTTGCCAAATCATTTGGACTTAAAGACACCACAGGGGTTCTGATTTCCGACGTTGTCAAGGGCGCACCGGCTGACAAGGCGGGATTGCTGAGAGGTGACGTCATACTCAGATTTGACAACAAAGAAATTGAAAACGCCCATACCCTGTCGCAATTGGTGGCAACGACGGCGCCCAACTCAACGGTTAAGATTGACCTGCTTCGCAACGGGAAAAAGGAAACCATCTCCGTTAAGATCGGCACCATGCAGGCAGAAGGGCAGAAGGCCATTTCTCCGGCGGAAAAAAGCAACTGGGGAATGATGGTTCAGGAACTCACGCCGCAGTTGGCCCAGCAACTCGGACTGGAACCGGGAACTACCGGTGTCGTAATTTCCGACGTCAACGAAGGCAGTCCTGCAGCCGAAGCCGGTTTGCGCCCCGGTGATTTAATCACGGAAGTAAACCGGACAGCGATCCAAAATATGAATGACTACCAGCAGGCTTTGAATAAGGTAAAAAGTGGTGATAATCTGCTGCTGCTGGTCAAACGCGGCAGCGGGGCATTTTATGCCGTGCTGACACCGCCTTCAAAAAATTAGTAATCCCGGGGCCTCTGCCGGCGTAAGCGCACCTAACCGCACAACGCGCAACGCAGACGGGGGGCGGAAACATGCAAAGCAGTTCGCTGCGCAAAGCAGGGGCGGCAATTTTCTCCTAAAGGTGGGATTGCCGCTTTCTTCAATGCCTAGGACTTTTTTATGGACCGGCTTATTTTTCTAATTGGGATTGCAGTCATCCTTGGCTCGATGGGGGGGCGGATATTCGCCCGGCTTCGAATTCCCCAGGTTGTCGGTTATATCATCATCGGGATTCTGGCTATTCTTGTGGGCGGCGTATGGTTCCATGCCGTCTCACCCGAGGACATCCACAGGCTTGAGCCGGTCAGCCTCTTTGCCTTGTCTATTATTGGATTCAGTGTCGGCGGTGAACTGAAAAAGGAAGTATTTCAGAAACATGGAAAAGGTTTCATCATCGTCCTTCTATGCGAGGGCCTGACGGCCGCTCTTTTCGTGACGATCCTGACGGGGCTCGCCACCTGCCCCTGGAGCAGGCTCGCAGATGATACTATCCGCGGGGTCCTAAGCCAGGGAAACTGGTCCCTTGCCATTCTTTTAGGGGCCATCGCCTCAGCCACCGCCCCGGCCGCGACCGTAGATGTGCTTTGGGAATACAAAACGCGGGGGATTCTCACCACCACGGTGCTGGCCATCGTTGCCCTGGACGATGGACTGGCGCTGCTCCTGTATGGGTTTGCATCCTCTGTGGCGGATCTTTTGTCGGGCAAGGCCGCCTTTTCGCTGACGAATGCGCTCGGCAAACCATTGTACTATATCCTGGGCTCGATCGTTTTGGGCATTCTCGTGGGAGCAGCTTATGCCATCTTCTTGCGTATTTTTTACAATCGTGAGGTAATTCTTCCCCTGTGTATCGGGGGGCTTTTATCCATTATCGGAATCTGCCATTATTTGAATCTCGATCTTATTCTGGCAGCCATGAGCAGCGGCGTTGTGGTCGTTAATTTCGCGCCGCGCAGGAGTCGCGAAGCATTCGATCAGTTGGCCCGATTCGCACCGCCTATATTTGTTCTCTTTTTCGTGCTCGTTGGTGCCCGCCTCCAGCCCAAGGCCATGGCCGGATGGATGATCGTGCTGGCCGCGGCTTATGTTGTCGGCCGAACCGCCGGAAAATTTCTGGGCGCCTACTTCGGTTCAAAATGGGGCGGTCTGCCGCCAAAAGTCCGAAAATATCTCGGTTTTTGCCTTTTCTCCCAGGCCGGTGTCGCCATAGGCTTGGCGATTCTGGCAAGCCACCGGTTTCCGAATGAAACCGCGCAATCCATTATACTGGTAATCACCGCGACCACCTTTCTGGTGCAGATCATCGGCCCCCCCAGCGTGCGGCTTGCGGTGATCAGGGCGGGGGAAGTCGGCAAGGATGTCACCGAGGAGGATCTGCTGGCCTCCTGCCGGGTCAGCGAAATCATGGATTCAGAGCCACCGGTATTAAAGATCGACACCCCCTTGAAACTGGTGCTTGAGACAGCCGCGCAAAGCAATTGCCTTTTCTTTCCCGTGTTGGATGAAGGGTCTCACCCGATCGGGATGATTTCCTTTCTGGAGATTAAAAACCTGTTTATCATAGGGGGATTGGAAAACCTGGTTCTGGCATGTGATCTCATGACGGGCATCCATGCCGTGACAGAGCCTGAAGCCCGGCTGACGGAGGCGCTGGAGAAAATGAAGGAGCTGGAAGTAGAAGTTCTGCCCGTTGTCAACACCGATGCTAACCAGCGCCTGGTGGGCATGATCGAACACCGGCGAATTCGGCAAGCCCTCAGCCGAGAAATTATCCGCAGAAGGCGTGAGGAAACATGAGAATTTAGAATGATAACCGCTACGACTTATATGTAACTGATCAAGAGCGAAATATTATTCTGGAAGAAAGGTCCATCGCCGTCCACACAGCCAAAAGGATCATCCTGGACTATCCCTGACGCGATAGCTTGCAATTCCACGCCCAATTCCGGAAACATAATATCAAATTCAGCTTTAGGATACATTGCCTGGTTGGTTTTCCATTTTTACCCGGCTGCATGAAATTTGATAGAAGCTAGTGCAGCTGAAAGACGCGCGATTGGCACCCGGTAAGGCGAACAACTTACATAATTCAGCTGGGCCTGATGGAAGAATTCGATGCTGTCAGGATCGCCCCCATGCTCACCACAGACGCCGATCTCCAGATCCGGGCAGGTTCGGCGGCCTTTTTCAACCGCCAGGATGATCATCTGGCCGACGCCCTCCAAATCAAGGGTCTGAAAAGGATTATTGGCCAGTATTCCCTTTTTGATATAATCAAGGAGAAATTTACGCTCGGCATCATCGCGGCTGATACCATAAGTCATCTGGGTCAGATCATTGGTACCGAAGCTGAAAAACTGAGCCGTTTCAGCGATTTTGTCTGCCGTAAGGGCCGCTCGCGGAATCTCGATCATGGTACCGACCTTGTATTCGATGCGGACACCCTTTTGCCTCATTACCGCCTCTGCAACCTCATCTATCAGCGGCCGGATCATCTCAAGTTCCTTAAAATGGCTGGTGAGCGGTATCATCACTTCGGGATGGACCCCCACACCATCCTTGGCTGCATCACAGGCCGCCTCGAAAATTGCTTGCACCTGCATCTGGTTAAGCGCCGGTCGCGTCAGACCCAGACGGCAGCCTCGCAGACCCAGCATCGGATTCATTTCACTCATGCTGTCAACGATGGAAAGGAGCCTTTTTTTCGTTTCGTAGTCCATACCGATTTCGCCGGCAGTTTCCATCCGTGTGACCTCGACAAGCAATTCTTCCTTGGACGGCAAAAATTCATGCAGCGGCGGGTCCAATAGGCGGATGATAACAGGTAACCCATCCATTGCTTTAAAGATACCATAGAAGTCTTGGCGCTGAAGCGGCAGCAGCACATCGTTCAGGATGCGCTGGCAGTGTTCTTCATCAGCCAGAATCGCTTGCTGAAATTTTTCCGTGCGCGCGCCCATAAACATGTGCTCGGTCCGGCACAGACCGATGCCCTGGGCACCGTACCTGCGTGCCAGTGAGGCCTGCTCCGGTGTGTCGGCATTAGCCCAGACTTTAAGCCGGCTGATGGCGTCGGCCCAGGTGAGGATGGTTTTCAATTCATGCTGTTTTTCAATAGAAGAGGCCACCATTGGAATTTTGCCGGCAAAAACCTCACCGTTGGTTCCGTCCAGTGAAATAGTGTCACCTTCCCTGATAACTCTGCCGTCAACCGCGAATTGGCGTTTGCTGAGATCGATTTTGATTTCCTCACAACCGGCCACACAGGGCTTGCCTAACTGACGAGCGACCACTGCGGCATGACTGGTGGCACCCCCGTGCTGGGTCAAAACCCCTCTGGCGGCAAGCATGCCATGAAAATCATCCGGGGTGGTTTCAGGGCTGACCAGAATGACCTCCTTACCGCTATCTTTAAACATTTTATCGGCCGTATCCGCATCAAAGTAAACCGCGCCCACAGCAGCACCCGGCGAAGCGTTCAAACCCTTGGCCAATAACTTGGCCTGTTTTTCTTTGCCGACATCAAAACGGGGGTGCAGCAATTGGTTAATTTGCCCGGGTTCAATTCTCGCGACCGCCTCTTGTTTGGTAATGAGCCCTTCGTCGACCATCTCCATCGCAACTTTAACAGCGGCGGCAGCCGTCCGCTTTCCGGCGCGTGTTTGCAGCATCCAGAGCCTGCCGTGTTCGATCGTAAATTCCATATCCTGCAGATCACGGTAGTGGCGCTCCAGCTTTGCGGCTGCATCCTGCAAGGTCTTCCAAACCTCCGGCAGCTCTGCTTCAAGTTCGTAGATTTCAGCAGGCGTGCGCGCCCCGGAGACCACGTCTTCACCCTGGGCGTTCATCAGGAATTCGCCGTACAGACCACGCTCGCCGGTAGCCGGGTTGCGCGTGAAAGCCACACCGGACCCCGAATCCCAACCGACGTTTCCAAATACCATGGCCATGATATTCACTGCCGTTCCAAGATCATGGGTAAGCCCGGTTGCGTTTCGGTAGTCAATCGCCCGCTGGTTGTTCCATGATTTGAGAACCGCTTCCACGGCGAATTCAAGCTGTTTCCAGGGATCCTGAGGAAATATTTCGCCGGATTCACGATTAATCACTCCCTTAAATCCTTCGACGGCCTGTTTCCAGCCGCCTGCCGAAACCTCGGCGTCGGCTTTAACGCCCTCGGATGCCATGATCCTTTCAATAATATTTTCAAACTGAAGGCTGTCGACACCCAGAACCACATGACCGTACATCTGAATCAGGCGACGATAGGCATCCCAGGCAAACCGCTCGTCCGTTCCGGCTGCCAGGGCCTTGACCGATTCGTCATTCAATCCCAGATTCAGGATGGTGTCCATCATGCCGGGCATGGAGAACTTGGCACCGGATCGGACGGAAACCAGCAAGGGATCCTCAGGGTCGGAGAATTTACGCCCCATTTTGGCGCCAAGCTTTTTGATCCCATCCAGGATCTGCTGCCACAGGCCTTGCGGGAGCCTGTTTTTGTTATCGAGGTAATCCAGGCAGGCTTCGGTGGTAATCGTAAAGCCAGGCGGCACCGGAAGACCGAGATTGGTCATTTCGGCAAGACCTGCGCCTTTTCCGCCCAAAACATCCCGCATTTCTGCGTTGCCCTCTTCGAAAAGATATATCCATTTCTTTGCCATGATCCCACCTCCATTAAGTCAGATTTTCAGTTTGCATTGCGCTACCCGTTCCCTCTGCGGGGCGTAGCGGGTTTTTAAAGGACCCGTATCAAGGGCCACGGTCATATCGGCTCTCAAAAACTTACCGCCAAGCGCATCATTTATTACCGCCTTCCGACGGCCGGATCAGAATCTTTTTCAAAATTTCCATTGCGTTTCCAAAATCCTGCCATTTTCCCTGTTCAAGTGCTTTTTGGGCCTTGTCAAATTCTTCCCTTGCGCGAATCAATTCATTGCTTTGAACCGGGGCGGCAACTGTTTGCATCTCGGGTTCGGCTGCACCGAGGGCTGCCCGCAGGGCCTGCTCAAGGGTCGGCTCCATGACCACCTTATCGCCTTGTATGACAATAATGCGCTTCAGCTGGGGGATGTTTATGCCTTCAGCGATGAGATACACCGGCTCCACGTAGAGAAACGCGTTGTCAATGGGAATCACAATCAAGTTGCCGCGGATGACCCGCGATCCCTTCTGGTCCCAAAGGGACAATTGTTCGGATATCAGGGTATTCTGATCGATCATGGCTTCAATTTGAATCGGGCCTAATGTCAACCGCTTTTTGGGGAGTTGATAGACGATCAGGTGTCCGTACTGGGGAAAATCACATTTGGCCGCCATCCACGCGATCATATTGTCCCGGGTCTGGGGGGTAAAGGGCGTCATCAGAAGATACTGAAGCGCTTGCGTGCCGGGCAGACGCATCAGGATGTAATAGGGTTCAAGCCGAATTGCGCTGCCCGCATATTTTTCCTGGGGCAAGTCCCAGAGGTCCTCCTGGTTGTAAAATACCTGGGGGGCGGTCATATGATACGTTCGGTAAAGATCGGCTTGAATGTCAAATAGATCCTCGGGGTAGCGGAGGTGATTTTTCAAATCCCCGGGCATGTCCGCCAGGTCTTTGAAGGCGCCCGGGAAGGCGCGCCGGTAGAGCGCCAGGATCGGGTCCTGGGGGTCCATCACATAAAGCTGCACCGATCCGTCATAGACGTCCACGATGGCTTTCACCGAATTGCGGATGTAATTCAGTTTATTAAAAGCTTTCTCATACGGTGCTGAATAGGGAAAGCGGTCGGATACCGTGTAGGCATCCTGAATCCAGTAGAGTTTTCCTTCACTGAGCACCAGGTATGGATCCTGATCGAATTCTAAAAAGGGGGCGATCCGGGCGACGCGCTCGCGCACATTTCGCCAGATCTGGATGCGACTTTCGGGTCCGGTGTATGAAGTGAGCAAAATGTTGATGTCGGACTGGGTCCAGGCAAACAAAGCCCTTTTCCAGAAGCTGTCAAGGGGGATACCCCCTTTTCCTTGATAGCTGGTGTAGACATTTTGATCGCCTTTGGGGTAGTCAAACTCCTTGATCTTGGTCGCTACAATTCGGTAGCCGGGTGTTTTTTCACCATAATAGATCGCCGGCTGATCCACCGTCAAATCGAATTTGGACTCAGGCGGAA
>Ga0210064_1000500_pt1 | contig 18430 bp, 17 predicted proteins | sample Muzzi_CordC_D2_FD_185531 | JGI IMG/M metagenome (GOLD analysis project Ga0210064, IMG submission 185531) | Wetland microbial communities from San Francisco Bay, California, USA, that impact long-term carbon sequestration - Muzzi_CordC_D2 (SPAdes) | ecosystem: Environmental > Aquatic > Marine >...
AATCGAATCCTGGCGGGCCCCCGCCACAGGCCAAAATACAGCCACGGAAACACCCAGATTTTCTTCTGTGTGCTGCCGTGGCAATTAAATTTGAACTATTTGTAAATATGCTGGTTATTCGATGATTCCCATGGGTAAAGGTTATCGTCGCTGCGGATTTTCATCCAGCTGCACGATATGGGTTTCCGAATAACGATCGTGCCAGGTGAGTTTTTGTTTGTCGATAAGCATCCATACATAGCCCAGGCCGAACAGCAGACCGGCTGGCAGGGCGACCATAAAACGCAACAGGCACTGCAGCCAGGTAACAGGGCCTTTCCTCAGGTTGTGAAGCTGTAATTTCCAGCTGCGCATGCCCAGGGTTTGTCCGCCGTGTGTCCAGAACCAGGCATAGAAAAAAAAGCTGATAAACAGCAGGTAGGTGGTTAACAGTGGATTGTTTGCCTCGATAGCTTCGCCCCCCTTAAGGGGCAGAAGAACCGCAGTTGCGATAAACCAGATAGCCAGCAGTAACAGGGAGTCGTAACCCAGCGCTGCAAGTCGTCGCCACAAGCTGGCGGGTCTGGGTGGATTGTCAGAGTCAGGCATGGTTGTCGTGGATTTGAGGGGAGTTTAAATGTACCTGCAAATCCAGTAGTCGTGCAATGGCAGTTTAACCACATGCCCCAGAGCGCCCTCTCCCCCAGGGGACTCTCTCTCGCCTATCGGCGATTCACCTGGTCTTGCTCCGCAATTCACCTTGAAGGACAGCAAAGATACCTGCAAGCGGGAATGTGTTGCTGCCCGGACTGTTGCCGGAATCGATGAATTCCCGGCAGTTCTTGCCGGGCATGCGGTTATTTTGTTTGGTTGTGGGGTGTTTTATCACTATTATAAGCTCATGTGCAGTTTTTCTTCTAAACCTTACCTGTTATAGAAGCGAGAGATACCTGGAGTGGATATCGCGATTTGGATTGAACTGGCGCTGTTTGTTTTGCTGATGGGGCTGTCGGGGTTCTTTTCCAGTTGTGAAACCAGTCTGTTTTCGCTTAACAAGATCCAGTTGGAACAGATGCGGCGTGATGGAGATCCCAGCGCAAGCCTGATCGAACGCCTGTTGAGTCAGCCACGCCGTTTGATTGTCACCATCCTGATCGGGAATGAATTCGTTAATGTAGCCGCTTCCGTGATTTCGGCGGCGATCGTCATTCAACTTCTGGGGGCGGAAAACAAGCTTGTAAATCTATTTATTATGATACCGATTCTGCTGCTGGTGGGCGAGATTACTCCCAAGACGCTGGCGATTCGTAACAATGTCGCATTTGCCAGTTTTCAAAGTCGTCCGATCGAATTCTTCGCTTTCCTGATTACACCGTTACGCTGGGCGGTGCGTCTGGTAGCAGACTGGGTGACTACACTGATTGTTGGAAGGGAGCGCATACGCGCAAACATCGTTACCGAGGATATGGTGCGGACACTGGCCAGGGAGGCGGTTGGTGAAGGCGTTCTCGCCCAGGCCGAGGCGCAGTATATCGATCATATATTCGATTTCGGAAATAAAAGTGTCGGGCAGGTGATGACGCCGCGATCGAATATTTTCTTTCTGACGGCTGAGACGCCGCTCCCGGAAATAGTGCAGGAATTACGACGCACACGGCATACCAAGGTCCCGATCTACAGTGAGCACCGGGACAATATACTCGGCATTCTTTATGCAAGGGATTTGCTGGGGTTGGATCCGGCTGTATTATCAAGTGCCAATGAAAGTGTGGTGAAGCGGCTGCGCGAACCGTTTTTTGTCCCGGAATCCAAACTTGCTGCCGATCTTTTTCACCTGTTCCGGAAACGTAAGCTATCGCTTGCCCTGACAGTGGATGAGTATGGTGGTGTGACGGGTCTCGTCAGTATGGAGGATTTGCTGGAGTGTATCTTTGGCGATCTGCCCAGCGCGTCGGACATCGTGATCGAGGAAGAATACCGGAAGCTTGCAGATGGAAGTACTCGCATCGATGGCGGTATGTCAATCGAGCAATTCAACCGTGAATTCGATAAGAATCTGCCTGAAGAGGATAGTGAAACCGTTGGTGGAGTGGTGTTGGACCGGTTTGGCGAATTGCCATCGATTGGTTCGTCCATCGTGGTTGCGGGGGTGGAATTTGTTGTTGAAACAATCGAGAACAACAGGATACAGCAACTTGTAGTCAGAAAAATGGAAAGTGATGCCGGGATAGACCCGTACGATGCGCAGGAGACCGTGGCAAAACAGGGAAATTCGATCATCGGGACTGCGGGTTCTGCCCCGAAATTGCCTGCCGAAGGAAAAGACGAAGAATAGATCGTGACTGATATTCTTGGGACATTTGGGGTAATGCTCGTTTGCCTTCTCATGGAGGCGTTCTTTTCCGGTTCAGAGATCGGGGTGATCAGTTCCGACCGTGTCAAGCTTCGCCATGATGCAGCCAAGGGATCGCGGGGGGCAAAGCTTGCCCTGAATATGCTCAGCAAGCCTGAGTGGCTGCTCTCCACCACCCTTGTTGGCACGAATATATCAGTAGTGACCAACACGACCATGGCAACAGCGCTCATGATGCAGTTGTTCGGAGAGGGCGGCAGCTGGCTTGCCGTACTGTTGGTGGCGCCACTGATCTGGGTCTTTGGCGAAATTGTACCCAAGAGTGTCTTCCAGCAGCGCGCCGATGTGATCACGCCGAAGGTGATCTTTCTGCTGAAATTTTGTTCTTACCTGTTTTATCCGATACTCATCGTATTCAGCGTGCTGACACACCTGATTGCAAAGATGCTGGGTGATAAAGCCGAAGAGCACAATCCCTTCACCCTGCGCGAGGAGATTTTCGCGTTGATGCAGATGTCCTCGGACGATGGCGATATAGATCCGCAAGAAAAAGGCATGATCCGCCGGCTGTTCGATTTCGAGGAAACGCCGGCCCGCAATGTCATGATGCCGCTAATCGATGTGGTCGGTATCGAGCAGGGTGCTACTTGCGGAGAGGCCATGCGGCTGGCTCGGGAAATGGCCCACAAGAGGATGCCTGTATATGCGGGGCGCGTGGACAGGATTGTGGGAGTGCTGGATGCTCTGGAGCTTCTTGGTGTTAAGTCAGATGAGCCCATTGAATCATTCGTTCGACCTGTAGATTACGTGCCCGGTTCCAAAAGCATCCAGGTGCTTTTGATGGATATGCAACGTGACCGGCACTTGTTATCTGTGGTGGTAGATGAATTCGGTGGCGCTGAAGGGATCGTGACAGTAGAAGATATAATTGAAGAAATAGTCGAAGACATTACCGATGAATATGATAACCAGGAAACATCAACCCAATGGGTTCGCAGACTTGGTGATCAGGACTATCTTGTCAGTGCCCGCATTGACCCGGATTTATTTGCAGAGGAGTTGGGAATAAAGTTACCGGAAGGACAATATACCAGCCTTGCCGGATTCCTGCTCGAACGGGTTCGTGACGTGCCTGTTGCAGGGGCCGTTATCAACTACAAGAAAGTTACATTTATAATCCAGCGTGGATCAGCCCGGGCCATCGAGGAAGTGCGTGTGCGTTGGTGAATCCGCAGGGCTTGCCGCTATGATAGCAAGCCTGCCGCGGAGAGGGACGCAAGGTTACATTATCAGCGCTTTCGGCTTGCTTTCATTGCCGGAATAGCAGTATCCCGCGCAGTGCAACAGCTGGTTAGCGGCCGCGCGGGTTTTCTCCACAGGGCGGCAGCCTGGTGTTCAGAAATCGCGCGGACTGACCGATAACAGAGGCAGCACGGCAGATTGGAGACAATTGGCTGTGTGTTGCTGAGAATACTCCTCCAGAGAAGCCAGCAACGAGCCAGCGTCTTGTTTCCTCAAGAGGCGCTGGCTTTTTTATGCTGCTTGGCAAGTCTTCAGTCCTTGATTTCTATCAATCTTTCGGAAACTCTTTCCGAACAACCGCTATATCGTCCGGCGCATCCGTCACGATCCTGACCTGGTTGCCTTAAATGCTCAGCTCTGTGACCTCGACTTGTTCGCCGCCCGGGGTTGCAACGATGGGAGTTTTGCCTGGGCGGCGGGTGAGGATGAGCATTTTGGCCTCCGTGCATAACAGCCGAATGGTTTGAAAACCGATTATCTTGTGCAGATGTTTTTCATGTCACTGCAGACAATAATATATAACTTATTGATTTAATTGGCGCTCCCTAGGGGAATCGAACCCCTGTTACCGGCGTGAGAGGCCAGTGTCCTGACCGCTAGACGAAGGGAGCATTTTGAACACTGTATGGAATACAGCAGAGTGGTATTATACGCCACAGTGATTGAGGGACAAGCGAATTAAAGTGGATAATCAAGGCGATATCGATTCCGGTAGCGTCCAGCCCGCCATCATCCCCCGGCCCGAGCACATAATTTCGCGGGCCAGTATCAGTTCCAGTGCGTTAAAGGTGCTGTACCGTCTTAAAGAGGCCGGGTTCCAGAGTTTTCTGGTGGGGGGCGGGGTGCGTGATCTGTTGCTGGGGCGTGAACCCAAAGATTTTGACGTAGCTACCAACGCGACCCCGGATGAGATCAGGCATCTGTTCAGAAACTGTCGCCTGATCGGGCGTCGTTTCCGCTTGGCGCACGTCCGTTTCGGGCGCGAGATTATCGAGGTCGCCACTTTCCGTGCCCGACACGACAGCCAGTCCACTGACGAAAGTGACAGCGCGCATTCCGAGCAAGGCCGTATCCTGCGCGATAACGTCTATGGCGGTATCGAAGACGATGCCTGGCGCCGCGACTTTACGGTGAATGCGCTCTACTATGATATCAAGGATTTTTCCGTAATCGATTACGTGGGCGGCCTCGAGGACCTGAAAGGAGGTATTTTGCGTCTGATCGGTGATCCCGAGCAGCGTTACCGTGAAGATCCGGTGCGTATGTTGAGGGCGGTTCGCTTTGCTGCCAAGCTTGGCTTCCGTATTCATCCGGACAGCGAAGCCGCCATACATGAGCTCGACTATTTGCTGAAGGATATTCCCACCGCACGCCTGTTCGAGGAAGTCATGAAGCTGTTCCTGGGTGGCTGTGCGGTAACGACTTTCGAGCTGCTGCGTCATTATGATCTGTTTCGCCGCCTGTTCCCGATGACGGAGGAGGCGCTGAGTCACGAAGAGCAGGGATTTCCCATTACCTTTGTGCTGCGTGCTCTGGAGAATACCGATAAGCGCCTGGCGGAAGACAAGCCGGTGACACCGGCCTTTCTGTATGCCGCCTTGTTGTGGGAGCCCGTGCGATTGCGGACACAGGCCTTGCTGGATCAGGGTATGACCGCGCTGGAGGCTTCCCAGCTCGCCGGTAACCAGATTACCTCTGAGCAGGTACAGGCGACCTCGTTGCCCAAGCGCTTCAGTTTCCCCATGCGGGAAATCTGGACGCTGCAGTCCCGTCTTGAGCGCAGGCGTGGCAAGGCCCCTTACCGTATGCTCGAACATCCACGCTTTCGAGCGGCATACGATTTTCTTTTATTGCGCAGCGAAACCGGCGAAGCCCCCAGGGAACTGGCTGACTGGTGGACTGAATTCCAGACCCTGAATGTCGGTGAGCGGGGCAATACGGTTGAATCCGCACCCTCCAGGAAAAAACGCCGGCGTCGGCCAAGAAAGCGCAAGCCAGCCGCGAATGCCAATGACTGAAGTGCTGGCTTATATTGGTCTGGGCAGTAACCTGAATAATCCGGAATCTCAGTTGAAAACAGCGATCGAGGCATTGGCCGGCCTGCCACAAACCCGTCTGCAGGCCAGTTCGTCCCTCTACCGCAGTGCGCCGATGGGGCCGCAGGATCAGCCCGATTACCTGAATGCGGTTGTGCAGTTGAACACAGGGCTCGAACCCGAAACCTTACTCGATAAATTGCAGGGCATAGAGCAGGCGCAGGGCCGGGTGCGGGCACAGCACTGGGGTCCAAGAACCCTGGATCTGGATATACTGTTGTATGGTGAAGGCGTGGTTACTACAGAGCGATTGAAAATCCCTCATCCGGGCATCGCGGAACGCAGTTTTGTTTTATACCCGCTGGCAGAAATCAACGGGCAACTCGAAATTCCCGGGCTGGGTGGTGTACGGTCCCTGCTGGAACAGTGTTCCGATACCGGTCTGTTCCGCCTGCCTGCAACAGCGCAATCAGCCGGTTAGCGGTCAAGGGAGCGGGTATGGAGAATCCAGGATTCATCGTGGTGGAGGGACCGATTGGTGTTGGAAAGACCAGTCTGGCGCGGCGCCTTGCGGAAAGCTTTGGCAGTGAACTTTTGCTGGAAGGCGCCGCCGACAACCCGTTCCTGAATCGCTTTTACCGTAACCCGCGCGCGGCTGCCATGCAGACGCAGTTGTTTTTCCTGTTACAGCGTACGCAGCAGATGCAGGAACTTCGTCAGGCTGACATGTTCGAACCGGTACGCGTTGCTGACTTCCTGATGGACAAGGATCGCTTGTTCGCAAAACTCACGCTGGATCAGGAAGAGTTCAAACTCTATGAACAGGTGTATTCGCATCTGACTATCGATGTGCCGAGGCCGGATCTGGTGATCTATCTGCAGGCGCCGGTCGACGTGTTGCTAAAGCGCATCAGCAATCGCGGTATTGCCTATGAACAGGGTATGGAGCCGAACTATCTGAAAACTCTGTGTGACGCCTATACCCGTTTTTTCCACTACTATGATGAATCGCCCCTGCTGATTGTGAACGCGGCCGAGATCAATCTGGTGGATAGTGACACGGATTACCAGGTGTTGCTGGAACAGATGGCATTAGCCAGGAGCGGCCGCCGCCACTATTTCAACCCCATGCCGGACGCCTTGTGCGTGCCAACGCCCGGGGAAAAGCATGGCTGATCGTGATACTGTGACCAGCGTGTCGTTGCTGCGTTTGAAAGAGCGAGGTGAAAAGATTACCTGTGTGACCAGCTATGACGCCAGTTTTACCTGTCTTCTGGAGCAGGCAGGCGTTGAAGTATTGCTGGTGGGTGATTCCCTGGGCATGGTGGTTCAGGGGCACGAGTCGACCCTGCCGGTGAGGGTGGCCGATATGATCTATCATACCTCCTGCGTTGCGCGCGCAGGACAGTTCGCGTTACGTATAGTCGACATGCCGTTCATGAGTTACAGCAGTGTTGACCGGGCGTTGGGAAATGCGGCACGTCTGATGAGGACGGGCGCGCACATGGTGAAACTGGAGGGCGGTCGTGACGTCGCCGATATTGTTCGGGCCTTGACTGAGCGCGGCATTCCGGTGTGTGCACACCTCGGTTTGACGCCACAGTCAGTACACCAGTTGGGCGGATACCGGGTGCAGGGGCGAGATGCGGAATCCGCCCAACGCTTGCTGGAAGACGCCCGCCTGCTGGAAAAATCGGGCGCTTCGGTGCTGGTGCTGGAGTGCATACCCGCCGACCTGGCCAGACAGGTGAGTCAATGCCTGCGCATACCCAGCATCGGTATAGGGGCGGGCCCGGATTGTGACGGGCAGGTGCTGGTACTGTATGACCTGCTGGGTATTACGCCGGGCAAAAGGCCGCGATTCTCACATAATTTCCTGGAAGACAGCGACGATATACCCGGCGCCCTGCGCGCTTTTGTCGAGGCAGTCAAAGCAGGGCGGTTCCCGGCGCCACAGCACAGTTTTTCCTGATGGAAACCATTAGCGGCCTTGATGAATTGCGTGAGTTGTTGCAGGGTTGGCGCCGCTGCGGGGAACGCATCGGTTTTGTACCTACCATGGGCAACCTGCATGAAGGCCATTTGCAGCTGGTGCGGCGTGCCAGGTCGCTTAGCGACCGCGTCGTCGTCAGCATCTTCGTCAATCCCATGCAGTTCGGGCCTGGTGAGGATTTTGATAGCTATCCGCGCACACTGGAAGACGACAAGACGCTGCTCAAACAGGAGCAGGTGGAGCTGTTGTTCGCTCCAGCTGTCGATCTGATCTATCCGTCAGGCCTGAATGAAACCACGTGCGTGCAAGTGCCGGGTGTGGGTGAAGGTCTGGAGGCCGATGCCCGCCCGGGTTTTTTTGTCGGCGTGGCGACCGTCGTGGCGCGCCTTTTCAATCTGGTGCAAGCCGATATCGCGGTTTTCGGGGAAAAGGACTATCAGCAGCTGGCGGTCATCCGGCGCATGGTCAAGGACCTTTGCTGGTCGATTGACATTGAGGCTGTGCCAACAGTACGCGACGCGGATGGCCTGGCGATGAGCTCGCGTAACCAGTACCTGAGCGCCGAGCAACGCAAGCGGGCGCCCGTGCTCTACCAGACACTGTGTCAGGTGGCCGAGGGGGTGCGCGGCCAGCAGCAGGCCTGCGCCGAACTCGAAGTGAAGGCGATACAACGGCTTGAACAGGCGGGGTTTACCCCCGACTACGTCAGTATCCGCGACGCGGCAACGCTGCAGCCGATCGAAGCGGGTTACACGGGTGCCGTGGTACTGGCGGCGGCCCGCCTCGGGTGCGCCAGGCTGATTGATAATGTAAGCGTGTAAAATAGTATTACGATTACCAGGGTTTGCAGGGGATTGCGTATCTGGGGATAATACGCGTCTCAGGTCTCGTTAGGATTTACGACGGATGCAGATCACGCTGCTGAAATCCAAGTTGCACCACGCACATGTGACCCACTCGGAACTCGAGTACGAGGGTTCGTGCGCGATAGACAGTGGTTTGCTGGAGGCCGCCGCTATCCGCGAATACGAACAGATTCATATTTATAACCTGGCCAACGGCGAGCGTTTTACCACCTATGCCATACGTGCCGAGCAGGGTTCAGGTATCATTTCCATCAATGGCGCGGCAGCGCATAAAGCCGAGCCGGGTGACCGTATCATTATCTGCACCTACGCGGCACTGAGCGAGCAGGAAGCTGCGGGATTTCACCCCCGACTGGTTTATCTGGACGCTGAAAACCGCATCCTGCGCCAGAGAACCTCGATCCCGGTTCAGGTTGCCTGATTTATAACGCCGGGGAGTCGACGGTGAGCGCCGGTGAGCGCCGCTCGGGCGCAAGCTCCTTGTCCGTTATCCAGATCAGGATATCGTAATAGCTGCGGACATTTTCAACGTAGCGTACCGGCTCACGGCCACGAGCGTAGCCATAGCGCGTTTGTTGGTACCACTTTTTCTGGCTCAGCAGCGGTAAATACTTTTTCACGTCGATCCACTTGTCCGGGGCAGCGCCGTCGTTCTGGGCAAGAATACGCGCGTCCTCCAGGTGCCCATAACCGATGTTGTAGGCCGCCAGGGCCATCCAGGTGCGATCAGGTTCCTTGATATTTGCGGGGATTCTTTTCTTTACGCTGGCGATATAGCGGGCTCCGCCTTCGATACTGGCCTGGGCATCATGGCGGTCCTTGTCAATGCCCATTTGCTGCATCGTAGCCTGGGTCAGCATCATGAGTCCGCGTACACCGGTTGGCGAAACCGCTTTCGGGTTCCAGTGTGATTCCTGGTAACCAATGGCTGCCAACAGGCGCCAGTCAACATTGGTGTCTTTTCCGGCTTGCTCGAACCAGACCTGGTAACGCGGTAAACGCTGGTCAATATGTTTCATGTAACGTCGTGTCCCCACGTAATCGAAATCGGAAACATATGCGTAATAACGCTTCAGCAAGCGATCGAGCTGGCCGTTTTCTTTCAGCGTGTTTAAAAATTCGTCGGCTTTGTCGATCAGGCTTCGGTCTTCTCCTGGCGGGAAGGCCCAGGCCAGTGCTTCAGGGGAGCTGATGTTGAACGCGACCCGGAGTTCCGGGTAGAAACGACGGCTTATCGCGACTTCGTTGGAATCAGCCACCGTGTAATCGATGACCTGCTCCCAGACCAGGTTGAGAAGTTCTTCGCTGTCCAGTTCGTTGGTTTTCTGAAAAGATAGTTCCGGGTGATCTTCCTGCAGGGAACGCAGTCGTTCGGCATGACTGCTGTAGGCTACAACCTCGAGACTGCCGTGCAGGGTATCCAGGTTCTTCGGTGGGCGTGTACCGACCCGGTAAACCAGTTGCGGGGTTATTTGTTGATAACTGGTGCCAAAGTTTAAGCGCACCTTACGCTCATCGGTGACGGTCAAGCCGGCTGCTGCCATGTCAGCCTTACCGGCCTGGATCTTGCCAAGAACCTGTGACAGCGTTTCCGGTGTTTCGAGTTTCAACTTTACACCCAGGTACTCAGCGAAACCTGCCACTAGATCGTATTCCAGCCCGGCTGGTCCATGGGGTCCTTCGTAATACGTCGTGGCGCTGTTGCGGGTCAGCACCTTAAGAACAGCCCCATCCTGGACGCGGTCTAATCGTGATTGTGGGGACAAATCACAAGCGGTGATGAACAGCGTGAACATAATGAGGATTAAACGCATGGTTTCTTTATGGGCTATTTATAATCACCAACCATTAATCAGTTAAGCGCGCCGAGGCCGGTAAAGTTTAGCGTTCGCGCTCAAGCATAGGGTACAATGGCATCCCTGCTTTGGGATGCAGCCTAGCTTGTGCCATTTCCCATTGATATTCAAGGTAAAATCGGACTCAGGAGAGGTGCCGGAGCTGGCCGAACGGGCTTGACTCGAAATCAAGTGAACCCTCTGGGTTCCGAGGGTTCGAATCCCTCCCTCTCCGCCAAACCCCCAAAAAACGTAGAATTTACAGCAAACCCGTACATTCTCGTTTCTATATTACCCAACTGGTCCACATGGGAGGTCCACATGGAACCTTTGGGTATGTTCTCGCAGACCTATTTGTACAAGCGGCTTGGCTTCAAAAACTACTACCTGCGGATGCGGATTCCGCTGGATCTTCAGTACCTGTACGACGACCGGCAGGAGATCAAACGCTCGCTGAAAACGGCCGATCCCCGCGAGGCCAAGCGCCGCATGCAGGTGATGGCGTTGAAGCAACAACAGGAATTCGAGGAGTTGCGGCGCAAACTGGCGGGCTCCGCAAAGCTGGTTCTCGATGGCGGCGACGCGTCGATCGAGGCGATCTGTTCCCGGTGGCAGCATGAGGTCCTGGGGTGGGACGAAGCATCCCGGGTGGATCGACCTCCGCGCATTGATCTGGCCGAGTCTCGAGAGAACCGCGTTGCCGTCGAGCCGCTTCTAAGAGAAGTTCTGGTCACTGGAAAGTGGAAAGGGTCGAACACGTTCACAACTTTTTTCTTCACGTATTGAATATCCGGCTGGACTGTTCGGAACAGGACTATCGGCGCTTTCTTTATTGCTTTGCTGAAACCCTGGCGGACACGAACCAGCGGCAGATCCAGCGCAATGAGGGCGGCGTTGTGCCCACACCGCCGGAACCGGCCTCCAGGCTGACGCTGGACGACCTGTTCGCCGACTGGAAGCGATTGTACCAGGGCGGGCCGTCAGAAGACCGTCGACAAGGTCGAATCGGTCCTGCGGGAGTTTCAAGATTGCGCGGGTAAGAAACCCGCCGACGCATATGCCAAGGTGGACGTCATTGCTTATCGGGACCACCTGTTGGATGTGTGCAAACGGGATCCCAAAACAGTCGATACCAAAATCACGCTTCTGTCGGCGGTGTTTGGCGCGGCCATCGGCGACGGCAAACTTCCGGCCAACCCTGCGGCCAGGATCCGGATTCCCAAGTCTAAAACCAAGCGCAAGCGCCTGCCATTCGAAACGCGTGAACTTCAAATGATTTTCAACAGCCCTATCTACACTGAGGGCCTTCGGATGAAGGGCGGCAAGGGTGAGGCGGCGGTGTGGCTTCCTTTGCTGTCTCTTTTTTCCGGCAATCGCGAGGAAGAGCTGGGGCAGCTCCGAGTCTGGGATGTTTGTTGCCAGAATGATATCTGGTATCTCAACATCCTTGAAACCGATGAAGATAACGAGGCCGATACAAAGCTCAAAAACAGCTCGTCATGGCGAAAACTTCCTTTGCATCCGAAGGTTATCGAGGCAGGGTTTCTGCGTTATGTTGAACGCCTCAAAGAAGCTGGTTATGTGCGTCTGTTCCCGGAATTGACTCCCGACAAGTACGACATTTTCACTTCCAGTTGGTCGAAGTGGTTTCATCGCTATTTACGCAACAGGATTAAGATTACCAGCAGGCTGAAGGTGTTCCATAGCACTAGCCACAACTTCAGGGACGCCTGCCGAGAGGCGGGTTTGGATGAAGAGATAGCTGACAAACTGATGGGCCACAAAGGAAGCAGCGATGCTGCTGGCCGAGGGTATGGCAAGGGCTTTTCTCTTGAGAAGCTGAAAGAAGCAATGGATAAAATCACGTATCCGGGGCTTGAGATACCCATAATTGAAACAGAGCAGGAAGGTTAAGCGCCTGGTGTGTCCATTGCCATGGGGCGTTGCACAAGAACCATTGCACGCCAATTGCATGCGGGTAGCCAGGGAAGGTCGATAGAAGACCCCGTCAAGGCTCAGGTCGTCTCTGAAAGCATGTTTGAGAAACGCCTGTGCCTGATCGTGAATGCCCGGGCAGCCACTTTCACGCGGGCCAGCGACATTGATCACCCTAACGTCGTTGTCGGCGATCCAAGCTAGAACGGCTTCGTTGTCCGGGTTAGCCAACAAGTCGAGCACCAGGCAGGGCTTGCCGTAGCGATCGGCCAACTCGATCGTGGTGGCCGTGCCGCCCGTGGGTTGACCCCGGGTCAGGATCAGCGTCCCGTCAGAGTCACGCACGTTCGACGCCGTGCGCTCCCGGTAGTCCGCCGAGAGTGTTTCCTGGAGCTGATAGACAGGCGGAACCTCGCCGTCCTCCGCCTTTCTGTCCTTCGGGCACCAGCCGCCGTGGGGAATCCCGAGAGCGATGGCAACGTCCAGTCCGGCGCGATCAACGCCGGTTTGGCCGCCGGAAGCGATTTTCTCGAGCACGTTGCATCCCCCTTCGCTCTTTGTATGACGGAGTGCTGGCAGGTAGACGTGTCTGTCCGCTGTATCCAGTTTTCTCTCATTTGGACGATATCCGAGTATTGCTTCGTTCTCAATCGTAATCACAGGTAATTCAGCGTGTTGCAGATCCCGTGTTACAGAGGAACGGGCCTCACGAAACGAGCTGGATATACCTGTGACCATACCGACCCTCTTGCTAGTTGCCAGCACACTGGTATTTCTTGTGTGGGAACGCGCGGCGCCAGGCAGGGTATTGCCGCATTCTACAGGATGGTATGTCCGGTCACTTTCCATCAATTTTGTACAGCTGGGGATCACCCTTTTCACGGGGAAATTGTGGCAGGAAGCCTTTGCCGGTCAATCACTGCTGGGATTGTCCGGCGCCAATCTGCCCGCGCTGGAAGGCTTCCTCGGCTGGTTCGTCGGCACATTCGCCTTTTATTGGTGGCACAGGTTGCGTCACCAGAACGGCTGGTGGGCTGTCTTTCACCAGGTTCATCATTCCGCTTCGCGTATCGAAGTGCTGACGTCATTCTACAAACACCCGGTTGAAATACTGGTTAACTCCCTGCTGACTGCGCTCATCCTCTTCCCGGTGCTTGGCGTCTCGCTGCTGGCCGGGTTCTGGTATAACTTTTTCGCAGCCACGGGCGAGTATTTCTATCACGCAAACGTAAAAACACCCCGCTGGTTGCGTTTCTTCGTGCAGACCCCGGAACTGCACTCCGTACATCATCAGTACGATGTTCATGCGCACAATTACAGCGACATACCGATCTGGGATCGATTGTTTGGTACGTATCGAGACAGTACTTCGTTTACAGACCGTTGTGGTTTTCCCGATGGCGCAGAGCAAAGACTGGCGGAGATGCTGGTATTCAAGAATGTTTACGAAGAAAGCCTGTAACACACTGTTGACCAATGCCGCATATGTACTCGTGAGGCAACATGAAACATGATACCGAGCACGATCAGGTCCTGAACGAAACACTCCGCAAGATCGGTCGGAATGTGGTCAATTTCCAGAAAATGGAGGCGATGCTTAAGCATCTGCTCGCGCACAGTAACGTACAGGGCTGCGTAAGTAATTTGACAGAAGTCCTCGGCACGAGGGTTGCTTCGTATGCGAAGCAGCCTATGGGGAAATTAGCCAATGCATTCGTCAAATCCACCTGCTTCAGTAGCGTAAAGACAGTCGAAGGGCCAGAAGATCTTGCCGAACCATGGGTCTCCATGCTGAGCCAAGCGGCATACTTTGGGGCGTCGAACTCGCGCCCACATCGCCTTGTCTGCCTGAGTGGCGCGGTAGCGTTGTCTGCCGCCGTTGCGGGCGACTTCACGGCTAGTTGTCGATGGCGAGCGCTGGAGTACTTTGGCCATCTGACGCAGCGAGTGCCCCGCCGATAGCCCACGCGAAATCCCCTCGCGCTCCGCCAGCGCGAGCGCATGTGGGGTGCGGGTGCGAAGCGGCGGTGTGAAGCCACCGTGCAGCCTCAACACGGAAGCAACCGATGTCCGAAACTTACCGAGGGCACGGCTAATGTCGGTGATTGACTCCCCTTTACGCCAGCGCTGCCAAAGTTCTCCCTTCTGGGCATCTGTCATACCCAATCTGCCTGATTGTGCCATACCCTATTCCTTCAAATCTCTCATTAAAACATAGGGTGTTGCACTGACCAGTTGAATCCACCAAGGCTGATATACACAATTACTTAGCGGGGAAACCGACTCCTTTGTGACCGTCTCGACTATCACCTCAGATAGAGATCTGTAAGTAGTTTCCACAATGCTTAGAGGTGCTGTTGCCTCCTATATATAAGTACTTTCCCGTAGTCCGGCGCATGAATTGGACACGATTTGATTTAGATCAATATCGTCCAGTTAAAACAAGCGTAGATTTAAAAAGCCAGATCGCCAGGACGGCATAAGGCGGCAGAAAGTCAGAACAAAAACGGAGGAGGAACTACCATGAAATCACGTTTAAACTGCTGGTTCGCAGCGGCGATAGTTGGCCTCTTTTCATCTTTCGCTGCGCAAGCCAATCTGATCCTCAATGGCGGGTTCGAGGAACCACTGGGAATAGTAGGTCCTTATGAACATCGCAATGGTGACGAGTTGCCAGGCTGGACCCTTTTTTCTACATATAAAGGCACCGTCCATTTTGACACCTCGTATGACCCCGTCTCCGAGGGATCTCAAGCGGTACAGAATGAGGTTCCCGGCAACTGGATACGTCAGAGTTTCGCAACGGAAATTGGCCGAGACTACACGGCGTCTTTTGATCTGTTGGCATACAGTGTCTAAGGAGCGCATTATGGATACCGGTTTCCGCTTCACAATCCTCTTTTCATTACTTCTTTTATTCGCTCCACAGACTCAGGGAGCATTTCCGTACGATGTAACCAACTTCAGCGATCTAAGTCCTGCTACGCCCATGTGGCAATGGGAAGTTTCTGCGGCGGCACAGACAGGTGGTCTTTCGGATCAGAAATGTACTGCGGTACTTAATCGCAAGGCGGGTGACCCGCAGTATTTTCTTTCATGGGTCTCGGGCAGTGGATTTCCGAGAAACCACAGAATGATGTCCTGCTCTGCATCCGAGATTGGTACGAATAACTGTAGTGCCATTCATAATACCGGATTCGATCTGGCTAGTGAGTTCGGAACTTGTGGGACGGCTATGGATCCCATCTACGTGCCTACATCCAATGACAATGTTATGGTGAGAGCCCAGGATGGCCGCCTCGTTCAGGTTGTTCAAACGATCAAACTCAATTGCCCACCACTAGCACCACCAGCCTGTGGAAATGAAGACAGGGAGCAGGTTTCTTATGTGATTCGCGTGAGCGATGATTGTGGACAGACCTGGACACCATCCGTTCTTGATGCCACTGCGATCAGGGATCTAAATGGAAACCTGCTTAGTCCGGCACTGAAGAACTTTGACAGAGTGGAGGCCTATAGCGACCCATGGTCAGATCATATTCTTCTGACCGCCCAGACAGGTACAAATCAGTGTTCAGGTGCGACGGAAACGGCCTTCTTACACGCTTCGGCAGGAAGCGGTCTCAAGACATTCAGCTGGGAACAGCTCTTCAAGCATCAACCGGCGAGCGTTCCTACGGTTATGACCTCTATGCCTCATACTGGTGGAATATCGCGAGTTTACTGGTTCAGCTGCGAGGGATGGAAGCCGACACTATTCTTTGCCGATGATCCATGGAATAGCCCGGGTGGTGCACCACAAATTTATAAGCTTGATACACTCCTGCAGCAACAGGAAGGTGATCTAAACACCTCGCAGCTTGATTTTGAATGTATGCTATTGCCTTCCCAGCTGAATCTTTGCGACCCGGGATCGACGCACCCCAAATGCGCCAACCCGAATACCTCTATGGGTCAGGGTATACACTGGGAATGTGTCGATGATCCAGCCGATCCAAACGCGTGTCCAGCTGGAACGACCTCAGAAACTCCCATAAGAAATCTCGTCTTCAATACTGCAATTGCTCGTGTAGGAACTGATGGAGCTGCGGACGTGATTCGTGTGGCCTATCCACAATTGAATTTTACAGGAAACAGGTACTACCAAATCCTACGCATTGTTGATGTTGAGGTGTCTCCGAACAGTGCTGGCGGTACCGACGTCACGCCAATGACCAACCGTATCATCGATGTTGCAGCAAATCAGGCCACACCTGCTTCGGTTTTCTACCCTAGCATTATCCCTGTTGACCAGACCACCACGGATGATCCCGGTGCGGCCACGCATATGGTACGGTGGACTGAGTTTCGCGACGACGGCAGGGCACTGGATAAGTTTCTAACATGGGATCCGGTTAAGTCCTGGGTTGGTTCGCCCACCTGCCCACAACACGGGGCTTGTGCTGATACATTGTTGTGGAATCCAGTCGAAGAGCTCGATAACTGGAGCTGTTCGGGTGATTGTTCGACAGGGGATTATCAGTACGGTGGATTCATTGACACTCTGGATAAATGCACCCACCGCTTCTTTGTGCCATGGGGAGTACAGGACTCCGTATCGGGAATAAAAACACACGGCGCAATGGTCACGACATCGACAGATAACCAGCCTCCCATCTTCGATTCGGTTCCGGAAACGCAAGTTGTTTCCTGCGAAGCAATTCCGCCGGCCCCTAATCTGAGTGCTTCAGATAACTGTGCTGCAGATCAGGAAGTTCCCCTGGCAGATGAGGGTAGACAGGATGGTACCTGCCCAGACAACTACACACTGACACGCACCTGGAATGCGACCGACAATGTTGGAAATACGGCGTCCGAAAGCCAGACAATTACGGTTCAGGATTTAATCGAACCGATTCTTGGCTCAGCCCCTCAGGATCACACCGTTGAGTGTGATGCAGTTCCGGCTCCCGCGCAACTCAGCGCCTCCGACAATTGCGATCCAAATCCAATGATAAATTTCACGGAAGATCGTATCGATGGAAGTTGTCCGTACAACTATGAGTTGGATAGAAGCTGGCTGGTGACAGATCGTTGCGGAAATGATGCAACCTGGGCGCAATCCATTACCGTTCAAGATACGACTCCACCTTCCACTGTGACTAGTACCGCTGATTTGCACTGCGTATGGCCACCAGACCACAAATACGTCTGTTTCGACAAAGCGGACATCAGCCCAATGATTGCCGATAATTGTAGTACATCGAATACATGGGAATTTGTTGGCTGCACATCTGATCAACCTGACAACGCTATGGGGGACGGAAATACCGCGAATGACTGTATAGTGAACACGGATAAACAGAGTATATGTGTTCGAGCAGAGCGCGATGGTTCAGTCGTGGCCGGCCGCCGTTATGCAGTTTCGATCCAGGCGAAGGATGAATGCGGCAATACGAGCCCCCCTGTGATAATCGGTAATATCCACGTGCCTCACAGTAAAAAGGGTACAAATGGCAGGTGTGTTCATTAATTGAATCCAGGTAAACCTGAGCCTTTGCTTGTGAGACAAGAAAACGGATTAACTTATACACAGACGGCTCCTTCGGGAGCCGTTTTCTTGTTGGTCAATATGTCCTGCTTTCGCTGACAGTAGCCAACCAGGGAACGCCGCACCAGCGGGGGTCTCTGTTTGTGGGAAGGTCTGACTTTGCCCCCGAAACCGGACGTTGGCCCGCACAAGTGGACAAGCTGACACCGAAACCCGGCCATATTGACTCGAAATATGTTGATATTCAATTTATGATTGAAATCAAGAAAAGGGGAAATATTTCCCGTTCTTACGATTCAATATCAGGGCGATGTGAATCCCAACACGTGGAAAAAATGTATAGAATGTATCCAGCGCAGAATAATATTGGGTTCTTATTTCGCACTAATATAACTTTGGCTCTCAAACGAGGCGACAAAGCCGATGGATGAAAAAGACCTTATTTGGAACTTGATCAAAGACAACTTTGATCAGGCTCGCGCCCACGAACAGTATCGGGCGAGTACAGTCAGCCTTGTGTTGACAATTGCAAGCATTCTTGTTGCCATTCTAGCAATCAACGAATTCACCACGCCTTTCGCTAACATTGTTTACTCGTCAT
>Ga0210064_1000501_pt1 | contig 18421 bp, 17 predicted proteins | sample Muzzi_CordC_D2_FD_185531 | JGI IMG/M metagenome (GOLD analysis project Ga0210064, IMG submission 185531) | Wetland microbial communities from San Francisco Bay, California, USA, that impact long-term carbon sequestration - Muzzi_CordC_D2 (SPAdes) | ecosystem: Environmental > Aquatic > Marine >...
ACACGGTTGTGCGCGCCGCGCTTGCGGCGCGACCCGGGCGGCTCGCACCATTCGTGGAGTCGAATGGTGAACGCGCGAAGTCGATCGAGGGGCGCAGACTCGGACTCCACGACCGCGTGGAGATCGTCGAGAGACTCGCGGATGCTCTCCTCGAGAAGCGCGAACATCAGCTCGTCCTTGCCCTCGAAGTACTGGTAGAAGCTGCGCAGCGACTGCTTCGAGCGGTCGACGACCTGCTGGATCGTGAAATCGGTCGTGCCCTTCTCGTCGATCAGCTCGGAGGCTGCGTCCAGAAGTCGCTGGACGCGCTGCTCCGCGCGCGTTCGCGCAGCGTGGAGGCTCTTCGAGACCGCACGCTGTCGCCAGGCCGGTCCGGCTTCGTCCCGCTCCGCTCGCTCTTCGTCAGCCTTTGCCATGAAGGATCCATCCCTTTTCAACTACGGCGCAGCTGCCGATCGCGGCGCGCCCGAGATCGCTTTGAACTCGACGTACGCCTCGAGACCTTCGCGGCCCAGCTCGCGGCCGATCCCGCTGGCCTTCACGCCACCGAACGGGGCGACGGGATCCATACTATAGGGCTGGTTGACACCGAACGAGCCCGATCGAACGCGGCGTGCAACTTCGAGGCCGCGAGCGCCGTCAGCGGTCCACACGGAGCCCGAGAGTCCGTAGTCGGAATCGTTCGCGATGCGGACGGCTTCGGCTTCGTCGCCATACGAGATCACCGAGAGCACCGGCCCGAAGATCTCCTCGCGTGCAATCTTCATCCGATTGTCGACGTCGGCGAAGAGCGTCGGCCGGACGTACCAGCCGCAGCCGATGCCTGCAGGCGCGTCGCTGCCGCCGACCACCAGACGGGCGCCCTCGCGCCGGCCGTCTTCGATATAGCAACGGACCCTCTCCTGCTGTCGACGCGCCACCAGTGGGCCGATCTCGGTCGCGGGATCTTCGGGGTCTCCGATGGCGAGGTTCCCCACCATCGACGCGAGGGCGTCGAGAAACTCGTCGCGGCGCGCTTCCGGCACCAGGATGCGGGTCTGCGCGACGCACGCCTGGCCGTTGTTCATCAGGCCGGCGACCTTCACGCCCGCTGCGACCGTGGCCGGATCCGCGTCGTCCAGCACGATGGCGGCCGACTTGCCACCCAGCTCGAGGCTCGCCTTCTTGAGATTCGCGCCACACGCGGCTGCGATCCGCCGCCCCACGGCCGTCGATCCGGTGAACGAGACCCGGTCCACACCGGGGTGATTCACGAGTGCTTCTCCGACCTTCCCTTCGCCCGGAAGGATGCTGACCAAGCCCGGGGGCAATCCGGCCGCCTCGATCAGCTCGCCGAGCAGGAGCGAGTCGAGTGGCGTCTCCGGTGCCGGCTTGATCACGATGGAGCAGCCGGCGAGCAGCGCCGGTGCGAGCTTCCCGACCACCAGGAACAGCGGCACGTTCCAAGGCACGATCGCCGCCACCACGCCGGCGGATTCGCGGCGAACCAGGACCTCCTCGCCGAAGAATCCGGGACGAAGCTCCTCCCACGGGTAGCTCGACGCCATGTCGGCAAACGCGTCGAGCAGCAGCATCGGCAGCATCGCCTGCGAGAACTTCGAGAACGAGATCGGGGAGCCCATCTCCGCGGTGATGAGCTGGGCCACCTCGCGTCTTCGCGGCCGGTACAGCTCGGTCAAGCGCCGCACGGCCGCGATCCGCTCGGCCGGATCGAGGCTGGGCCACGGCCCTTCGTCCTGGGCGAGTCGCGCGGCCGCGACGGCCCGGTCGACGTCCGCCGGGCCGGCGGCAGCGACCGCGGCGATCGGCTTCTCGGTGTGCGGCGAGATCACTTCGATGACCTCGTCGCCACTCGGAGACGCCCACGTCCCCCCGATGAAGAGCTGTCGTCGCTCCAGCATGGTTCACTCCCGGGCGCGCTCGTATCGCCGCGCAGCCTCGAAATATGGATTCTCACAGAATGAGAATCCAATTGCCAGTATCCTGCGCTCCGGCTAGGGTGGGGCGTCGCAGGGGCCCTGGGCGCGGAAAGGAGACCCGGATGCGGATCGGCCTGATGATGGGCCCCGAGCGGGGGCGGTATCGCCACAAGGTCGCCCAGCTCGCCGCCGATGCGGCGGCGGCCGAGCGGGACGGCTTCAGCTCGGTCTGGGTGCCCCAGATCCCCGGAGACTTCGACGCCTTCGTCGCGATCACGCTGATGGGGCAGGCGACCGAGCGGATCGAGCTCGGGACCGCGGTGCTGCCGATCCAGACCCGCCACCCCATCGCCATGGCCCAGGAGGTGATGTCGGTCCAGGCGGTGTGCGAGGGACGCTTCACCCCCGGTCTCGGCGTCTCGCACGACTGGGTCATCGAAGGCCAGCTGGGCCTCCCCTACGAACGTCCGGCCCATCTGATGCGCAGCTACCTCGAGGTCCTCAACGCCGGGCTCCGAGGCCCGGGCTCGGTGGATGTGGAAAACGATGAATTCCGCGTGCACAGCCCGATGGACGTCACGGACTGGGGCCCGACCCCGGTGCTCCTCGCAGCTCTCGCTCCCGTCATGCTGCGCGTCGCCGGCGAGCGCGCAGCGGGGACGATCCTCTGGCTCGCCGATGAGCGCGCCGTCGGGGAGCACATCGTCCCCCGCATCACCAAGGCTGCGGCCGAGGCCGGGCGGCCGGCTCCGCGCGTCGTCGCCGGCGTCCCCGTCGCCCTCTGTCCCAACGACGAGGTGGACGCCGCTCGGGGGTGGGCGAACCGGGCCCTCGGGCACTCCGAGTACTGCCCGAACTACCAGCGGCTGCTCGATTGCGGCGATGCCAAGAGCGAAGGCGACATCCTCGCGGCCGGCGACGAGTCAGCCGTCGCGGATCGCCTGCGCGCCTTCAAGGATGCGGGCGCCACCGACCTGGCGGTCCGCGTGCTGGCCCTCGGGCCCGACCGTGAGTCGCGGCGCGAGTCGCACGAACGGACCGTCGCCTTCCTCGCCTCCCTCGCTCCAGAGCTGTGAGCGCGATGCGAGCGCCGGTCGCTCAGCGGTCGTAGTCGATCACGACCTCGCGGCTCATGGGAATCGCCTGGCAGGTGAGGATCCAGCCCTCCTCGACCTCGTCGTCGTCCAGGGCGTTGTTTGCGCGCATCGCGACCTCCCCCGCGTCGAGGTAGGCCATGCAGGTCCCGCAGTTCCCGGACTCGCAAGCGAACGGCGGCTTGAGGGCGGCGCGACGGGCCGTTCCCAGCAGGGTGTCACCCGGCTCGTATCCCACCCGGTGCTTCTGACCGCCGAGCCGAATCACGATCGACTCCGTCTCCGATGCCTCGCCGGCCGCAAACGGCTCGTCGGGCAGCCGGAACCGCTCGATGAAGCGGCGGTCCTTCCCGCCGATCCAGACCGACCTCGACCACATCCATGTAGGGCTCGGGCCCGCAGACGTAGAAGTCCGCCTCCGTCCGATCGCCGACCAGTGCGGCGCACGCCGCGGCATCGAGAAACCCCTGCTCTGAATCGAGGTGATGGTGCAGCGAGAGCCGCGCGCCGTATTGCTCCCGCAAACGATCGAGCGCGTCCGCGAAGATCACGCTGGCCCGATCGCGATTCGCGTACACCAGCGCGACATCGCGCGTCGTGGTGGCGAGGGCGGACTTGATGATCGAGAGGACCGGCGTGATGCCGCTGCCGCCCGCGAAGGCCACGATCGGAGTCTCGGCGGCGCGGAGCACGAAGAGCCCGGCCGGCGGCATCGCCTCGATCGTATCACCCGGGGCCAGGCAGTCGTTCATCCAGTTCGACATCTTCCCGCCGGGCACGCGCTTCACCGTGACCGTGAAGGGATCACCCGTATCCGGCGAGCTCGACATCGAGTAGCAGCGAACGACGGGCTCGCCGTCGATCGTCGTGCGGAAGGTGCAGAACTGGCCGGCCGAGTAGGCGAACCGCTGCTCGAGGGCGGAAGGAAGCTCGAGGACGAACGAACGCGTGTCGGCCGTCTCGTCGACGATGTCGGCGATCGCTAGGACGCGGTATTCGGTTTCGGTCGGCATCGAAGGCTCGCGAGGAATGAGACGAAAGCATGGTAGGACGATCCAACATTTTTGCAATGTGACTCTCAAATAGTGGTAGTATCATTCTCATCCATGGATACCCGCCACACATCGGAGCAGACCGAGCTGCAGCGCACCGCTCGGCAGCTCGCACGCGAGCTCGGACCGCGACTGGTGGTCGACCTCGACGACGACGAGCGGCGCACGCGACTGGCGGAAGCGGTGCGCGATGCCGGCTGGCTCGAGCTGCGCCATGGCGCGGACGAGGGCTCTCCGGTCGCCAGCGGAGTCGAGGCGGCGATCATCGCCGAGGCACTGGGGGAATCGGTCGCCGACGTCGCGTTCACCGGTCCGATCCTCGCCGCGGACCTCGCCCGGCGCGCGGGCGTGCGCCCGGCCGACGGAGCCGTAGTCGCCTTCGCGCCCGACCTGACCGACGCCGCGGTGGTGCCCGGCCCGGCGACGAGCGTGCCGATGCTCGCGGTCGACGCTCCCGCGCATGGGTCCGTCGACGCGTACGTCCTGGTTCCCGAAGCCGACGGCTACCGCCTCGCGATGGTCGAAGCCGACGGGGAGGGCAACGGCACGGACCTCACTCGGACCGTGCGCCCGCTGCCGGCCGACGCACCCGTGATCCCACTGGCCGATCAGCCCCGGTGTCTCACGCGCGAAGATCTCGACGCGTGGGCAGCCTTGGGTCTGGCGCTCACGAGCGCCGACCTGGTGGGACTCATGCGCGGGGTCCTCGCGGTTTCGATCGCCTACGCACAGCAGCGAAAGCAGTACGGTGTCGCGATCGGAACCTTTCAAGCCGTGCAGCACCTGCTCGCCGACGCGCACTGCTCGCTGGAGGGGGCGTCGAGCGCAACACAATACGCCGCGTGGGCCGCGGACGAGCTCGCGCCCGACGAGGCCCGCACCGCCGGTCGCGTCGCCAAGGCCTACTGTGCGCGCGCCGCGCGCACGGTCTGCGAGACGGCCGTGCAGGTGCACGGCGGGATGGGAAACACCTGGGATTGCATCGTCCACGTCCATCTGCGCCGGGCGCTTCTCTCCTCTCAGTGGTTCGGGGACGACGGCGAGCAGCTGCGCGAGCTGGAGCGGACTCGCCTGGGGGTGAACGATGGACTTTCGTGACTCGCCGGAGGAAGCGGAGTTCCGGAAGCGATTGCACGCGTGGATCGCCGACAACAACCCCGGCCTGCCGGCGTCCTCCACCGACGACGAGTACTGGGCGAGGCAGGCGGAGTGGCACACGGCGCTCTACGACGCGGGCTTCTTCGGGCTCTCCTGGCCGTCCCGCTTCGGCGGTCGCGAGCTGTCCTCGGTCTACGACGTCATCCTCGACGAGGAGCTGGCGCTCGCGGGCGCTCCGCCGCGCCCGAGCCTCGGATACCTGGTGCAGGGGATCACGACGCACGGCAGCGAGGAGATCCAGCAGCGCTTCCTCCCCGGCTTGATCAGCGGCCGCGAGCGCTGGTGCCAGGGCTTCAGCGAGCCCGAGGCCGGGTCCGACCTGGCCTCGCTGCGCACCACTGCGAAGCGCGACGGCAACGACTACGTGATCGACGGGCACAAGATCTGGACCAGCTACTCCGACGTCGCCGACTGGTGCTTCCTGCTCGCACGTACGAACTCCGACGTCCCGAAGCACAAGGGGCTGTCCGCATTCGCCGTGGCGATGGACCAGAGCGGGATCGAACAGTACCCGCTTCGCATGATCAACGGAGTCACCAAGGAGTTCGGTCAGGTGGTGTTCGACGGCGCGCGCGTTCCCGCCGACAACATGATCGGCGAGCCCGGCGAGGGCTGGCGCATCGCGATGACGATCGTCAGCCACGAGCGAGAGCCCAGTGAGGTCGGCTACGTCTCGCGCTACGTGAAGACGGTCAAGGATCTCGAGGCGACGGTGCGCGCGAATCCTGGAGCGTTCCGGAGTGACCAGCGCGAGGCCGTTGCCTGGGCGTACGTCCAGGCCGAGATGCTGCGGCTGCACGTCCGCCGCAGGCTTTCCGAGCGCCTCGACGGTCCCGACCACGGCCCGGGCGGCTCCATCGACAAGCTCCTGATGACCTGGGTCGAGCAGACGGTGGGGACCGCGGCGCTCTCCGTGGCGGGATCCCGCGCGGTGGTGGACGGCGATGACATCGCGCTGAAGATCTACCTGTATAGTCGCGCGCAGAGCGTGATGGGCGGCACCTCGCAGATCCAGAAGAACATCATCGCCACCCGGATCCTCGGCCTTCCGACGGCCTGAATGGACCGCATCGCCACGGCAGCGCGCAGAAGGGCGGAGAGGAGACCATGAACTACGACCTCCCGGACGCGGTTCGCGTCGAGATCGACGGTCCCGTGCGCATCGTCAGGCTCTCCCGCCCCGATCAGCTCAATGCGGTGAACGAAGATCTGCACCTGGGTCTCACCCGCGTCTTCCCACAGCTCAGCGCGGACCCCGATGCGCGCGTCGCCGTCCTCACGGGGGAAGGGCGCGCATTCTCCGCGGGCGGCGATTTCGACCTGCTCGATCGAATGGTGAAGGACCGTGCGCTGAGGCACGCCGTGATCGCGGAGGGCCGGGAGCTCGTACTCAACATGATCCGTTGCCGGGTCCCGGTGGTGGCCGCGGTGAACGGACCGGCCGTGGGCCTCGGCTGCAGCGTCATCGCGCTCTCGGACGTGGTCTACATGGCGGAGTCGGCCTACCTCTCGGACCCCCACGTGATGGTGGGCCTGGTGGCGGCCGACGGAGGCCCGCTCACCTGGCCTCTGCACACCAGCCTGCTCGTGGCCAAGGAGTACGCGTTCACGGGAGACCGCATCGCGGCCGCACGGGCCAAGGAGATCGGTCTGGCGAACCACGTCTGCCCGGACGACGAGGTGCTCTCCGCAGCACTTGCCGCCGCCCACAAGATCGCCGCCCTGCCCCAGCAGGCCGTGGAGGCGACCAAGCGGGTCCTGAACCTGCACGTCGAGCGGTCGGTATTGGCCACCATCGACTTCGCGATGGCGGCCGAGACGGGATCGTTCGACACCGAAGATCTGCAGGAGAACGTGGCGCGCTTCCTGAAGCGATCGTAGGAGGGCACGGTGGCCAAGCGAACGAGGTACGCGGAGTACAAGGACCAGTACGCCAACTTCCGGTTCGAGCTCAGCGAGGAAGGCATCCTGCTCATGCAGTGCCACACCGACGGCGGCAGTCTGGTGTGGGACTGGAAGGCGCACGACGAGATGTCGGACGCCTTCGCCGACATCGCCGGCGATCGCGAGATCAAGGTGCTCATCCACACCGGCAGCGGCGAGAACTACAACGCCGACTGGGGCCCCGCTCCGGTGACGAAGCCGATGTACCGCGCGATGGACGATCAGGAAGGCCTGATGAAGCTCGACGAGAAGGCCTGGTACGGACGCATGCTCGTCGAGAACGTCCTCGCAGTCGAGGTGCCGATGATCAGTGCCGTCAACGGGCCGTGCAACCTCCACTCGGAGGTTCCGCTGCTGGCCGACATCGTGCTGGCTTCCGACGACGCCTACTTCCAGGATCTCCCGCATTTTCCGCGCGGCATGGTGCCGGGCGACGGCCAGCACGTCATCTGGCCCCTGGTCGTCGGGCCCATCCGAGCGCGCTACCTGCTGCTGACGGGCAAGAAGTTGTCGGCGCACGAAGCGCTCGAGTGGGGCGCGGTCAACGAAGTGCTTCCCAAGGGCCAGCTTCTGGACCGCGCGTGGGAGCTGGCTCGCGAGCTGGCCAAGCGCCCACCCCTCGTGCTCCGCTACACGCGCCTGCTCTTCACCCAGAATCTGAAGCGCGCCTTCCTCGACGAGCAGGCCCACGGTCTGGCCCGCGAAACGTACGCGCAACGCCAATTCTTTCCCGTCGGCGGAGGAATGGAGCCGCTGGATCGCGCCTGGGACGACGAGCCCTGGTCGGACTGAGCTTCGGTCTCCAGCTCCGCAGGCGATCGCTCGTCCGGCACGACCTCGCGATTCCGAGCGCGGAGAACGAGCACAGCGCGAGTGGCCCGCGGAGCGCCTGCCGGCACCGCAGGGTCGAACGATCTTGGCAGCGCATTGCGGCTAACCTAGGGTTCGGCAGCTCGTGAGCGGCGTCGCGCGAACCCGGGAATCGACATCGCCGAGCGGGTTGGACGGGGAATGGCAATGAATCTTTCAGAACTCCATCGCGATCATCATATCCGGGTGGGGATCGAAGACGGGATTGCGCTCTTGACGCTGGATCGTCCCGAGAGCAAGAACGCAGTCAACGCGGCGATGCACCGGGGGCTGGAGATCGTGTTCCACGAGCTCTCCCACCACCCCGACGTGCGAGTCATCGTACTCACGGGTGCCGGAGACGTGTTCTGTGCGGGCGGCGACACGAAGAACTACGGCGGTCACTCGAGCACGCTCGACTCGATGCGCAATCGCGATCTCAATTGGTCCATGGTCCAGTGCGAGGCGCCGATCATCGCCGCCGTGAACGGCGCCGCTCGCGGCCTGGGGGCATCCATCGCGCTCACGTGCGACATCTGTTACATGGCCGATACCGCGAGCATCGGTGACGTGCACACGCAGTGGGGGCTGCCGGCGGGCGACGGCGGACAGGTGATGTGGCCCCTGCTGGTCGGTCCGAACCGCGCGAAGGAATACCTGATGCGCGGAATGGCGATCGATGCCCGAGAAGCCGAACGCATCGGGCTCGTCAACCGCGTGTTCAGTGCATCCGAGCTGATGGACGAGGCGATGACCTGTGCGCGCGACATCGCGGCGCGGCCGGCGGCCGGCGTCCGCTGGACGAAGCTAGCGGTCAACAAGATGATCGTGAATCAGCTGAACCTGAATCTGGAGTTCGGGCTCGCGACCGAGTATCTGGCAGCGCACGGGGCCAAGAGCCTCGACGATGTGAAACGACGCTCCGAGGGCTCCTGATCCGCCACCCCTGGGACGAGGAGCCGTGGTCGGACGGAAGGCGGCCGCCCCGACGGCGTGCGCCCCCGCGACTTCCCGGCAACGCCGGAGCTCACAGCTCGATGAGCGTCGGGACGTGGCGCGTGGCGAGCAGCCGCCGGCCAACCTCCAGCACGATCGCGTCGGCCGATCCGAAGATTCCTTCGAGCGCGAGAGTCCGCTTCAAGAATCGCTGAAACGAATGCTCGGTGGTGAAGCCGATGCCGGCGAGCACCTGCTGGCAGTGTCGGGCCACCGTGTGCGCCGTGCGCCCCGCGATGGCCTTCGCCAGGGCCGCCGTGTCCGGGTTCGGCTCGTCGCGGGCGGCGGCGAGCGCCGCCTCGAGGGCCTCCACCGCCACCAGCGCCTCCGCGAGTCGGTGACGAACGGCCTGGAAGCGCGCAATCGGACCGCCGAACTGCACCCGCGTGAGCGCGTGGGTGCGCGCCAGCTCCAGCATCGTTCGGCTGGCTCCGGCGATCTCGTGCGCCACCGCGCGCCGGCCGCGAGCCACGGCCGATTGCCACGCGGCGGGCTCGAGACGCGTTGCGCCCACTGCCCGGCCGCGCACGCGGACCACTCGAAGGCCGGCATCGGGATCGACCCCCCGCACGGCCGTCACTTCGGCGGCGGTCGCCGGAACGACGACGCTCCACGGCTCCGACTCCGAGCCGAATACGACCAGCATCTCCCCGGCGCCGTCGGCGCGGCCCGTCGCGAGGCCCTGCGCGGCGAGTTCGTCCGCGTCGATTCGACCCGGCGGGTCCCACGCGGCGAACCGCGGCAGCAGGACGGCGAGGTCGGCGCGCGGCTCCCGGCCGAGCGCCGATGCCATGACGTCGTCGAGTGCCGTCGCCGTCGCATTCGTGGCGCCGAGTGCGCTGAACACGATGTCGATGGCGGCGTCCGGCTCGTCTTCGAGCATCCCCAGCCAGTCGAGCTCTGCGAGGGCGGCATCGATGTCGGCGGCTTCGCCCGCGACCTCGAGGGCGTCCGCGATCGCTCGGCGCACCGTCGCCTCCATCGCGGCGCGTTCGTCGGCGTCGATCATTCGTCGCTCCCGAGCTCGAGGAGTCGGCGGGCGATGATGTTGCGCTGCACCTCCGCCGTGCCGCCGTAGATCGTCGCCGCTCGCGAGTACAGGTACTCGCTGCGCCAGACCTCACCCGTCGCGCCGTCGTCCAGCTCGATCAGCCCGGGCAGGAGTCGGCGAACCGCGTCGTAGGTCGTCTGCTCTGCCGTCGCCACGAGCACCTTGTCGATGGACGTCTCCGCACCGATCGCGCCCGTCTCCGCCAGTCGGCGCTGCGTGGCACGCGACCGGGCGCGGAGGGCGAAGAGCGAAACGAACGCGTCACCCACGGTTTCCGCCGCGCGGTCGTCGTCCGGTGCGGCGTCGACGAGCCGCTGGAGTCGCCGGTAGAGATACGCAATGCGCTGCCAGAAACACGAGGAGCGCTCGTAGGGGAGGATGCTCATGGCGACGGCCCAGCCGCCGTGGAGCTCTCCGAGCATCCGCTCGGCCGGAACCGCGACGTCGTCGAAGAACACCTCGGCGAACTCGAGCTCTCCATTGATCATCGCAAGGGGCGCGACGCGGATCCCCGGCGTGTCCATGTCGACGAAGAACGCGGTGATGCCCCGGTGGCGCGAGTCGACCGGCCCCGTCCGCGTGAGCAGCACGCAGCGGTCGGAGAACTGGGCCAGGCTGGTCCAGACCTTCTGGCCATTGATCACCCACGTCGAGGCGGTGCCGGCGTCGCCGCCCTCGGGCACGGCATAGCAGCGCAACGACGCCAGGTCGCTCCCCGAATCCGGCTCGGAGAAGCCCTGGCACCACAGCTCGGCGCCCGAGAGCAGGCGCGGGACCACTTCGGCGGCGAGCTCGGGCGGCGCGAAGTCGATCAGCGTCGGCGCGAGCACCTCGATCAGCGAGAAGAGGCCCGGATCCGTGAGGTCGCGCGCCGCGAGGGCCGCGCCGAGCTCGGTCCGCAGCATCGGGGGGCCGCCGCGTCCGCCCACGCGTTCCGGCCAGCCGAACTGCATCCAGCCCGCATCGAACAGGATCGCTTTCACGCGCTGCATCTGGGCGATGCGGTCGTCGAGGCTGCCGGGCGGGTCGTACCGGGGCGCGAGCGCCTCGTGATTCGCGTCGAGCCACGCCCGGAGCGTCTCGCGGTAGTCGGCGAGCGGGGACGTGGGATCGGGAAGTCGACTGCTGCTCTGCGAGGAAGACACGCTCGAATCCTAGGGGCGTTGCGGGGGCGGCCCACCGGCCCCGACAAAACACCGCCGCAGGCCTCTTTCCAGTGTAATATAATTATACTATCCAAATTCGGAAATCAGATTCTCGTCGAGACGAGCCGGCCGGAAGTGTGACGGCGGCGGAGACGAGTCGAGGAAGATCACGAAAGAGGAGCCGACCGGAGACCGATGAGCGAAATCCTGGCCCCCGACGAATTCATCAAGGAACTCGTGGCGCGCATCGAGGCGCGGCGAACCTTCGGCAATCACCCGCTCTGGCACGAGCTCGCCGACGGCAAGCTCGACAGCGAGCAGCTGAAGCTCTTCGCCGTCCAGTTCTTCCTGCAGGTGCGCGAGTTTCCCCGCGCCGTGAGCGCAATGCACGCCAACTGCCCGTTCCCCGAGGAGCGCATGGAGCTCGCGGAGAACGTCTACGAGGAGGAGACGGGACGAATCTCGGGCTGCAACCAGCCCCATCCGGAGCTCTTCATCCGCTTCGGCGAGGCCGTCGGCCTTTCGCGCGCCGAGATGGTCGAGGGACAGCCCCTCCCCGCGACCCGCGCGCTGATCGACTGGTTCGAGCTGTCGACCAAGCAACGCTCCTTCATCGAGGCGGCGGCCGCGATCAATCTGGCGGCCGAAGGGCAGGTCCCGGGCGCCTTCGGGCCGATGGCGCGCCGGCTCCGGGAGAACTACGGGCTCTCCGAAGAGGCGGTCGAGTTCTGGGACCTCCACGAGATGGCCGACGCGGACCACAGCGACGTCGGCGACCACATCGTCGTCCGCTTCGCCACCGACGCAGCGATTCAGGCGCGCGTACGCGATGCTCTGCAACACTCGCTCGACGCCTGGTGGCTATTCTTCGACGGCATCCGGGCCGCGATCTGAGCAAGCGGTGCTGGAGGCGCCGCGCGCAATCACGCGCAGCCGAGCGAATTCGAACCGAGGTGCAGAGGAGGGAGTGATGGCCGCGTACTTCATCGCACAATACGTCGTGAACGACCCGAAGGTCTATCGCGAGTACCAGGCCGCCGCCGGTCCGACCATAAAGGCCGCCGGCGGCGAGATGGTGGCATTCGACGTCGCCTCCGAGACCATCGAGGGGGTGCCGCCCGGACCGCAAACGGTGATCGTCAAGTTCGAGTCCACGGACGCCGCGAAGGCCTGGTACGACTCCCCCGAATACCAGGCAGCGTTGCCGAAGCGCCTGGCGGCCACCGAGGGCTTTGCCGTCATCTCCCAGTCCATGAACTTCGGCGGTTGATTCTCCCGGGACGGCGGGCGCGGCCTCCCGCGATCCCCATCACCGGCTCCGGCGGGAATCCCGCGTCGCGGCGCCGTCCCGCTCGGAGCGCAGCCATGCGCGCAGGTCGACCTTGCGGATCTTGCCGGATGCCGTCCTCGGGAAGTCGTCCACGACCCGCAGCTCCTCGGGCCATTTCTGGCGGGCGATTCCGATGAGCGAGAGGTGCGCGGTCACGTCGTCGAGGGTCACGGGCACCGCACCCGGCAGCATCCGCACAAAGGCACACGCGTGCTCCCCGAGGCGCTCGTCCGGAGCGGCCACGACGGCGAGCTCCGCGACGCCGGCCAAGGCCTGGAGCGCAGCTTCGACTTCGGCCGCGGAGATGTTCTCGCCGCCCCGGATGATGACGTCCTTCAACCGGTCCGTAATCGTGAGGTACCCGTCCTCATCGAGTACGCCGACATCGCCCGAGTGATACCAACCCTCGTCGTCGAACGCGGCGGCGTTCTGCGCCGGGTCCGTGTAGCCGAGGCACAGGTCGGGGCCGCGGGAGAGGATCTCGCCGGGCGACCCCGCCGGGACTTCGGCGCCCGCCTCGTCGACGAGGCGCAGCTCGACGCCCGCGAGCGCCCGTCCATCCGTCCGATGACGGCGGTCGGCGGGGTCGTCGAACCGGCAGCCCGTCGTCGAAGGGTGCTCGGTGGAGCCGTAGGCGCGAATGATGGCGATGCCGAGTGAAGCCGCCCGCTCGCCGAGCGCCACGGGCACCGGCGCTCCGCCGAGTCCGATCCGCTCCATCCTGGCGGCGTGCTCCGGAGTGAAATCCGGGTGATCCAGAAGACTCGCCAGGAACACCGACGCGCCGGTGCCGCCACCGATGCCCTCCTTCAGCATCACCTCGAGCGCATGGCCCGGATCCCAGCGGTCGATCACGTGGATGTTCTCACCCGTCTTCAACGGGCCGAGCACGGCGCCGAGCATGCCGGTCGCGTGAGCGACGGGCGAGCCCATCAGGTTGGGCTTTCCCGGGTTCATGTAGGGAGCCATGTGATCCAGCTCGGCCAGGATCGTGCGGTGATCGTGGATCACGCCCTTGGGGTCGCCGGTCGTTCCCGACGTGTATCCGAGCATCGCGATGTCGTGCGATTCCACGCTGGGGAGATCGCTCGCGGGCTGCCGTTCGGCGCACGCCTCCCAGGCGATGCGAGCGACGCCGGAGCCCGCGGGCGGGACCTCGGCTGCGCCCACGACGACGTGCAGTCGCAGGGACGCGGGAGCAGCCGTGTCGATGATCTCGCCGTAGTCGACGTGGCCGTAGGCGACCGGCGAGATGTACGCGACGGCGCCGCTCTGCTCGAGGATGAAGGCCACTTCCTTGCGACCGTAGATGTGGACGATGGGGACCAGCACGTAACCGCCCAGCGCCAGGGCCGCGAACGAGACGAGAGCCTCGCGCCAGTTGGGAAGCTGGAACGCGACGGCCTCGCCGGGTCGCACGCCCAGGTCTCGCAGGAGGGTCAGCAGGCGACGCGCCTCGTCGTCGATGTCCGCGTAGCTTCCCTGCCACGGACGCTCTCGCGACCAGACCGAGCTGCTTGCACCGCTGTGCGCCGCGAGCTGCCTTGCGACCATCGCACCGAGGGTGTCGTCCGTCCACCAACCTTCGTCGAAGTATCGGCGCTCGAGCTCGGCGGGCACGCGGCGCACCGGCCAGTGCCCGCGGGTCGGATCGACGCTCATGTGCCCCCCAGGTCGGCGGCCGCCCGGGCGCGGAGCGCGTCCTTGACGACCTTGCCGGTGGCGTTGGTGGGAAGCTCCACGAGACCGACCACGCGGCGCGGCAGCTTGTAGTTGGCGAGGCGCTCGCGGGCCCAGGCGATGATCGCATCGGGGTCGACGGATCGGCCCGGAGCGGGGACGACGTACGCCAGAGCCACCTCGCCCATTCGCGGGTCGGGCGCGCCGACGACGGCGACCTGGCCGATGGCGTCGTGGCCCAGCAGTGCGTTCTCGATTTCGGCCGGGTACACGTTGAAGCCGCCGACGATGAGCATGTCCTTCAGTCGCCCGACGATCCGCACATAGCCGCGGTCGTCCATGGTCGCGAGGTCGCCGGTGTGGAGAAAGCCGCGGGTGTCGATGGCTGCCGCCGTGGCCTCCGGGTCGTCGAGGTACTCGCGCATCACGCTGTAGCCTCGCACGAGCAGCTCGCCCGCGGTACCCGGCTCCACCTCCCGGCCGTCCGCATCGGCGACGACGACCTCGAGGCCCTCCATGGCCCGGCCGGCGGTGGTGGCGATGGTCTGCGCGTCGTCGCCGGACCGCGTCCCCGTGCAGGTGCCGGCCTCGGTGAGGCCGTAGCCCGTGAGGATGGAGCGGAATGGAAGCTCGGCCCGCATCTCCTCGATCAGCGAGACGGGAATGTCGGCCGCCCCGGTGACCGCCACCCGCAGCGTGTGGAGATCGAAACGATCGCGCTCGGGGTGGTCGAGGATCGAGCGGTAGATCGTGGGGGCGCCCGGAAGCACCGTGATCCCCTCCTTCTCCACCAGCGACAACACCGCGGGCACGTCGAAGACCGGAACCGGGAAGATCGTCGCGCCCGCGAGCAGGCTCGCCAGCCACCCCGCCTTGTATCCGAACATGTGAAAGAACGGGTTCACGATGAGGTAGCGGTCGCCCGGCTGAAGGCCGGCGAAGTCGCACCACTCGCGAAACTGGCGGACCGTCTGGCCGTGGGTCATGACGACGCCCTTGGGGCGCCCCGTCGTGCCGGAGGTGAAGAGCACGTCGCTCGGGGTCGTCGGCCGCACGCGGCTCCGACGCTCCGACGCGGCGGACGCGGCGACCCCGTCGGCCCGCCCTGCGAACACGTGCCAGGGCTCCACCAGGGTGCCCTTGGGCGCCTGCTTCGCGCTCTCCGACCGCTCCAGCAGCACGATCCGGCGCAGCCGGGGAAGGGGCGTCGCCGCGGCGCACAACATGGCGACGGTGTCGGTTTCGAGGAAGCCCAGCGTCGTCACCAATGTCGTCGCCCGCGAGGCGGAGAGCAGGTACGCGGCCTCCTCGCCCTTGAAGCGCGTGTTGATGGGCACCAGCGCGGCACCGGCAGACTGCGCGCCCAGCGCGGCGACGATCCAGCCCAGGCCGTTGGGCGCCCAGATCGCGACCCGATCGCCCGGCTCCACGCCGGCCGCCAGCATGGCGCGCGTCGACCCATCGACGAGCTCGCCGAGCTCGGCGTAGCTGACCCGACGGTCGGGCTCGACGACGGCTTCGGCGCTCGGCCATGCCGCGATGCTCGCCGCCACCGCCGACGGGATCGTCTCGGCGTGGGCGTCGGGTCGAGGGACTTCGCTCACGAGACGCTCGGAGGACCGGGCAGGGGCGCGCCGCGCCGGCCTGTCACACCGGGAAGCCGTAGACGCGCGCAACGTTGTCGCACGTCACCTTGCGGAGCACCTCGGGGCCGTGCTGCGAAAGCGGTGACTCCGCGAGCGCCTCGCGCGAGTGGGGCCATGTGCTGTCGCCGTGGGGATAGTCCGAGGCCCACATGACGTTGTCGACCCCGATCCGCGGAATCAGCTCGACGCCGAGCTGCTCGTCCTCGTATGTGACGAACACCTGCCGCGCGAAGATCTCACTGGGCCGCATCGCGATCTTGTAGTCCTTGATCTTCGCGCCGTACTTGTCGAGTTCGTGGTCGAGTCGCTCGACCACGTAGGGGATCCAACCGAGCCCCGCCTCGCCCATCACGAACTTGACATCGGGGCGCTTCTCGAGGGTGCCGGAGAAGATCAGGCCTGCGAGGGTCTCGTCGAGCTGCATCGGAACCACGGCAACCGCAGCGGGCATGCGCCACGAGCCCAGCTGCATCTGCAGGCTGTGAAGTCCGCCCGCGAGGTGGACGTGGATGGGAATGCCGATCTCCTGGGCCGTGTCCCAGAAGCCATCCCAGACCTCGTCGAAGAGCGGCTCGCCGCGGCCCACCGTGCTGCTCACGATCGCGCCTCTGTGGCCGAGCTTCGCGCAGCGTTCGAGCTCCTGCCGCGCAGTTTCCGGATCGTGAGAGGGAAGATCCGCGAGCAGGATCAGCCGATCGGGATCCTCGCGCTGGAACTCGGCGGCCCAGTCGTTGTAGACCATCGCAACCTGTTCGTAGAGCCCGGCGTCGGTGATCCGCAGCTGGGTGCAGGTCGGACCGTAGACGACCTGCGCGCGCACGCCGTCGCGATCCATGTCTTCGAGTCGCGTAGCCGGCTGCCCGGGCCGGAAGCCGTGGTCGTTGGCCGAGATGTACCCCTTCTCCTTGCGGCCGCTCGGCGAGACGCGTCGGCCCTCGCAGAACCACCACGGACCGTCGTCCGTGTCCTCGACCCGCGGGCCCTGCTCGCGCCACTCTTTGGGGAGCCGCAGCGACCAGACGTCGGGCGGCATGGCGTGGATGTCGAGGTGGTCGTCGGCGGACATGACGATCTGATCCGCGGGAAGGGACATGAGTCTGGACTCCGTTGGCTCGTTCCGGACGGATGCCGCCCGAAGCTTGGGAAGGGCGCCTTCACTCCGGGTGTCTCACGCGGGAGTCGCCCGAACTGTTGCCTATTTTACTTTCGCGCCAGTATATTAACAAGCGCCATGTCTCGGGAATCCGCCGCCCCCAAGCCCATTCGCCGCCGAAGCGACGGCATGCGGACCCGCAGCGAGATCGTGGCCGCCGCCGAGCGCCTGTTCGCCGAGCACGGCTTCGAAGCCACCCGGCTCGACGACATCGCCGCCGAGGTCGGCATCCGGCGGGCAGCGATCTTCTACCACTTCGGCGACAAGCACGAACTCTATTCGGTGATGCTGGACGAGCTCTTCCGCGATCTGGAGGCGCCCCTGCCCACCACCGGCAGCACGGTCGAACGCCTCGAAGCGGCGCTGACCGGCTGGATCGATCTCGTCAACCAGCGGCCGAGCATCGCGAGGCTGATGCTGCGCGAGGCCGCGAGCGCCCAACCGGGCAAGCTGACTCCGTTCATCGAGGCGGGTCGGGGCCTGGGCGATTGGTTCCGCGCGGTGATCGCGGAAGGCGTCGCGTCGGGCGAGTTCCAGCTACGGATCGAGCCCTATCGCTTTCTGAGCCTGATGGCCGGGACCACGATCTTCCACTTTGCAACGATGCCCTGGCTCGCCCTCGACCAGCTCGTCGATCCGCGGAGCAGCGCCGAGCTCGGCAAGCACAAGCGGGAGATCCTGCTCGTCGCGCGCGGCATGCTCGGAATCGCTGCTCGCCCGAACGATACGGCCTGAGCAACCGCATGGACTTCGAGATCTCGCCGGAAGAGCAGGAACTCGTGGATTCGGTCGAATCCGTGCTCGCGCTCGAGTGCCCGACCGCGCTGGTGCGCGACGTCGCCGAGAATGGCAGCACGCCCGAACAGCCCTGGAAGGCTGCTCGCGAGCTCGGCTGGGCGGCAATCGATCTGCGGGAAGAGCTGGACGGTCTCGCGCTGGGCTTCACTGCGCTGGGTCTGGTGGTGGAGGCGCACGGGCGTCACGTCGCACCCGGCCCGTTCCTGGCCACCGTGACGCAGTTCCTCCCACTCGTGTGCGAGGCCGGGGGACCCGACGCGCTGGCGCGTTTCGCGCGTCCGGCCGGAGCGGGCGAATTGCGCGGCGCTCTCGCGATCGATCACGGTCGGGCTGCGTCGCGGGAACCCGGAACGAGCGTCGCCGCGCGACGAGACGACGACGCCTGGATCCTCGAGGGCGAGCACTCGTCCGTGCTCGACGGAGACACGGCCGACGAGATTGCGGTGGCCGCCCGCGTCGACGAAGGCGACGGCATTGGGCTCTTCGTCGTTCCGCAGGGCGCCGCGACCGCGCGACGGCTGGCCGCACTCGACGGCAGCCGCCCGCTCGCCCGGCTTCGCTTCGACGGCGTGCGGGTCGAGCCCGACCGCGTGCTCGGCATCCCCG
>Ga0210064_1000502_pt1 | contig 18396 bp, 20 predicted proteins | sample Muzzi_CordC_D2_FD_185531 | JGI IMG/M metagenome (GOLD analysis project Ga0210064, IMG submission 185531) | Wetland microbial communities from San Francisco Bay, California, USA, that impact long-term carbon sequestration - Muzzi_CordC_D2 (SPAdes) | ecosystem: Environmental > Aquatic > Marine >...
TTAACTGCAACTCATCCGGAGATGGTCCTAATGTTTAAATTGGTTCGATCCAACCAGTAGGATCTTTGGTTTTACCGTATTGAATATCTGTCAATTCTTTGTAGAATCTGTTTGCCATAGGGCCGACTTTGCCGTCACTGACGGCTAAAACAGTATCTCCGTACTTAATTTCACCCACCGGAGAAATGACGGCTGCAGTACCTGAACCAAATATTTCGTCAAGTTTTCCAGAGGCATGGACATCTATCACCTCGCTGATGCCGATTTTTCGCTCAGAAACCTTTATGCCCCACATTTTGGCAAGACCCATAACAGAATCTCTGGTAATACCCGGGAGGATGCTTCCGTTTAGCATGGGGGTGATCAGCTCACCATTGATGACGAAAAAGATGTTCATTGCACCAACTTCTTCGATATATTCCTGCTCAATGCCGTCAAGCCACAAAACCTGGGTATAACCATGCTTGTGTGCCTGTTCAGCGGCATAAAGACTTGCGGCGTAATTTCCGAGAGTTTTGGCTTCACCGACACCGCCCCGAACGGCCCGCACATAGTGGCGGGTGACCCAAATTTTGACAGGGTTAAAACCTTCGGCATAATAGGCACCTACAGGAGAAAGAATAATGAAGAATCGATAAGTATGCGAGGCTCGGACACCCAAAAAAGGATCTGTGGCGATGATCGTTGGTCGTATGTAAAGAGAGGTTCCCGGAGCACTGGGTACCCAGTCCTTTTCAATGGTCAGAAGTTGTTTGAGGAAGTCTAATGCAAGAGCTTCATCAATTTCAGGTATGCATAAACGGCGCGAAGAGTTGTTCAGGCGTTTAAAATTATCTCGAGGACGGAAAAGTTGGACAGCGCCGGTTTCTGTCCTGTATGCTTTGAGTCCTTCAAAAACACCCTGACCATAATGAAGCACCATGGTTGCCGGGTCCATGTCTATGGATGCATAAGGCTCGATACGTGGATTATGCCATCCATCTTGAGGATTGTAATCCATGTTGAACATGTAATCTGTAAAAATGGTACCAAAACTGAGTTTGGAATCGTCAGGTTTGGTCTTTAATTTATCTGCTTTTGTTAGGGTCAGTTTCATGTTACTCTCCTCCTAAGCGTTCTAAATTCCACAGCATAAGCCCTGTTTTGTCGTCGTAAACTCTTTCTAAAGGTTTCCCGGTCATTTCCTGAAGATCAATTTCTCCGGCAAAGAGAATGGTTTCTGAAAAAAGGTGGCCACCGATAATTTTTCCGTGTTCATCGGCCAGGACAATATGGGATTGGACTACCGGCATCTTATCCTTTAATGAAACATTACCGATGCAATTTACAATTTCCATGGCGGTATTTTCAGTAAAAGTGACGTAGACGCATTGTTTTTGGTCGTAAACGCCTAATGTAACAGACGAAACCGCACCAATAACGGAAAATGTTGCGGTCTGGATATCGGATGCTATGCAAATGTCCTCAATGGATGTGATCAGATCTTTTCCGTGAGGAAGACGCCCTAACAAGCGACGTCCGAGTTTGAATTCGGAGCAGATCAGTTCATCCATAAAAAACCTCTATGATAAAAAACCTGAATCTTGCATATAAAAGCCTCCGACTCGTGCAACGTTCAGGTAAAATTCAGATAATATCATACGATTCGAAAGCTATAGCATTTTTTGAGTTGAAATCAAGACCTAAGTTATGATTAAGGCAACTTCTCGATAAATCGACGCTACAGGTATTTGTCGCCCGGGATCAATTGAAATGTTAAAGTTTAAGAAAATCTTGGCTAATAATATCTTATTTTTCAATGGTTGACATCAGCTGGCGCTTCAGTTAATTGAAGGATCGGGAAGTTTTTCTAAATCGTCGCTCCATGGACAATCTTTTTTTTAAACGCGTGAACTCGCGGCAAGGACTCGTAAAGAAAGAACAGGAATCAATCTTTGAAAAAATAAGAGATTTGCTACACAACCTTAAAGTTCCTTTTAAAGATGCGATTTCGGCATGCGCCTGTTCTTTCTAACGATTCCTAAGCCACTCAAACAGCACGCGTTTTAAAAAAAGATCATCCATTCCGCTCTCCGAGAAGCAGGCTCTGCAAGCCGGAGACCAATACTCAAGTATTTAGAAAAAACTCCCCGAGGGCTCAGTTAATTAGGTCCAAAATTTTAATATGAAAAAGGAAGAACAAGTATGAATTCATCAGATCGTATGGCTGATATCCCACCTGTAAGACTTGGGTTAGACAGCAAGTTCGAATTTAAATGTCATAAGGGTGTAAAATGTTTTACCAAATGCTGTAGGGGGATTAATATCATATTAACGCCCTATGATATTATCAGACTCAAAAGACGCTTACAGCTGTCTTCGGAAGAATTTCTTGCCGTGTATACCACCCCCCAACTTTGGGAAAAAACGGATTTGCCGATTGTGACCTTAAGGTTGATGGATGACGAATTACAATCATGTCCTTTTGTCAAGGATGATGGTTGCATCATTTATGCTGACAGGCCCACTACCTGCCGGTATTATCCGTTGGGAGTTGCTTCACTCAGCCACAAAAAACAGATGTATGATAAAGGATTTTATTTTTTTGTTCATGAACCGCACTGTCTGGGGTTTGAAGAGGAAAAAGAATGGACCATCCGTGAGTGGCGAAAAGATCAGGAGGTGGACATCCATGATGACATCAACGCCGAATGGACCGATCTGGTTGTGCGTAAGCGATCCTTTCCTCCCAATCTCAAGCTCATTGAAGAAAGCAAAAAAATGTTTTTCTTGGTCAGCTACAATATCGATAAATTTAAAGCCTTTGTTTTTGAAAGCTCTTTCTTGGATCGATACGACATAGACGCTGAAACCATAGAAAAAATCAAAGAAGATGAAGTAGAACTTTTGAAATTTGGATTAAAATGGTTGAAAGATGTTCTGTTTAAAGAAGGAAGTTTTAAATTGAAAGAAGATGCGAACTCTTAGAAAAGAACTTTGATGCCGGATACCTCATTTTGAACGTAATGATATCCGGCATCAAACTTTACTGTATCAATACCCTTCGTAATAAAGCCCTTCCAATATGGATGGATCGTTTAAGCGCCCCTCAATGTCAACATTGAAGAATTCGGCCACAGGTTCCAATATTTCAGGATTATCCGCCTGAACTTTTCGTGCAGCTTTAAGCACCGTTTCCAGGCCGTTTCGTGTCATTTTCCCAAGAGGTTGCCTGCACCTGCCGGAGGGCATCCCCAGGATCGACATCAGTGCTTTGTAGGCCAGCGGGTTTCGGGCGCGGCATACCACTTCACCAAAAGGTGTTGTTTCCATTGTTTTGACGGTTACCAGACCAAAAAGGGGCTCGAGGGCGCTGAGCAGTTTTTTGGCCTCGACCTGGCTACCTTCCTGAAGCAGATGAACCATCTGTGCCACCGCTTTGGGTACAACATTTGTTGCCACAGAAATGACTCCGGAAGCCCTTATCTCAGGGTCCAACATCATTTCCAATGTCATCCCGTCATCTCCGGACAATATGGTAAAATCCGGTCCGCAGCATCTTCTTGTCTTCTTCATATTTTCTATATTGCCGGTGGCTTCTTTGACCGTGTTAACATTATCAAAGGTTTCATTTAAGATTGCCAGATCTTCAGGCAACAGTTGTGCACCGGTTCTGCCTGGAATAACATAAGGAATAATTTCTATGTTCGGGGCAGCTTTGGCCACCGGGGCGACATATTCCTTGCGGATTTCAAGAGAGCTGGGGCCATTATAGTATGGGTCCACCAGTAGAACCGCATCTGCACCCACTGAAACCGCATGTTTTGTTCCTTCCAGAGATTCCTTTGTGTTATTGCTTCCGGCACCGGCAATGCAGATACACTTGCCTTTAGTTTTTTCTGCAACGGTTTCAATAACACGGTTATGTTCATCCCAGCTTAAAACCGGGCTTTCTCCGGTGGTCCCCACGGCCAGTATTCCGGTAATTCCATTTTTAATCTGAAAGTCTGATAATCTACCCAGGCCTTCATAGTCGACGGCATTGTTTTTAAATGGTGTAACAATTGCCGTGAAACATCCTGCGATCATAACATCCCCCTTTTCACGGATATGGTTGTTGTCTTTGGAAACAATAAGGGTCGCGTAAAAAAATAATTGAACTTCAAACCTAAAAAAAGGTATACGTTGTGTCAAGAAAAAAGATCGGTCTTCAAATAATATCTAACTTTTGTTTTTCCTTGACAATATGTTGATGACATAATAACCCCAAGGCAGCTTAAATAGTGCCTATCCATAAATGGCTATTTTGTCCAATATCTTCGTTATGCTCAAAAATTAATCCTCGGAATATCAATTATATGCCTGTGGTTAATTTTCTCGCATGTCTCGATCTTGAACAAAATATCTCATTTCTGGATAGACACTAAATAAAAAATAAAAATAAGGATTAACCAATGACAAAACCAAAAAACGTACAAGAATATATTGCTCACCAAAAAGCGGCCATTGCCGCAAACCCTGAATGCGGCACATCCCATTATAACCTTGCAATTGGCTTTCTGGGGCTTAAAAAATACGAGGAAGCTGAAAAGGAACTTTTTGCAGCTGTAGAGTGTAGCCCGAATCTTGCGGAGGCGTATGTACAGCTGGGAGGGATCTGTTTGCAGCGCGGAGACATAGAAGGTTGCCTGAAATACAATAAACAGGCGGTTCAGTCAAGAGCAGGGTTTGCTGAAGGCTATGGAAATATTGGATTTGCGCAACTTCAGCTGGGAAATATTGAAGAAGCGATTCCTGCTCTTGAAAAAGCGATTCGATGGAATCCTAAATTTTTGCAAGCCTATACCACATTAGCCAACGCGTATCTCATGAAAGGGATGATTGATGAGAGCATCGAAACCAGCCTCAAGGTCATTGAACTTCAGCCTGATTTTGCCGTGACATACAACAACCTGGCCATCGCTTACCTCGAAAAAGGGGAATATACACTTGCTGTTCAACATGTGGATAAGGCAGTGGAACTCGGTTATGAGGTTGCTCCTGAAATTTTAGATGAAATCAAAAAATACAGGTAAACTATACCTAAGTTGAGCGATTTTCAAGTTTGCCGCAGATACAAGAAAAATGTTGTTTCGCTATAGTCATCTATGCGGAACAGCATCTGACGCAGTAGATGCGGTGAAATTGGAAATCCCGCAGGGTTTCAAATTATTGAAATTAAAAATGGCAGAATACCTTAAAAAATTTTTTAAATTAACACTTTCAAAAATTTGAAACGCTCAGCTTAGTTAATATCAGCAGAAGAAGCCTGCATGCCGAAATTCAAGTTTTTTTTATCCACCAGAAACAATTCTGTCCGGGAAGGTGATGTTATATGGTCGACTCCCATTCCCCTCAGCAGACATCAATCCGCTATAACATGTGAGCCTGACAGTGATATTTCCCTAAATCACGGCGACTATTTTACTGCTGCGAGAGATTTTCTGGAAAGAGAGCGATGTAAAAGCATTACACAGTCCGTCTCCCAATATCTTCATCGAAATATAACACCTGACGAAATAGAAGAGATCAGAATTTTTCTCGACAAACACGGTGAGTTTTATCATCCCGCCAAGGTTGAAGCAGTTTTAAAGGCCGTCAGAATTCCCTTTGTCCTGAACGTTGCCGTTACAGACATCGGAAAACAATGTGCTCAAAGGGAATACCACCTTTTAAAAAGGCTTAACACGGATTACCCTGATTCCTTTGTCCCCAAAGTATACGCCCAGGGCACCGTTTTTACAAGGATGGATCAAGTTGAAACCAGGATGTTTTTAGGCGAATGGTTTGAGGGGTTTCACGAGTTTCACATTTCCATTGATCCGTCTGATGGGAAATTCAAAATGGTTGTTTGGGATCATGAACGCGGGAACTTTTTCCTGACAACCCAACAAACCATGGACCTTTACCGGCAGGCAGCAAAAATCTTAACCTATTATTATAACATTGAAACGTTTGAACATATATTTTCATGGCATCATGCTGCCGGAGATTTTGTTTTAAAGTCTCAAAAAGATGATGTCGAGTTAAAGCTCGTCACCGTGAGACAATACAGATCCATGTTTGAAGATAATATCGCGTCTGAACACATAGATCCTGATGCCAAATTGATTGTAGAAGCATTGCTGGTATTTTTCTTAAATATGGCCATTAAAATGCGTATTGACCGGCTGGATGGGGTTGGTGAAATCGTGTGGTCTGATGATGTTACACTCAAAGGAATCCTGAAGGGCATTTTTGAAGCACTGGCATTAAAACCAAAGATCAGTGCTTTTGCAGAGCCTTTGAACGAATGTTTCCGACAGCATATTTTATCTTGCAGCCCAGCGGATTTTTTTGACCTGAATCAAGCACTTGTCTGCACATATCCTTTACAGGCCCCGGAGGTTCCGGTCATCCGGCAGCATCTCGGAAAGCATGTCGAGGACCTATACAATGCCATCAGACAATTAGAGCACGGGTAACATCCCAGCTTCAAAATAAAATGGTTTTTAACGTTTTGAAAACCTGCTTTTTTATTGACAAGCAGAATTATAAATTCTATATGGTTTCTTTGTGTATTTTGACCTTAATACTAAGAAGTATTGAATGATAACATCTAAAAAAAATGAAAAAATTGAGAGGAGGTGATTGTTGCTGCCCTAAAAGGGGATGGTGAATTTTCTTTTTAGTCAGATAGGTTAATTTCAATCAGAATGGAGGTAATACAATGGCAAAACATGAAACCCCTTTGCTGGACCAGCTTGAGAGCGGGCCATGGCCGAGTTTCGTGTCTGATCTAAAACAGGAAGCCAAATCAAGGAAGGATAATAAAAAAGGTTTGGATTATCAGATTCCTGTGGACGTATGTGAAGACCTTCTGGGTGTGCTCGAACTGTCGTTCAAACATGGCAGAACGCACTGGAAGCATGGCGGCATCGTCGGCGTGTTTGGTTATGGCGGAGGCGTTATCGGCAGATATTGCGACCAGCCCAAGATGTTCCCGGGTGTTGCTCATTTTCACACCATGCGTGTCAACCAGCCGGCCGGCAAATTCTATACCACTGAATATCTAAGACAACTTTGTGACCTCTGGGAATTTCGCGGCAGCGGCATTACCAACATGCACGGGTCCACCGGTGATATTATTCTTTTGGGTACGACGACGCCACAGCTTGAAGAGATTTTTTGGACACTCACTCATGACATGAATCAGGATCTGGGAGGCTCCGGGTCAAACCTGAGAACGCCTTCCGACTGTGTGGGCGAAGCACGATGCGAATGGTCATGCTATGATACACAGGCAATATGCCATGCTCTAACCGTTGAATATCAGGATGAGCTTCACCGGCCGGCATTCCCATACAAGTTCAAATTCAAATTTGACGGGTGTCCCAACTGCTGCGTGGCATCCATCGCCCGTGCGGACATTTCTTTTGTCGGTACCTGGCGGGACAATATCCGAATCGATCAGGAAGCGGTCAAGGCCTATGTGGGCGGAGAGATTCCACCCAACGGCGGCTCCCATGCCGGGCGTGACTGGGGCCCGTTCGACATCCAGAAAGAAGTTATCGGCCTTTGCCCCACCAATTGTATGTGGATGGAGGGTAAAGAACTGAAAATAGAGGATCGTGAGTGCACGAGATGCATGCACTGCATCAATGTCATGCCAAGAGCTTTGAGAATCGGTGAAGACCGGGGTTGTTCAATGCTGGTCGGCGCCAAAGCACCGATCCTTGACGGCGCCCAGATGGGTTCCCTTTTGGTTCCGTTTATCAAGGTTGAAGAGCCTTACGACGAGATCAAAGAAGTCATTGAAAGCATCTGGGACTATTGGATGGAAGAAGGGAAAAACCGCGAACGACTCGGCGAACTCATGAAACGGCAAGGCTTCCAGAAATTGCTTGAGATGACGAATATTAAGCCTGTACCTCAGCATGTTCAGGAACCGCGTCATAATCCGTACATCTTCTGGAAAGAAGACGAAGTCGAAGGCGGGTTCGACCGTGATGTTAACGAATTCAGAAAACACCATCTAAGATAGAGGGGGTATCGACCATGGCATTTATATCCTCAGGTTACAATCCTGACAAGCCGATGGAAAACAGAATAACTGACATCGGTCCAAAAAAATACGATGAATTCTATCCGCCGGTGATAAAGAATAACAAGGGCAAATGGCTCTATCACGAAATACTGGAGCCAGGCGTCCTGGTTCATGTTTCAGAAACCGGCGATGAAGTCTATTCCATAAGGGTCGGCGGGGCACGATTGATGTCCGTTTCCCATATTCGTGAAATCTGTGACATTGCCGACAAGCATTGTGACGGACATCTGCGGTTCACCACCCGAAACAACATCGAATTCATGGTGGACAGCAAAGACAAAGTTGAGCCGTTAAAAAAAGACCTTGCAAGCCGCAAGTTTGACGGCGGCAGTTTCAAATTCCCCATCGGCGGTACCGGCGCCGGTGTCACCAATATCGTCCATACCCAGGGCTGGATCCACTGCCACACACCGGCCACCGACGCATCTGGCCCGGTAAAGGCCACCATGGATGTGCTGTTTGACGATTTTCAAAATATGCGGCTTCCGGCGCAACTTCGTGTATCCCTGGCATGCTGTTTGAACATGTGCGGTGCGGTCCATTGTTCGGATATCGCCATTTTGGGATATCATCGCAAGCCGCCCATGCTGGATCATGAATACCTGGACAAGATGTGTGAAATTCCCCTGGCTATTGCTGCCTGTCCTACGGCAGCTATTAAGCCTGCCAAGGTGGAACTTGCTGACGGAACCAAGGTGAACAGTGTTTCCGTTAATGAGCCCAGGTGCATGTTCTGCGGTAACTGCTACACCATGTGCCCGGCAATGCCGCTGGCTGACGATGTGGGTGACGGCATCGTAATTATGGCCGGTGGCAAGGTATCAAATCGTATTACTGCGCCAAAGTTTTCTAAAGTGGTCGTTGCGTTTCTGCCCAATAATGCACCGCGTTGGCCGGAAACCACGGATTGTATCAAGAAAATCGTGGAAGCTTATGCAGCCGGCGCCAATAAGTACGAGCGTGTGGGTGAATGGGCCGAACGGATCGGATGGGAAAGATTTTTTGAAAAGTGTGAAATTGAGTTCACTCATCACCTGATCGATGATTTCCGTGATCCGGCCTATTATACCTGGCGTCATACCACACAATTTAAATTCTAATTGTTAAAACCATGGGGGGTACTTTATTATAAAGTACCCCCTTAATAGAAAAGAGGCTCAATCAATGGAATACGAAGAGGCAAAACAGAGAATCGTCGAAGGATTGACAAAGAAGCAAAAAGTAAAATCCAAATTTTACTTTAACGACCTTGCGAAAATTCTTGAATCAAAACCAAGAGATGCCAAAAAGCTGATCAACCAGATGGTCACGGAGGGCATTCTCGAATACTGGTCCAGCGGAAGCACATCCATGTACGGGCTCAAAGGCACCGGCAAACAGGCCCATGCCGAACACGAAGATTAATCACCAAAGATCGTTTGTTTGAAACGGTTGTTCGGAAACCTGTGTTTGTTTAAAAGTCCCATATGCAGCAGGAAGATATGGATTTCCCCCGAATTTTAATTTCAGCCCTGCGGGGAGGAGCGGGGAAGACCATCGTATCCATCGGAATCACTGCCGCATGGAAAGAATCGGGTAAACACATCACACCCTTTAAAAAAGGGCCGGACTATATCGATGCCGGCTGGCTTTCTCTTGCGGCTGGCCGGCCATGTTACAATCTAGACACCTTCCTGGTTAAAAAGCCGCATATTTTTCAATCATTTTTATCCCACTCCACAAAAGACGGTATTTCAGTAATCGAAGGAAATCGTGGATTATACGATGGCATTGATATCCATGGCAGTACCAGCACCGCAGAATTGGCCAAGCTTCTTAAGGCCCCTGTTGTGCTCTGCATCGACTGCACAAAATCCACCAGAACCATGGCGGCGGCTGTGCTGGGGTGTTTGAAGTTTGATCCTGATGTTGCGATAAAGGGGGTGATCCTGAATCGGGTGGCGGGACCCCGGCATGAAAATGTTCTTCGTAAAAACATCGAGCAGTATTGCAATATCCCGGTGCTGGGTGCGATTCCAAAACTCGACTGGGAAAAATTTCCGGAAAGACACTTGGGGCTGGTTCCAACCCCGGAACACGGCTGTGCCATGGATGCCATTGATGATGCATCCCGAATCGCGAATCGTTATCTTGACCTTGATGCGTTGGCTGAAGTTTCCATCAATGCCGGGCCGCTTCCTGTTCCAAAAGGAGCGACAGAAACAATCCGAGATGAAGACGGCGTTCGACATTCCCACAAAAGCGAAGTCTTAGCCTTATCCGGATCGGCTCCTGTCATCGGCATTATCAAGGATTCTGCGTTTCAATTCTACTATCCGGAAAATATCGAGGCACTTCAGGCAGCAGGGGCAGAAATCATCATGATCAGCCCCTTTACAACCGATGTCATCCCGAAAGTGGACGCTTTGTATATTGGCGGCGGATTTCCTGAAACCCATGCCCAAGAACTGACAAAAAATACAACATTCAGAAGACAATTAAAAGATCTTGCAGAAAAAGGACTTCCTATATATGCAGAGTGCGGCGGTCTCATGTATCTCGGGGAGGAGCTTGTTCTGGACGAAGGAACATTTCCCATGGCCGGGGTGCTTCCGGTGGTATTCGGATTTTCCAAAAAGCCCCAGGGGCACGGGTACACGGTGGTTTCAGTGGAACATGAAAACCCCTATTATAAAATCGGTTCTGAAATTAAAGGTCATGAATTTCACTATTCGAAAGTCTTAAAATGGCGTGGAGCAGATAAAGATCTGGCCTTTGGCATGAAACGAGGGGTTGGTTTTATAAATAAACGTGACGGGATCTGTTATAAAAATGTTCTGGCCACTTATACCCATATTCATGCCCTTGGCACGACTTCCTGGGCCGGCGCTTTGGTCCGCAATGCCATGGCCCATAAAAATAACCGGTTCAGAGTTCAAAGTTAGATCAGGGGCCTGGGAGTTTTTCTAAACAATCGCTACATGGATAATCCTTTTTTAAACCGCATGAACTCGCGGCAAGGGATCGTAAAGAAAAAACAGGAAACTATCTTTGAAATATCAATAGGTTCCCTGCGTTATTTTAAAATTCTTTTTAAGATGCAATTTCGGCATGCGCCTGTTTTTTTTAACGATCCCTAAGCCACCCTGCCCGCTCGTGCCTTACGTGGCAGGCGGGTCAAACAGCATCCGATTTAAAAAAAAGATCATCCATTCCGCTATCTTCAAGGATATAGGAGAAAAATTCCCCGCCCCCTCAGTTAGATATATCATTTAATCTTTCATCAACCATTAAACGGTGAACCCGAAACCTGTAAATGCCACCCAAAAAAGCAAAAAGGGCAATCATCTTTAAAAACGATTGCCCCTTTTTATTTTTTTAACTCGTACTATTCTTTCTCGTCTTCTCCGCCATGGCACTGCTTACAGGTTACCGGCGCAGCGCCTTTATCTTTTGATTTCAGCTTCATTTTTTTGTTAAAGTCTTTATGGCATCCTTTGCAATTGTCATGCATGGCATTGGCCTGATACTCACGTTTTTGCTCTTTGGTCAGCCCCCTTGCTTCTTTGCCTTTAATGTATTCCGGTTTTTTGTGGCACTCGATACATTTTTTAACGTCGTCGCCTTCTTTCAGGTTTTTTAAGGGAACCGATTTTCCATCTTTATCCTCGTGATGACATGTTCCACAGCCGTTTTTATAAAACTCCGGATGTTTCTCGGCATATTCCTTGGCGTGTTTCATATGGTGAAACGTTACGATGCCCTTGGTATGTTTGTCATATGCCTTATCATCCAACTTGATTTCATCTTTGACCTCTTTTCCGGCATAAATTCCGGTGGTGATAAAGAGGGTTGCTATTATCATAATCGCTGCAATTATCCAGTATCTTTTGCTCATAACCAATTGTTATCCCCTTTCATTCTCTGTTTGAGTTATATCGAACAAAACGCAAAAATACCTATCAACTATAAACTGTTCTGTCAATATTAAAAATAGGAGATAGGAATAAGAAAATAGATAACCGCCCCAGTACGATTTGCCGAACCTATGGGGCAAGCAAATGCGCGCAATTGCAACTAAAAGATCAAAAAGTCTATGAAAACAATAATTTAAGGAGGTTGGAAAATCAGAAGGTCGGAGGATTTAAGACATGCCAACCTTCTTACCTTCTCACTTTCTTGCTCTTCTCATACTTACTTTCTAATTTTACAAAATATTCGTGTTCATTCGTGGTTTTCCTTATCCACTTTGCTTTTTTTTCTATTAAATACCTCAGCATTATCGTCTTCCGCCGGTTTCTTTTTTCCGAAAACTTTCGCTCCGATAATGCTGATTTCATAAAGCACCATCAGAGGCAACGCCATCATAATTTGGGTTACAACATCCGGAGGCGTTAAAATGGCGGCACCTATGAAAAACAAAAGGATGGCATATTTTCTGTTTTTCTTTAAAAAACTTACGGAAACTATGCCGAGCTTGGCAAGGAAGGTGACAATCAAAGGAAGTTCAAAAACGAGCCCAAAAGCAAGTAATAATTTTGAAGCAAAACTCAAGTATTCCCGCATGGATGGGAGTGGGCGAATAGTCTCAGAGGCAAAACCTAAAAAAAACTTAAAACCGTAAGGAAATACGATGAAATATCCGAAAAATGCACCGCCGACAAAAAAAAAGGTCGACAGAAAAACAATTGGGAACATCATACGTTTTTCCTTGTCATACAACCCCGGTGCAACAAACACCCAGAACTGATAAAAAATGACAGGAACAGCCAGAATAATGCCGGAAAGAAATGAGACCTTCAAGTAAGTAAAGAAAGCTTCGGGAAGACCGGTAAATATAAGCTTGTCACCGGTTTGCATGACCCCGATCAAGGGGCGGGTCAAGATTTGAAACAGTTTTTCCTTAAAACCGTATGACAAGACAAAACCGATGCCGACAGCGGCAAAACAGATAATCAGACGTTTCCTGAGTTCTTCAAGGTGGGCGGTGAAAGGGATTTTATCTTGATCATCCATTACTTATTGAACCGTCTGATTTTTTATCTTGAATTTTATTTTCATCTTGTTTTTCGCCGGAATTATCAGAAAGGTTTTGTTCTTCAGGTTTTGCACCGACATCTATATCATTTGCCCCCTTAAGTTCGCTGCCCATTTCATTAAGGGTTGTAGTATCCTTGGAATGATCAGAAAGGTGTTGATCTTCGGGTTTTGCATCGACATCACCATCAATCGCCTCCTTAAGTTCGCTGCTCATGTTATTAAAAGTTGTTTTAATTTCCTTTAATTCAGAATCAATTTCAAAAGATTCTTTTAATTCGGATGTCGCCCGTTTAAACTCGGCAAACGCACGTCCTAAGGATTTTGCAAGGTCCGGAAGTTTTTTGGGTCCGATAACAATCAGGGCGATTGCCATAATCAACAACATTTCAGGCATGCCGATGCCAAACATAAGTGACTCCTTAACGAGACCTTTGTAAAACGTCCCTTTTTGCCCAATTTCTTTGTCAGGCTCAAATTTTAATCCTCAAAATACTCAGTGTATTCCTGTGGTTAAAATTTTCGCCTTCCTTGAACGTGAACAAAAAATAACGTTTTTCAAAGGTCTCTTAACAGTAGAAAAGAAATGATAAAATCTAAAAAGTACTCATAAATTTTTTACAATAAAGAGTCAAGCATATAACCCTGAGACGGCAGAGTAAATGCATTTGAATCCCAATAAAGGGTGAAGGTTCTACGACGGCATATATCTCTTTTCAACCGACTGAAACTTGTGCTTAATTCACATTAAAGGGTATCCGGTTTAAGTATCAAAAAATAGAGGTTGCCGAGTTCCTGCATTTGACCGGCTGCGATTTCAGCATATGGGCCGCTTCCCCAGAACAAGTCCGCCCGGCCGGGACCGCGAATGGCGCCACCGGTATCCTGATTCAGAACAAATCGAGAAAACGCCACCCATTTTTGAATCGTCCCATCTTCATTGATCGAAGGTTTTTTGGTTTCAATAAACGCCAGGCCTGCAAGAGGAAATAAACGTCTGTCCAAGGCAATGGATCGCCCCGGTGTCAATTTTACCTCTAAAGATCCGAGAGGACCGTCTTTTTCGACTTTAAAGAACACATAGCTTGGATTGTAACTTAAAACGGTTTCAATCTCTTCAGGATGATTACGCAAATAATCGAGGATTTTTTGCATAGATATCTCTTCACGGGATATTTTCCCTTCGTCAACGAGGAGTTTGCCGATGCTACGGTACGGCTGGCCGTTTGATCCATGATAGTGGACATTAATGATTTCACCGTTATCAAGATTAATTTTTCCCGATCCTTGAATCTGTAAAAAGAAAAGGTCAAGACGGTCTTTAAGCCAGGCGATTTCTTGGACCTTACCTTCCAGGAGTCCTTGGTATTCGATTTCTTTTCGGTCATAGTAGGGGACAACACTTTGATTAATATATCTGCCGACAATGGTTTCCCCTTTAAACTGCGGGGAAAAAAGAGAGAGGTCAATGGTCGTTAAATCATCAGGTCGAACATAAATTGGGATTTGATATTCAGTGTCTTTGTTAAGGCTCCCTTGTAAAACAGGTTCGAAATATCCGGTAAAAAAAACTTGTTCAGGAGTATCACTGCCTATAGTGGTGTAAATCAGGTAGTTCTCCTTAATGTATTGAATCAGCTCATCTTTTAATGGTTTTGTTCGGATAAAATTGAGAAAATACTCAAGGGATTTTATCATGTGAGCAGTGTTAAAGACGTCTTGTCCGAACCTGAATATTTTGGTCGGCGGCACGCGATTGAGATATGAAACACTTCCCAGAATGCAGTTCTCCAAACCGTCGTAGTCCATATCATCAAAAAAATCGGGATATTCGGAGGAATCTATTCTTATCAAAGCGGTTTTTTTTATTTCAGACGGTCTTTTTTTGAAGATGCCGCATCCTGTGAACGTCAGGAGAAAGAGAAATAAAAAAAGGATAATTGAAATATAGTTGCTAAAAAATTTAGATTTCATTTAAATTTTAGAAGTCAGTCGGCCCAAGATGAGAAATAGAATGCCGGCACAAAACAGCAATAAATATAACGACATGTTAACAATATATTGAGCGAAATTGTGAAAAATTCCATCGGGCATCCCTGCAATCCAATCAAAGTGGCTTTTGCCGATGACATCCATAAGTGCTATTTTTTTCCAGACCATTTCTCCGCTGGAACTAATACCGGATTTCATAAATACTTTCAGTGCCTGATAACCGAGCAGTAGTCCGCCGGAAAACCACGACACCAGACCGGCAATTGTAAATTTTGACATAATCGGTTCCTTTCTATCGTTCAATCTCGTTAAACGGATAATGCGTTATCCCATTGGGCTTTGGCATGGCAGTCGGGGATGACTCTCCGAAAGTTCTATTCAGGTTTTTCCCTTACAAACACGCCGCTTTTCCCTCCTGATTTTTCAATCAGGCATATATCAGAAATGGTCATTTTACGATCATAAGATTTGCACATATCATAGATGGTCAGCCCGGCAATGGATATCGCAGTCAGAGCTTCCATTTCAACGCCTGTCTGATCGATAATACGGACTGTCCCCTCTATTTTTATGGTGCTTTTGGTTTTGTCCGGGAAAAAATCGATGGCGATATGGGTGATGTTCAAAGGATGACACATGGGGATCAGTTCCGAAGTTTTTTTTGCAGCCATGATACCGGCAATTCGTGCGGTTTCGAGAACGTTCCCTTTTTGTATGGTTTGATTCATAATTTTATCGAAAGTGTCCGGATTCATGGAGACAATCCCTTGGGCAACCGCAACACGCAGGGTCGGTTCTTTTTCGGTGACATCGACCATCCTCACACGTCCTTGTTTGTCAATGTGGGTAAATTCAGACATAAAAAATCCTCATATAGACATAAAAAATTCGTATGTATTTAAAGGGCAGTCATCTTCCCTTTACTTCGGTGCTCCCGCAAATAACGTTACGGAAAACAACCGCCCTCCAAAATAGTTAGAAAAATTCTGTTTTACTCGTAGCGCTGGTTTTAATGGCATTCAATGTATCATTCAGCACGGCAATAACATTTTCGCGAATATTGCCGGCAACAACCAGAAGCATAACGTCATCGCCTACTTTCAGATGCCTGTTTTCGGCAATTTCAACGAGTATTTCTATTATTCCGGGCTGTTGTTTATATGTTTCAATGACATGATGCAGCTTATTGTAATCAACGGAAATCATTAGGCCTGAAACCTTTTGCCCGTTACGCGATGTGCCACGTACAATTCCGTTATGGCACAGGATCATTCCCGCTTTGTAATAATCAGGGTGTTTTTTAATGGTGTCAACCATTCGAAGTAAATTCACTATGACACCTCGGTTAAAAATGCTGCACTAAGTTGAGCGATTTCAAAAATTTGAAACGCTTACCTTAGTTGTAGCTTGTTTGGCCCGGGCCAGATCGTCCGGTGTGTTGATATTAGAAAAAGAAACCAGATCCGGATCGATAGTACGCAAAATATCTTCAGAAATTTTTTTAACACGAACTTTCTGAAACACCCGTTGAATTTTTAGAGATTTTTTTTCAAGTTGTTCTTCTATGGGTTTAAAACATCGTTTCGAGTAAACAGAACAAAGCGGTTCAACCCCTTTAGAAGTTTCAGGGATAACGATGTCAATACCCGGCTCAACATTATCAAGGAGAATTCCTATCAATTCTTTTTTGATAAAAGGAATATCACAGGCTACGAAAAAAGCATACGGAGTGGTAATATAAAAAAGACCTGTGTGTATTCCTGTCAGGGAGCTGCGAACAGGGAAAATGTCAGTTACAATATCAAAATCCCATTCCATATATTGCAACGGATCGTTGGTCACCAAAATAATTTTGTCAAACAGGATAGTGAAGACCTCATAGATCCGGTCAAGAATACGTTTTCCGCCAATGCTGACCAACGCCTTGTTCTTGCCGGAGAAGCGGGAATTTTCCCCACCGGCCAATATCACACCTGTAAACTTGTTTTTCATTATTTTATACAATAGAAAAATTATGACTCAAAATCAAGACCAATTCTAAAGGTCTTACTGTTATAATAAAATGTTATATTAATCTTGATCTTAAAATTGTGCATGATATAGAAATTGAAACTTGTTTTCTGAACTGGAAATTTAATTTGCGCCCAACATTGATTTATGGGTAGATACAAATTAATATCGAGATTGAGAAATACTTTGCCGGAACTATTCTGTTGTCTCCGGAGCATATTCATTTTAGCGATAATATCGGAGTAACGCAATGAACAAAAATACTATCATTTTAGATGCAGCGGATATAAACCGTAAACTGACAAGGATGACCCATGAGATCCTTGAAGTTCACAAGGAGATTGATCATTTAACCTTGATCGGAATTCAAACCCGGGGGGTATATCTGGCAGAACGCATTAAGTCCCGGATCAATGATATCGAAGGGATTGAGATCCCATGCGGGAAAATGGACATTACGCTTTACAGAGATGATTGGACCCGGATCAGTTCCCATCCCGTTGTAAAGACGACGAATATTTCCTTTTCAGTGGATGAGAAACAGATTGTTCTGGTTGATGATGTTTTATTTACCGGTCGAACAATTCGCGCAGCCATGGATGCTATGATAGATTTTGGACGACCCGATCGCATAGAGCTTGCCGTTCTGGTTGACCGAGGCCACAGAGAGCTTCCGATTCAGGCAAATTACGTCGGGAAATTCGTTGAAACAAAACGATCGGAAACCGTGAATGTATTGCTTAAAGAGCATGATGGAGAGGATAAGGTCGTCATTGAGTCATTGAGGATATAATGGGCATCAAAAAACACAAGGCAGGCGCGCCGAGAAAAGTTAACATCGGTATTGTTACCGTTTCAAGCACCCGATCGCTGGAGGATGATAAAAGTGGCCAATGGATCAGCAAAAGAGCTAAGAAGGAAGGACATGACGTTGTCGTGTATCTGGTTGTTCCTGATGATGCAGAGGCCATCGCCGAAATAATTCATAAGATTATAAACGATGGCGTTGCCCAGGTCGTTTTGCTGACCGGCGGTACGGGCATCAGCAGCAAAGATGTAACCATTGAAGCCGTCCGTCCGTTTTTGACAAAAGAGCTTACAGCTTTTGGTCCCCTTTTTGCCCAGCTAAGTTTTGAACAGATTGATTCTGCTGCTCTTTTATCCCGTGCAACGGCCGGTCTGATTGGCGAAACCGTTCTTTTTTGCATTCCCGGCAGTCTCAAAGCCTGTAAACTTGCCTGCAAAGCCCTAATTTTTCCTGAACTTGGGCATCT
>Ga0210064_1000503_pt1 | contig 18373 bp, 13 predicted proteins | sample Muzzi_CordC_D2_FD_185531 | JGI IMG/M metagenome (GOLD analysis project Ga0210064, IMG submission 185531) | Wetland microbial communities from San Francisco Bay, California, USA, that impact long-term carbon sequestration - Muzzi_CordC_D2 (SPAdes) | ecosystem: Environmental > Aquatic > Marine >...
AATTCCGCGAAAGCGGCATTGGGCAAATCGATCGTATCCAGATCCAGCGTCATCTGGGGTTTTTCCTGCCGGTTCCAGTAGTGGCCCGGGAAGAGGCTGTTTTTGATCATTTGAGGAATTTTTGCTTTGAGCGGCTCGCTGTCAACGGTGGTAACGATATCAGGCTCGGTTGTGTAGCGGGTTTCAATTTCGCCCGGTGTGGGGGACAGTTCCAGGCTACCGGCAAAAAGCTGCCCGATGGTGGCTGCCGTCAGGGCGGTTAAAAACGCTTCATCTTCCTTTTGCGACCAGTTAAATTCAAGAGCCAGGCGATTATCTTTGAAATCAAGCCGGTGTTGATAGCGGTGATCCTGAAACAGCTCGATCAGATTTCTGATGATGCCGTTGATTTCTGGTTCTGTCTGATTGGCGGCGGCAAGCTGCCGATATATTTTTTCTCCATCGATGCCGGATCGAAATTGCTGGGCGTAGCTCAGCGCGCGTCCGGTTTGACCGTTAAAACGAAATCCCAATGCCAGGACATCGACGGGTTTCAGGGAGCCGGTGAGCTTAGCCATGATGGCCGCTCCCATGCCTGCGACCATGGCTGTCTGGGTGGTGGCCTGGACAGCGGGATGATTCTGAAATTTCTTTTCCCAGCCCGGGGTAATGCTTTCAGGAACGCGGATGGCGATGGCAGCCAGATCCTGCTGAGTTGCAATGGTTTGGGCGAATTTTGCGACCGCGGCGGTTGTAAATAACCGGGGGTTTTCTTTTATCGCACCGGAAAAAGACACCGGAGCCAGCACGGCACGGTTGTCAATCAGCGTCACCTGGTAAGGTTCGCGGGGCAATTTGTACTTTTCCGCCTCGCTGACCGCTTCTTTCTTCAGGCGATAGCTGCCGCCTGATTTGCCGGTCAAATATTTTTTGAACGGCTCCTGGCTGTTAAAGACATTTTCCAGTTGTTTTCGGCTTTTGCCATGTGCCAGAATTACCGGCAGCACCTGGCTATTCGGGGCCGCGTACAGGTAAAGCTCCATATGACTGAGATCCATTGATTTTAACATCGACACCAGCATCTGCAACCGCGCGGTCTTTTGCTCCGGTTCCAGACGATTTTCAAAAGCATCGAGGATTAATGGAATGTTCAGATTTAATACCAGAAACGGTTCCTTGCCCAAAAGTTGCGCTGATTGAACTGTTTTTTCAGCAGTCCCGGGGAGGAATCGATTCAACCAGGCAATCTTAATAATATCCAGACTTGCCAGAGCCCCCAAAATCACCACCAGCAAAATGCAGGCGGCGGCCAACAGCCACCTTTTTTTGCGGGGCCGGGCATCCGAGGGGCTTGTCTCTTCCGGCGGCTGATCCCGTACGGCAGCCTGATGCCCGGTCGGCCGGACGGGGGTATCAGCTGTTTCAAGGGCCGCTTTTCGCGGCAATTGCACATCGTGCCCGCAGGCCTTGCATTTGACCGCCACGATGTTGGGAGGTATTTTATTCCGGCCGATTTTATATTTTTTGCCGCAACTGCCACAGCTGAAACGTATCAGGTCACGCCTGCCCGCAGGCGGCGGCGCCGGTTTTTGCGCGGCACGCGCGGATGACTCTTTTTTCAGAGAATGAACCGGCGCGGCGCTCAATGCCCGGCTCAGTGGTATTGGCCGGGCGCAGGATTTACATTTTATGGTCTGAGCCGTTGGCGGGATTTTATCCTGTCGCAAACCATGGCTTTGACCGCAGTATTGGCAGACCACTTTTACGATATGGGGCGGCTTGGTTGCCGCCTTAGCCGGCGCTTTGGCAAGCGGAATTAATTGGCCGCAGGCTTTGCATGTGGCGGTTTTGACGCCTGACGGCAGCCTGGCCTCATCGAGGGTATATTTTTTTTGGCAGTTCGGACAGGTAATCTTCATTTTGGAATAGGTTCAGGGGTTCAAAGGTTCAGGGTTCAAGGGTTCAGCGTTCAGAGGTTTAGACCGGCCTGCGATCACATAAGCGGTCGGTTTGATGGAAAAAGATACGGAGCCAAGCGATACCTTAACCTTGAACCCCTGAACGTTTGAACCTTGAACGGTTTTTTTTAAATTATCTCATATAACTTGAAGGGTTTCAAATTTATTCCGGGCTGATATTATAAGAGGACTGAGTTGTCGTTGCGCTGGAAAAAGCCGATCGTAATTTGTTTAGGGGAAATAAAGGGCAAAATATTCAGGAGTAGGTTTGGTCAAATTTTTTCAGGTATTGTTCCCATTCGATGGGAAGCAGTTGCTTTTTAGCGTTATTACACTCCTTGCAGCATGGTACCAGGTTGCCTTTGGTACTCTTACCGCCGCGGGATACCGGCACAATGTGATCCATGGTCAGCTCTTTTGGCAAAGTTGATCGCCCACAGTAGTGACAGATTCCTTTCGCCAGCCGTCGTTTCCACCACTGGGATTCTCTCAGCTCCCTTGCTTTGCTGCGCTCCCGTTTGAGATCTTCCTGACCCAGATCATAGGCAAAGGGCTTGATGGTCTTATTGCGTCTCATAATTAAACCGCTAAATCCCGTCCAGCCAGGTCTGGATTTCTTCGTGCAATATCTTATAGTAAGCCTCTGAGCCTCCCAGACCCTTTCGACCAAAAAAATAGTTGATTTCGAGCAGCATAGGGTCGGGATCGTCAACTTTCGATGAAAAGATAACATCGAAGCCGGCCAGATTGATTCCCGTTTTTTGACATATTTTCTTTACAGCGGCAACTGCTTTTTGCTGCAGATCGGGCTCGGCTTCTGAATCGATACCTGCCCCTTTGCTCAAACTGGCATAAAAGTTATTACTATTTTGCATGACGCGCCAGTAGGATATAAAGCGATTCCCAATGACAACTACCCGCAGGGATTTATTGTCGCAGGCAATATATTCCTGTAGCAGAAATCCGGCTTGTCCTGATTGCTCATACGCTGCGGTGTGCTTTAGTATTTCATCCAAATGATCGTCTGAATTTACCAGGTAAACCGTCTCACCCTCGCCGCCCCAGTCGAGTTTGAAAACAATCGGAAATCTGGCGGGAAACCGTTCCGGTTGCTGCTGATATCGTTTTTGAAATGAAGCGACATTTGAATAAATTTCTGTTGTTGGGTGCCTGGCGTTGATTTCCCGAAACAGTTTTATCTGACCGATTTTTCCCGGGTATTTAAACTTGATATCGTAATTTGGAAACACATTGGTGCAGTTTGCCCGGGCCATTTCATACAACGATTGGTAGCACCCCTGGCCTAATACTACCGCTTTAGCAGTCTTAATAACCGCAAGATCCGCTGCATCCGGCTTGCGACCGGCGCAAATAATGTTTTTGTCGGCTTCAAATAAGGGATGAAAGGATACGATCATACCGACGGCTGCCTGTCAGAATTGTTTTGCTAACAAAATTGCAGAACCTATCCTAAAGAGCTGCAACCGCGATGACTTAAAAAATTTCACGCCAGTTCCTCCTGGTAAATTCAGGACTCCCGCCGACATTGGTCGGGTTGTTATACGGACCACCTCCGAATGACTGTAAACCGTGCAATTGGGATTTCGTGTAAAGATGCTCGTCGACAGCCAGCGGGGACGTGATGATGTTGCCCACGGCATTGGACATAATCAGATCGCCGGCCATTGATAATGCGTATATCCCGCCGCCGTTGACCGTACTCTGGTTGTTGGCGCCAGCCGCACAGGGATCTTCGGTTTCTGCGGTCGAGGTGCCAAAATAGATGTTTCCGGCGGCGGCGAACGCCGAGGCAAAAATTCGTTCACCTTCGGGAAGTTCGTAGAACCAGTCCAAATGGACGCGGTTTTGATCACAGCGTCCCTTTTCATTTTCATCGCGGTAGGCAAAAAAGTGATACTGGGTATTTTCAAAATCGATATTTTCATCGTAGTAGGGACTGTCGCCGGTTCCGTAAAACAGCCGGACCTTGTAGCTGACACTGCCCTCGGCGGTTAATTCGTTGTCGACGATTGCCACCGGGGAGCCGTAAATGGGGTGATATCGCTGCTCGTCGTCAATTTCGTTAAAATCATCATCGATGAAATCCTGGTTAATGACGCAATGATTGATAGCATATAAATTACTCAACGGGTCATCCGGAATGTTGATTTTGTACATCCGGCCTTTATCCGACCCGATGTAAATCCGGTCAATGTATCCGTTTCCGTCCGAATCGATAATGGTGGGCTGACCGCTGGGCACGCCGCCGACACCCCCGCTGTCGGTGTTCAGAAAAATCCTGCGGACCACGCTGCCATCCGCGATATTGATCATATATACGGACGGATAGACGGTGGCGTCATAGGTCTTGCCGGAGACGAAAAAGGCGACCCATTTGGTGGTTCCCCCATCGACGATTCTGCCGATCTGGGCCACTGATGGCGATGAGCGGCTGCGAAACAGGTCGGGGTCGGCGAATTCCCACAGAAAGTTCGGATTATACGGATCGGTGACATCCAGACAAAACACAGTATCGCCACCGTTGCCCTCGGCTGAGAGCAAGACGGTTTTCCATTGGTCGTCGATGAACACATCTGCCAGGGCTGGTGAAGCATCCACATAAGCCTGATCGTCCGCGTTGCGCAGATTATTTTTGAGCCGCGGGATGAGATTGGCCGGGATGAAGGCCCAGAGTTCCTCGCCGGTTCCGTAGTTAGGACATTCGGTGCAATCGCTGCTGCAATAATCCGGGCAATCCGTTGACCCATCCTGCCACTCAAAATAGCCTCTCTGTTCCTGGAAGGCGGTGCCGTCGTTGTCGCCATGGCGGAACCGGCCGGCATCGAAGGCATGCAGCATTCCGTCTCTGGCACCGACATACATTACGGTTTGACGCAGCGCCTTGGAGGTCTGATACGCTTTGTAGCTTTCGCGCTCGGCTTCTGATATCGCGGTGCCGAAGAGCCAGGCCGGGCGCCCGGGCGGGGTCGCTCCGGCCGGAACGGAATGATCAATGGGACCCAGGAGCCACTGCCTGGGTGTGTTGATACCGTCTTTATAGCCGCGCACCCAGTTGACGAGCCAGTCTCCATCGTGCTCGTTTACCTCTTTGTCTCCAGTAAAGTCATAAATTTTTCCGTCCGGGAAAATATATGTATCGTCAAGGGCCAGCATTGCATTGGACACATTGTCGCCGGCAGTGAAATCCAACAAGTGCTGGCGGGCCGTGTAGTAACTGTAACTTGCTGTGATGTTAAGATCATCGGGCGCTTCATTGAAGGTTATCTCGAATTCCCCGGTAAAGCGGTTGATGGTTCCGGTTCCGCCCCGATTGCCTTGCAGCACATCAGTATGTTTGTCGTAAAAGGTTTCGGTCTGATCGGTTATGTTAATTGTGGTTGCCAGCAGCGGATGGTGGCCGAGTGTCCCTGAAAACGTTCGATGTGAATTGTCCCCTCGTGCTAAAATTTCATCGGAGACCTGGGTTACCGTAATATCCGGAAATTTAATGTTTCTATCTGCAGGTGATTTTTGGTTTAATACATCGCCGGCATCCCATATGGTAGCCGTCGCGGTATTAGCCGGATCGTGAGGGTCATAGAGCTGGGTGGCAACCAGATGACCCCGCAGGATTTTATCCGACCAGCCCGCAGCGGGCGTTTCGTAGTTCCCGGAATATAGCATGTTGGCAATGACCACCGGTGAACTGCGCGAAAAATATTCATGGATTGCAACGCTGGCGTTGAGGGAAATGCCGATCACCCTGGGTGCACAGGCCTCATCCTGGCTTTTAAATATGGCTCTCCAGCTGAGTTTGCCGGGTGACAGATCCAGGCCGGCCAGGTCCACCCGCCTTTTTCGCAGGGTAAATTCCGGGCTACCCGGTGTCCAGGCGTTAATTTTTTCTCCGATTTCCTTGGTCCCATCATCCTTGAGGGTAAAGCTGTAAACTTCATCCCAATCGGTGATCTCCAGTTTTTGAAGGGTTTCATCATCGTCGTCCTCAACGATGGTGTCATCTTCGGAGTCATTGTGAAGCAGTTCATAGGTGATGGTCGTTTTACCCGCGCAGGGCATCTGGTCATATACTTCGATGGTAACCCCGGTAAAGTAGGCATCCTCCTGTTCGGGGACAATGGCCTTTTCGGCCTGGAGTTGGGCCATACCGCCGGTTTCCCGTTCGATTTGAAATATTAAGTCGTTGTGGTCGGTGTCCCCCCCGCCCCCGAGGTCTTCCCAGCCCAGGACCCATTCGTTGGGTTTATTGCCCGGTGCACCGGCAACGGCATGGTCAAAGCGTTCATCCTGTTTGATCTCGAGGGTGGCCACATCATCGTCGGCAAACTCCAAATCAAACAGATCTCTGGTCCGCTCGTATGCCTCGGTGGCCATCCAGTTGCTCTCCAGGGTACAGTCAGTTTCAACATCCCGCGGGCGCCCGAGGTGGAACGTCTTGGTAAATTTATTCCCGGCCTCAGCCTTACTGCATTCGCCGTTGCCTAACGTGTAAGCATCTAGATTCCAGTCTTTTTTGGTATAAAAGATACGATGTTCGTCGTCCACTTTCAGATAAAAAACCAGTTCCGTATTGCCTGCAAAATTTCCCAGGACTTTTTTGTTATCCCGGGCATCGATGATGTTGTCACCATTGATGTCGCCATATCGGTCATCTTGATCATCGGGGCCTCTGTCTAAAACACCGTTTCCATCATTGTCATTTATATTATGATAAATTTCATGTTTGGTTCCGTCGACCCCTCCGTCCGCCATCATCCAGCCGAAATCAGAGTATTGATAGCCGGCCCCCTCGTAAATAAAGGTAACGGAAACATCCTGGGTGAAGGGAATGACGATGTGGTTGGGATCGACGGCGGCATGGCCGGTGGTCAGCTTCAGGTAGCCGTCTTCATCGACAGCCGTATTCACAAGGGTAAAGTCAGCAGCCTTAAATTCTCCGCTGTGCTCTAGAAAGACATTGTCGCCGCAACCGGGAAGAGTTTCAGCAGAATCCGCCCAAGCGGTACTGACAAAGCAAAACATGACCGCCCCCAGTAAGACCAGCCCGGTTAATTTTCGGAGTCGCATATTTTTCCCTTCACCTGTCAGGTTATTGAACACTTAAACTCGTTTGGGTAAAATCCGTAATCTCTTCAGCGTCGCTGGAAACAAAATTTTTCCCCGGTCCGGCCCCTTCCTGGGCGCTGTAATCTGAAACCGGCTCACCGCTAAGTTTACCCTCCAAAAGCATTTCGATACGGCATAAGGCCCTGCGAGGCCCCCTGGCTTCTGAATGGACATAAATCAGACCATCCGTGTCATTGGTCGGGCCGCCGCCGTCGTCATTGTTCCAAACATTGACCCGAAGGTCGATGTTGTCTAAATTTCTGTCAATCACCGTGACGCTGCCGGCAAAATCACCCACGCCGTCTGCATCGCTGTCCACCGCATTCTGCAGGGCAAAACTCCAATTCGGGTTACCACCCGTGGCCAGAATTGCGCCATTGCTATTGACATATTGGATTCTTAAAAGTTCTGTTAAATGCTGTAAACCGGATTCGGCAGCATAAAATGCTCTTTCATAGAGCAGTTCATTGGTCGCAATCTTTATTTCCGTCGTGCTCATATTCAAGGCGGAAACACAAATAATCGTCAACAGCGCCAGGATCAATACCGCGGCAATGATGATATAGCCGTCTTCTTTTTTTCGATGAAAGGGTGTTGGTAACATACGTTCGATCCTTTCCCCCGGTCTTTCAGCCAATGAATCCAGTTTTAAGAACTCTGTCCTTTTACAAAACTGATGGTAATCGGTTTCGCGTAGGGATTTGCTCCGGTCACATTCATCACGATGGTTTTGGTGGCAGTGACCGGATTATCGGCCTGGACATTCCACATGATCGTATACCCGCCGGTGGTCATGCTGTGGGGGTTAGCGTTTTGATCTAAATCCGAATGGTCGTAAGGCAAGGAGATCAATCTTTCCAAGGATTCTGCTGCCATTGTTGTGGCTTCGGTATACATCTGGGCACTGGCATTTTGTCTGATGGATTTAATCTGAATCGTTGCTAAGGACAGAAAACCCAATGCAAAAATAGCCATTGCAATAAGCACTTCAACGAGCGTGTAACCCTGATTTTTTTTGAATTCATTCATTTTGCCGATAATTCCCTGTTAATTTTACAGGTTCAAATTTCTACAATACACCGTGGTTCGGGTCAGATGGCGTTGATACCTGTCCGAACTTGAAATTATTCTGTCGCCCACAGTATAGGTCTGGCTGTCGAAATGGCCGCTGACCGGCGCTCTCGTTCGAGCCAGAATCCAAATTCTGACTGCACGAATTTCAGATAGCGGCACCGGGACAGGCAAAGACGCTCCGGTATTCAGATTCCAAGTCAATTGGCTAATTCCATCAGCCAGGTCGGCGTCGAAAGCCCAGATGATGTTACCGTTGGTCGTACCGTCGTCGGTATCCAGATTTCCGTCATAGTCATTGTCAAAGGCGTAGGCAAAAGCGACCGCCTGGATATTTTCCGCCACGCCTGTCAGTGGTCCACCTCCGGCCCGTCTACCAAGCGGTGCCGCTCCGGCATCGGCGATGCCGTTGTCGTCGGCATCATATGAATTGGCAAACTGGTAGGTGATCCTTTCATCGGAGCCGATGGCTCTGTCGCCGTCTGTATCAAAAGTAATTTGAATCATATTCCGGCCGGCGGTTTGGATACCAGTACCTGCTGATTCCTCACTATTGTCAATTACCGAATCGCCATCATTATCCTTGCCATCGTTTGCGGCGGGATCATAGCCCGCCATTCTGATTTCTCTTTTTAACAGCGAAACAGCGCCTCTGAGGTTTTGCTGCATCTCAACCACAAGTTGCTGTTTTGAGTGTGACTTTTGACGGACCTCGTAAACCTGAAAAATTGCTGTTATTAGAATGGAGGCAATGGCCATTGCTATCAAGAATTCGACGATCGTGTAGCCACCGGAATTATTGTGCATGGTTATTTTTCCTGAACGATATCCTTATTTTTCTCAAAAGAATCTTAAAATTTTATAGATTCAATATTAAGGTCGGGATCTAAATCGATGCGATTTGATTATTTCAAGTCGTTCTATTCTTCATCTTCCCTGAGTATTCTGGAGTTGCCGGTTCTATTGACACGAATTCTCGATTCTGCATTTTGCTTATTGACAATGCGTATGGTTCCACCACTACCCGATGCAAGTCCCCTGCTGTTGAATTGGAACCAATCGTATCCGAAACTAAAACTGGCATCCTCCAGGGTAACGCCTCCCGGCATTGTGCCTTTTCTGATGGTCGGCTCATCGGAGTTCTGATGATTATCGCTGTTGTAATCGGCAAATATCAGGAAGTTATTGTCATCCGGGGAAAAGTTTACGTGCACATCGACATTTTCTTTTACAGCCACCAGCCTTGCATATTGCATGGCTGACAAAATGTCCCTTGCGGCGCTTCCCAACCGATATCTGGGCAGCCAACCGAGAATATTCGGTATCGCGATGGTCGCAAGGACGGCCATAATCCCGATTACCGTCATCATCTCCAATAAGGTGAACCCTGAGTTTTTACGGCGCATGGTCAATATCTCCTTTTATTACCGATATCGGGTTGGCTTTTTTAGGTACCATGACGGCTGTCTTTTTTAAAAGACTTGTCACGGTAATTACCTGACTGAACATCAAAAATAAAAAACCCCCGCAGGCGCGCAAGTGTCCCTATGGAGGCTACATATCAGTTCATCGGCAGCATCATTTTCATTTTTGGAATTGCTAGATGACAGGGCCAGGAAGAATAACGTCAGTCCAACAATTATGTATTTATGGTAATTCAGATTGTGTGTCAATATAAAATCCTGAATAACATTTAAATATTAAAGCAAAAATTTATTTATTGGCCGTTCGGAGACTTAATTAGACACCCTGTATCTTTGACAACCGTCTAAATAAAAATCTCAGACCATTATCCCTCTCGCAAAAAACATACCAGATAATCAAATTCGCAAGGTTAGTGATAAATATCAATTAGTTAACTATGAAATTTAAGATATTTTCTTGGTTGCGATCTAAGTAATGAGAGCCAGGTTGTGTAATAAGGGTGAGATATTTTGGAAAAAAAGTATGAGAACGGGAAGAAAGTTTATTGAGCTTATCGAGTTTGTTGAATTTATTTAGTTGAATTTGAACCGATCGGGGTATTTTCGTTGCCGAACAGCAGATAGCTTGTCTGCCTGTTATTTTTGTGGTAACCAGAGGGCCTTAATGGAGGATAGATGTTTTCAGGTATTCAGGAAATTCTGGTGCTGGTCATCATTATTCTGGGAATCTTGTTTCTGCCCAGAATATTAAACCGGGGCCAGGAGAAACAAGGGAGTAAAGACAAACCGGTTGTCGTGCTCAGCGGCAGGATGCGGTTGGCCATTGCCGCTTCGGTTCTATGGCCGGCGTTGATCGCAGCATTTTTGCAGCCCTGGAATCAAGACCTGTACCCATACCTGTATCTTGGTCCCGGCCCGGTGGCGGTTTGCTGGTTATTTTTTTGGGTATTAACCGGCTTCAGGAAAAGGTGAAGCAGCCGGCCTCTGGCGACTGGTTTCTGGTAACTGATCTCTCGTCTCTTGTAGCTGGATGGGTGACAAAGGTATAAGTTCCAGGGTTGAAGGCGAAAAAATGAATTCATCCTTTTTACCATATACCTGACACTCTAAACCCATAACCGGTTTTTAATATTCCAACTTCCGCATTCCGACTTCCCAATTCTTAGATGTTTCCCTTCAGCCCGATATCCTCGGCCACCTCCCGCATGCCCATTATCGTATCATTTATCAGGTCCGGCAGCTCTATTCCCAGCATTTCGGCGCCTTTTTCAATGATGGAACGATCCACGCCGGCAGCAAAGCGCTTGTCCTTCCATTTTTTCTTAACCGACTTGGTCTTGACATCCATCACGCTTTTTGATGGTCGCACCAGAGCGGTTGTCACGACCAGTCCGGTCAGTTCATCGATCGTATAAAGGATTTTTTCCATTTCCGACTCGGGTTTGACATCACTGCAAATTCCCCAGCCGTGGCTGACCACCGCCCGGATGTATTCTTCGGGCCAGCTATTTTGGCGCAAAATTTCTTCGGTTTTTTTACAGTGCTGATCGGGGAATTGCTCATAGTCAAGATCGTGGATCAGGCCGATGGTGCCCCATTTCTCTTCGTCCTCTCCGCGCTGACGGGCAAAATAACGCATGACGCCTTCCACTGCCAGGGCGTGCTTTATCAGGCTTTCGCTTTTATTATATTTTTTTAGAAGCCCGAGAGCCTCTGCGCGGGTTGGAACATTATCATTCATTTGAAGGCCTCCTGTCATGATCCCATTTGTTTGGCTAATAATAAACTAACTATCTGTAAATAATTGAAAAATTTTAATTGATAGTATGGCATCCGTTTTGGCTTGTCAAGAAAAGATCTATCAGCCTGGATGTATTTTCTCTTGATCCTGCCGGCTGTGGCGGTTATGGTCATTTAGCATTTGTCATTTCCGGTTTGAACAAACGACCACCCGCAAAACAGGTGGCCTGTCTTTTGGGTCATTGCCCGAAAAGGCTAAAGCACGCCATTGCTTTGTATGTTGAACCGGCGATCCCGCTGTGGGATTCGTTTGCAAGAATCAAAAACGAAATTGGAATCTATGGCTGACACGCCTCCCGCCAAATCTGGATTAATCGGACTTTATTTACGCAATTTTGCGGCGAATATAGCCGGCAATCTGACCATTGTTCTGCTTAACTTATTTACACCCCTCGAGGTATTTAAAGATTGGCAATCATTTTTGAAACAAAGCGGCTGGATTTTGCTGGTCATTGCACTGCCGCTGATTTTTTTAACCGCTATCGTGTTACAGTATTTAATTCAGCGCCCCATATCGGAATTCTATAAGCAATTCCAAAGCGGTCGGGAAATTGATGCCGGTCTTCAACAACGCGCCCGGAGCCGACTTTTAAACCTGCCGTTGACTCTGGGCATAGCGAATCTGGCACTGTGGATTATTGCAACTGCCCTGATGGCCCCCTTTATTTACTACGCAGCAAAAATGAATTTAAGTGACATTGGCGTCGTCACGGGTTTCTATCTTTTTTTCAGAACCGTTATTCTCGGCTTAATGGCCGCCTTCATATCATTTTTCCTGATTGATGATTATTGCAGAAAAAAGCTGGTGCCGTTGCTATTTCCGGCCGGAAGATTGGCAGCAATCCCCGAAACCGTAAAAATTTCCATTTTGAGACGGATCCGGGTCCTGTATGCGGCCGGAACCGGCGCCCCCATGCTGATTCTGGTGGGGACTCTGGCGCTGGTGCTATGGGAAATGGAGGACAAGCTGGTATCCGCTGCAAGTTTCGGCAAGGAAATTTTTATCTTTATCATTGTGTTGTACATTGTATTTGTGCCCCTTGCGGTAAGTTTGAATTACCTTGTTGGAAAGTCAATTTTACGGCCGGTTAAAGATATGATGGGACTGGTAAGCAAGGTGCGTCACGGAAATTTTGAACATAAGGTTCAGGTGGTTTCCAGTGATGAGTTAGGGGTTCTGGGCGACGGGATGAATGAAATGACCGAGGGACTTATTGAACGCGACCGGATGCGCCAATCTTTGTTTCTGGCCAAAGAAGTCCAGCAAGCGCTTCTACCCCGCAAAGAACCCGAAATCCAGGGTCTCGATATCGCCTCGACCAGTGTCTACTGTGATGAAACCGGGGGGGATTATTACGACTATCTCGGAGGTGAAGCGCCGGTTCCAGGCCAAATCAGTGTGGTTGTCGGAGATGTTTCCGGGCACGGCGTCTCCTCGGCTTTGCTGATGGCCACAGCCCGCGCTTTTTTGCGACAACGATCCGGTCAACCGGGCCGCATTTCCCAAATTGTATCCGATGTGAACCGCCAGCTTACCCGGGATGTGGAAGATTCCGGCGGATTCATGACATTGTTTTATCTGACCATTAATGCTAAAAAACACCGCTTGAGCTGGGTGCGGGCCGGGCATGATCCGGCCATCCTGTATGATCCTGCTGCCGACACATTTGAAGCGCTGCACGGGGCCGGCGTAGCCCTGGGTGTGCAGGCCGATGCCCGGTTTGAGCAAAACGAGAAAAACGACCTGTCCAATAATCAAATCATCTTTCTGGGAACCGACGGCGTCTGGGAGGCCCGCAACCCCCGGGGCGAAATGTTCGGTAAAGATCGGATTCATCACATTATTCGCCAGAACCACGATGCCGGTGCAAAAGAAATCCTGACGATGTGCTTTAATATGCACAGCCGGTTCATAAAAGATCGTGCACCTGAAGATGATGTGACGATGATTGTAATTAAAATGATCGATGGTTAGTTTAGGCTGTCGGGAATTAATTTTATGCATATCGACATCGATCTGCGGCGGGTCCGATAAAATCAAATTCAAGTTAAAATATATATACCTGGATAAGGAGGGACGATGGGTAAAAAAGGTCACGGGATCGAGGAATTGAGCAAATTTGCAACTGAATTTATCAAGGAAGCCGGCAAAAAGGCGCTGGCCTTTTATGGTAAAGGTAAACCACAGGTTAAATTCGATCAGGGGATGGTGATTGAGGCGGATGTACGACTGACGGAATTATTTCAGGAAAAACTTGCTGAACGATATCCTGAGCACCATGTGTTCAAGTTTAATCAGATCAACGAAGACTATTCCCACGAAGGAAAAAGATACCTGTGGATCTTTGATCCGGTTGAGGGTGTGGCAAATTTTCAGGCGGGCATTCCGATCTGGGGTATGTCACTGGCACTGCTTGATAACTTCTGGCCCATTTTTGGTGTTTTCCATATGCCGTCCACCGGCGATCTATTTCATGCCCGGGCCGGGCAAGAGGCATTTTGGGGCAAAAAGAAAATAAAAATTGACGATGGACAAACCATCAATGATGAGAGCCTGTTGTTTACGTTTTCCCGTTTTCACCAGCATTATCGTTCGACATTCCCCGGTAAAATCCGCAATCTGGGATGTGCCTCCGCCCATATATGCTATATTGCCAGCGGGAGAGCCGACGCGGCCGTTATTGCCAATGAATCCTTCCAGGGAATGGCGGCAGCCCGGGTGATCATTGAGGCGGCGGGCGGCAAAATTTGTAAATTTGACGGGTGTGATTTTCATCTAAACGACTATCTGGACGGGCAAAAGATCGACGATCCCCTGCTGGTCGCCACGCCGGATACGTTTATGCAGGTTAGAGATTCTCTGCTACCAAACACCTGATGCTAAGATCATCTGATGCAAATCATACTGAAAAAGCTATGTTTATTTGGTCTTATCAGTATATCTTTGCATATTGGTTCTGCTTGCTGGAACCCTATAGGGCTGCAAGGCTATGATTTGATTATTGACCATGCCGGCAGGATTTTTACGATGGACGCGTATGCTGCCGACAGGAACGACTTCAATACCAGCCCGCAGCCCAATCTGCCGACGCAATCAGAAATCCGCGAACTGCTTTTTGGCGTCTTCTTGTCGATTATCGGTTTGGCAGCCATTGCGCTTTCCTTTCTGCGTTGGAAGGCCAACGACCTCTCATTGATTTCATTTGGAGTTTTTTGTTTCTTGTACGGTGCACGCGTCGAGGCGCTCCATTTTCTTTTTAATGCGCCCCGGCAACTATGGGTTTATCTGTCATTGGTTGTCACCTACCTTGTTCCCATCCCGGCCTGGATATTCATCGAGCAATTTCTCGGTAAAGGGTGGAAATCCTCCATTCGAAGACTGTGGCAACTCCAGATTGTTGTCTCAATTGCATCTATTTTAGTGGATAGCCTGCTACATAGTCCCGGAAAAGCGATAATTGCCAATAGTGTTATGGCAATCGCAGGTATATTGGTCGTGCTATCCAATCTGTTCAGACCGGGGCTTCAGATGACCCGGGAGTTGCGTGTGCTAACCTGCGGGATCGTTATCTTTGGCCTTACAGCGCTGCACGCCAATATTGCCCCTTGGTTTACCGGGGGGCATGAAAGCCCGAATTTTGAGTGGCTGGGCTTACTCATTTTTATTTGCTGTCTGGTGTATGTCGTTGCCTATCGTTTTTTCCAAAACGAAAAAAATTTGTTTGCAATAACCCATGAGCTCGAGACTGCCCGGCAAATCCAATCGTTCATCTTACCTCAAGAAATGCCCCGGCAGCAAAGTCTTGAAATCGCCGCCCGCTATATTCCCATGGCGACAATGGCCGGCGATTTTTATGATTTTGTAATAGTCGATGAAAAACGCCTGGGAATTTTAGTCGCCGATGTTTCCGGACACGGGGTGCCGGCATCACTCATTGCTTCGATGGTCAAAATCGCATTTGCATCTCAGGCCCTCCATGCCTCCGAGCCTGCCCGGGTGCTGACCGGAGTCAACCGCATACTGTGCGGTAAGCTGGAAAGCGATTTTGTCACTGCCGGCTATCTTTATATCGATACGGGGCAACAAACCGCTTCATATGCCGCTGCGGGGCATCCGCCACTTTTATTATGGCGGCAGGCCGAACAAAAGATTTCAGAATTTCGAACCAAAGGAATCATTCTAGGTCAATTTGAAGAAACCCATTACGAAGCTATTGCGTTGAGCTATGACAGGGGCGACCGGTTTATCCTTTATACGGACGGCATTGTTGAAGCAACAAATATGGCCGGTGAAATTTTTGGCTGGGAGCGCTTTAAATCATCCATTGTTACCAACTCCGAGCTTCCTTCCAACAAACTAGTCGATAAATTAATAGGGAATCTAAACGCCTGGTCGGCAAAAGGCGCTTCAACAACCCTGGACGATGATTTAACCCTGGTTGTAGTTGATATTGCGAGTACCTCTAAATGAGACCGAATGAATCTTTTCATCTTGCCCCACCATGGCGCACAAAATCGGACTGGCAGGAAGCCAACCGCCGCATTGACGACCGCATTCAGCAAAATTCGGGTAAGCTAAGTTCGGCCGCCGCTTTGGCCGCCTCAGCACGTGTTCGGCTGATGTCCATCTTTGACCTGCTGGATGACCTGTGTATGGAGACCTGCCCGCGTTGTCCCGACCCATGTTGTTTAAATGCCAGTCCGTGGTTTGATTTTCGCGATTTGCTTTTTTTGCATCTCAATGCGCTGCCAATCCCCTTCGGTCAACCCATTGAAGCCTTTAGTGCGACCTGCTGCTATTATAGTCCTCGCGGTTGCACCTTAGCCCGGATTTCCCGACCCTGGATCTGCACCTGGTACCTGTGTCCCGTTCAGACGGCTAATTTAAAGAAAAGACGCGCTTATCCGAGCAAAGACTTAACATTTGCAATAAATGAAATTAAAGTGTTTCGCAAAGAGATGGAAGAGACGTTTATAAGGGTGATAATTTAGTCTGGAGCTGCAAGAACCCAAAATCAAATCAGCGGACAGAGGATAGCTGACAGAAGGTGAAAATTTGAAGAAAGATCAACGGCTTTAATATGACTACGGAAGCGCCATTGGTTCAGCGATATTTCAGTGTAACTTCGTGAAATATCCATGGTGAGATTGTCAAGTTATGGGCTTGCTGAAAACATGGATATATGCGAAACTGTTTTTGTTTGGGGTCTCTAATGTTAAGCCGGTGATCAACATGAGAATCGGGTCTGATATCAGACTCCAAATGCTGTTTACTGAAGACCTTACCCGGTGATTATTTACAGGCAAATGGCAGAAAATGACCTAAAAATAATTTTTCCCGAAAGCGACGAGGTCTTGACGTGCCCGAAGTGCAAGACTGCCAATCCACTTGAATCCAACTTCTGCCTGAACTGTGGATCGCGACTGCTGACGCCATCCAGCAGCAATTTCAGATGGTCATTGATTATTTTTCTGGTTGTCTGCTTTGTCGGCGCCATATACTACGTTCACTTTCGAATAACCGAAATCAAGCCGCAACAAAAAGCTCCTATTGAAATTTCACCGGCCGACACCCCGGCACCCCGCCAGGCCGAGACTAAGACCCCGGAAAAAGCGGTCGCACTTGCAAAAGATGAGGCAATCCCTCCGGGCATTTCATCGAACATCAAAATTCCGGTCGGGCTCGTTCTAATCAAAGATATTAACGGAAAGATTATCAAAGAAATTCCGGCGACGATAGTTGGCGGCGGTTGGATCGCTTTACCCAGGCAGGCAATTCTGGGAGGCTCCGAATGGATTCTTAAAATGGGCCCCGATCTCGAGGTGAGTATTGTGGCTGGAATTTATAATGACTACGATAAAGTCGGGCTCTGGCGAATTTTAGAAGATTTTAGAATTGAGGGGCCGGAACTCTATCCCTGGTCACCCGCTGGGCAACTTACCTGGCTTTCATTAGCCTCTCCGGACACCTCCGAACCGGTGGAGCTGGAAAACCCGAACCTGCAGGGAAATTTTACGGAAGGTAAACTGACCGGCGATTTTGGTGAGAGTGGCATCCTTATGCAGCAAGATCGGGCTGTCGGCTGGACCTTCGGCGACATGATCCCTGGTGCGTTTGTCTGGCATGGTGATGAAGGCCGATATCTGCAACCGGAGACCCGGGTGGATGATTTTTATCGGATTACCTTTGCAAACGGCAGAGAAGAAGAATTTGTCCGGGCGCTTGCCATGGGGGCGGACTACTCCAATATCGAGCGACTGGAGGCCCTGGCGGGTGCTTTCCGATTTGACCCCAAACTCTCTGCCGCAGACACTCCGGCGCATCTGCAAAAAAAATCTGTCGTAGAAGGCATGAACAAGTTGGTGGTAAATGCGTCAAAAGCCGGTTTTAACCGGGAATTGGCGAATATTTTCGACGCTCAAATCCTGGTCGAAGCTGCCGATGCCGACTTGTTATCGAATGTGACCCGGGCAACTGTGCTAAGTTTTGGTTTTGAGGAGGCCATAGAACTGGTTGAGAATGTGGCCGATGATTTACCGAAAACGAATGAATCGGATTGGAGACAGCTGACTAAAATCTTTTCGGAGCTCTATTATAATTGGATCACGGCCTTATTTAACCAGGGAAACCTGCCGGGCGCCTGGAATGCCTATAATCTCGGCAGCCGCAGGTTGCCGGAAGATGTGAATATTCATCTGATGGGTGTTCAGCTGGCGCTGGCCGAAAATAATTGGGCTGAAGCCGAAGAACTTCTGGCGATGAAAGAGTATCCGGCCTCTCTTAACGATAAAATCAAAAATTTGCAAAACCAGATTTCAGAATTAAAAGGCCAGGAGGGTAAAATCGTCATTAATTTTACCCCCGGTTCCCATCAAATACCGCTTACGGCCACCCTAAATCGAGGATCATATCAAAAGTTTATTGTTGATACGGGGGCTTCCATGGTCACCATACCAAGCTCGACCGCGGAAGAGCTCGGTCTGGAGATCGATACTCGAAACCCCGTGAGAAAAATC
>Ga0210064_1000504_pt1 | contig 18361 bp, 15 predicted proteins | sample Muzzi_CordC_D2_FD_185531 | JGI IMG/M metagenome (GOLD analysis project Ga0210064, IMG submission 185531) | Wetland microbial communities from San Francisco Bay, California, USA, that impact long-term carbon sequestration - Muzzi_CordC_D2 (SPAdes) | ecosystem: Environmental > Aquatic > Marine >...
TTTTCGGAAAGATCAAAACGCTTTTGGGCATCGTAAATAACGCCCAGCACCATGTGGGGCTGGGGCTGGTTGGGATTGACATCGAGCACAGCATTATACTGGGCAATGGCTTTTTCCTCCTGTTTTTCATCCATATAGATTTTGGCCAGTGCGTAATAGGGTCGCAAATAATTGGGATTATCTTTAATTGCCTTTTGCAGTGCTTCAACAGCCGCCGCACTATTTCCCTGTGCCAGATACAGCCCACCTTTTAAATAATTGACTACCGCAGCAAGGGCCGAAGTATCCTTATATAGCTCCAGCTGGCGCTCACATCTTTTTAAGGCTGCCGGAAACTCTTTTTTAGCCGCCAGGACCTGGATGACACCGGTAAACACATCCACAAGTCGGGGATTCAGGGACAGCGCTTTATCATAGTTGAGCATGGCATCATCATATTGGCGCAACGCTTGCTGCAAAAGCCCCAGCCGATAATAGCCCACGGGGTTGTCCGGTGCTGCCTGAATCAGGTTTTCGAAGGCATTCCGTGCTTGCGGGACTTTCTGCTGGAACATATAGGAATTGCCCAGAATCAGGCTCGCCTGAAAGTTTGCCGGCTGCGCCTGCAGGATACGCTGAGCTTCCTTTTGGGCCAGTTCAAAATCACGCTCCCGCAGATAAATTTCAGCCAGCAATAGCCGGGCCCTGAGGTTGCGGGGTTCAAGCTCGACGGCCCTGGCCAGCGAGGTTTTGGCAAATTTAAGGTCGCGCATCCCTAAATGTGTCAATCCCTTAAGGTAATGAATCGCCGCAGAATCGGGCTCTTCTTCGACCAGTTGGTTAAACACCTTCAGCGCTTCATCAAACTCCCGTTTTTTGGCCAGTAATTCGCCTTTGAGCACGCGGGTTGGAAAATAGCCGGGCCGTTTTTCCAGAATGGCGACAATTTGGGTTTCGGCATTTTCAACATCATTCTGATTGACATAATAGCGGGCAATGGCATGCATGATCTGAATATTGTCCGGTTCTGATTCCAGGGCCTTCTGGTAGGTTGCCAAGGCTTTTTCTTTATCGCCGGTGGTGTCGTAAAAACCCGCCAGAATCATCTGGTAACGGAGGTTGGTCGGGTCGACTTCAATTGCTTTTTGATAGGCCTGTTCAGCGTGTTCGGGATTTGACTGCCGCAAATAAAAATTACCCATGATGACATACATACCGGCATTGTCCGGATTATCAGCAACAATATCTTTTATGGCTTCTTCGGCCTGGACGAATTTCTTTTCCTGCATATAAAAGTTAAACAACGCCAGGCGTGCATTTAGATTTGCAGAATCGATATCCAGCGCCTGATGCAAGGTGCTTTCAGCATCATCGATCTTTCCCTGAGCCGCAAGAACTCGGGAAAGCCCGAGATAAGCCTGGATTTTTTTACTGTCTATTTCCAGGACTTTTTTAAAGGCCCCTTCCGCCTCAAACAGGTTGTTTTCCGCGCCGTAAAGTCCGCCGAGCAGCAGCAGAGCATCGACATTGTCGGGCTCCAGGTTTAAAACCATATCCACTTTCTGTCGGGCATCTTCAAATTGTTTGGCAAGCAATAAAAATGTGGCCAGTTTAATCTGGGCATCGACGTTTTCCGGCTCCAGCTCGGCCACAATCGAAAAAGCCCTGAACGCGCCTTGGGCATCACCCAGCTTGAGTTCGGTTTCGCCCAGCTTTTCATAGGCCCGGGTGTATTTGGGGTCTAGCTGGATGGCATTCTTAAACTCCAGCCTCGCAGCCTTGAATTCGCCTTTTTCAAAGTATGCCATTCCCTTTACATAGTGGGCAGCCTTCTTCTCCTCATCGGAAGCACAGGAGAACAGGGTCAGTGATATCATCAGAATGACCAGAAGAACAGATTTTGAACGAAACATGTATACCTCCCAGGTGGATGATATGAAAAATGCCTAACCCGCCTAAAAGATGGCGGACAAGATTGCCTAAAGTGCTCTAAAATGCCTAAAATTATAAATGTTAATCCTTTGAAAACTCTTTTATTTCCACTTGATTGCGTCTCCCGTGAAATTAAAACCGAAATTGATTTTATCTTTCAATTTAGCCCCCCTATAGACAGACAGAATACCACAAATTTAGGCATTTTAGGCATTTTAGGCATTTTTTTATTTCCTCAGCATTTTCGCCAGCAGCGAACTCAAATCCTCCAGCCCCACCGGTTTGGATATAAAATCTTTTATGGCGGCTTTAGCAGTTGGGCTCAAATTGTCGACCGCTTCTTGGTTGTAGCCGGAGAAAATCGAAATTTTGGCATTTGGATCGTACTTGAGGATTTCTTCGATACTGGCAACGCCGTCCATTTCCGGCATGTTAATGTCCATTAATACCGCATCGGGTTTCTTGCTGCGGTACTTCTCCAGGCCTTCTATGCCGTTTGACGCAAATTCGGCCCGGTAACCCAGGTGCCTGAGCATCCTTTGCATGGCGAAGCGAACCTCGGGTTCATCATCGACCACGAGCACCAGTTCGCCGTTGCCGCAGATAATATCCGGCCGACTCTCCACTTTGCATTGTGCTTCCTGAGGAGACAGAGAAAATTGTATTTTGAAAGTTGTTCCCCGGTGCGGTTGCGAATCGACAATTATCAAACCGTCATGACTTTTGATAATCCCATAGGTTGTGGAAAGCCCCAGGCCGGTTCCTTTGCCGAGCGGCTTGGATGTAAAAAAAGGATCAAAGCAATTGGCAGCGGCCTCCCGATCCATTCCCTCACCGGTATCAGTTACCTCGATCAAGACCTGCCCGCTTTGCAGCCGGGCACCAATCGTCAGCCGACCGCCATCCGGCATGGCATCCCGGGCATTGTTGCAAAGATTCATAAAGGCCAGACCCAGGCTGGTGGGGTCCCCTATGATCGGTATTTCTTCGGGAAGGTTGATCTGAATATCTATTTTTTGGTCAAACGATTTTTGGATAATCTGGTAAATCTCATTAATAACATCGGTTAGATTTATTGAGCTGAATTCCTCCTTGATTTGTTTGCGGGAAAACTGAAGTAACCCGTCAACCAGTTGAGATCCTCTTTTCACCGATGTGTTGATCCGCCCGGCTACCTCGTGCAGGCCCCCCTCATCTTTATAGCTCATCTGGATCAATTGGCTGTTGACCAAAATTTCAGTAAGGGTGTTTCTGAAGTTATGGGCCACACCGGCGGCAATCGTACCGATAGCCTCCATCTTTTGTTTGTGCTGCAGCTGCAATTCCAGTCGCTTGCGCTCGGTGACGTCGGTAATCATGATAATGATCGTAGATGCTTCTGCTTTTACCGGCAACACTTTGAGGGTAATGAGCCGGCCTTTGGATTCGACCGGTATCTTTTGCCCGATCTCATGCGGCGCACCGGTATTGTTCTGCAAAATATCATCGAGTCTTGAACGGATGCTTTCGTCGAATAGATCCGGCGGATAGGCAGCCAAAATTTTTTCCAGAGGCAACCCGACCAAAGAAACTGCAACCCCATTGGCGTAAACAACTTTGTCCGAATAAACTTCCAGGATTCCTTCGGCCATGCTTTCTAAAATGGTTTCAAGGTGGCGGTTGCGGGAAAGCAGTTCCTTGGTTAGCTGGCGGGCATACACGCTATCCAGTCCGCGGATTGGTTTGGGTTCCTCTGCCGGTCTGGGTGAATCCGCAGCTGCGATTGCTGCATTAAAGTGTTGGGCCATCGTACTGAAAGGGCCTTTGGCAATGTATGAATCTGCATCCGTTTCATTAAAATTAAAATCAATTTCCGCCACCGCAGCAGAGACAATTACCACGTAACAATTCTTTAAATACGGCATATTGCGGACGATCTGAATCAGCCTGCCCCCATCGATCTTGGGCATGATCAGATCCAGGAACATAATTTCCGGCCTAAACGAAGTCAGCAGATTTAAGACAGCAAATCCGTCTTCGGCCGCTGCCACTTCATGACCTTCACGCGTTAAAAGGTCGGTGATGTACTTTAACATGACGCGATCGTCATCAGCCACCAGGGTCTTTTTTCTCATTTGTCGGCTCCCGATCGGCGGGCTCGCCCGGGTTTTAGTTCGTTGCCCCGGTTAAATTCGCTTCGCTCGATTTCTGCGAAATATTTAACCCCGCTTAAATATGCTGCGCCCCAGAGAAATAGGCTGCGCATTTAACGGGGGTAAACATTTAACAAGGTAAACATTTAACAGGGCAAGCGGGGTAAAAGTTGAATTCGATCAACCATGCCTGCCAGAGGACCTACCTATATTCACGATACGGAAAAAAGATCAAAAAGCCAAGTTAAATTATTTACTGGGAACCCGCCTGGTCCCGTTATATTCGACAATTCTTAAAAAAATAGATTATAATGCTTGCAAGTGAGATGCATCGATCCTTGCTAAAGAGCCCTCATGTTTCAATTGCGGGATTTGAATTATTCTGTTATCAGCGGGCAAGCAAAATTTTTCAAATGAAAATCATGCTAATGATAAGCTTGCCCTGCTCGTACGCCACAGGAGCATTAAACCTTTTTTGCTGTTTAATTGGGGGGTAGCGCAATTGTGCGCCCTCTATAGGTGGGTAAACCTCTGGAGCATTTCATCGGGACTGACCACTGACATTTTGCTTTACGCTAACGCGCTTGAATTTCAGGTTTTCTTCGGGAAAGTCTGAAAAAACAATCCAGCTGATCCGGTAAATCCTGTCAAATTATAAAACATAAAACAGACTCCATTCCGCTTAGTTTCTATTAAACGGCCGATAAAGCGGATCGCCGATTAAAACCATCTTCCAGGACAGGTATGGCAGGCTCAGAAAATATGTCTCTACAAGGTTGTGAGAGCCATCCAGCAGAAGGCTGAAAAACACCTCCGGCAACGGAAACGCCTGAACATAGGGATCGCCCACCGGCCCAAGCGTTGCGGCCACCCCCTTTTCCAGCATCTTCTTGCACCACACTTGGCTGCCCTCCTTTTTCAAGGTGGTGCACTCGCTGCTGGCAATGTGGTATCCGATGGATCCGGGCTGCCAGGTGAACGCATCCACGTATTGACCCAGGCTGTACCAGCCGCAATACAATGCGGCATTGGGGCATTCTGCAGGCTGCAAAAGCTTTTCTTTTTGATCTAAAACCACCGGCAAGTGTCCGTCGGCTTTAACTGACATTGCCGCTCTGTGAATCGAGCGGTCGTATTGGGTGTAGGCGGTGGGTTTTTTAGAGTTTGGAGCCGGCCACCTGGCATCGAAATAGGCAGTCCCTTTTAATTCGGTTTTTTCCGCGTTCAAGCTATCATCAATGATCCGCTGAACGATTTCCGGATCCGGCCCGTCCAGGCGGCTGATCATCAGGGTATCGATTCTTTGCGCAAAATTCGTTTTATTGTTATCCCGGATATAGTAGGGATTCGGTTGCCAGCCGGAAAGCGGATAAGATTCTTTGAGCACCAAGGCAAGCTCCGAATCCACGGATGCCCACTGGTCTGAATTCCGAAGTTTTGTAAGTCCCATGTTTAGGCTCCTCAGATCTTTTTGCAGACTTTTGCGGCGATCGATTTCATTATCACTCAAACCTGTCAGCTGCTTTTCTGTGCTCAGTTTCTGATCATTCAGCTTCATAAACCATAACATAATTAAAAATTTCACCTTCGGAATGTAAACCATTTCGGATTTTAATTTCTGCGAATTTGTTCTGGTAATAAATTACCTAATTTCACTAAAACCATTACCTAAATTACACATTCATTGTGAAAAGAATGTAACAATAGATTTATATATCTGCATTGCTTAAATTAATAATATTATAACAAACTGAATTTATATTATATTAAAAAATTTTAATACAATTATTTATTTAATGATACTCGGCATTGATATTGCAGTTTACTCTGTTCAAAAATAAATGAAAATGATCTGAGTTGGCCACTAACAAGGAACCGATATAAAGAAACTGAGCCGGGTTGCCTTGCTATACACGTGAAGCCCGTTTTTCCTTCAAATCGAATTTAATTTATATGAAATTGATAGCTACAAATTGCGAAGCTTTGTAGTTCCATTTTTAGTTTGAGTCGAGCTATGAAAATTTTATCATCAATACTGATTGCTATAGTGGCACTCCCAATATGCATCAGCATTGCAGGATCATATATTGTTGAAACTAAAGCATTAATATCGCAAGAAGTCCATGCGTCAATGTATTTGGTCTCTCATAATCTCAGGTCCGAACCCGCAATGATGATTCTTATCGGGATCCTTATGATTGCATTTGCCGGAATAGGCAGAAAACAATTAAAAAAAAAATTGGGTGATCAAAAAAACAAGAACAAGTTAAGCCCTGCAATGCCTCCCAATCCAGACCCTATCCCCTGGAAAAAAGACGCATAAACCCTAAAGTTGTGCCTGCTGTAAATATGGTATTGTAGTTTACCTAATGTATCATGAGGCGCATCTTATTCAAAACATCCCGCACTTCTGCGTGCGGGGATATGGTCGGCAAATGGCTTCCAATTATCCTCGAACTGCTTTAAATTTTGAAAATCCCTGGGGCCGGGTCTTTTCGTCGTTTTTATTTCGACAGCATAGACGGTGTCATCCACCTCAAAAACCAGGTCGATTTCACGTCCGGCAACGCTTCTGTAATAGTAAAATTGTTCGGTAGGGATCATTCCGAGTTTTCTGCATTTTTCAAGCTCCGCTATGACAAAGTTCTCGATGAGTTGGCCGTCGCTTACACCGGCATTGAGGCTATGGATAATGCCGTTATCGGCAAAATATGTTTTTGCGGCCTTGATGTGACGCTTCGCCGGACCGTATTGATAGCCTTATAATTTAAATGTCAGTTGGGCTTGCTGCAATGCGTTTAAATATTTTTTGGTTGTTGGAAAACTGATACCGGCCTCTCTGGCAAAATTGGACACCTCGAGGTGCGAACCCAGAGAACTAGCCAAATGCTGAAAAATCGCCATCAGACCGTCGAGGTTTTCGATATTTGACAGCTGAATCAAGTCCCTGGTGAAATAGGTATTTCTGTAGTTTTTAAGTACCTGTTTTTTTAATTCTTCACTTTCCTGTTCCAGTACTTCCGGAAATTGACCGTAAGTTACCGCATCGGTCAGCAGCCGACTCGCCCCCATGAGTTTCTTGAAATCAAGCCGGCCTTCCGTTATCGAATGCTTCGCTTGACCCCCATTTTCACCCCGGCATGCGATAGGCAGGGATAAAATTTCGATTCTACCTGCCAAAGTATCAGCAGCTGCATCAAGGAGCCCGAGGGTGCTCGATCCGGTCATCAAAAATCTTGCATTCTCGTTGTCGATCGCGTACTTCAGCGCCACAGTCAGAATGGGCAGCCGTTGGCTTTCATCAATAATCGCTTGGCTGCTAAGGTTACCGATGAAACCTTTCGGATCTCGCTTTGCCCATTCAAGATGATCCAGATCATCCAGAGTGGCGTATCGAAGTTCCGGGTAGCGCTGTTTCAAAAGAGTGGTTTTACCGGAACGTCTCGGTCCGATAATCAAACAGCTCTTGTTGAGTGGAATTTCTAGCCATCTTTCAAACCTGCTTTTAATAAAGCATGGATAATTTTAAACTCGAGTTTAAATATATCCATTATTTTCCGTTAGTATTCATCCAGTTTTCCATGTTTATGGAATCGCAGATTTAAAAGGTAACCAAAATTACGAATAATTTAGTGGGCTAAAAGTTTATTGAATTGATCGATAAGGCCAAAGGGGAAAGGTGAGGCGCTAAAGCGTCACTGATAGCTCTCCGGTTAAATGCTCCGGAGGCTTGTCCGCCTTTGGAGGGCGCACAAGTTGGGCGGGCGGGGTAAAAGTTGACTAAATAGAATGAGTTGATTAGGTGAAAGGAAAAAGCTGGAAGGATAGGACGCTGGGCATCGGAGATGCCCAGTGTAGAACACCGGAATATAAGAACAAGAAAGTGGTTTGAATTTTCAGAATAGTTTGGGAGAAAGGCAGAGATTATCGGATTAAATGGGCATTTTAGTAAGGGCCCATTTTTATTTGAAAAGAAAGGGCGCAATGAATGTATGCTTGAAGGCCTGTAGGCCGGGCGGCCAAGGCACTGGCTCGCCTGTTTTTAGCTCCTTAAAATTTAGAGTGTGAAGATTGTGTAAACAAGGCCGTTAATTTTCTCGAAATGCTGATCGGATGTAATTAGTTCTGCACCGTGTTCCATAGTTTGAGCCGCAATCCATATGTCATTGGTCGGGATGGGTGTTCCCTGCCTCTTTAGTTGCTCGGCAATTCTTGAATAACGGTCTGAGGTGATTTTCCCGATTTGCACCAGCTCTACTGCTTCATGATCCAAAAAACTACTGAGGTCTTCCATATTTTGTCTAAATCGCGTACCGTTACGAAACCCAAACATGAGCTCTCCCAGAACAATCGGAGAAAACATGATCGATTCAGCACTCACAATAAAATCCACCATCTCAACCACATTGCATTTGAATCCCACATAGGCATTTGTATCCAGCAGGATTTTCACATCCACATCTCCTCGTCAATCTGTTCGCATGACTTAATGGATTCCAAGAACACCGCAGCGTCTTTTTCACTCCAACCACCCGCAAGCTTTCTCAATGACGCAGCCTCCGGTTTTTTTTTCTTTTTATTTAATCCAGAGCACTGGTAGACCATATCCAGGACTACTCGATTAAGGGATTTTCCGCTTGCTTTTGCCATCCGACGTATTTCGCGTTCAACCTGCGGTTTTATGCCACGTATGGTAATTTGTGTCATGACTCACCTCCTGGCTCATAATGACTCACAATATAGATCATGTGATTATTTGTCAAGCTTTGAAAAGTCCACCTTTAAATTTTTCGTCATTTGCCTCCAGGCATGGCTCAGATCGGTATCAGACTGATGCCGCCTGCTTTGTTGAATTCCTCTCCCGGATAGAAAAGAATGAATTCGGAATTGGGAATGCGCCCGCCTTCCATCCCCTGAAGCGAAGCTAATGGCGGGCAGTCAATTCGGAAATAAATCAGGGTGGATGCTAATTCAGATTTCGGATTCAAAGCATCGTTCTGGGGGTAGCTTAACTTCCTGGTTAGTTGGAACTTCGCCGAGACAGATCCATCTTAGTGTCAAGACAAGATTTCGTAGCTATCTATGCGAAAGTCGTAATGATGATGATGGCATGCCCGTATTTGAAATGTACCTGATTCGGGTAAAACGTCCGATCGGGAGATCGGTTGAATGTTTTCTGTGGCTTCAGATGAGTTTTTAAGCTTTAATATAAGCTTAACTGGACGACTTATTTTTCAATCAATTTAATGGTTTCATCATATCCCATAACCCATCACGCCAGTATCCCAAAGGCCATTTATCCAATATTTCATAATTCCAACGTTCCCATCGCACGGCCTTGAAGCTCCCGACAGTTTGGAGCAAAGCTCCTAGCTTGAGCAAATTTTGAGGATCCTATTTCTATCCTGAAAAAATCAGGCAGCGCCGGGAGGCTCCGAGTCCGGTTCTTCGGTTTCTGAACCGCATTCTTTTTCGATCAGATCGTCTTTTAAAAAATCATACAGTTTTCCGGTGTAGGCACATTTGATGGTTTCTCTGATCTTACGGATCAGATATTCACTCAGGGCAGCTTCGCCGTCGATTCGCAGGCGAAAGGCCAGCAGTCTTTGCAGGTTTTTGTCGTTTTTATCGCGCTCCGGGACCATCCGCATGATTCTTTGAAGTACGGCTTTATACGGCCCGTTCTGCTCTTCGATTGTGATCAGTTTGTCGGACATGGTATCCGGTCCCCCGCCGCCTGGATATCGGCTGCTGCGAAATATAATATCTGTAAACTAAGCGTTTTTCGCTGATTTGCAAACTAATTTATTGGATGATAAGATGATCGCGTAAATAAGGTTAAAGGTCAAAGGCTAAAGGTTAAAGGAGGTTGATTTGGTTGAATAAGTTGATTAGGACATCCGTAATTGACGAAATTTATTCAATCAACTCAGTCAACCAATCAACTTAATCAACCAAAATGATAGCAATCAACTTAATAATTAAAAAAAGGCGGTGGCAACATGATCAAAGCCAAAGATATTATGACAACGGAAATAATCACCGTTAGGCCAGAGACCGAGATTGCCCAGGCGGCCCGGCTGCTCCTGGAGAAACGAATCAACGGGGCCCCTGTCGTCAATGAGGCCGGCAAACTGGTGGGAATCCTCTGCCAGAGTGACCTTATTGCCCAGCAAAAAAGCATCCCGATCCCCTCGCTTTTTACCCTTTTAGACGGCTACATCCCGCTGACTTCCTCAAAGCGCATGGACAAAGAGGTTGCGAAAATCGCAGCAACCAAAGTGTCCGAAGCCATGACGCCCAACCCGGTAACCGTTGATCCCGACACCGACATTGAAAAAGTCGCAGCCCTGATGGTGGGAAAAAATTATCATACCCTGCCGGTGGTCGATGCAGGCAAACTGGTGGGAATTTTAGGTAAAGAAGATGTGCTGAAGACGCTCATAAGCAGCTGATAGCTCATAGGAAAGGCCTGGAAGCTGGGAGGCCGGGCGGCTGGGAAGGTGCGAGGGCATCGGAGATGACCAATTCATAGTTGATAGCTAAAATATGGAAGGTTACAGGCGACGGGTAGAGATGCTGGGCAGCGACAAGGCATTAAAGAGAAGACAGGCAAATTGGGACGTTTTATTGGAGAAAATTAGACTAGACATGCCCGTTAATTTTCTCAAAGTGTTGGGGGGTCACTGTCAGGCGAGCCATTCGATGGGGATATTTTCTTTTTTTACGAGTGTTTTGAATTCAGGATCACCGGTTAGAAGATAAGAATTGTGAATAACGGCCAGAGAAGCGGCAAATGCGTCAGCGTACGAAATTGGATAATTTGCCTTTAATCTGGCTGCTGTCAGCAACATTTCTTCACTAATGTTGTCAATATACCGCAAGGGGAATGCTTTAATCCTCGCATAAGCTAGGTCGGCTAGATTCGGCCCCTGTTCGCTCAGGGTTATGTAATAAACCTCCCCCAAGTGTATGGCGTGCAGATAAATTCGAACATCACCCTGCCTTGCCCGCTTGAGAATTTTCTCAACTCTTGCTGAAAACGTTTCATTTTCAAGATAGCCGATCAGGGCAAAACTGTCTAACACGAAGCTATTTAATCCGGGCAAATTTTTTATCCTCCATTTTTTTCTCTTTCCTTTTTTCCTTCAGATACGCGTTGAGAACTCCTGATCCTTTCAACATCCCTCTCGCGGCAATGATCGGATCCTCTGTGTCAGGTACCATCAGGATTCCTTCCTTTTTTTCAATCCATTTAATTGAAGTAGCAGGATGAATTCCATATTTTTCCCGAATTTTTTTGGGGATTACGATTTGACCCTTGCTGGTTACTTTGGATGTGGCAATATACATTCGATTAGCCTCGTGCATGATTTCAAATACATGATATTTAATATCGTCTTGCTTGGAGTATTTTAAATACGAAGTAAGACTATGTCAAATGGTTTTTCTTACTTTTTTCCTTTTAAAACAACCTGCCGGGAAAATTCCTTGTTATTGACAAAATTAAAATATCCATTATAATGACCATACATTTACAGTAGATATGTGGAGGTGTTATATGATGAAAATTCAAGATTATATCCCGGTCACCAAAGCAAAAGCAGCATTTCTTGATATTATTAGAAAGATTGAGGGATCTGAAGATGCTATCGCTATCACAAAAAACGGCGTTCCGGAGGCCGTCTTGCTCAGCATGAAAAAATTTGAAGGACTCCTTGAAACCTTAGAAATACTTTCGGACGAAAAATCGATGAAATCGATTAGAAAATCCATAAAAGAAGCGCAGAAAGATAAGTGGGTTGACTTTGATGAGGTCTTTGGGGAATGAAAAAATACAGAATAAGATTTACGCCGGAAGCATCTCGATTGATATCAAAATTTCACCCGGACAATAAAAAGCAAATCAAACAGGCCTTGCAAGATCTTCTAATAAATCCTTACACCGGCAGCGACCTTCAGGAAGAATTATACGGATTTAAGTCATTTAAACTCAAAAGATATCGTATCTTATACAATATCAATGAGGAAGATTCCTTTATTCAGATTTTTCATATCGGTCACAGAAGTGATGTTTACGAGCAGCTCAGACGTTTGCTGAATGAACTTCAAGAAAAATCATCCTGATTAATTCTTTCATCTTCATTCATTCTTCCCTTCATAATTCCAATCCGCAATGGCTTCACTGGTTCCCGAACCCATTCTGATCCCCGCAGTCCGGGCACTGCCAGGTGATGGCATTGCAGGACATGCCCCAGATGTTTTCATGCATACATTCCTGGCAGATGTTGAAACCGCAGCGACAGCGCCAGCAGAAGCGAAATTCCCGGCCGCAGCAGTGGCACAAAAAGCTTCGCTGTTGTCGGCGTTTGCGCCGGTAGGAGGAGGTTGGTGCGGGTTCTTTCATGGTTGTTGTTTCATTTGATTGCTGATATAGCATTCGACTGAGCTGAAGCGCTCAGTATCAGTTGTCGGTTGTTGGTTGATGAACCCGTAAAAAGTCAAATTTCTCAATTTCTGGCTTCATAACCTATTGAAATTATTAACTGCGAAATTTGAAAATCAGCCTTTTCTGGACTTTTTACGGGACCATCTTGGTTGTCCGTTGAAATAAAGGTCAAAGTCAAGAATGTTGATTTCTGGATCTAAGGAATATATCCGTCAATCGATAATGAATAAAATATAAATCTGATCCGGTTGATGTCGACTGCCGAATTTGATGTCGGAATGGATTCTGTTTTGAATTTCAATTATTAGACAGGATCTACCCCGGTGAAATGGATTTCATATTTCACCGGGGTAGATCCTGTCATAAATTTTTTATTTAGAATTGAATCCATTCCACTAAATACGGCTAACTATCTGCAAAAATACTCGATACTAAAATGTCAACGCGACAGCTGATTCGGAGCTCAATATGACTGAAGAAAAAACAATTTATCTCATCGACGGTACGGCTTACATTCACCGGGCTTACCATGCCATCCGGGGGCTTACCAATTCCAAGGGGATGCCAACCAACGCAATTTTTGGGTTTACCCGCATGCTGATGAAGCTGATGGAAGATCGCAATCCGGAATATGTCGGCATGTTTTTTGATGCCAAAGGCCCCACCTTTCGCCATGGCATGTATGCGGCCTACAAGGCCAACCGGCCCCCGATGCCTGAGGACATGGCAGTCCAGATCCCTTACATCAAGAAAGTTACGACCGCCTTCAATCTGCCGATCATTGAAATGCAGGGTTATGAAGCCGATGATCTTATCGGGACCCTGGCGCGCATCGCTGAAAAAAAAGGATTTACGGTGGTGATGATTACCGGCGACAAGGATTTCATGCAGCTGGTCACCGAAAAATCAACGATCTGGGACCCCATGAAGGAGAGCGCCACCGATTTTCATACCATCAAAGAAAAATTCGGCATCGAACCCCATCAGATGATCGATGTTCAAGGGCTTTCCGGCGACACGGCGGATAACATCCCGGGGGTGCCGGGCATCGGCCAGAAGACTGCCGTTGCGCTGATCCAGACCTACAACAGTATGCAGGAGTTGTATGAAAAACTTGATACGATCAGCAAGAAAAAACAACGCGAAAATCTTGAAAATTACAAAGCGCAGGCTTTTTTAAGCCGCAAACTGGTCACCATTAACACCGCAGCACCGTTAGAAATGGATCCGGCAGAATTTAAAGTTACCGCCCCCGATAAAGAGAAGTTGGCCGGACTGTTTCAAGATCTTGAATTTCGCCAATTGCAGCAATCCGTCCCCGAACAGGCTGACTTGAGCTGCAAAGACTATCAGGCGGTCATGGATCAGAATCAACTTGTCAAGCTGATCGCACAGCTTGGAAAAGCCGATCTAATCTCCCTGGATACCGAAACCACCTCTACCAATCCCATGCTGGCCGAACTGGTCGGTTTATCTTTTGCCGTAAAAGCCAACCAGGCCTATTACATTCCATGCCGCCATCACTATCTGGGTGCGCCGGATCAACTTAAACTTAAAGCTGTCCTGGAAAGTCTCAAGCCGGTCCTGGAAAATCCGCAGATCAAAAAAATCGGCCAGAATATAAAATATGATTGGATGGTGCTGGCGCGCAACGGCATCAACCTTGACGGTGTTGTTTTTGACACCATGCTGGCATCCTATCTTTTGAATCCCTCCAAGCGGGCCCATAACCTGGATCAGATCGCCCTGGATTTTTTGGATCATAAAACCATCACCTATGAGCAGGTGGCCGGCAAAGGCAAAAATGCCCTTCTGTTTTCCCAGGTGCCGCTGGACAAGGCCGTACCCTACGCCTGTGAGGATGCCGACATTACGCTCATGGCCCGGGATGTCCTGGTGCCGAAATTAAAAGCGCTGGGACTGGATGACTTGATGGCGGCGGTGGAAATGCCCCTGGTCCCGGTGCTAATGCGTATGGAAATGCGTGGTGCCGGGGTTGATGTAGCCCGGCTGCGGGAGCTGTCCCGGTCGTTTGAAAAACAGCTCGATGCCCTTGAAGGCAGCATATACGGTGTGGCGGGAGAGGCATTCAACATCAACTCCTCCCAGCAACTGGGCCATATATTGTTTGAAAAACTCAAGCTGCCGGTCCAAAAAAAGACCAAGAAAAAAACCGGCTATTCCACTGATGTAAACGTGCTGACAGTGCTGGCCGATCAGCATGAATTACCGGCCCTGATTTTGCAGCACCGCACCCTGGCCAAGCTGAAATCAACTTATACCGATGCCCTGATCGGGTTGGTCAACCCGGATACCGGCCGGATTCATACTTCCTACAACCAGACCGTAGCCGCCACCGGGCGATTGAGCAGTTCGGACCCGAACCTGCAAAATATCCCCATCCGCACCCAAGAAGGACGCCTGATCCGCGGGGCGTTTATTCCGCAAAAAAGCTGGCAGCTGGTGTCTGCCGATTATTCCCAGGTCGAGCTTCGCGTACTGGCCCATTGCTCGGAAGATGAGATCCTGATCGAAGCATTTCAGAATGATGAAGACATTCATACCCGGACCGCCTGCGAAGTCTTTCAGGTCACGCCCGACAGTTTATCCGGCGAACTCAGAAGGCAGGCTAAAGCCATCAACTTCGGCATTATTTACGGCATGAGCGCCTTTGGCCTTTCAAAACAACTCGAAATCAGCCAGAAGATGGCTCAGACCTATATCGATCACTATTTTGAGCGCTATCCGGGGGTACGGCGTTTCATGGACCAGACGATCGCCGAAGCCAGAGAAACGCAGCGTACCAGCACCCTGCTTGGTCGCATGCGCCTGCTGCCGGACATTAACAGCAGCAATCACATTATCCGCCAGGCGGCCGAACGAACCGCCATCAACACCCCGATCCAGGGCAGTGCCGCCGATCTGATCAAGGTCGCCATGATCAAAATCGACGAGGCGTTGCGGGCAAAAAATTTGCAGTCGGCCATGCTGATGACGGTTCACGATGAATTGGTTTTTGAAGTACCGCCCGCTGAACTGCAGGAGGTTACCCGGCTGGTTAAAGATATTATGGAAGGCGTCTGGCAGCTTAAGGTGCCGCTGAAGGTCAATGTTGCCGAAGGGCGGAATTGGGATGAAGCCCATTAAAAATGGTTCCAGAATTTCATCTAACACCCAATGGCTGCGTTACAAGCCGATTAAAAATGTACTGCTCATCCGCCTCCGGCGGACTCCGTTTTTGAATCGACTTGCGCCTTTCTCTTGAGTGTGATCTAAAAATCTGGAACCATTTTTATGAGTTTTCACTAAAAAAATAAGGACCATCTCCAAAAAAGTTGGAGTAAGAAACAATAGCACACCGTGATTTGCGATAAAATCTTTGATAAAATAGCCGCAGACCAGGCTTCGCACAAGGCTTCGACCTGGCAAGCCTGGCCGGACTAAAGTTAGCATCGCTTCGCGATTGATAATTTAATAGGAATAAAGCTGAAATAAAATGATTAGTTTTAGATTTGTCCGAAGGGCAACGGGAATAATATCCGGTCACGTCGTCCGGATATTGTCTGCGTCAGTCGAACGAGCGAAGCGAGAGGGCGGCGATTAATTATAATTGAATCAAAACTCATACCTATCTATTGGATCAAATTACACCAACTAACTTGAAGAAGAACCAACTTTGGTTATCAGTGGGGGAATGGATCTCATGGCGAACATTGACGAACAAATACTGCGGGCCACCAAAGAAATTGTGGTCAAATTTATCGAATCGGGCCGAATTTCACCCAGCGGATTCCACGAGACATTCAAAGATATTTACCACACCGTGGAGAAAACAACCCGCGATTCGATGCGGAAATCGAGGGCACAGGATCCGGCCGGACAGGAATCAGAGGAAAAATCAGAAAAAAAGAAAAAGAAAAGTTGAGACGATATGTGATGAATACAGATAATAAAAGCACCTTCTCCGGCTGGATTCGCGTATTATTCGCTGGATGGATTCTGTTGACCTTTTTAGGGGTCGCCGCAAGCTGCTCGGTACCGCAGCCGATTGAAACCACGGTAGAAAATACGACCAAGACCATCAAACGGACGACACGCTCCATCACCCGTACCATCACGCTAGATGATCAGGATTTAATCAGATCGATCGGCCTTTTTAATTTTGAAAACCACTCGCTGCACGAAAGTTGGGATTTTCAGCAGATATTTCATAAAGGTCTTCCCGATTATATCAATGATACCTGTCCGGGAGTTCTGGTAGCCGACCCTGGACCCGGCAGTTTTTTGAATTTAGTAAAAAAGCCGCCCAGGCTGGAAACCGGCATCATTGATAATTATTCTCTGGCAGTCCTGGGCCGCCAGCTCGGGCTGACGGCCATCGTTTCCGGCAGCCTGGAAGACATTCGCCTCCTGGACGAATTACGGGGCGTCTGGTTAACCAAAGATACCCATCATCTGGTTCAGGTATTTATTCGGGTGGAGGTCAATGATACCCGCACGGCAACCAAACTCCTCGATGAAACATTTAAACGCCAGATCGAAATCGACGACGTCGAGTACCAGTTAATCCAGGAAAGTGATAAAATCGATCTGCCCGAGCTGAATGTAACCTTAAACAAGCTGTTGACCGATGTCGGCGACAGCATTTGCGACACCGTCAAGGATCAACCCTGGACGGGGTACATCACCAAAATAGATGGCGAAAAATTCATCATTCCGTCAGGAACCCTGACCGGATTGAAACTGGGCGATGTTCTGGAGGTTTATGACAGCAGCAGAATTATTGAAGGTGTCGGCGGCCAGCGCTTTTTCACCCCCGGTCTGAAAATCGGTGAAATCGAAATTGTGGCCATAACCGAGGACAAAACCGAAGCCAAGCTGGTTGATGGCAAGGGTATCGCAGTGGGAAGCACGGTCAGGAGGAAAGACTAGCAGGAATGCGGAAGTGGGAATGCGGAATGCGGATTAGTCATTTGATTTTTAGCTCATGTGCCCAGTGATTCCCGATATGCGTTTATCAGCTCAACGCCCTCTTCCTCCGATGAGAGGTGTTTGATGGACTCGCGAAATTTGCTGCTGTTCGGCATTTCCCGCGTAAACCAGCCCAGACGACTGCGCATCATTCTGCAGGCCGGCGCTTCTCCCAGATGTTCGACACTGGCCTTTAGATAATCAAGCATGCTCTCAAAACGCCCGCTAATATCCTCCGCAACCGTTTTGCCTCCGTGAATGCAAGCCAGCACCTGAGTGAAGATACCCGGATTGCCGATGGCTTTGCGACCGATCATGACGGCGTCGCACCCGGTTTCAGTCAGCATGTTCAGCGCATCCTGTGCCGAGTAAATGTCTCCGTTGCCGATCACCGGTATGGCTACCTTTTCTTTGACCGCTGCGATCAGGGACCAGTCGGCCCGCCCGCTAAACAGTTGTCCGGCCGTGCGCGGATGAACTGCGACGGCATCCGCGCCGCAGTCTTCGGCGATTCTGGCGATAGTAAGGGCCTGTTCGCCGGAGGCGTCCCAGCCGCTTCTGATTTTGATGGTCAAAGGGATCCGAATGGCATTTCGAACCGCCCTAAGCAAGGCCCGGGCTTTATCCGGAGTTCGCATGAGGCCTACTCCCGCACCGGTTTTAACCACTTTTCGCACCGAACAACCGAAATTGATGTCAAGAATGTCGGCCCCCATCGCCTCGACAATGGCAGCCGCCTCGGCCATGATGTCCGGATCCGATCCGAATATCTGAGCTGAGAGGGGTTTTTCCCGGAGCACCGAGTCGAGCATGCGGGCTGTTTTTTGAGATTTGTAAACGAGTCCATGGGAGCTGACCATCTCCGAACAGACCAGGCCGCAACCCGCTTTTTTGGCTA
>Ga0210064_1000505_pt1 | contig 18351 bp, 17 predicted proteins | sample Muzzi_CordC_D2_FD_185531 | JGI IMG/M metagenome (GOLD analysis project Ga0210064, IMG submission 185531) | Wetland microbial communities from San Francisco Bay, California, USA, that impact long-term carbon sequestration - Muzzi_CordC_D2 (SPAdes) | ecosystem: Environmental > Aquatic > Marine >...
CTTCACGGGCGAGTAGCCCGGCCGCCGGTAGCGAGCCGCGGTCATTCGTCGGTGACGCAGCCTTCCGACGCGCTCTTGACGTTCTTGATGTACTTGTAGAGCGTTCCGCGCGTCGCCTTCAGCGGTGGAGCCGTCCATTTCGCGCGCCGGGCCGCGAGCTCGTCTGCCGAGACGTCGAGAGCGAGGATGCGCTTCTTCGCGTCGATGGTGATCGTGTCGCCGTTCTCGACCAGGGCGATCGGCCCACCCTCCTGAGCTTCGGGCACCACGTGCCCGATGATGAAGCCGTGCGAACCGCCCGAGAAACGCCCATCGGTGATCAAGGCGACGTCTCCGCCGAGGCCCGCCCCCATGATGACCGACGTCGGCGTCAGCATCTCCGGCATGCCCGGACCGCCCTTCGGACCCTCGTAGCGGATGATTACGACGTGCCCCTTCTCGATCTCACCGCGCTCCACCGCAGCGAGCATGTCCTCCTCGCAGTCGAACGCGATCGCGGTTCCGGTGAACTCGAGGCCTTCCTTGCCCGTGATCTTCGCGACCGACCCACCCGGCGCGAGACTTCCGCTGAGAATCTGGATGTGGGCGCTCTCCTTGATCGGATCGTCCCAAGGAACGATCACCTTCTGGCCCTCCGTCAGACCCGGAAGGTCCTCGAGATTCTCGGCGAGCGTCCGGCCCGTCACCGTGAGGCAATCCGCGTGGATCACGCCCCGCTCCAGCAACAGCTTCAGCACCGCTGGCGTTCCACCCACTTCGTGGAGGTCTTCCATGACGAACGAGCCGCTCGGCTTCAGGTCAGCGATGAACGGGATGCGATCGCTGACCTCTTGGAAGTCGTCCAGGCCGAGGTCGACGCCGAGGGTTCGCGCCATCGCGATCAGGTGCAGCACCGCGTTGGTGGAGCCACCCAACGCCATGACGATCGTCATCGCGTTCTCGAACGCGTCACGTGTCATGATGTCGCTCGGCTTGATGTCCTTCTCGAGCAGGTTGTAGATCGCGGCACCCGCGTCGAAGCACTCGGCGAGCTTCGCCGGGTCTTCGGCGGGGGTGGACGAGCTGTAGGGCAACGACATCCCGAGCGCCTCGATCGCACACGCCATCGTATTCGCCGTGTACATGCCGCCGCAGGCTCCCGCGCCCGGGCACGCGCGCCGCACGATCTCCTGCCGCGACTCCTCGTCGATGCGCTCCGCGAGGAACTCGCCGTAACACTGGAAAGCCGAGACGATGTCGAGCTTGTCACCCGCCTTGTTGTGTCCGGGCTTGATCGTTCCACCGTAGATCATCAGCGACGGGCGGTTCATCCGGCCCATCGCCATCACGCAGCCGGGCATGTTCTTGTCGCAACCCGGCAGGGAGATGTTCGCGTCGTACCACTGCGCCCCCATCACGGTCTCGATCGAATCCGCGATCAGGTCGCGGCTCTGGAGCGAGTAGCTCATGCCCTCGGTCCCCATCGAGATGCCGTCGGAAACGCCGATGGTGTTGAATCGCATCCCGACGAGTCCCGCCGCGACGACTCCCTCCTTCACCTTCGCGGCGAGGTCGTTCAGATGCATGTTGCAGGAGTTGCCCTCGTACCAGACGCTCGCTATCCCGACCTGGGCCTTGTCCATGTCGGCTTCGGTCAGGCCGGTGGCGTAGAGCATCGCCTGTGACGCGCCTTGAGCCTTCGGCTGGGTGATCCGTTGGCTGATGCGGTTCAGTTTCGTGGTCATCGGCGTCTCCGCTGGGCGCTGCAGGAATCGGTTCAGCATACCGATTGCCTGGCGCGATCTTCAAACCGGTCCGCCCGGGACCGGCCGCTGCGGTGCGAAACTTCCACTGGAGCCGGATTCGCGACCCGGAACCGTATCGGCTCGGAGCGAGCCCGCCGTCCGCGGCCGCTCGCCGGCGGCGGAAATCCTCCGAAAAAGCTCCCCCCTACAGGGATTCCCTAGGCAATCCGATGCGTTGAAGGGCGAAACCGCGCGGTTTCGCCCATTCTTACACGCTCGGGGAGTCGAGTCCGTGGCGAGCAGCGAACCGAATCGATCGAGCCGTCGCCGTTGCGCGGTACGCGCCGCGGTCGCCCGGCCTTGCCGGACCGGCGGGGCTCGTTCACTCGCCCTCTGCGTTCTCGCCTGGCTCGTCTGCGTCGGCGGTGCGACGGCGGGAGATGACATCAAGAAATCCCCGCTCGACGAGTATCAGGTCAAAGCCGCGTTCCTGTATCGCCTGCCGAGCTTCATCGAATGGCCGGACGAGGCCTGGCCTTCGGACGAAGAGCCCTTCTACGCCTGCATTCTCGGACGCGACCCGTTCAGGGAGTACATCGACCGATTCGATGGAAAGCAGGTGCGCGGGCGTCGATTCACCGTTCGTCGCCTCGACGCCCTCGATCCCCGCGACACCTGCCACCTGATCTTCGTGAGCCGGGAGGACTCGGCGAAGCTCCGCGAACCGGGCCGTGGCGCCGGCTGCCGCTTCGCACTCACCGTCGGAGAAGGAGCCGAATTCGCAGCCCATGGAGGTATCGTCAGTTTCGTCGTGGCGAACAAACACGTCGGCCTGACGGTGAACCTGGCCGCGAGCGACTCGGCGGGACTCCGGCTCAGCTCGAAGCTGCTCGATGTAGCATCCGTCCTGGAAGGGAACAGGTGATGGACGAGACTTCCGGGAAGAAGGGCTGGGGCACGTTCTCCCGCTGGCCGATCGACCGAAAGCTCGCATTCGTCGTCACCGCCACGACGCTCGCCGCCCTCGCACTCAGCTTTGCGGCGGTCTTCTTCTACGACTCGATCGCCGCGCGGCGCGCGCTCGTCCGCGAACTCTCGATCGTGGGCAGGATCGTCTCCGACCGCAGCACCGCCGCGATCGCATTCGACGACGCCGAATCGGCGATGGAATCGCTCCAGGCGCTCGCCGCCCGACCGTCGATCCTCGGAGCGGTATTGCTCGACGATGCGAATGAAGAACTCGCGACCTTCACGCGATCGGATCGGGCGACCGAGCGTCTGGCCGCGGTCCATCTCGCGAGCCTCGAGGAACGAGCTACATTCGAGGGCCCCTATCTCCATCTCGTCCAGCCGATCGAACTCGACGGGCGCCGCATCGGCACCCTGATCGTCGAATCCGACCTGCGCGACATCCACGGCCGGCAGAGTCGTTTCCTCGCGATTGCGCTCGGGGTCGGAGTCGTCTCGTTCGCACTGTCGTTCGTGCTATCGTCGCGCCTGCGGCGCATCATCTCGGATCCGGTGCTCCGACTCGCCGATGCCGCGAAGCGCGTCGCCCGCGAGCGCGACTATTCGATCCGCGTTGCGCGTCCGAGCGAAGACGAACTCGGCGCACTCGTCGATGCCTTCAACGGCATGCTCGAAGAACTCGCGCGGCGCGACGTCGCGCTCGTCGCGGAACGCGACCGCGCCGAAGATGCCGCGAATCGCGCGAATATCCTGCTCGCAGAATCGCGAGAGGCCAAGGAGGCCCTCGAGCACGAAGTGGCGGAACGCAAGAGGCTCGAAGCCCAGATGCAACGCACCCAGAAGCTCGAGAGCCTCGGCGTGCTCTCGGGCGGCATCGCCCACGACTTCAACAACCTGCTGACGGGCATCCTCGGCAACTCCGACCTGGCGTATCGGTCGCTGCCGGAAGGCTCGCGCGAGCGCGATCTTCTCGATCAGGTCAAGTCCGCAGCCGAAGCCGCCGCAGACCTGACCGCGCAATTGCTCGCCCACTCGGGCCGCGGAAGCTACCGCATGGAACCCATCGATCTCTCGGAGCTCGTCGAAGAGATGGGGCGCCTCCTCGGCAGCTCGATCTCGAAGAAGGTTCGACTCGAGTACGACCTCGGGCGCGATCTGCCGCTGATCGAAGTCGATCCGACGCAGATTCGCCAGGTCGTGATGAATCTCATCACGAACGCTTCCGAGGCGATCGGCGACGCGACGGGCGACGTCCGCCTTCACACCGGGTCGATGTACGTCGGCCGCGCGAAGCTCGCCCAGAGCTATACGCACGACGACCTGCCGCCGGGTGAGTACATATTCGTCGAGGTGGCCGACACCGGCTGCGGCATGAGCGAGGAGACTCTCCAGAAGATCTTCGACCCGTTCTTCACGACGAAATTCACCGGGCGCGGCCTCGGCCTCGCCGCGCTGCTCGGAATCGTTCGCCGGCACGACGGAACGATCTTCGTCTCGAGCCGGCTCGGCTCGGGAACGACCTTCCGGGTGCTGCTCCCCGCGAGCGATGCCGAGCGGACCGCCGACGACGCCCGGACCGACGAGCCCGACGCCTGGCGGGCCAGCGGGCGGGCGCTCGTGGTCGACGACGAGCCCGGCATCCGTCGCTTCGCGCGGATGCTGCTCGAAGAGACCGGCTTCGAGGTCGAGGTCGCTTCCGATGGCGACGAAGCAGTCGCGATGCTCCGAGACGAATCCGGCGTTCCCGACCTGATCGTGCTCGACCTCACGATGCCGCGAAAGAGCGGGATCGAGGTGCTGTCCGAAATTCGGAGTCGAAGCGCCGATGTTCCGGTCGTGTTGATGAGCGGATTCACCGAAGGCGAAGTCGCCAGCGTGCTCGAGTCGGACGCACGCACGTATTTCCTCCAGAAGCCCTTCACCGCCGAGTCCCTCGAAGACGTCATCCGCACGGCGCTCGCAGCTGGAACCGCCGCCATCGGTTGAAGTCCACGCCGAAAGTCGCGATACCATGCCGAACATGGACTCACAACTTCCGAAGCCGGCTGCGCGCGGCGAGGCAGCCGGCGGCACCAGAACCTTCTCCTTGTTCCAGCGCCTGCTGGCTGGAATTGCGCTGGCCGCACTGCTCGCGAGCGCCGCGATCTCGAGTTGGTGGATTCTCGACGGCCGGGTCGATTTCGTCGACTCTCGCGGTGAGCGGCCGAATACGGTCGCGAACGCGACCGACGGAAGAAATCCGTCGGGCCACCGGGAGCACTAGCGACCGCGCTGCTTCATTCCCGCCGCATCGTAGACCGCATCGATGACTCGCATGTTCGCGACCCCGTGGGCGGCATCGGTCGGCACCGATCCCTCGCCGCGCACGTACGCGACGAATGCCCGCAGCTGACTCGTGTAGGTCGCTTCGCCGCGTACGCGTTCGGTGTGCGTTCCGGCCGCAGTCCGGAGCTTCACGCGGTTCAGGAGATGGGGAGCAATCGGATTGAAGACCGACAGCTCACCGTCGTCGCCCGTCACCTCGACAGCCAGCGAGAACATCGAAGCCGAGAACATCGAGCAATGGATGCGGCCGGTACGACCGTCTTCGAAACGAAACTCGGCCCGCATGGCTCGATCGACGTCCGGCGACGAAAGCAGCGGCTTCGCGGAAACGACCGTCGGCTCCGCGCCTGCCAGGAAGCGCAGGATGCTGATCGTGTAGCAGCCCATGTCCATCGTGGCGCCACCGGCGAGGTCGTAGCGATAACGGATGTCGCCCGGGATCGGCAGCGGCAGGCACATCCGGACTTCGATATCGCGCACAGGCCCGAGCGATCCGCCGTCGACGATCTGCTTCATTCGATCCGCGAGCGGGTGATAGCGCCAGTGAAAGGCTTCCATCAGCTTGCACCCGGTGCTCGCTGCCGCGTCGGACATCCGCTCCGCCTCGTAGGCGTTGGACGCGAGCGGCTTCTCGCAGAGCACGTGCTTGCCGGCCTCGAGCGCTCGAATCGTCCACTCGCAGTGGAGCCCATTCGGCAGCGGATTGTAGATCGCGTCGATGCCGGGGTCGGCCAGCAGGGCTTCGTAGTCGGGAAGCGCGCGTGGGATCCCGTGCCTTGCGGCAAACCTACGTGCCCTGCGTTCATCGCGCGCCGCCACCGCTACGATTTCGGCAGCCGGCACGTGACGTGCGGGACGAATGATCCCGAACGGCGCAATGTTGGCTGCGCCGAGGATTCCGATACGGAGGGGCGCGTCTCGCATTCGAGTTCGATCCTACCATATGCGCGACGACGCCCCTCGCTGTTAGAATGCGCGCCGGGCTCACGCAGGAGGAATCGCGAAGATGTTGACGGCGAAGGAGATCAGCGATCAGATCGAGATATCCCAGGTGTTGAATCGCTACTTCCGCGCGATCGACACCAAGGATTGGGACCTGCTCGACGAGGTCTTCACTTCCGACGCTAGGCTTCACTACACCACCCCGGGTGAGATCGAGACCACGTATGCGACGATGAAGCCGATCTTCGCCACTTTCACCGATTCGTTCGCATTCATGCAGCATTCTCCCAGCCAGATGGTGATCGAAGTCGACGGCGATACCGCAGTGTCGGGCAACAACCTGCGCGCGATCCACGTGCAGGAAACACACGAGGGCGAGCAGAACACCTGGGTGGTCTACGGCACCTACAGTGACGCGCTCATCCGAACGCCGGAAGGCTGGCGGATATCCGAGCGATCATTCCTCGGCTCCCACACGGAGGGCGAGTTGCTGCCGCAAGAGCGCGTCAAGAGCTTCCCCGTACCCCGTCATCTCGATACGGGTTCTTGAATACAGCCGACAACGAAGAGGTCGAATCATGTCACTGGAACTATCGGGCCCGCTGATCGGCCTGCGCATCGTCGAGATCGGAGGCATCGGGCCGGCCCCGTTCTGCGCCATGATGCTCGCGGACATGGGTGCGGAAGTCATCCGCATAAATCGCTCGGCGGGCTCCACTCCCGACGTCGCGGAGCTTCCGTTCCTCGCGCGGGGACGCCGCTCGATCGCGCTCGACCTCAAGACCGAAGCGGGGCTCGCGGCATTGCTCAGGCTGGTCGAGAAGGCCGATGGACTGATCGAGGGGTTCCGACCGGGCGTGACCGAGAGGTTGGGGTTCGGACCGGAAGTCTGTCTCGAGCGAAACCCCGCGATCGTGTACGGCCGGATGACGGGTTGGGGTCAGACCGGCCCGATGGCCCAGATGGCCGGACACGACATCAACTACATTTCGCTCTCGGGCGCGCTCGGAACGATCGGGCGCAAGGGCGAAGCGCCGCTCGCACCGCTCAACCTGGTCGGCGACTTCGGTGGCGGCGGCATGTTGCTCGCGTTCGGCGTGCTTGCCGCGCTGCTCGAGCGACAGCGTTCGGGGCGCGGACAGGTCGTCGACGCTTCGATGGTCGAGGGCAGCGCACTGCTCATGACGATGATGTACGAGATGCTCGGCGCGGGCTTCTGGAACCTCGAGCGCGGCACCAACGCGCTCGACTGCGGTGCACCCTTCTACGACTCGTACGAGTGTGCGGATGGAAAGTTCATTTCATTCGGTTCGCTCGAGCCGAAATTCTTCGCCGTGCTGATCGACGTGCTCGGACTCGACGCCTCCGACCAGGCCGGGCGCAACGACCCCGCAAACTGGCCGTCGCTGCGCGAGCGCATCGGAGCGACCGTAATGAAGCGAACACGCAAGGAATGGGAGGATGCGCTCGCCGGCTCCGACGCCTGTTTCGCGCCCGTACTCGACATGAGCGAAGCTCCGTCCCACCCGCACAACGTCGCGCGCGAGACCTTCATCGACGTCGCCGGCGTCACCCAGCCCGCACCCGCGCCGCGCTTTTCGCGAACACCCGGCCGCGTCAGCGCCCCGGCAGCCGCCCGCGGCGAACACGGCCGCGAAATTCTCGCCGACTGGGGCTTCGGCCCCGAAGAGATCGAGCAACTCGAATCGGCGCGTGGGCTGCTCACCTGAGCGGGCGATCCAGGGAGAAGACATGAAATTCGGACTCTTCTTTGCAAACGCGGGCCCGTTCACCCAGCGCGAGACGTTCGAAGCTCTCGTCCGGAAATCGGACGAGGTCGGCTTCGAATCGATCTGGGCGGTCGAGCACGTCGTGATACCGGCGGGTTACGAGAGCGAATACCCGTACGCGAAGAGTGGACGCATCCCGGGCCCCGAAGACAGCCCGTTCTCGGACCCGTTGATCGCGCTCGGCTACGCCGCAGCGATTTCGAGCCGGCTGTGCCTCGCGACCGGGATCCTGATCCTGCCGCAGCGCCACCCGCTCTACGTCGCCAAGGAGATCGCGACGATCGATCTGTTGTCGAACGGGCGCGCGATCCTCGGCGTCGGAATCGGCTGGTTGGAGGAAGAGTTCGACGCGCTCGGAATTCCGTTCCGCGAGCGCGCCGCCCGGACGGACGAGAGCATTCGAGCGATCCGGTCGTTGTGGAAGCCGGGCGCCGACGCGTTCGACGGCAAGTTCTATCGCTGGAATCCGGTCCATTCGAGCCCGCGACCGGTGCAGCAACCCGGTCCGCCGATCGTGATCGGTGGCCACGTCGAAGCCGCGGCGCGCCGAGCGGCGCGATTCGGCGACGGCTTCTTTCCCGCCAAGGGCGGGTTCGGCCGATTGCCGCAGCTGTTCGACGTGATCCGCGCGGAATGTTCGGAGATCGGGCGCGATCCCGGCGAAATCGAATTCACCGCGAGCGCGGCTGCGACCGACCTCGACACGATTCGGCGCTATCAGGACATCGGTGTCTCACGGCTGGTGATCGCTCCGCCGGGGTTCGATCCCGACGGCGTCGCGCGCGGCCTCGAAGCGTTCGGAAACGACGTACTCGCGAAGCTCTAGCGGCGCGAGGCCGGAATCAGCTCGTAGAATTCTGCGTGCTCGGGACGCACCGTCCCCGTCTCGGGGTCGACCAGCCAGCGCATCGCGAGCTTCGGAGGCACGCGAATCGTGCCGGGCGAACGCAGGGTTCCGAAGACCCAGTCCCAGAGCGGTGACGTGACCCCGTGGTTGAATGCGGGGTTCGTGAAGTGGTGATAGAAGTGGTGGCGACGCGCGAAGCGACCGAAGGCTCCGAGGCCCGGATGGGTGTGCTCGCGCCGGTGCATCACCTCGTATCCCAGGTAGGCGCCCGCAAAAGCCACGACGTATGCCAGGCCGGCGCTCACTCCGGCGAGCCAGACGGCCGGTCCGCTGAAGAGGACGATCACGGCGACGGCGGCCAGCGCCTTCTTCCAGCTCGGCGCGAAGTAGTTGCCCTCGGCGTGATGGCGAACGTGCTCCTTCGCGAAGGGATTCGGGCGCGTGCGCGCGTCGTGCCCCAGCCAGCGATGGATGACGTATTCCAGGAACGACCAGGTGAACGCACCGAGGACGAGCGCCGCGACGATTTCGATCATGCCGATCCTCCGAAAGCGATCCGGCAATAGTGTAGCGGCCCCGTGACGTTCGCCTTCGCGACCTCCCCGCGGGCGGGCGACCGGATCACCGCGTTGCCGGCGCCACGAGCTCGATGCGAGCTAGCCGGGTGCTGAAGAAGTCCTGCGGTGCTTGCGTGAGGCCGCGGCGGGCTTGCCGCTTCGCCGTCTCACGCAGCACAGGGGTTTCGTATCCGCACCAGGTCGTACGCGGCGGCAGCGCAGGGAAAGGCCCGGCCGACCTTTCTGCTTCCGCGGTGCCGGGTCTTGCGCATCCGTCCCACCGTCGTCATCCAACCGACGACCCAAGGAGCGCGAGCTTGGGGGGTGCCTGCCGCGACCGTCAGCCGATCAGGGAGCGGCAGGCACCCCCCAAGCTCGTGCGGAAAAAACCGAACCGACCGTTTTCAGCACCCTGCTAGACGTCGTCGGGCGACGGCATCTCGGTCCGCGACCAGCCGCGGGCGGCGAGAGCGGCACGCGCAGCCTCCGACTCGGCGGAGTGGATCGCGATGCTCGCAACGTCGCCCGCCTCGAGCTTCAGATCTTCATGCATGATCAACCTCTTCGCGCCGCGCCAAATCATCAGGATCGCGAAGAGTTCGCCTCCCGCGGCCGACCGCTCATCGTCGTGTCCGGCATCGCCGTCGCGATCCGCGAGGCCGATGTACTGCCAATGCTCGAGATCGATCTCGCCGTGACGATCGCGCACCTCCCAGCGACCCACGTCGTGCGTGCCGTCGAACAGCACCACGGCCTGTTCGTTCTCGACGAGCTCGGGCGCGAGGCCGGACTCGCGTCGATCGACCGCGACGTAACTGCGCGGCACCCGGAAACGTTCGCGCGCTCGGCTCACGAAGATGCTGTTCAACATCTGGTTGGAAGTAGCGCCCACGGCTTCACCGACCAGGTCGAAACGAGCACGTTGGAGCGTCCGTTCCTGGAGCGCGTCACCGAAGATCACCGTGAATCCCGCCTCTTCCACGCGCCGGGTATTGGCCGCGTTCGAGTCGACGAAGAGGACCGACGCCCCCGCGGCCTTGAGCTCCTTGCCGAGCAGGAAGCCGAGGCCACGTGCACCGAGAATCGCGATCGACTCGCGCCCCGGCAGGCGCTGCGAGAGCAGCGTCGCGACGGGACCGGCGCTGAGGCCCGCGAGAACCACCGTTCCCGCGATCGTGAGAAAGACCAGCGCGACGAGCTCCGAACCGCCGTCGATTCCCTGACGCTCGAGCGAGACGGCAGTGGCCGATGCCACCGTCGCCGCAACGATTCCACGCGGCGCGATCCATGCGATGAACGCTCGCTCGCGCCATACCAGGTTCGAGCCACGGGTCGAAAACGCGACCGTGATCGGGCGCACGACGAAGATCAGGCACGCCACCACCGCGACGCCCCGCCACCCCAGCTTCTCGACGTCGGTCAACCGCACGTTCGCGGCGAGCAGGATGAAGAGCAACCCGATCAACAACGACGAGAGCTGATCCTTGAATTCACGCATCTCGCGATCGACGGACGTCGGCAGGTTGCCCACGACGATGCCCGCCACCGTCACTGCGAGGATGCCACTGTGCGACACCACGACATTGCAGCCCTCGACCAGAAACAGCACCGAAGCCAGCACGAAGATGTTCTCCTGCCCTTCCGGAATCAACCGCTTCACGCGCAGCAAACCCGCGATCGCAAAGCCCACTGCGGCTCCCGCGACGGCGCCGAAGCCGACGCGAAACAACAACGTTCCGGCCTCGTTCGCGATCGATTCCGCACCGGGTGTGAGCGTCAGCTCGAGCATCAACACCGCAATCAACACTCCGATCGGGTCGATCATGACGCCTTCGGCTTCGAGCACGGTCCCGACCCGCGGACGCAGATGCAGATTGCGAACCAGCGGGCCCACCACTGTCGGGCCGGTCACGATCACGAGGCTCCCGAACAACGCTGCCGTCAACCACGGCCAGCCCAGGAAGATCCGCGCCGCGATCGCGGCGCCCGCCATCGTGATCGCCGCTCCCCAGGTGACGAGGCGTCGAATCGATTTCTGCGACTGTCGCAGTCGATTGATCTCGAGATTGAGACCGCCTTCGAACAGGATCACGGCGACCGCCAGCTCCACGATCGTGAGCAGGCCGGTGCCGAGGTGCTGGGGAACGATCCAACCCAGCCCATCCGGCCCGAGCGCGGCCCCGCTCGCGAGCAACAGCACGATGCTCGGCAACCGCGTGTGGCTGGCCAGCGCCTGCGCGAGAATTCCGACCGCGATGGCCGACACGACGGTCAGGGCAGGATGAACGCCTTCCACGGCGCGAGACTACCCCGACCCGTTCCCTCCGGGCCACTCGTCGACGCCGTTGCTGTTATTCTCCCGATTGGTCGGACCGGTTCGGGGGGATGAACGATGTCGTTGGAAGGCTTCGAAGCTTCGACTTTCAGCCACGCGGGCACCGTGCGGCCGATCTACCGGCGCGGCACCGGGCCGGGGGTCGTGATCGTCCACGAGATTCCCGGCATCACCCCCGAAGTCGCGCGCTTCGGGCGGCGGGTCGCCGACGAGGGCTTCACCGCGGTGCTGCCGAGCTTGTTCGGCACGCCCGGAAAGGCGTTTTCCGGAACCTACGTCGCCGGACAGATGGCGCGGGCCTGCATCAGCCGCGAATTCCACGTGCTGGCAAGGCACGCCTCGAGCCCCATCACCGACTTCCTGCGCGCGCTCGCCCGACGAGTGCACGGCGAGTGCGGCGGGCCGGGCGTCGGCGCGGTCGGTATGTGCCTGACCGGGAACTTCGCGCTCTCGATGATGCTCGACGAGGTCGTGATGGCGCCGGTTCTGAGCCAACCCTCCCTGCCCTTCGGCATCTCACCAACCCACCGCGCCGCGATCCACCTCAGCGACGACGACCTCGACGTCGTGAGGGAACGCACGCGAAGTGGCTGCTGCGTACTCGGGCTGCGCTTCACCGGGGACCGGCTCGTTCCGGCCGAGCGTTTCGAGACCCTGCGCCGCGAGCTCGGCGACGGCTTCGAAGCCATCGAGATCGACTCGAGCAAGGGCAACCCCTACGGCATCCCCGCGACGGCTCACTCCGTACTCACGAAGGATCTCGTCGACGAAGCGGGTCACCCGACCCGAGCCGCCCTCGACCGCGTGCTCGGCCTGTTTCGCGAGCGACTGCTCCCGACCTGACGGCCTCCCCACCGACACGACCCGGCTTTCCGTCCGGTCCCGGTTCGCTTGCGGGAGCGGGCGACGAGACCCGCGCGAGGCTGGGGCGTGAGACCCCCCGGGCCCGAGACGCGTTCTCGTTCGCCGGCTTGTCCGTTAGGCGACGGCCTGCTCGGGTTGGGTCTGTCGCAGGCGGGCGGCTTCGAGGGCGTCCTGGTCTTCGTCCGAGGTCGTCTCGTGCTCGTACTGAAGGATGTCGAGTTCGTGGAAGCGTCGCCGCTGCTTCTCGGACTGGAGCAGTCCGAGACTCTTCACATTCGGCACGATCTTCGAGAACAACCGATGGCGAAAATTCTTCGCGAGACCGGAATGCTCCGCGATTTGGACGCACTCGTCGGCGTCGAGGCCGAGGTTGCTCCAGACATCGCGGCTCTGGATGCGATCGCGCATCAACACACAGGCCTCGTAGACGAAGTCCTCGCGCTCGTCGCGCTCGGCCTGGGAGTATTCGGCGCAATGCTCGCGCAGCGACAGCACGCCGAACGCGACGTGGCGGGCCTCGTCCTCCATCACGTAGGTGATGAGGTCGCGCAGCAACGGGTTCGTCGTGGTGTCGCGCAGCGTTCCGAACGCCGCGAGCGCCAGTCCCTCGACGATGATCTGCATGCCGAGGCATTTGATGTCCCAGCGCGAGTCCGTCAGGATCTGGTCGAGCAACTTCCGGAGCTCCGCGTTCACCGGATACTCGTGCCCCAGCTTCTCGAGCACGAAGCGGCGAAAGACCTCGACGTGGCGCGCCTCGTCCATCACCTGCGTCGACGCATACTGCTTGCCCTCGAACCACGGCACCGCGGTCACGATCTGGGCGGTCGCGAGCAGCGCCCCCTGTTCCCCGTGCAGGAATTGGCACAGCTGCCAGGTCAGGGCTTCGTGGCGCAATCGCCGGATCTGCTGATCGTCGAGAGAATCCCAGATCGGCGTACCGTAGATCGCGATCGCGGCGTCGGGAATCAGTCCCTTTTCCGGGTCGACGTCGATCGACCAGTCGAGCTTGTCGGTGCTGTTCCACTGGTCGCGCTTCGCGTTCTCGTACAGACGCGAGAGCTTCTTTCGCGGCGTGTCGTAGGCCCAGTTGTAGGTGAGGTTCTGGGAGAGCGACAGCTCTTCGATTTCCTGGGTGGCGGTCAATTTCACGAGGGGTTGCATTGCAGCTCCTTGGATCGGGGCGGGGTTTCGAGGGCACCGAGGTACGCGAGGCAGGCATTCGCGAGCTCGCCGGCGTACTGGTCGTCGGACAACGTGAATTCACCGGATCGCATGTCTCCGAAGAGCATCACGTATTCGAGCGAACCGAAGATCAACGTCAAGACGAAGCGAACGGCGCGTTCGGGATCCGGGTGGCGGATCTCATCGCCGCGCGCGAGCAACAACCCGCGAACACCGCGATTCACGTAGAGAGTCAAACGCTCCTGGCGCGCGCGGAATTCCGGGTCGGTGTGGTTGCGAATCACGAACGCGCGCAACAATCCGGCCTGGTCGCGGTAGATCGAAACGAGGAAGCGAACCACGGAGCGCAGGATCTCGTCGATCGAAGCGCCCTTCCAGCGCTCGGGGTCGAGTGCGGAATCGGCCGTCGCCATCGCCTGCTCGACGAAGCGACCCGAGATCGCGTGCAACAACGCGTGCTTGTCTTCGAAGCGCGAATAGAACGCGCCCACCGACGAGCCGGCGTGGCGCACGATCTCCGAAATCGGCGTGTCCTCGAAGCCCTTTTCGGCGATCAGCAACTCGGCGGCGACGAGGATCCGTTCGAGGGTCCGCTGGCTGCGCGCCTGTTGCGGCGGAGCAACCCAACGGAGCTCGCCCTTCGAGTTCGTGGCCATCGAAATCCCCTTCGCTCCAAAATCAGAATCAGGATTCTAGTTCTAGTTCTAGTATCGGCAGGACTTCGCCATTGGTCAATAGTCCACAGGGGCTTTTTGGTCCACATTCAACCAATTGATTTCAAAGGGATTTCGAGCTGAGTCGCACCCGCTTGGAGAGCGGGTCGACCAGCAGATGCGGCGCGGATCGCAGACGCAAGCCACGGCCGTCCGCACTCGCCCCACCGCGCAACTCGAATTCGTAGCCGTGCCACGGGCAGCGGATCCGGCCGTCCTCGACCGCGGCGTGGTCGAGCGGACCGAGCATGTGCGGGCAGTCGCAGGCGTGGACCACGAGTTCGCCCGCGTCGGCGACGATGCGAAAGCGACGACTCCCGAACTCGACGATCAGTGGAACCCGCGCGCGCACTTCTTCGAGAGTCCCGAGCTCGCGATCGTCGGGCTCGGCGACATCGGGCCGGCTGCAGCGGAGCATGCGCTCGGCGCGGTGACGCATCATCGCCTCGTCCTCGTCCCACAAACGCGTATAGAGCTGCGTGAAGACGGCGCCGACCGCGTCCGCGTCAGCCGCCGCGACATCCGGAACGTGGAATTCGACCTCGATATCGGTTTCGCCTGCGCCGTGGGATGCGAGCGACGTCCAGATCTCGGTGCCCGCACCGGGACCCGCGAGCGTGCGTGCGACGTAGCGGTCCGCGTACTTGTCGCGCACGAGCTCCAACTCCAGTGCGCCGGCGGTCGCGGGCTGCAGCTCGATCCTTGCACGCCATCCCCACGGGCCCGAATCGGCGAGGTCGATCGCGCTGAAGCTGGCGGAGTGGAGCCAGGGCAGATGTTCCCAGTCGTGAACGTTCTCCCAGACCTGCTCGAGCGAGGCTCGAACGCGTCGTCGGTAGACGGCCACACACGTTCGCGATATTTCGGGCATGAGCGGATCTCCCGGAAGGAACGGAGCCACAGTGTTCCGACGGCGCGACCCGGCCGCAAGCGACCGAAACGGGCTTCGCCTATGGTTCGACGATCCGCCGAATTTTTCGATCCGGCCCTCTTGCAGGCCCGGGCGAACATCCCCGATCATTTCCGACCATCCCGATCGGCAGCCGCAGCGCGACGCCGATCGAAAAGGAGCCGAGACGTGAGTGAAGTCCTACTCGAACAGATCGGTCACGTGGCAAAGCTCACCCTGAATCGTCCGGATCGACTGAATGCGATCACGGGCACGATGCTGGACGGACTCGCTTCGACGTTGATCGAATGCGACCGCGACCCGGATGTGCGCGTCATCGTGCTGACCGGGGCGGGCCGTGGATTCTGCGCGGGCCTCGACCTCAAGGACGCGACCGCCGGTACGGGCATCGGCGCTCCGGGCAATCCCGGCATGCCCCCCGACCTCGACCTGCGAACCGCACCACCGACGGTGCTCCACAGTCTCGACACCCCGACCATCTGCGCGCTGAATGGCGGCGCGGCCGGATACGGCATGGACCTCGCGCTCGGTTGCGACATTCGCATCGGAGCCCACAGCTCGAAACTCGCCGCGGCCTTCACACGGCGCGGCGTATTGCCCGAGAGCGGCGGCACCTGGTTGCTGCCACGGCTCGTGGGTTGGGCGAAAGCCTCCGAGATCATCTTCACCGGTCGCACCTTGTCGTCCGAGCAGTGTCTCGAGCTCGGCTTGTTGAACAAGGTCGTTCCCGACGACCTCCTGATGAAGGAGACCCTCGCGCTCGCGGAGGAGATCGCCACGAATGCGCCGATGGCGATCCGAGCGAGCAAGCGCATGATGCGTGCCGGACTCTCCGAGGAATTCGACAATCACGTGCAGCACGTCTTCCTGCAACTGCTACCGCTGTTCCGCAGCGCAGATTTTCGTGAAGGCATGATGGCGTTCCTCGAGAAGCGCGCGCCTCGGTTCGAGGGGAAGTAGTGCGCGCAGCCGGCGGCGACGGATGACCGGGCTGCTCGAAGGAAAGTCTGCGTTGGTGACGGGCGCGGCGTCGGGAATCGGCCGTGCGACCGCCGTGGCGTTTGCGCGCGAGGGCGCGCAGGTGACGCTCGCAGACGTCGACGAAGACGCGGGGCGGAGCGCCGCCGAGGCGATCAGCCGCGACGGCGGAAACGCCCGCTTCGCGGCCGCGGACGTGACGTCCGAGTCATCCGTGGCGGAGTTGGTTTCGACGACCGTCGCCGCGTTCGGTCGCCTCGATTGCGCGGTCAACAACGCGGGGATCACGGGCGCGTTGTTGCCGTTGCACCAGCTTTCGCTCGACGAATTCGAGCGGGTGATCGGCCTGAATCTCACCGGAGTGTTCCTGGCCATGAAATACGAGATTCCCGCGATGCAGAGCGCGGGCGGCGCGATCGTCAACATGGCGTCCGGCGCGGCCCTGGTTGCAGCGCCCGCCCTTTCGGCCTACTGCGCATCCAAGCACGGCGTGCTCGGCTTGACGAAGACCGCCGCCATCGAAAACGCGCGCTCCGGAATTCGCGTCAACGCGATCTGCCCGGGAAGCACCGACACCCCGTTGCTCCGTTCTTCGATGGCCCGAAGCCCGCAAGTCGAGAAGATGATCCTGGCCGGTCAACCCGGCGGTCGTCTGGGAACGCCCGACGAAATCGCGGAGGCGGCCGTCTGGTTGTGCTCGGACCGCGCATCCTTCGTGACGGGTCACTCGATGCTGGTCGACGGCGGCGCTGTCGCCCGATAGCCTGTCGGCCTGCGGTCCTCATCGTCCGCTTGCCGGAATGTGCGGGCCGGCGTTCCGTCATCACCGCGTCCCGGGAGTCTCGATGAAGTTCTGCGCGTCGCTCGCCTTCAGCGATCCGAGACACTTTCGCGAGATCGCCGTCGCCGCCGAGGCTGCCGACTGGGACTACCTCGTAGCGAGCGATCACGTCGTCCATCCCGAGAACATCGACTCCCCCTACCCGTATACCGCCGACAACGCACCGCGCTGGGAAGCATCTGCGCCGTGGCCGGACCCATGGGTTGCAATCAGCGCGATGTCCGCAGTCACCGAACGATTGCGTTTTCTCACGAGCATCTTCGTACTGCCGCTGCGGAATCCGATTGCCGTAGCGAAAACCGTCGGCACGCTGGCAGTGATGTCCGGTCATCGGATCGATCTGGGAATCGGCATCGGCTGGATGAAGGAGGAATTCGACCTGCTCGGTGAGGATTTCCACAACCGGGGCAAGCGCACCGACGAAATGGTGGAGGTCATGCGCAAGCTCTGGTCCGGCGGCATGGTCGAACACCACGGCAGGTATTACGACTTCGATCGGCTCCAGATGAGCCCGGCGGTCGAAGGGAGGATTCCGATCATCGTCGGCGGGCTGTCCGAGCCCGCGCTTCGACGCGCTGCACGCATCGGCGACGGCTGGACGTCGGACATCCACTCCACCGAGGAACTCCGCGATCTCTGCAGCACCTTGAAGGGTTACCGAAAGGAGTATGGGCGCGACGACCGACCGTTCGAGATCTTCGCGGCCGCGAACGACGCCTTCGACGTCGACGGCTACAGGCGTCTGGAAGCTGCCGGAGTGACGCACCTATTGACGATGCCGTGGGTCCTCTACGGATCTACGGGTGGATCGCTGACCGAGAAGACGGACGCGCTCAAGCGTTTTGGCGACGAAATCATCGCGACGATGCGCTGATCAGATTTCGTCGAATCCAGAGACCGGATCCGATGCCCGCTCAGACCGAAGTCTTCTGGCGCCAACTTCCGGGGGTTCGTTCCCGGGAGCGAAGGCGTTTCCTCTTCTTCGCCGGACTCGCGACCCTGATCAGTCTGGCCCAGACCATCGGCCTCGCAAGCACGGAGGCATTGTTCCTCGCGCGCTTCGGTGCCCGGTGGCTACCGGTCGCGTTCATCGGCGCTGCGATCACCACGGTGCTGGGTTCGATGATTTACGCGGTGCGAGTCGGTGCCGTACGCAATGACGGGCTCTTCGTTGCGATGCTCGCCGGTTCCGCGGTCCTGATCGGCGGCAGCGCGGTCGCAGTCGGCGTGGGCCACGACATCGTATTGCCGGGGCTCTTCTGCTTCTACTACCTCAGCCAGGCGGTTTTCGTGAACCACCTGTGGACCTTCACGGGTGACTTCTTCGACACCGTCCAGAGCAAACGGCTGATTCCACTGTTCACCATCGGG
>Ga0210064_1000506_pt1 | contig 18341 bp, 15 predicted proteins | sample Muzzi_CordC_D2_FD_185531 | JGI IMG/M metagenome (GOLD analysis project Ga0210064, IMG submission 185531) | Wetland microbial communities from San Francisco Bay, California, USA, that impact long-term carbon sequestration - Muzzi_CordC_D2 (SPAdes) | ecosystem: Environmental > Aquatic > Marine >...
GCCCGGGGCCGACCGTCAGAGCGCTGTCAAGGGTGAGGTCATCCGCCGGACTGGCCGGGACGGGCATGGGGACCAGCGTATATTGCGGGGACTGTTTTTCCGCTACTTGCATGGCAACCGGCCCGGACCCGTCCACCGTGACCAGTCGGAAGCTGATACCGAACAGGGCGACAAGACCCAGCAACAGAACCAGCCCCCCCTTGCTCCGGTACCCCGATTTGCTCGCGGGGTCCCGTGACCCGTCAATAAAACCCGACCGGCCCTTGCCATGACAGGAACGGGGGATGCCCACGTTATCCTCATACACACCCCGCAACACCGCCTTTTTGATATCCGAATGACGGCTCATAAGCCCGGGCAGTCACCAGCAAGATGCACACTGCGACAACCGGCAACAGGTACGCTGTGGATGGTAATGATGTTTTGCGGCAACAAACCGGTACACCTCAAGCTCAGGTTTATTCATCTAACCCAGTCGAATTCGGGTGTATCCGGATAGTAACGCAGTACTGCCAACCCGGTCACCCCGGCAATCAAAATCACCCGAACCCTGTCGTTTCCGGTACCGTATTGCGATCGGACATTTCACCGCCGCAGTAAAGAAACACGCAGGATTTTCCCACCCGCTTCAGGCCGTTAGGACCTGGCCGGTGTGCCGGAGTTGCTTCTGCGCGGGATCTTCAGCCGGGTATACTGCCGGGCGCAACCTGGCATAGTGTCGCGGAATTCCGGCAGAAACCGTAACGAGCGCCCGGGTTGCTATACAGTTGTGCACGTCTGGCAAATCGTGCACCAGGCCTCTATACTTGAACAGTATAAGCCAGCCGGAAGCAGGCAATAAAAACACGGTAACATAATAAAAGGTATAACTGTTGGGCACCTTCGAGCAATACTGGCACAAGGCGGCAGCCGGCATAAACAAGGCACTCAGACCGCAAGCGGATCCCCGGCCGCGGCTGCAGGAACTCGAACGCGAAATCCTGGCCCTCACCACAGAGAATCACACCCTCGCGGGAAAACTGGAACAGATTCGGGCTGATATCGAGCGCCGCAGTTCAGAGGAGTTGCGTCAGATCAAGGCCCTGGAGCAGGCCCTCCGGGAAACCGGGTCCACCAGAATCACAGACAGCAACAGGCTGACCGAACAGGAACAACTGCTTGCCGAGGTTATCGCCGGATGCAAGCTGGAGCGTGAGCAGACCAGAGCACTCGAGGTCACCCTTGCCGAGACAGTCCACCGGCTGGAAACCCGGAACAACCAGCTCAAGTTCCTTCAGGATTCAGCACGAGAACAGCTCCAGGCACTCAGGACCTCGCTGGCGGAAGCATCGAGCCGGCTGGAGACCAGGGATAACGAACTCAGGCTCCTGCAGGATTTCGCACACGAACAGATCGTGGCACTTGAAGCCACGCTGACTGAAACATCGAGCCGCTTCGAAACCACGGATAAAGAGATAAACGGGTTGCGAGCAAGGTTCGCGGAACAGATACAGCAACTCGAGGCCACCCTGGATTCCACCACCACCCGGTTCGAAGCAATGGACAATCGGTTCGGGGCACTGGAAAAGAGGCTCGAAATCGAACACCGGCTTCAGGAGAACCTGTTTCAGGACGTCCAGGCACGATTGCACAATCAGGATAAGCGTCTGAAACGGGTGATGCTGACTGCTGTTTTCACACTGGTGCTGGTGGCCGCTGCCGGTGCCATCCTCTTCTGGGGTATGCGCTGAGGTACTGCCTCCCGGAGATTGACCATTGCCGCGCAGCTAACGAATCGCAGGCAAATGCCGGTTACAGTGTTATGTGGCAACTTATGGCTGGGTATTATTCCGCCACTGGAAGACTGAAACCAAATAACGCGCCATCATCGTGTTGCTCGTCCACCCATATTCTCCCTCCATGAGCCTCGATAATCGAGCGGCTTATGGACAGGCCCATTCCCATCCCTGATGGCTTGCTGGTCTGAAACGGGTTAAACATTTTACCAATCATGCCGGCATCTATACCCGGTCCGTCATCGATCACCGTCACTTCGATAGAGCCATCTTCCGACAGGCTTGTTACCAGGATCACGCTCCCGCCATTTGCCTGACCACCCTGAATGGCTTCAACACTGTTCATTACCAGGTTGACCAGCACCTGCTCGATCTGCACCCTGTTGGCCATGACCTTGCGACCCTGGCCATCAAGATGATGATCCAGCTTAACTTTTTCATTTTTCAGCTCCGCATCGAGAAGAACGTCGAGGTCCTCGATGACCTGGTCAAGGTCCACGGGTTGCTTTTGGTTGCTTCCCTTACTGACAAATTCACGCAGGTGCCGGATAATCCTGCCGGCACGATGTGCCTGCTCCGAGGCATACTCCAGAATGTCACAAAGTTGTTCTGGCGGTGCCGGAAGTGATTTCGCCAGCGTTAGCGCGGTACCACAATAACTGACCATTGCTGCTAATGGCTGATTCAATTCATGCGCCAGACCCGAGGCCATTTCCCCCATGGTGCTGAGCCGGATAACGTGCGCCATCTCCTGCCGGTGACGCTGTCTTTCTTCATCTGCCCGCTTTCTGTCGGTGATATCCCTTCCTTCCGTAATAATGAGTAGCGTCTGGCCTTGCTGGCTCACAACCGGTTTGAGCGTAAAGTCAATGGTCCTGATGGTGTTATCTTTTGCGAGCACGTCCTCTTCATAACGTACCGGCGTTCCTTGCGAGGCCTCCCGGATACCGGCTTTCAGCCGATCCTGGACTTCGGTCGAGTAGCGCCACCAACAGGTGTCCCAGAAGGGGAGTCCGACAACCTCCTCTTTCCTGAGGCCACCCAGATCCAGCGCTGTTTGATTGACCTCGAGCAAGGTGCCATCGGGCTCCAGGACGCCGATGAGCTGGTAGGTGGAATTGAAGATGGCGCGAAAGCGCCGCTCGCTGTTGGCCAGTGCGGTTGCGGCGCGTTTACGCTCGGTCACGTCCCGCTGAATAATCAGAAAGGTGGTGAAATTACCCTGTTCATCGGGAACCGCGGTCGCCGAACATTCCATCTGGATAACATGGCCATCCTTGCAGACGAAATCGATGTCCGCCCGGTTATAACCCCGTTCGCGGAGAGCGGGAAAATTGCAGTCACAAATACCCTGCGACTCCCTGGTAAATAATTCCCTGATGTTTCTTCCGATGACTTCGTCTGCGGTATAACCCGAGTGTTCATAGACATAACGGTTGGCCTTGATGATCGCGCCCGCGGGATCGATGACAAAAATAAATTCAGCTGCGGAGTCAAACAGGGTCTGCAGTCGGGCTTCGCTTTTCCGCAAGGTAGTTTCCGCCTGCTTGCGTTTGGTAATATCCATATAAATACCGAGCATTCCTTTCACCTGCCCCGCTGCATCCAGCAGCGGCACCTTGCTGGTGAGAAGTTCGACCTTCCTGCCATCGGCCTGTTGTTGCGACTCCTCGATATGCAGCATCGGTTCGCCGGTGTCCATTACCTTGCGATCACATTCCCGGTAGAAATCCGCCTGTTCCCTTGTCCAGGCGAGGTCATAGTCTGTTTTTCCGATGAGCTCCTCCGGACGCTGAAGACCTGCCTCGCGGGCAAACCGGTTATTCGCGCCAAGGAAGACTGAATTTCCGTCCTTCCAGAATATTGAAGCGGGCACAGTGGAAAGGACGTTGTCAAACAGCTCATGCTGGGTTGCCAGCTCTTGCTGGATTGCTTTTTGCTCGGTGATATCCCGTGCGACGGCATATTCGAAGCCCTCTTCGAGGTCCGGCACGGAAGTCCAGGCGAGCCACTTGTAGGAGCCATCCACACAGCGATAGCGGTTCTCGAAGTATCTTACCGACTCACCGATCGCCAGTTGCTCCATTGCGGCCATGGTTGCCGCCCTGTCGTCCGGATGAACAAACTCGATAAACGGGGTCTTGAGCAGCACCTCCCTGGTGTGTCCCAGGGTGTTTTCAAAGGCTGCATTGATGGTTCGAAAATACCCGTCAAAACCGGCCACACAAAGCATATCCAGCGAGAGGTTGAAAAGTTTCTCAAGTGCCTTATCCAGGTTCAACTGCTTCACTTCGGCAGGTTCCAACTTCCGGGCATTCCGCTGCTGTTCTTCGTCGACTGCTTTTCCGGCCATCATGGCGCTCCAGGTTCAGTGATTCATTTGTATAACGTAGATCGATATTGCACAACTCGCAAACATGAATTGCCGGCGGATGTCCGCCAGGGGTCATGGTTGAATGGAACCCGGAACGCTATTACCCGGTGGCGATTCTGCACCGACGGTGTTTTACACGGAACCGGATGTGATATTTCCCCGGGAGCCGGACCGGGGAACAGGGATCACGAGCCACCCGTACACGGGAAATCCAGCGGGAAAGTATCACGCCCCCGATCCGGCAGCACTCTTTGCGACAGGGACAAAATCACCCGCGGCCCGTGCATCAGCGCCGTGAGCAGCGAAAGATCAGTCTGTTGTGTCAGGATACAGACAACAACAGGGGCAGGCGAAGCAACAAACTGCTGCGCGGATTTCAAGCAGTGTCCGGCTGTTTTCAGACGACACTCAGGCAAGTTCCGGCATCAGTCTGGGCAGGTCGTTACGCAGTAACCGGGCATCCGGTGAAAACAGGTCGTAGGCAGCCAGCCGATCCAGCGGCACCAGTTCCATGCGAGTTATTTCCGGGGAGTGCGGAGTGATTTTTCCTGCCTCGAGTCCCTCCCTGAAGGCCTTGAAGCCCCCTGCGGGCGCGCACAGAAAATAGAAAGTCAGACGATAGGGTCCGGGTTCTTCCGCCACATAAGGGACGGCATCTGTGCGCAACGTGCGGATAATGTTCACCCGGATACCGAGCTCTTCCTGAACCTCACGCCGCAGGGTGGCCTCGATCACATCATCCGGAGACTCGTCAGCGCGTGGCTCGGTCGGATCCCCGGGTATCGAATCGAGGGCACCACCGGGCAACCCCCAGGCACCACGGCGGCGGTAGCTGTGTTCAACCAGCAACACCTGTGCCGGCCGGACTGTGTCGTCAATCATGACGGCAACGGCGCCCAGCACCCAGCTGCGTGCCAGTACGCCCTTGAGAAATCCCGCGAGTCGGGGTGGAAACAGGCGCCATACGCGCAACAATAAACGATGTATTACCTGCTGGTCTTCTATGTACCGCATGATTATGGCGAACATTTCTTCTTCTCCGGCTGCGTTACATGACACTCGCCAGGAACTACTGACCTGTACATAGCCTAGCAAATAATTACCGGCATGTTACCAGGGACCGTTCCGCCGTTTACAGTGCGAGGCCAGCGCTGTGTATTGACTGGTAACCGTGATTACCAGGGCGAGGCCGGCCAAACAAACATCGCTGGTCTTGTTCTGCCCTGTTAACAGGCTGTTGAAAAAGTTTCAGGCGAGTACAAGACAAGGCGCAAAGCGGCGAAAAAGCGCAGTGTACACGCCAGTACATGAGCATTTTGAGCCGATTGGTAACGCCGTATGGTGCCGCATGAGGGTTTTTCAACCGCCTGTTAAAAAGGTTTGATTAACTGTCCCGGGCTGCGCCACCTCCACAGGCAGGGCATGTCGGCTGACTGGCACAGCCCCGGCAGTTACGCAAGCCTGAGCTTTATTTGATCCACTATCCCGGCGCATGCCTCGGCACACGCCTTGCACTCGATGTGCTCCTCATGTTTCCTGCATTCCTTTTCGCAGTCCAGGCATACCTTCTCGCAGACACTCGCATACGCCTCGATATACCCGGAATTGGCCGCCAGGAGATAGGAGAATGCGCTGCAAATAGCCTGCATTTCATGCACTTTACTGGCACAGTCTGCCAGTTGCACATCACCTTCCCTGAAGGACGCGAGACAGTGGGTTATGCAGCGCTGACCTTTATCAACGCAGTTGTTGGCTGCCGCGAGCAAATCAGGGTGTTGCGCGTTGTGTGTTTGCTGTGATCATGTTCCGGCATTGCGGAAACGGCTGCACCCTCCGCACCACCCTCTGGAACCGGCAACGTGTGGAAAGTCGCCGGGAAGAACCTGGTGCAGCGTCTGAAATAATCCAGTGTTGTCCCTGGAATGCCCGCCAGTTCGCCACCAAAGCAGGAACCGCACCGGACTGCGCGAGCACCCGACCGACTGCCGGGGCAAGTGCGGCCATCACAGCGCAGTATGTTGCACGCGTCTGCCGGGACGATGGCAGGAAAAAGCTTCGCTTTCTACCGAGGCTTCCGCTATAGTACCGGCCAGTCCCGTGCACTTCGGTCTGCACCCGGGTCCTCGCGGTAATCCCATCCGGTAAACCTCGAACACCAACAACCGTAATCTGCCTGGACCGTCCCGGGACATATATCACCGGCAGGCTGATTCAGGAGCATTTCATACCATGTCATTCGATACCCTCGGCCTGTCGGCCGAACTCCTTCGTGCTGTCGCCGATCAGGGCTACAGCGAACCCACGCCGGTGCAGCGCCAGGCGATTCCTGTCATTCTTCAGGGGCGGGACATACTGGCCGGGGCACAAACCGGCACCGGCAAGACCGCCGGCTTCACATTGCCGCTGCTGCAGTGCCTCAGCACTCGCCCGCGGCAGCACCAGGGACGGCGCCCGGTGCGCGCCCTTATCCTGACGCCGACACGCGAACTGGCTGCCCAGGTGGGGGAGAGCGTCAACACCTACGGCCGGCATCTACCGCTGACCTCGACGGTAATCTTCGGCGGCGTCAAGATCAATCCACAGATCCAGCAACTGCGTCGCGGCGTGGATATCCTGGTGGCGACACCGGGACGGCTGCTGGACCACGTATCACAGAAAACCCTGGATCTTTCCGCCGTCGAGATTCTGGTGCTGGACGAAGCCGACCGCATGCTGGACATGGGGTTCTTGCCCGATATCCGCAGGATTCTCGCATTACTGCCGCAACGACGCCAGAATCTGCTGTTCTCCGCCACCTATTCCAATGACATCAGGCGACTCGCGGATAAACTGCTGGATGCGCCCGTGCAGATCGAAGTAGCACGCCGCAATACCCCTGCCGAGCGGGTCTCGCAGCTAATCCACCCGGTGGACCGGGAGCGCAAGCGCGAACTGTTGTCATTCATGGTCGGCGCACAGGACTGGCGCCAGGTGCTGGTATTCACCCGCACCAAGCACGGTGCCAACCGGCTCTCGCGGCAACTGGAGCAGGACGGTATCAGCAGCGCGGCGATTCACGGCAACAAGAGTCAGGGGGCACGCACCCGCGCCCTGGCCGACTTCAAGCGCGGCGAGGTGCGGGTGCTGGTGGCTACCGATATCGCGGCGCGCGGCCTGGACATCGACCAGTTACCGCATGTAGTGAACTACGAACTGCCCAACGTGCCGGAAGACTATGTGCACCGTATCGGCCGTACCGGTCGCGCCGGTAACGAGGGGCAAGCAGTGTCGCTGGTGTGCGTGGACGAACACAAACTGCTCGGTGATATCGAACGCCTGTTGAAGCGCAACCTCCCCAGGACCGTGATCCCGGGTTATGAACCGGATCCATCCATCCGCGCCGAGCCGATCCTGAGACGCGGCAATGCGCGTCCGGGGAACCAGGCCAGACCGCGTAATCGGCGTCAGGGACAGGTGTTGCGGCGTGCCTGACGATACCGGTATCCGCGCGCCGCAGGCGGCCCTGGAACGGGTACCCGCAGGATAAACAGCAGTATCCGCCACCGGCGCCGGGTATCCCCGGGGATCAACGTATCGCCCGTTCACGGGCCGGCGCAGCGTGCCCTTCCTACGGACTTAACTGGCCCGGGATTATGCGCAGCAGCTGCCTCTCCGATCACTGCGGTCAAGTGCCCGGGTCAGTGGCCAGGGCATCAGCAGCGGCCTGACGCAGCTGTGCCTCCACCCGTGCGCTGTTCACCGATTGCGGATCGATGATGCGTGGATAAAGCCGGTACTGATCCTCGACCTGCATAACCCGGGCACAGGCCGCTGGTTCCAGCCTGGCACGTATCGCGTCGTCGAGGTTCTGCAGGGTCAGTAACCACGGTGCCAGCCATTTGACCCACTCGGCCACCAGCGCCCCGGCGGCGCTATCATTCCAGACCTCGCGCACGGTGAGCTGTGGAAATACCGACTTGTCCCGGATATCACCGGAGTCTACACGGCCCGTGACGGACTCTATCGCGCTGCCATTGCCATCTCCGTCCCGCAGGAACCACCGGGACGGACCCGCCGCTTCCCGTACCTGCTTCTCGAGCAGTTCGGCATGCCGTCGGCGACGTTGGACATCGGTGTCCAGTGGTGACGGCTGCATGCGGTCCCGGGCACCGAATCCTCGCTCGCCAGGCGTTGCCGCCCGCCACCGTGATGGCGTGGCCACCTGCAGGTGGCGCTCTTCCGCAACACTGGCAAGCAGGGCGAGCGGTTGTCGATGGCGATCCAGCAGCCAGCATTCGAAGCGGTCTTCCAGAGGGAACGGCAACCGTTTCAGGCATACGGGAAGCACCGCGGACAATGGCTCCCAGGCCGTCAGCATCAGATGGATGTCAAGTTCCGGGTTGACCGGTGTGCGCATAAGTCCATCGGCTTCCGACCAGGATCCGAAGCGGTGATACCGACGGGCCTGCGTTGCCACGCCCAGGGATCCCCAGGAGCGCACCGGACGTTTGGTACGGATCTGAATCTGCCAGATCAGGCCGTCCACACTCACGGCCCGTGCATGTCCGGCATCGACGGCTTCCACCACACCCCGGAACGGGTTGAGGCGTCGCACGGCAAAGCAGTGTGGCTGCTCAGGCGCCACCGGTCAATTGCTCCAGTTTGGCACGCAGACGCGCAATCAGATCAGACGCACTGTCCTGAAGTGCCGGATCGATAATCTCGAACAGGTACTCCATCTCATCCAGGGCGTTCTCGATTTCCCTGCGATCCTGCAAGGAATCCAGTAGACCAGCGACGAGTTGCATATAGGCGACGGGATCCACACCCTGCATCAGATGCCGGCACTCCACACCGCATGTACTGGACTGATTGTCCCCATCCGGATATCGAGCCGGCCGGTATCTGCATGGCTCATGATGCTGACTCCATTCGCCTCGTGCACCACCCGTACAGGGTGCTGCACCCGGGGCTGTGGGCCACGAATGCGAGTAAAGGCCACCGTGGCTGGTTATACATTTATTGTACAATAATCAACTATTACATAAGGAAGTCAAGCGATCTTGTATAATTACCTGATTGGAGAAAAGCACCTGCAGTCACTCCCGCCCGACATCGTGCCTCGCTGGCGAGCCGGGCGTCTCAGCACGGGACATTTCCTCGGGGGGAGCCGCAACATCAGCCTTCCCCTGACAGTGACAGCAAATCCGTTATCTGACGGCCGCAAGCGCGGTGCTTCCCTGATGGAGCCACATGCCCGAGTGAGACACTGCCGTTATGCATGGAACACCGGCCGATGACGCTCCATAACGACGGGCGCTGTCACCATCAGGGACGGTTGCGTTCGCCAGTCTCACGATCCCTGGCGCAGGTACTGCGCACCCATGTTGCAGGGCTGGCGCTGATCCCCAGGGCGACTCCCTGCCCCGCCTCCCGGTTACAAGACCCTTTCCCCGGTACCGCTCCGACGGCAATACGCAGGGCGGGATAACCCGCAGGCGTGACTGTCCCGGCCTGACCCGACATCGCCAGTGCCCATTTGCGGCAATCGTAGTAGTGGATCTCCTCCTCTACGGACGGGTAGCGCCCGCAGTTGAAATAACGCCAGTAGAAACTGTTATAGCCGCGGCAACGTTGTTGTTCGTTGTCGAGCAGGGGGCAGACATGACCGCCCGGCCTGCAGCAATTGGAACAATCGCCACAGGAATCACCATGGGGCCAATCGACGCGGTAAACCGTGTTCGATAGATCGGGCGCAGTACGAGGCGGGCTGGTGAGCGGAACCGAGAACATGAAGGCGCGACCATGGCCCAGCATCATCGCTGTCAGACGCAGGCCGTGAGGCAGCAAGCCGAGACCGGCACGCCAGTGACGCCAGAAACGCCAGTCATCGAAAAAATACCAGGTCATCAGTGGTGCCGTAAGGAAACCGCCAATGAGGGTCACGACGGAAAAAACGATATAGATAATGAACACCAGCCGGGCCAGGGCCCAGCGAATTGGTTGGAATTTTTCGCGCATCTCTGGATATGTCCGAGGGAGGATTGTTTGGCAGCAGTAACGGGGCCTTGCCATCCGGACACCATGCCAGTGGCAACCTTGAACGCCGATTGGAGGCAGAGTTTACCCTTTCACGGCCGGGAAAGCAGCTGAAGGGGGCATATGGAGAGCGGCGGTTTTCAGCTGGATTCCTGGAAATCACGAAGGTTATTTTCCCTGCGATGTTAATAGCTAACCGGAATCGTCAAGACCGGGAGGTACCCGGGTTGGGAGACTGCACAGCGGCAGACCGGACACATGCCCGGCACCACCCGCGGCCCGGGTCGGGTTGTGCGAACCATCCTGCGAAACCATAGCACCCGAAAATCAGCAACCGATGACTGCGCCACCCAAGCTGTCAAGTGAACAGGAACGGTTATTGCTGGCGGTCCGGCCCGGGCATGATCCCGGGATCCAGGCTGTATAAAAGCGCGCTTATCGGACGACATTGACTGGACCCTGCTGGTACGTACCGCGCCCGGGCACCGGCTGATCCCGCAAGTCGGCGCCTGTCCAAAGTCACCGGGAGAAGCCTGCGTGCCGGGTGACATTCTCCATGCCCTGCGTATCCGCTCCGCAAGAATCCGGTAACGCAACCGGCTGCTGGTGCAGCCGTGGCGCAATTATCCATTCCACAGGCATGAATCCAACTGGTTGCCAAGACGGCTGAGCCGCACTATTTCGGTTCAAGGCAACCATCCACGCATCAATCCAGGGCAATATCAGTATCGAGTGAATTTCTATGTGAATGATTTTTATAGTGTTTAAACTGGCACCAAACCTGCATTCCTTAGTACACCTCCCATACGAGGAAGCACCATGTCTACCGAAACCAACCACGGCTACCTGCCTTCGGGGCGCTATATCGTTAATCACGACATCATGCGCTGCACTGCGGAGGGGGTCATCGGAAATGATCTGTATTCAGGCCGCGCGCTCGGGCTAACCGAGCCATATGATTACATCCAGCTCCATCCTGACCTCAAGCCCCTGTGGAATGACATTGCAAGTCATTATCGCCGGATCGGCCTCAAGCATAGCAATAATGTGATCTGGAACCTGAATCTGGACCAGGTGGCTGCATATGAAGGTTACCAGCCTTCGGTGTTCTATTTCGGGCCGGAAGAGGGAAAGGTCTGGAATGACCCGGAATGGATGGAAACCGTCGAATACATCAATTCAAAGAACAACTTCATTGCGCTAGCAGAAGAGCTGGGCATTGATATTCCACACACGCGCTGCTACGAAAGTGTAGATGAAATCAGCGAGATGGACATTATCTCGTTTAACATGCCCTGTTACCTGAAAGCAGCGGTTTCGGTTTCAGGTGTCGGCATCTACCGTTGTGCAAACCGTGAAGCATTGCGCGACGCCATGGCCAGATTCGACCCTGATGTAGCCGTGCAGGTTCAGGAAGAGATCAAGACCGATGTATTCCTCAACCTGCAGTATCGCGTTATTGGCGGCAAACTGCTGCGCCTGGCTGCCAGTGAGCAGATCCTTAAGGGCTGCGCACATCAGGGCAATTTCCACCCATCCAGATATGAGCCATGGAGCACGATTGAACCGATGGCCGAGCGACTCAGGGAACGGGGCATGAAAGGCATATTTGCATTCGATATCGCCGTGATTGAAACCGGTGATGAAGTCCGGTTTGCCGCAATTGAATGCAACCCGAGGTTCAATGGCGCATCTTACCCGACGGTAATTGCACAGAAGCTCGACATTCCGGAATGGAGCGCAAAGACGTACAAAACGGTACATCGGAGCCTTTCAGACATTGATATCAGTGATCTCGAATTCGACATGCAAAGCGGAGAAGGCCTGGTTATCATCAACTGGGGCACGGTGCTGATTGGCAAACTGGTGGTATTGCTGGCCGGCTCACCCGAATACCAGGAAGCGCTTGCCGAGGAACTGGTGCACCGGTTGTGAATTTTTTCCTTTTCCCGGGAATTTTATCTGCGACTGTGTGACAATGCGCGGGTGAAAAATACCTGTCCGATCTACCTGTGAGCAGCACCGGCACCTATTCCCTGATGGTGCATGGTGGAGCCGGCGCACTCGACAACGTCAGTGACGATAAAACCGCGTTTCGCTATCTCGAGAGTATCCGCCTGACACTCGAACATGGCCGTAATGTCATGGAACTCGGCGGGTCAGCGCTACAGGCGGTGGAAGCCTGCGCATCACTGCTTGAAGATGATCCGGTTTTCAATGCCGGATGCGGCTCGGTACTGAATGAAAACGGCAAGGTCGAGATGGACGCTGCCATCATGGACGGCCGGGACCTGTCGGCCGGTGCCGTCGCTGCCGTCGATAATATCACCAACCCGGTCCAGCTCGCGCGCCTGGTGATGACTGAAAGCGAACATGTGATGCTGATATCCGGGGGCGCCATGCGCTTTGCCGACCATTGCGGCATGGAACGTGTCCCCGAAGATTATTTCTACACCCCTGAACGAGTGGAGCAATTGCGCCAGGCGCGCCTGAAGCACAAGATCATGCTCGACCATGACGACAGCGAGGAAGACACGGCAGACCAGAAATACGGCACGATCGGCGCCATCGCCCGGGACCCGGAAGGCAACCTGGCCGCCGCGACATCCACCGGCGGGGTGTTTATGCGGACAACGAAACCTGTGCCGTTTCCGCTACCGGTTTCGGTGAAGACTTCATGCGTTCGGTGATTTCAAAAACGATCTCGGATTTCATTTACATGCAAGGCCTGGATGCAAGGCACGCAACGGAAGCCGGAATCGAGTACCTGGTTCGCAAGGTGAACGGGCGCGGTGGGGTCATCGTTATTGATAAAGATGGCAACTGTGCAAGCGGGTTTACCACGAAAAAATTGATTCACGGCTGGATTGAAAAAGGCGGCGAGACCTGCTGCCGCTTCTAGCCCGGATTTCTCACCGGGCGGCGATGAATCATCGTAATGTATTGAGATAGTGAGAAGGGTGGAGAACAGTCAGAATACATGGTGTTATCAGGCCAAGCCTATCCCGGCCTTGGCTGGTCCTCGTGCGCCTGGACTTGCTCTTCACTCAAGTAGTAGCTACTGCTACTACTTTCGCTCCAGAGCGGCGTCCAGACACCCGATTCCTCGGCAACTGCTCCATGCGTTGCTCTACCTCCTGCATCCATGCAGTCGTGCACCAGCATCCGGGATCCCGGTGAGATATCCGGGCTAGGTCATTTGCCGGTTCAGCTGCCCGCCGGTCCCGTGAGCTCCGGCACAACGGCAACCATAGCTCAGCCGGCTGCCGGCGAATCTCCGTGGCGCAGGCGCTTCACGAGATAGCCGGCCAGTACCGCCCCGAGCAACAGGTAGCCCAGGGCAATGATTCTGATCACCATGATTTTCCCCGGGACCTGTGTGTGCGCATTTGCCAGCACGAAGACCAGCAACGCGCCCAGCCACGTCACCAGACCCCATGCCAGCCAGATCAGCACGGGACGTGCACTGCGCCAGCCCTTCCCTGCCATGGCATCCGTGAGCAGCGCGGCAATACACAGGGCCGATATGAGCACGAACACCCCCTTTGCCAGTAGTACCAGAATACTGATTTCGATATCTGTCATGATCAACCACGGGCATCATGCCGGTCCTGTTCCGGCTGGCCCGATCATCGCACTTACGACTGAAATACCGGCACAGGACCGGCCCCATTAATCATATTGATAATCTGCAGACTACGGATATGCCTGCAGTACCGCTCCGGCATCATCCCTACAACCATTGTTGGCGCATATCCGTAATCCGCAAGTCCCGGGCCTCCTCGGACAATTGACGGACCCGGGTCATGACCGATTCCAGCTGTCGTTTGTCACTATCAACGATACAGACCGCGATTACCGCCCGCTGCCATTTGTCCTGACAGGCCACCTCGGCGACCGAGGCATTGAAACGGGAACGCAGACGATCCTTCAGACCGCGCACGGCGCTGCGCTTGTCCTTCAGGGACCGGGCCCATGGAATCATCAGTTCGATGGTGAGCAGGGAGATGAACAAGGCTGGATCAGACACGGTATCGACATCCGGGCTGTGGCGGGCGCTCTGAAACAAGCCGCCTGGTGTTAAGACTCAAGATTAGTTTGCCCGGCACCGCTGCGCAAGCCCGGCAGGGTCGCCCGACCGCTTAGCAGTCAGTTTGCAACTCCAGAGTACCCATGACACGCACCCATTGTACTACGAGGGAATGACCTCCTGCCGCGCGCCTCTCTTGATGAGGGTATCCACCGCCGATCCCTGGCACTCCAGGCACGCTCCGCCGAACTTACTCCGTACTAACAACGAAAACCCGACACTGTCCGGTACGAAACAGTGGTCATGCGATACAGACTGGAAAGGGACGGCGACCAGGCTGAATACGCCCCGGTTGCCGCCGTCGCATGACGGGAATTGAGGGTTTATGGACGGCTACGCCCCGGCCCCAGCGGCGGGCAAAGGAAGTAGTGATCCTCCGCATCCATTATGCCGTCTTCATTCACATCCACCAGCGGCCACCGGGATGACCTGGCTCATCCGGCCCGAATTCCGTCTCCAGGCCGTTCATGCCCGGAATCAACTGTTGGAATCTGCCTTTTGCCGGCAGCGAGTCGACCACAACAATCGAGTCGTAATACAGCTCCTGTGAGGTCACAATTATGACTGGACCGGTGCCACGCCCGGTTTCACGGTTCTTGGCATAGACAGTGGTCGCCGCAAGCAGGGTAACACCAACAAGACATGCGATACCCGGTGATTTTAATGCTCATAACGGAACGCTCCATTTATTGCTAACGGGAGCTCATTATTGCGGGGCACTTTCACACGGGTATCCCGTAACTATCACGAATTGATAACAACGGGTCTTGCCGGAATACTGAATGAAATGGTGGTACCTTTTTCGAGTTCACTGGTGACATTGATGATACTGCCATGCAGCTCGAGAATGCGCTTTACAATCGCAAGACCCAGGCCGGCGCTGCTGTTGCCGGAACGATTCTTGTCCTGCTGATAGAAACGTTCGAAAACCCGCGGCACATCTTCAGCGGGAATACCACAACCGGTATCCGTCACCTGCACAACGATATTCCCTGAATCCACATCCACACCAATACGGATAGTGCCGCCTGCCGGGGTATGCCGCAGCCCGTTCTCCAGCAGATTTTCCAGCACCCGTTGCATCATCGCGATATCTCCATATACCAGCGGCGCATCCGGGCTCAGGCTTGCATTGAGCTGTATTGACTTCTCCCGTGCCCGCAGCACGAATTTCTGGGTCACATCCTGCACCAGTTCGCACATCGAGAACGGCTCGGAAAAGACTACCGACTCGCAGGAATCCAGCCGGGCCAGTTCAAATAATTCCTCCACCATTCCGGCCAGCCGCTGACTGTGGCTGAGAGCCGTTTGCAGGTACTGTTGCTGATCTTCCAGGGACAGTTCCGCACGCTTTAACTGTAACGTTTCGAGATAACCGCGCATGGTAGTCAGCGGGGTGCGCAGATCATGAGATATGTTTGCGACCATCTCGCGACGCAGGTCATCCATCTTCATGAGTTCATGGATCTGGGCGGTGATCTTGTCCGCCATGGCATTGAACTGCCGTCCGAGCTCATCGATTTCATCATTCGAATTACCTGGATAGCGAATCGCCAGACCACCATCATCACCTCCTCCGGCATAGCGCCGCATGACATTTCCAAGCACCCGCAAGCGGCGCGTCTGCAGGGAAAAGACCACCAGGCCGCCCGTTAAAGCCGCCACCAGGGCAATCAGCAATACCACCAGGGCAGAATCCAGGATATAGCTGTCGCCGAGCATCTGTACAACATGATCATACTGCTCGCCGCCCAGCACGATATACAGGTATCCCTGCAAGCCATCCCGGCCTGCAATACGGGCAGCAGAGAACACTTTCCGGCCGCCGGGATTGCGCGGGTCATCACCCTTCAGTGGAAATCTGGGATTACCATCGAGGAATTCCCGCACCGGCTCGAGTGCAACGTGCGTGCGCCTGACCTTCCCTTCAGGTGCTGAATAGCCAATCACGACACCCTGTTCATCAAGCAGATATAACTCGATACTGGGATTGATCACCATCAATTGGTGAAACAGGTGGTCCAGCGCCTGGTGATTGATTTCCCGGTTCTGTATCAGGGGTTGTTCGGCGACAATATGACCGGCCAGTTCCCGATTCAGTTTCTGTGCGACTTCCTGCTGGTACAGGGTGCTTGCATGTCCGATGAGCTGTATCAGGATGACACCGACCAGACACAACAGGACAAACAATGTCAGCGCCAGCCGGCTGTATAACGTCCGGAACATCAGGTGGCGCCCGGTTCGCATTCATTTCCGGAAAACTTGTAACCGACACCCCAGACGGTAATCACATACTTCGGCTTCGCCGGATCAGCCTCTATCTTCGCTCGCAACCGGTTAATATGGGAATTCACGGTGTGTTCATACCCGGCATGCCCATAACCCCATACGTTGTCCAGCAGCTGGCTGCGGGTAAAGACCCTCCCCGGATGGGTAGCGAAATACCATAACAGATCGAACTCCCTGGCCGTGAGTTCTATGTTGCTGTCACCGAGTTGCACCTGGCGCTGGTCCGGGTCCACGCGCAATTCGCTGAACTGCAGCGGTGCGCCTGCCGGTGTTTCCGGTGAGTGTTGATATTGACTGGACCTGCGCAATATCGCATTAACGCGCGCCACCAGTTCAGGAACACTGAACGGTTTGGTCAGGTAATCGTCAGCGCCCACTTCAAGTCCGAGCACACGATCCAGCTCGGAAGTCCTCGCAGTCAGCATCAAAACGGGTGTATAGACCTTTTCGCTGCGCAGTGTCCGGCAGATATCCAGACCATCCATCCCGGGCAACATCAGGTCCAGTATTACCAGCTGGTATTGCCCGGTCAGTGCCCTGTTCAGACCGGTCGATCCATCGGCTGCGTGATCGACCTGCATCTGTTTGCTGCGCAGATTCACTGTCACCAGGCGGGCGATGTCCACATTGTCCTCGATTACAAGAATGTTTTTCGGCATGGTAACGTGCAGTGTAGACCGGATAGTTTATGCAGGCACATTTATATCTGTATTACCGCCAGTTTATCAGGCAGATATCACAGAAGCATCACAATTGCCCGACCGGCATCCGCCATCAAGCTATAACACCTGAATCGGCTCGCGACCGATCCACGCCACGCGATCGGACCCGGAGCCACCGGTTGTACGAGTCGGAGGCGCTACGATAGCGGCAGAACGCACCGGGCACCGGGTCCCGTGGGAGTTCAACGACCGGGCTGGCCTGTGTTTATTGTGAATATTTACAAAACTGAGGCAACATTATTGGCAGAAACTCTATACGAGCCTTATTAAGGTATATACAGGGACATGTTTGGGAGGAGAGACGACATGGATACCAGTTACTACAAACACGGTTATCCGATGCTTGAAACCTCGGATGAACATCGCCACGCAGTTCTGCTAACAATTTTAACAGAACAATCTTTGGCCGTGGTGCTAATCATTGTGTATTTCTGCATGGTTGCATTTTGATACCAAAACGGCGGCATAAAGGGCCACCAAGATGAGCGCCGCTCATGACCTACTGCACCCAGCTGCTTCAATGTGACCGCCGCATGATGCGGCGGAATACACAGGCGCTGGGAACTATGAACTGCGCATACATACAGGCTTCAATGAGGCCGCCGCATGATGCGGCGGAATACCCATCATCTCTTTCAGTGTCATGTTCAGATCCTCGTGCTTCAATGAGGCCGCCGCATGATGCGGCGGAATACCGGCTGACAATCACCGCCGGATGGCTTGTTCCACTCAGGCTTCAATGAGGCCGCCGCATGATGTGGCGGAATACGCTGGCGCCGGCCCTGGCTGGAGAAGGCGGATGTGAAGCTTCAATGAGGCCGCCGCATGTTGCGGCGGAATACCGGTCGAGGGTCCCGGCATACCATCGGCGCTTGGAAGCTTCAATGAGGCCGCCGCATGTTGCGGCGGAATACGACGGCGGCTTGCCGGAGTTCGCTGCTAGTGGCCCGGCTTCAATGAGGCCGCCGCATGTTGCGGCGGAATACCATGGTATCCTCCAATTAATGAACCCGGCGACATGCCGGCTTCAATGAGGCCGCCGCATGTTGCGGCGGAATACTGAGAATGGATTC
>Ga0210064_1000507_pt1 | contig 18324 bp, 14 predicted proteins | sample Muzzi_CordC_D2_FD_185531 | JGI IMG/M metagenome (GOLD analysis project Ga0210064, IMG submission 185531) | Wetland microbial communities from San Francisco Bay, California, USA, that impact long-term carbon sequestration - Muzzi_CordC_D2 (SPAdes) | ecosystem: Environmental > Aquatic > Marine >...
GATGATAGCTTTACCATCGTGTGAAGATAACCGATCGAATGGCTGATTAATCCGGCTTCTGGCGGTGGGGTATCCACGGGTATCCACTTTCTTGTCACATCTTGCTGTTCATGTTCTGAACATTTCAGACCGACGACTGTAAGCGGGACGTTTGCCAGCTATTAACAACTCGCTATTCATCTCCATGCAAGTGATGATGAATACCAGATTCATTTGATTCAAAGAGCAGGGAGTAAAGATATAAAAACACTATTTTTACACAACCAGGTTCTGGATCTTCCCGATCACGCATTTAGGCGCTGAGCATACCTGATTCGATCGGTGAGGACTTGTTAAAGATGTGTTACTGCGAGCTGGATGGCCATGAAAAATACAGGCACAACCATGCATAAGGTAAGGATATGTCGTGACTTTAAATCTGTTGCAGTTCCGTCAGGCTTCTTTGATCCACCTGTATCTGCTGCGCTGCAACCGAATCAGCGCAGCTGAAAAAAAGAGATGAGTCCGGGAGAAACCGGGTCTGATAAAGCTTAAAACTGGCTCTGTCTATGATGTCAGAATCGGTAGCTAATCGCGATGGAGCCAAATTCTCTGCCACTACTTTGCTCCTTGAATCTTCGGCTAGGAAAGGTTTGCACATACGTTATTTCCAGATCCCGGTAACGTACACCAAGGCCTGCGTACAGGCCGCCAATGAGAGGTTCACGGGTGGCCCCGGTATCAAAGTCGTGGAATACCGGACCGTCAAGAGTGACGTCATAGGCTACGGCAGACCCACGAAAGCCAAGCAACCCATAGAGAGACCATGGGCCGCTTTCTCGACGGTCGGTATTGAATGGTTGATGTGAATAAGCCGTTGGGGACAATCGAGGATCGGAGAAATCGACCGGTAGATTCCAGCCGAAGCGTGTAAGCGCACCTAGATAGAGATCAGTTCGGAATGTCCCTAGCCCGGCTCCCCACTCACCAAATCCGTCCACTGAAAATTTACCCCATTCAGACTCTATAAACGTCAAACGCCGCTTCTGACTGAAAAACAGATTCAATGTTGGCTCGTTCGGGATCTGACTGTCCCAACCCTTGAACTGTGCCACGCCCTTGAGGTCATGGATAAAGTCCTGCACCTCCTTGGCGTGTGCATTCGGTCCTACTGTTCCAATGCTGAGTTCGGCGGAATTGAGCGCGTAGGCATCCTTGGCGTGCAGAGAAAAGCCGAGACCCAGCCAGCCGGCATAAGGGCTCTCGCCTGGAGGCGACTTCAGTGCATCTGGATCTTCCGGTGTAAAAATTAATTGGGTGATTGAGGTCCCATAGTTGTACTCGATGTTTGTCAGGTCACGAAATCCCGAAATTCGCTGGAACACCTTTAGACTCTCGCTATCGCCGGTCAGTTTGCGCAGGCCGCGTTGTACTGTACCGAACTGCTTCGGATCTCGGGGCCCCGAGATCCAGGCGATGCGAATGCCATTGGTGTAATTCTCATCCGTACCCGCGAAAAGGTCATTGTCCAGATAGAAGCTCAAGTACGCATCGCCCCGGTCAGGCAACAGGCTGAATGCACCCGTAGCTCCTGCATCGCACATGGTCAGCACCACCATCGCGCATAGCGCGCAATAAAAGATTCGCTTCATCGGTAAAGAAATCCAACAAGACAATTGTGATCAGCGGCAGAGGCTGAATCGAAATTACCGCATCACTATACGCCCCCCGGGCAACAATCAAGCAACAGCGAATTGATAACGCTGTCTCTGATCACCATACCGTACTCGGCAATGTTAATGAACTGTAATCACCTTTCACAAGCCACACCTGAATGTCTACTTTCAACATCAAAGGACGTTTACCAGCATTTTGCAAAGGGCGTCTATCTATTGGCCGTTTGTATCCCATGGCACTCCACCATTGCGTGACATCACAAATTTGCGACAGTTTTCTACGCTCTGAGAGCGGGAAGATTGAATGGCGTTGGTCGTTCCGGGTAGTACTGGTTGCCTGAAGTGAGCGGCAAGTATTGCGGCTTTCCGGAAGTAGACAGAATGCCAGGGGGTGGCAGGTCCCGAGCGCATTCCAGGTCTTGAATAGAGCTAGCGATGGTATCTTACAACTGTGCCCAAAAGTGGCGGCACCCGTGTAACGCGCCTGTTTATCTTACTGAGTAATGTGTGGAATAAAAGCCGGGGAGCGGTCCTGGCCGAACCTTTTCCGTGGACGGTGATTCAAGGGTTTATCCTGGTAATAGTCATTATTAACAGTCTGTTATAAAACAGAAAAATGGATTTGCCCACGCAAGCCACCCGGTTAGAACCATAGAGGGTGCGCTTGCAACTCGCAACGATATTCGCATCGGATTTTTTGCGAGAAGTTTGGTGGGTCTGATACTTTGGTATCTTAAAGTCAACGCTTATCTTAATCCGTAGTGTTTCATTTTTCGGTACAGGGTACGGGTGCTCATCCCCAGTGTCGCTGCAGTTCGCTTTCTACTGCCGTATTGTTCTTTCAGCACTGTCGCGATGCGACGGGATTCGGCGTCATCACCGCTTGTTACTTGATCTTCGCCAGTGAGGGGAAAGCCGGCTTCTGCATCATCTTCCGCTGGTGTCGGGTTCTGGAGCGACGTTGGTGTATTTTTGAAGGCGGTTAAAAGCTGAGGTCTGTCAATCCATCCGTCAATGCTTCCCGCTGACGCAGCAAACAGATTATTGCGTAATTCCCGGATATTTCCGGGATAGTTTTTGGACTGCAGAAGTTCCAGCGCAGCATCGGTCAGTCGGTAGCGCCGTCTCGTGAACCGTGACAGGCGATTTAGCAGGATATCCGCAAGCAGCGGGATGTCCTGCCGTCGCTCGCGCAGCGCAGGAAGATGGACAGTCATGCAGGCAACCCGGTAATACAGATCCTCGCGGAATTGATGTTCCTTCACCGCCTCCCACAAATGGCGGTTTGTGGCGCAGATCACACGTACATCTGCAGTCAGGGTCTTGTGTCCACCGATACGGCGGAACTCACCAGTATCGAGTACTCGCAGCAACTTGGTTTGAATATTGGCTGGCAGTTCACCGATTTCATCCAGAAAGAGTGTCCCTCCATCCGCCAACTCGATCAGTCCCTGCTTGCTACCCACGCTGCCAGTGAAAGAGCCGCGCTCATAGCCAAACAGCTCGCTTTCAACCAATGACTCATTCAGTATGGTGCAATCGATGGTGACATAGGCTTTGTCGCGACGGTCCGAGTGCTGGTGGATAAATCTGGCAGCCAATTCCTTCCCTGTACCGGTTTCCCCCATGAGCAGGACAGGAACTCTTGATTGTGCCATTAGCTGCAACTGCTCAATCATGGCCAGAAATGCGGGGGATTCGCCAACCATGTGTACTGCTTCCCCGGTTTCCGTTGGGCCATCCTTTTGGGTCAGTTCCTGAATACTCTCGCCAACATAGACCTCACCGTCATCTGCCATGAGTGGAAATGAGGTCACTCTGACCCAGTAGGTGCGCCCGGTTTCATCCCGGTGGGTATGCAGGCAGGAGTGCGTTGTTTTCTTTTCATAAACCTGGTGATGCGGACATTCCTCGCCCTCTTCGGAGCATGGTCTGGAGTGGGAATGACTGATCTCGTAGCAGTGCTTGCCAATGGCCTGATCCGCGTCAGTGGCGTATGCGCGTTCATAAGCCTGATTGAGGGCAATAATCCGGAAATTTTTATCGATCACCACGAACGGCTGTTCATGACTTTCAGCCAGCGCCTGAAATCCGATTTTAGGCTTCATCGCTCTTCTCTATCTGGAGGTTGCTATTTCGTTTCTACTTCGGAGTCTAGTCGATTACCCTGTATTTTACTTGGCTAATATGTGTGACTCTGCCGTCACTTTATGTGCCAGCCTGTCACCTTCTGTGCCCCTGCCCCCCCAGGATGAATGGAGAAAATTGCTAATTAAATCAATTGTCATTTTGTTTATTTATGCGCTGGCATAGATTCTGCAGCTTTGAATTGAGTCGAAATTATCACTGTGGCGCAACCAAGTATACAAAGCGTCCACTATCAATTGCTGCTGTACCTACGCAGCCCGACTGGAGGAGCTGAGATGAAAAGAATCTTTGCAATACTGTATGCAGCCATTCTTATGTTCGGGATGGGCTCATTAACTGTAGAGGCAGCAAAACCCGTCTGTACGGATGGGGACGGTGACGGCTATTCAGTCGAGGAAAGGAGGTGCGGTCCGGTTGACTGCAATGATGGCAATGCATCGATCAACCCCGGTGCCGCGGAGGTCTGTGACGACTCCTTCGACAACGACTGCGACGGGGCAATCGATGCTGCCGATTCAGACTGCAATGTCTGCACGGTCACCGAGGATCCGGAGGTCAGCTGCTCGGATGGCGCCGACAATGACTGCGACGGCGCAACCGATGCTGCCGATTCGGACTGCAATGTCTGCACGGTCACCGAGGATCCGGAGGTCAGCTGCTCGGATGGCATCGACAATGACTGCGACGGCGCAACCGATGCAGCTGATTCAGACTGCACAACCGGTGGCGCCTGCACGGATTATCCCGACAAGGGAACCTGCATTGCTGATCCAGCCTGCGAGTGGCAGGGTAACCCCAAAAATGGCTTGTGTGTGGACGCGGCTTGCACGGTCACCGAGAATCCCGAGGTCAGTTGTTCGGATGGTGTGGATAACGACTGTGACGGGGCGGCCGATGCTGCTGATTCGGACTGCGGGACTACCAGCAATCGCGACGTAGTCGTCATGGCCAGCAACGACCTCGGCATGCACTGCGCCTGCCCCGGGACCGAAAAAATGCTGCTGTTGCCGCCCTTCAACACGCTGCGTGCGCAGGTGATCGAGCGTGGCGGCCAGAGCCCGGTGGTGCTGTCTGACCCGACCGATATCCGCGTCGAGTACGACATCATCGAGAACTACGATGACATGAACCCTTACAAAGCCGATGACCCCCAGAAAATTGATCTCAGGGTCGATCCCTACTACGCCACCTGGATGGAGATGATGACCAAGTACGGTTTCGGCCCTGCCGAGAACGCCCAAGGCGCAATTCAGGGGCTGACCGGCTCAATGCTGGCCGGTGAAATGACCGCCCAGACCGAGGGTTGGTGGGAAGCTGTCGGCGTACCTGCATACCCGGATGTTCTCAACTCCAGCAACCCGCAAAAGATCATGGTCGATCCCCTTGGTGGAGGAAACCGCAACCCGTACCTGACCGGCGAGTTCAAGGTCTATGAACAGTCCAGTGGTGCGCTGCTGGCCTCGACCACCGCGACGGTGCCGGTTTCCTTCGGTGGCTGCTGCAGTTGCCACCTGCAACTTACGGCGGATAACGGGCTCGATCCGAATCCGGATAACTCATTCGCCCTGATGGGCCAGTTGCACGAGCGTGACAGCGGCATCAACTTTGCGCTGCTTGATCCTGACGGCGATGGTACGACTGGTCCGGTGCGCTGCTCCGTGTGCCACTGGGATCCGGCCATGGGTGAGTCCAGCCCGCCGGGTGGTTATGTCGATCCCGATACGGGCGCGAACCTGCCGGTGTCACAGTTCAGCTTTTCCGATGTGCTGCACCGCTGGCACGCCGAGAACAGCGCGGTGCTAAGCTACAATCCGGACCTGGCAACAGACTGCTACGAGTGCCATCCGAGCAACCAGGTCATGTGCTACCGCGGTCACCACACCAACAAGACAATCGGCCAGGACAATCACGATGTCTGGTGCACCGACTGTCACGGTGACCTGAACCAGCGTATTGCTGAAGGACAGCTTGCCAATCCATGGTCCGAGGCGACCCTGCCCATGTGCCAGGATTGCCACAGCGCCACCGGTGAAAACGGAGCCTTGCAACATACCTTCGGCGGCTCCTTCCTGAAGAGCATGTCGCACAAGAACGATACCCTCCTGTGCTCCACCTGCCACGGTGCACCGCATGCCCTCAATCCGTCAACGCTGGCGAAGGACAACGAGCAGAACCTTGCGTTGCAGGGGCTGCCGAATCCGATCGGCAAGTGCTCGACCTGTCACACCAACAAGAAGGACAGCTACAGCAAACCGGCGCATTAAGGTGAGTTGGTGACCGTTTGCTGAAACACAGAGGGGGGAGGGGGAGGTTCCCTCTCCCCCATTTTTTGATGGCGTGTCCCCGGATCAGGATATCTCCAGATCCTGGGTACATGCCTGCTGTATCACTTAGAGGAATCCAATCATGAGAGGACGTTGGTTGTGGACTGCCGTTGCCTTGCTGGCACTGCTTTCTGGTATCACCCAGAGTGCACCCGGTGAAGATGCCAAAACAGAAGGCACGTTCGATCTGCAGAAAACCGGCGCACTCGTGAAACAGTGGGGAACTCGCCCGAGCTTCCCCGAGTCCGTTACATTTGCCTACTACCACGTTTACATGGCGCGCGCGCTTGGCCAGGAGATCACTCCGGAAACCCGCAAGTTAATCAGCGGGTATATAGCCAATTGTCAGCAGCCGGATGGTGGATTCACACCATCGCCGGTGCATGCCAAAACCTCAAACGTGATTTACAGCTACTACGCCCTCAAAACACTCGACCTGCTGGGAGAGACGCAGGCGGTCGGCAGAAAGGCAGCCACTGGTTTCCTGCTTGACCGCATCCAGCAGGATGGTGGCTTTGCTGCTACCGCAAGAGAAGGTGAACAGGCGAACCTGGCGACAACCTTTTATGGTATTGAGGCACTCCGGCTTCTGGGTTCTGTTGATTCGCTGGATAAAGAGAAAACGGTCGCATTCATCCAGCGCTATCGCGAGCAAGGGGAGGGTTTTATGCGGGTGGATGGCGGTGTCTCGACTTCGCAGTCCACCTTCATGGGAGTGCGGTCATTGCAGAGTCTGGGGGCGCTGACGAAACAGGTTGGCAGTGAAGTGGTTACCTATCTGAAAGGTACTCGCTACTCGGGGCTGGTCGAGGACCGGCAATATAAATTGTTACCCAATATCGAGGCAATGGCCGCCACTCTCGGGGCTCTTGCCGTGCTGTCGGCAGTGCAGGAGATTGATTCAGACAAGGTCCATGCGTTCATCAGTTCGCTCTATGTTCCCGACAACGGCGGCTTCGGTCCACGTCCAGGCCTTGGCACCACTCCGCCGAGCACTTATTACGCCATCCTCAGCCTGGTCCGACTGGGAAGCTTGCCGGATCCCTTTATCCAGAAACGAGTCCCTCGCTCAGCAGACGCGGCATCGTAAGTGCTGGAAAGCATGTGCTGCTTGTCAATCACTCTCTGTCTTTGGGGCTGCTGTCAGTCTATTAACCAGGCGTTCTCTGATTGCCGATGAATGCAAAGTTATGACTAATGGATTTGCCCACGCAAACCACCCGGTTAGAACCATAGAGGGTGCGCTTGCAACTCGCATCGATTTTCGCATCGGTTTTTTGCGAGAAGTTTGGTGGGTCTGATACTTTCCGTGCGCCGGGGATGGTCCTGGCGTAACAGCCCGCTGCAAACCCCCAATTCCCGTCCGGGTTGCTGATCATGCCGGGTGCTGCTGCCAATCCCTGCCGCTCCCCGCGCCTGAATACGAGGCTGTAGGACACCGAGGACGCGAGCTGGGGACTCGTCTCGCGAACCTGCATTACCAGGTTCCCGTCGCTGTTGAATCGGAACGTGTTCTCACGCCGGCCTTTGGTCTGAACAATGTCCTGAACCAGGGTTGCAGTTTTGAGCTGGAAGGATGCCTGCGCGATTTCACCCGCTGGCGTCTTGATCTCAATGGTGCCTCCATCGAGTGGCACGGTGACCACGTAATCATTCATGCCGACCGTGACGCTTTTCCGGGTGCGCGAGATTTCGATACGTGTCACGGCCTTATTGACGGCTTCGAGGCGCTTGCGTGCCACGTTCTTTTTCAACCCGCCCATCTCCGCTGTTGCAGCATCGATTGCGTTCTTGATCTGCATGACGCTGTCGGCCTGGTTCCCGAAGAGGGTGTAGCTCCCGGCGAGGTGCTCCAGTTCGGGTGGCTCGGTCTCGACGTCCGCTGCCTTCCGGGGCGCCAGGGTTGCCGCGGGCGGGACATCATTCGACGGCGCGGCATCCTGAGAAGCTGCCGGCCCAACGATCAGGAGTAGCGCAAAGGTGACCATCGCGGGTAACAATCTCTTCATCGTAGACCCCTGCGAAATCCTGCAACTAGCGAACGTGCTGGCATCGTAACATCAGTGGCTGCTGCGGAAAACCGGCCATCCGGATACTGACCTGACCGTGCCTTGCGGTGCTCCTGCTCTGTGCGGTTGTCTGCTATGCCATAGTTCTTGTGCTGGTGAGATGGCGATTGCAGGTGTCGGTGTGATGTGTCTGGCGGCGCCAGCCGGAGTGAGACTCGCGGCTGACCTGCTTGTGATGAATCGTAACGATACACTCGTTCCAGCTTCGCTCGTTTTGAAATTGGTGCGCCGCAGTAGAATATTCGGGCCGATGCCGACAGTTTCTAACCCGCACCACTGTTCATTGCGATGAAATTACACTAAAATCCCGCCTCAACAAGCTGAGTCACAAGACTATTTCGTACGGAGGCGGGGTATGTGTAGAACCATGGCAAGTCCGGTCTTATATCTGCTTGCCAGTCTCCTGGGGCTGGCGAGTCTGCCGTCGACTACGGATGCCGCGGATTCCTACGACGTTTCCTATGTCTGGTCCCGGAATATCGACGGCGTCCGGGACTACCGCAAGCAGGTCGCGTCGGTGCTGGGGCCGGGCGTGGCGAAGGATCTCAAGGTGGTTACCCGGGACGGCCTGATCGGTCTTGTCTACGTGCGGCATGGTGACAGCGCCGGCGCCACCCGGGTTGCGAAGAGCCATACCAGGCTGTTGCGTGCCCGGGGTCTGGATGCAGCCAGTCCGGTACGTTCCGAAAGCTGGACGCTGGTTGGCGACGCCGGAGCATCATCCCCCGCAGCAGGTTTGCCCGGAGTCAGGATGGCGAAAATCGCGACGCCGCCGCCCGTCGTGCCGGTTTCTCGCAGAAGCAGCATGACAAGCACCGAACGCAACCGGGAGATCCACAATCTGGAGGCGGCGGTTGAAGACTATATCAATCGTCTGCGCAAGGAGGGCAAGCTCGATCCCGACGAGCGCACCGGCTGGTCGGTGTACGATTTCACCACCGGCGAAAAGCTGGTCACCATCAACGAGGATGAGCAGTTCCAGACGGCCAGTCTCGTTAAGCCTTTCATCGCGGCGGCGTTCTTCTACAAAGTCAAGAAGGGCGAACTCAGCTACAACAGGGAAAGCCGCCGGCAGATGGAGCGGATGATCCAGCATTCGAACAATGCCTCTACCAACTGGGTGACCCGCAAAGTGGGAGGTCCCCAGGCTGTTCAGCGGATACTGAAACAGCAGTACCCTGCAATATTCCAGGAGATCCATCTGGTCGAATACATCCCTGCGGGCGGGAAGACCTACCGCAACAAGGCATCCGTGCACGACTACAGCCGCTTTCTGTACGCGCTCTGGAAAGAGGATATCGAGGGTGCCCGCGAGATCAAGCGCCTCATGGCGCTGCCGGGACGCGACCGGATCTACACCGGTGTGCACAATGTTCCCAAAGGTACCAAGGTTTACAACAAGACCGGCAGCACCGCGCGTGTCTGCGGCGACATGGGCATCCTGAATGTCAAGGGTCCAGGCGGCAAGTGGTACCCCTATACGGTGATCGGCATCATCGAGAAGGAACAGAATGCCACGAACTACACGAGCTGGATCCGCTCGCGTGGCAACATCATCCGTCATGTTTCCAGCATCATCTATCAGAGCATTGCCCAGAATCACAATATCTAGCATCCCGCGGCTTGCGGGCGCCAGCTCAGTCCGCAGTCGTCGAACATCCACGTGGCGCCGGCGTCATCATGATCGACCAGGCGCTGGCTGGCATGCCGACCGGAATTAATCCGCGTAATCTCCTTGCTGGACATTACCTTCGCCGTGCTTTTGTCACTGACTGTACACGGCGATGTGGTGGCGATTGTGCTGCGGGCACATTAATTCGACGGTTTGCAATAACCCGTGACTGAGAGCCCCGCATTGAGTCATGACAACACACATAGAGGAAAGCAGAGAGCAGGGGATGGCCTCCGGCGGGCGGATCTCGACCCGGACCCCTGGCGGGAGTTTGAAAAGCGCTTCACGCTGGCCGCCGAGTCGGGCATTCCCGAACCCAATGCCATTTGCCTTGCCTGGATCATTCAGATGAAGATCCAATGGATCAACTGCGGGGGCAATCAATTACCTATCGTATCGCGGTGGGGCCTCAACAAGGGCGCAAGGTATTCGCCTAAAGCGCCTACTGTTGGCACACTGCAAACATTGCCCGGGATTGAAGCGCCTTCAATGGGTGTGCGGGTCAGGCGGTTGGTTTTTAACTGCATGCTGGCGTAGCGGCCAGGGCCAATCAGCGCGAGAAGGTGAGGGCCGGTACGGCCCGAGAGGCTGCCCTGGGGCACAAACTGGAGCGTCTATGCCGTTACATTACCCTCCCGGCCGTATATGAACTGCCCCGAACGTGGTAGCGATCCTTCTATTCCAGCAATTAATTTGTTGAGTACCGTGGTGAATCAGAGCTGGGGAACGGTCCTATAAAAACTGTCTACGTGGATTGTGTTACTTGGTTATGTCACATGCCTCCTGGTTCCTGAATGACGGGGTGTAGTTCTTTACCCTTGTCTCCTGCTCAGTGGCATGGCGTTTCAGGCTCACATCCCGGACATTCACCCGATCCTAAAATGTGGCCGTCTTGAGCATGGTTTTCTGCGAATGCAATGTGAGACTTGCCATGCTGAGCGACCTGGTCGCCTTCAGTTGTAAACGTCGCGGCTTTGTCCCGGCTGCGGGGCACGTCGTATGGCAGAAAGTGCTGCCTTGCCGGTAGATGAAGTATTGCCACATGAACCCATACGTCAATGGGTACTCAGCGTGCCTTTTCCTCTCAGGTTCCTGTTTGCCAGCAAACCCAAAATCATGGGCAAGACGCTGGGTATTGTCTACCGCACCATTGCTACGCACCTAACCCGGAAAGCCGGTTATACAAAAACGACCGCTCCCACAGGTGCCGTCACGCTGATTCAGCGTTTCGGCGGAACGCTGAACTTGAATGTCCATTTTCATATGCTGTTCCTCGATGGTCCCCCGCCCGGTAAAGAGTCCCTGGGCCGGTATTTGAACACACCAGCAAAAACCGGAAAACACAACTGTCGTCAAAGTATTGCAGGTATACCAAGGCCGGAGAACAGACTGCAGGTGATGTGTACGTGACCAGGTCGTGACCTCGGTTGCTCAATTGTGTCATCCAAACACACTTAAGTCATTCGCATGGCGTGTAAGCCGGGCTAGTGCATGGTCTGTTCAGGGGGCGTATCACCAGTAGCCTGGTCAGCGATTGAATGCAAGGCGGAGATGATATCCGCAGGCTCCATGCGTTTTTTGTAGTCAGTATCGGCAAAGGCAGCGCGCACAATGCCGCTTCGATCTATCACAAAAGTGCCGGGTACTGGCAACTCATAGCGTCCCGGGCCGTTATAGGTGGCCAGATCCAGTCCGAAACGCTCCCGGTAGAGGTCGCTCAGTTCATCTGGAACAGTAAAGTACAGGCGGTAATCCCGCATGACTGTGCTATCCAGGTCGCTCAGGATCTCGAATGGATAGTTATCCTTCTTGACCTGTTCCAGGGACTTGTCCGGTTGTTGTGGTGTTACGGCGATCAGCGTGGCACCCATTTGTTCGAAATGCGGCAGTGCGCCATGCAGTGCCTTGAGTTCGAGATTGCAATAGGGACACCAGGCGCCACGATAGAAGGCAAGGACGACCGGTCCCTTAGCAAGCTGCGATGAGAGTGAAACCGGCTTGCCAAAGGCATTGGGCAGGGTGAAATCAGGTGCGTGCTCACCGACCTTGATGCCGGGATCCGGCAGTTTTTCTGCAAGTTCGTCGGCACTTCGCTGCATCACGGCCAGGTCCTGCTCGCTCAGCGCGCCCGGTTTGCGGTCGGCTTCATATTCGGTGCGTGCCTGTGCATAGCTCGGTACCGGTGACGAGTTTTCCGCGGCGTGAGAAGCAACGGGGAACAGGATGATTAACAGGTACAGCAACGACAGGAAGTGGAGTGGATTCCGTATTTTCATGGTTACCTCGCAGAGTAAAGAATGAGTGTACTTACTGCTGGTGTGACTATGTTACCCGGGACGGAGTTCAGTTGCTGCTGTGTGACTGATCAGTTTGGGCGATAACTGTTGCCAGTTTCTGAATATATTGTATTTCATGAGGTTGTTGGCTGGGAGTGGTTACCAGTGCCGTAAATCGTGCAGAGCCGGGGCATCTCGAAAAAAAACTGTAATACGGGCGTTACGAATCCGACCAATGGGCAGTGGATGGTCACGTCAGAGTCTGGCTGCCACTGTTTGTCAATCACGGTTGCCCGGAATCCTGCAGGAACCAGCGACCATAACTAACCAATTTCGGAGACTACAGATATGGATCAGAAAGCATTGATTAAGCCTCTGGCGTTCGCCCTGGGCGCTGCCTTTGCAACCACCCTGTCAGGTGCCGGTGTGGCCAGTGCCGCAGACAGTCCGTTTGCGATGACCGAGATGTCCGGCGGTTATATGGTTGCCGATGCCATGGAAGGCAAGTGTGGTGGCGACAAGAAGGAGGCTGCCGAAGGTAAATGCGGCGGTGAAAAGAAGAGTGCTACCGAAGGTAAATGCGGTGAAGCCAAATGTGGCGGTGAGAAGAAGAGTGCCGCCGAAGGGAAATGTGGTGGCAGCAAGTAGGCACGGCATGCCGGTTTGTTGCAGGCCACGATTACATTCCGGAACGCAGCCTGAGCAGAGCGGCCCATACGTACAGATGCGGTATGGGTCGCACGCCTGCCAGGTCAGGATCTGAACACGGTATTTATCATTGCAAAATAACTACCGGATTCAGACCAGACCATAAACATCCCGAGGTAAGGCAAGTATGAATGTAATGAGAATCCTGCAGCGACTGTTGAATACCACGCGCGGCATCGATTTCCTGGCGCCACTGGCCCTGAGGCTGTATCTTGCACCCATATTCTGGATGGCGGGCACCGGCAAGCTTGGCGATATCGAGAGTACGGCCGAATGGTTCGGTAATCCGGACTGGGGGCTGGGCTTGCCATTTCCCGAATTGATGGCCTGGCTGGCGGCTTCGACGGAAACCGCTGGCGCCATTTTGCTGGTGCTCGGTCTGGCGGTGCGCTGGATATCCATTCCGTTGATGGTCACCATGGTCGTCGCGATTGTCTCGGTGCACTGGCAGCATGGTTGGCAGGCCATCGCAGATACCAAGTTCTGTCTGTTCAACTGCAGCGATGCCCAGGAGGCCGCTGAGCGTCTTGCGATGGCCAGGGGAATCCTGAAGGAGCACGGCAACTACGACTGGTTGACCGGGCAGGGCAGCTTCGTAGTACTGAATAACGGTATCGAATTCGCGGCTACCTACTTCATTATGTTGCTGGTATTGTTCTTTATAGGCGCAGGGCGCTTTATCAGTGCCGATTACTGGTTCAACCGGAAGCTTGACAGCTGACCGGAAACCGGATGTTGGGGTTTGCAGGCTCGAATGAATCGGCGCAGGTATGGAACCACCTGGTCACTGCGGCTATGAACGGATCGAGTAAAATACGTCTGGCCAGCAAATACAGTCATTCATGCTCATCGAAATCGTTTTGCGCCTGTTGCAAATGTTTCAGTATCCGGGAGCAGGCTTCATCTGACAGTGTTTCTCGTTCCGTCATTACTGTTTCCCCTTCACGTGAACTGCAGCGCCCGGCGGTTGTGCGCAGCAGTTCCATCTGCTGAACCATCTGTTGACAGGCTCTGCACATGGAAAGGTGAAACCAGACCTTGAGCCGCATATGCCACGGCAGCTGCTTGTCCAGTGACTCGGAGACGATATGACTGACATCCTTGCAGGACAGCATTACTGAAATTCTCCCGGATTATCATTGGTCATGTGCACCTCGAGACAGTGCCTCAGCCCCATCCGGGCACGGTACAGCATGACACTGCAATTAGTCGCGGTAATCCCGAGTTCATTACATATTTCATCAATGGAATGGCCGGCCAGTTCTTTCAGCGAGAAAACCTGCGCTTGTGCAGGCTTCAATCGTTTCAGGCAACCCTTGAATAACTCGATGAACTGATGGTTGCGCAGTAGCTTGTCAGGATCACCCCAGTCCCGTGGCGGGTGTATCCAGTGGCCTCGGGCATCGAACAGATTGTCCGTGCTGCTGTCCACGGCTGTATCGGACAGTGCATGGATATCTTCCACGGGTGATTCTCGCACCTGTTTGCGGATGAAATCGACAATTTTGTGCTTGAGTATGCCGATGAGCCAGGTTTTTTCTGAAGCACGTCCGGTATACCTGCCACGTGCCTGCAGGGCCGCCAGCAGCGTCTCCTGTACCATGTCTTCCGCCTGGTCACGGTTATGCAGCCGCTGCAGTGCGTAGCGGTAGAGTGCATCGCCATATTCCTGTAGCCAGCTTGAGGGGTCTGGCTTTGTAACGTCTTGTTTTTCAGGGCTGTCGACCACGGCCCGACTATTACCTTTTTAAGGATTTTGTCAAGAGCAAGGAAGGAAAATGTTCCTGAGAAAAGCGCCTTCCCCGACGGCATGCGCGAAATCCGGCAACTGGCTGTAATAGTGCAAGCGGGAACACGACCAAATAGTTACCGGGACGGTCTGTATAACTGAACCGATAATGCCTTTGGTTTTTCCAGCAGCCAGGTGCAGTCGCTCGTAGCAGGAGGTCGGTGATGGCTACAGGCGGAATCCATGCGGGGCATACTCATCCAGGACGTGCCGGCCGGCCCCGGTCGGTGAGCACCCCGGCGCGTGTAACCCGGGATAGGGATGACAGGTCCGCCGGGTATTTTGCGGATATCAAGGCCTCCGAACTGTTCGTCAGGGCCCTGGAAAACGAAGGGGTCGAATATGTATTCGGCGTGCCGGTCGAAGAGAATCTCGATCTGATCGATTCATTGAGGAACTCATCCATCCGTGTCATCCCGACCCCGCATGAGCAGGCTGCCGGTTTCATCGTCATCAATGCCGGGCACGATATGCCGAGACCAGCATGACGTGATACTTTTAGTTGGATTAGTCGCCGTCAGCTTGCTGCCCTTATCGTGATTTCGCCCCAATAATTCGGCTTGAGCGAGAGCAAAAGATGGGCCTGCGGTTGTATCCTGTCTCGATATGTCCACTGATTTGTTATCAGGAAATGTTATAAGCCTCATGCCCGAGTTCAAACCCAGCCCTATTGAACTATGGCTTGTCTGCCCGAGCAGACAATCGATTACACCGGCTGTCCGGTTACTCAGAGATACTTTCAAAGAGAAGAGTGCAGGTATTTTTAATCAATTGATTAGAAAAGGTATTTTAGACGACAGCATGCTTGCCTAGAGTTGGGGAATTATTGAGTAATCAGCTTTTGAGCCGTTCACACCATTTTTTGATATCCTCGATAGTCAAACTGCTGATCAACAATTGTACATTTAGTTACTGATTCGTCTTAATGCCCGCAACTGAAAGCGGAAGTCTCTCACAATTTACTCAAATGACCACTTGATGAATCTCGGTCTGTTAGTGATTAGTATTAGCCATTGCAAACAGTCAGGGTATGTCCAAACCAGCAATTCAACCTGTCAGGTCAAGTCTGGGCTGGTATAAAAATGCTTGTCCTTGTTTCTGGGCACGCTGAACACATAAAATCCTTCTTTTGCTGATCGTAATGCAAAGAGACCGTATTCCGCCTAAGGTGACGGATTACTTTGCTAAGTAATGTCGTTAAAGAGAGGAATGCATGAGTATTGTAGAGATGTTTAGTGGTGATGTGGGGTTGCTGGTAAAGTGCCTTGCCGACATTGGTGTGAAAAATATTGAAAGTATTCACTGGAACCTTTCCTCGCCACAGCTTTATGAAGCCGCAGTACGAAGACGCGAGGCACGCCTTGCCCACCTCGGGCCACTGGTCACACGAACAGGTACTTTTACCGGCCGTGCGCCCAATGATAAATTTATCGTCGATGATGAGAAAACTCACGACGAAATTGAGTGGGGTAAAATCAACCAGCCGTTTACACCGCTGCAGTTTGATGCCCTGTATCAGCGTGCCTGTGATTTTCTCGAAGGCGGTGAGATTTTTGTTACCGACGGCCTTGCAGGGGCCGACCCCGCTTATGAGCTACCAGTGCGTATTATTACCCAGACCGCCTGGCATGCATTATTCTCACGAAATATGTTTATTCGCCCGGAAAACCTCGGTCGCACGCTGGCGGCGGACGAACCGCGTTTTACGCTGTTGCATGTGCCCGAGTTGCGCGCGATACCCTCGATTGACGGTACAAACTCAGAAGCATTTGTCATTATCAATTTCAGTCGCAGGCTGATATTGGTGGGTGGAACCCGTTATGCGGGTGAAATCAAAAAAGCTGTATTCTCGGTGATGAATGATCTATTGCCCAAGCAGGGCGTTATGAGTATGCATGCCTCGGCTAATATGGCGGAAAATGGTGATGTGGCTGTATTCTTTGGTTTGTCCGGTACCGGTAAAACTACGCTTTCAGCCGATCCAACACGTAAATTGATTGGTGATGACGAACATGGCTGGGGAGATCGTGGTGTGTTCAATCTGGAAGGGGGTTGTTATGCAAAAGTGATTAATCTATCCAAAGAACATGAACCATTAATCTACGAAACAACGAGAATGTTCGGTACGATTCTGGAAAATGTCGGTGTTGATACTCGCCACCGCCGGCTGGATCTTAATGATGCACGGCTGACGGAAAATACCCGTGCTTCCTATCCTGTTACACACATCCCCAACGTTATATATCCCGGTATTGGTGGTCATCCCAAGGATATTGTCATGCTTACCTGTGATGCCTTCGGTGTATTGCCGCCAATATCGCGGCTGACGCCGGAGCAGGCGATGTATCATTTCCTTTCTGGTTACACTGCTAAAGTTGCCGGTACGGAGGTTGGCATTTCCGAGCCCACGGCTACCTTCAGCGCCTGTTTCGGTGCACCATTCATGCCTTTGCATCAGTCGTTTTACGGTGAATTGCTGGGGGAAAAGATACGCAAACACAAGGTGCGTTGCTGGCTGATCAATACCGGCTGGTCCGGTGGTCCTTATGGTGTAGGAGAGCGAATGGATATCCATCATACCCGTGCTATGTTGAATGCTGCGATACATGGTAACTTGGATGATGTTCCCATGGAAAAGGATCCTATTTTCCAGGTATCCGTTCCCAAACATTGCCCGGGTGTCCCTGATGAATTACTGCAACCGGCAAGTGCCTGGCAGGACGCCGATGCCTACCAGCTGAAGGCACGAGAACTGGCGAAATTGTTTCAGGATAATTTCCGTGATATAGCTGAGGAGGCGGGTCCGGAAATTAGTAATGCCGGACCGGTTGTGAGCTGACCATAGCCGTCTGGAGAAAAAGGGAGTTAACAGGTGTTAACTTTCCTGGGTTTATATTCGCTGCTGCTTGCGGAAATATAAAAGCATAATGATGAAATCTATGATTTCAGGTAATTCAACTTAATATCACATCCACTTGCGGTGGGGTTGATTATTTAATTGAATAACCCTCAACTTCACGCATATCCACTCTCAGTGATAATCAACTCACTCCATCCAGGCAATGTAGTAACTGATTGAAATGCTGCTACGAATCGGGCGTGGAGAATATTCTGAACCAACTGTCTGCATGAATTGCGACTGATGGATTGTGTTTGTTGATGAAGTCCGGAGCCACTTTCGAGTGGCAGTTGCCAGACGCTCTGATGGCCGATTTTTTGTTTCAGGTGGCGTGTGTAGCCGATTCTGTCACTACCACTTCCCTGAGCCTGCATAACCTGTCTGCATATTCAGACAAATGTTCCTCCGGTGCCAGATGTGCGTAACGCCGGACCATCCTGATGTCTGACCAGCCGCCTAGCTCCTGCAGAGCGTGTAACGGCGTTCCTCTGGACATGCCAGCTGGCGCCCAGGTATGGCGGTAGGTCGTGCCAGTGGAAAGCTCTGATGCCGCCTTTCTGAGAGCTTTACGCCATGCCTTGGTATTGCACTTCTTCACCGGTCTGCTGCGATAAGTAAACACATAGTCTGGGTGGTTCCCCATCTGTTTCCGCAACAGCACGACTGCTTCATTGTTGAGTGGAACACCCAGATGCTTGCCATTTTTTGCCTGGTCAGCATGTATCCAGGCCACGCGCCGCGCCAGATCAACCTGTGACCACTGGAGACCAGTAACATTGGCCTC
>Ga0210064_1000508_pt1 | contig 18299 bp, 19 predicted proteins | sample Muzzi_CordC_D2_FD_185531 | JGI IMG/M metagenome (GOLD analysis project Ga0210064, IMG submission 185531) | Wetland microbial communities from San Francisco Bay, California, USA, that impact long-term carbon sequestration - Muzzi_CordC_D2 (SPAdes) | ecosystem: Environmental > Aquatic > Marine >...
AGATCGGCGGTTTCATCAACAACGACCGGCGGGTTACCGGGGCCCCCGGCAATCACTCGTTTGCCGGTCTTGGTCGCAAAATCAACGACCCCGTGACCGCCGGTGACGGCGATCATGCCGATAGCGGGATGGGTCATGAGTTGCTGGGCCGAGGGGACCGAAGGCTCTGCCAGGCAGCAAAGGCAATTGGCCGGTCCGCCGACGGCAATGATCGCCTTATTCAGATCCCGGATGACCCGGGCCGATACCTGTTTGGTTTTAGGATGAGGATTGACCACCACGGCATTTGCGCCGGAAATCATCATGATAGCATTAAACAGAATACTGGGAGCGGCGTTGGTTACCGGATGAACGGAGGCGATCACGCCCACCGGAATTCTTTCGATAATCGTCACGCCTTTGTCACCGGCATAAACCTCGGGGACCAAATCCTCCATGCCCAAAACTTCGCATGAAGATCGGTTTTTTTCAACATTATCAGAAAGTTTTCCGAGTTCAGTTTCCTCAAATTCCAGGCGGCCATATTCGGCGGCATTGGCTTTACCGGTATCACGGATTGACTGGATAATTTGACGCCGGGTTTCAAATGAAAGGCTCAACAAATTCTTGTGGGCAGCGACAGCGGCCGATATACAGTCATCCATGTTTTGGAAGACCCCGGGAGTTTCAGCGTTTTGAGAATTGGTTCGGTCTTTCGGCCGGCTGTGCGGGATTTCGTCTTCGGATAATCGCTGGACGACCGCTTCCACGATTCGATTTACCAGCTTGTCATCAAGTTGCATCTTGTTCTCCCATACAAAATCAAACGTTTGAATGATTGAAGTAGTCCCTCTTCAGTGGATCATATTCTTGTGCCGCTTCTTGTTCAGTCGTATAGAAATCGCGGCGTCTTCTGGCACCGACTTCTATCTGTGACAGTCGTCGGGCAGTGGCTTCCTTGTCAATATAAGCAATTTCATGGATCAGCGCACCCAGAAAAGTCATGATATGCGAGAACGGATCGACAAATGAAAATCCCTCCATATCAATTATGACATAGTGATCCGACAGGTTCACAACCGGCGATTTCATTGAGTCGCTGATGCAAACTACGGTTGAATTATACTTTTTGGTATACTCTACAAGTTCGATGATGCGCTGAGGGTATCTGGGAAAAGCGATTGCAAAAACCAGCAGTGATTTGCCGTGCAGGGAAATTGTATCTAAATTTTCCCAGGAATAGGTGGTGTCGATAATGACCCGCTCTTTGATTTTTTTTAGCAGATAGCCGAAATAATAAGCCAACGTCGCCGAAGCCTTGTATCCGGCAACCAGAACCGATTGGGCCGCATGGATCATTTGGGCCAGATTTCGGATTTCCCGCGCAGAAACGGACTGCATCATATTTTCTAGATTCATAATGGTATTCTGGCGGTAAGCTTCCAGGGTCGATACATTCTCTGTTTCCCGGCTGGCCTTGATCAGGCGTTCAACACTGGTTAATTCAATACGCAAGAGCCCTTTGAGATATTGCTCGAACTCCATGTACCCGCCAAATCCCAGGTCCATGACAAAACGGGTGATGGTCGGCTCACTCACCTGGCACTTCTGCGCGATTTCCTTGGCGCTCATTAAAAATAGCCGTTTATAATCCTCCATCATAAAGTCGGCCACTCGCCGCTTTTTGGGCGGAAGGGTAGGTCGCAGGCGGATAATCTGCTCGAATAACTCTTTCTTAACCGTTTCATGCATTAATGTTCTCTACCTTCCAAGGACCCCAGGGCCGTTTCGGCGGCATGTTTGGCGGCCTGTATGTCAGATGTGGAACCGGCCATGTAAATTCTGCCGCTGGCCCCATAGACACTGACATGATTTATCGTGATATCGGCAGCTTTTTCAGCCTCATTGGCGGCATAGCCGGCATAGCCGGCCGGCACCACTTCAAGAATGTAAAGGGTATCATCACCTAAAGACAGGCTGGCGGCTCGAAAGCGATTAATGATTTGACTCATGTACGGGTTCAGTCGTTCGACGGTCTCAGCCGACAAAATTTTAGGTTTGAGTCGGTCGGTTTCCTTACAGCCCAAATAATCGAGTACCACCTGACCGGCCACTTTGACATCGGCCGGATCATCGGCATGAACCTCGAGCATGCCGAAAGATCGTTCTACAACCAGCGCCCCGGGGCGGACATTTGATTTTTTCAAGACGGCATCCGTAATGACATTGATCTCCATGCCCGGTGCAATTTCAATAAATAGGGCCGCCTGACCCGTAACCGGGTAATATCCCCGGGATGCCGAGCCGATATATGCCACCATCTGCTTTTGCAGCTGATCAATAAATGCAAATGCTCTCAGGTCGATCATTGTTTTAGATCCCCTTGTGAATGTCGAATGTCGAATGACTAATGTCGAATTGTGGAGGTCGCTTCGCTCCGCCTATAAATAATTTAAAAAAATGGTAGAATTCCATCATTCGTCATTCGTCAATCGTCCTTCTACATTCCATTAGATGCTTTTCAGCCATTCCCGCTTGTTCGGGCAGACGGCGGTTACGGTGGTACAGGCCGCGTTTCCCTGACAGGCGCACTCGTGATCAGAACCTTTTTGAAAGCGCCCATAACAAAAATCATTGATCGGAATCGATGTCCGGCAATCCAGTATCAGTTCGGAAATCAGCCGGCCGATTACCGGTGCCAGCCCGAAACCATGCCCGCTGAATCCGGTGGCAAATACAAAGCCGGGAACTTCCTGGGTAAAACCCAGCACCGGAATTGAATCGGACATCCCGGCGATGAGGCCCGACCACATCCGAATGACATTCAGATCTTTGAGAACCGGGAAAAAATCAATAACCATTTGAGAGATTGCCGGGCCGATATAATGAAAAAGCGGCTTGCCATCACGGTAGATGAACTGTTCGGTGCCGACAAATCCGCCCCAGAAGAATGAACCGTGAGCCGTCTGGCGACCGTAAAACAAACCTTTGGCATGTCCGACCATCTGCTTAAAGAGAGGCGGGTAGGCTTCTGTGATCAAGGCCTCTGAAAAGATTGGTCGCAAGGGTAAGTCCAGGCCCACCATGTTGGCCACCTTGCGGCCGGCAACTCCGGCGGCATCAATCACCAGATCGGTTTCAATAATAGTTTTGTCGGTTACGACAGCGGTAACCCGGCCCTTTTGCATTCGAATTTCCTGGGCCTCCTGGTGGGTAAAAAAACGGGCTCCCAGGCTTTTGGCTTTTAGAAAAAAGCCATAGGTTACCAGGAAAGGATTGACGTGACCGTCGGTGGGGCAGAAACTGGCACCGATTATTTTTTCGCCCACATGCGGATTAATATCCAGGACCTGCTTGCGGTCAAGCATCTCCAGTTCCAGTCCCACCTTTTTTTGATTCTCAACGGCCTGGCGCATGGCCTCGAGTTCGTCCTCGGTGGTACAGAGTCTGAGGTTTCCCTCCCGCACATATTCCACGTCCATGCCCAATTCTTCGTGAAGCTGGCCGTATATCTGTATACTTTCCATGGCTAACGGCATTTCCTTGAGATTTCTGGCTGACTGCCGCACACCGCCGCCATTGCTGCCGGAGGCCTCGCCGCCGATATCTGATTTTTCAATGACTACGGGCTTTAATCCTGCCTTAGCCAGATTGTAGGCAATGGCACATCCCATCACGCCGCCGCCGATGATGACAATGTCTGCTTTGTCGGACATAATGACTCCGAAAATTAAGGACGAATGACAAATGATTAATGACTAATTAAGGAATTCTTTCATTTTTATAAACTGACCAATAAAATGGTCGAGCGCAACGTTATCCACAAATCTTCAATCTTCATTCTTCAATCTTCATTCCATGATTTAGCTATTGGCAAACACCTCCAGCCTCAGCGGCCGCACCGGTCCCCTGGCAGTGGTGGGGTCGATATCCGCCGCCCTGAGACCAAGCTCTTCGGTCAGGATGCGGGCCACCAGCTGCTGGCAGGTTTGGCCCTGGCAAAGACCCATGCCGGCTCTTGTGATGCGCTTGACACCGTTTAGGGTTTGGATTCCGTTGCGAATGGCGTTTTTAATTTCGCCGCGGGTGATTTCCTCGCAGCGGCAGATAACCACATCCTCGCCGTCATCTGCTGCAGCGGTCTTGGCAGCGGCATTAACGTCTTTTGCCGAAATGGTCTTCTCTGCCGGGCTGCCCTTTAGCCGCCTGAACCGCTTAACTACCCGATCGACAATTGCTTCCAGCTCGTCTTCTGATATTTCAGCGGATTGCTCAAGGGGTGTAACAATTTTCATTTTTTCGGCCGGGGAATCAATTTTCTTTTTCGGATCCGGTTGGCCGACCCTCTTAGTCGATTTTTTTTCAGTCTCAGCCGGTTGGCCGGCAGACACCCTGCCGGGTGCAACGGTTTTAATCCGGATCTGATGCTCTTTGATCAAATCGGCAGCGGCCGACGAGATACGAGCCCCTTCGGGAATTTCGATTTCTATTTTACCGGATCTTACGATACTTCGGACTTGTTCAGCGAATATGAAAACAGTTGCCATTTTGGTGCTCCAAAGATAAATGTCAAAAATTTAAGTTGACTAGTTGGTTAAGTTGATTGGTTGAATAGGTAATAAGGATTAAATCTGTTTCCAAAAACTCAATCAATAATTCAACTTATTTAACTCAGTAAACTCAATAAACCCAATAAACTCAATCAACGCTTCTTTGCCGGTTGGGGCGCTGCCTTCCGCTGCGGTTTCTTTACTTCTTCGGCCGGCTTTTCCGGCTCAGGACCGCCGGGTATCATCAGGTCAATGTCATCGTGCGGTCTGGGGATGACGTGGGCCGAGACCAGTTTGCCTACCCGCTGGCAGGCTGCCGCACCGGCATCCACGGCAGCCTTGACCGCGCCGACATCGCCGCTGACCATGACCGCCACCAGCCCGCCTTTGATTTTCTGACGCCCCAAAAACTTGACTCTGGCGGCTTTTACCATGGCATCCGCCGCTTCGATTCCACCGATCAATCCATTGGTTTCAATGACTCCTAATGCCTGTTGCATCGTTTTATCTCCGATTACTTTTTCCTTGCACCTCAATTGAGTCAAAATAAAATTGACAGCTATTTATCGAGCAGGTTTGAGGCTTGGAGGCTGGAAAGCTCGAAGGCAAAAAGATCTATGGCCTCCCGGCATCCGAGCTTCCTGGCCTCCCGGCCAATAATCTCCTGAGCTGCTCATGGCACCCTACTTACAAATAACCGTAAACGTGGGGAAGACAATCATTGTTTGAAATTACTGCTTCCGTCCTTTCAATTCGTTCAACGTTTCAACGATTTTTTTCGCGGCCGCCTGGATTTCGGACTCGCTGCCCGCCAGATAAATGCGTCCGGCGGCTCCGAAAAATCTGATGTCGACCAGCCGCACATCGCAGTGTTTTTCCGCTTCGTTGGCGGCGATGGAGGAGTAGGCGGCTGGTGTGACCTCCAGCAGATAGACATCGTCGCCGCCCAGTATCAGCATACCCTTGCTGTTGCGGTTGATGATGACCGCCTGATACGGATCAATTTTGTGGATGATGCTGGTCGACAGGATGCTGGGGGCTATCCGATCTTCCTCTTTAAGGCCGAGGTCTTCCAGAATCATCTGGCCGGCATGCAGAATTTCCTCTCGCTCGAAGGAGTGAATCTCCATCATGCCGTAACGTCTTTCGACGATCATTTCGCCCGGTGTCGCATTGGTAACTTTCAGCGAAATATCTGCCAGACGATTTATTTCAACTCCGGGCAATACTTCGACAAAAAGGGAAGCCATCCCTTCCACCGACAAAAATCCCCGGCAGGCGCTTGCAAATAAAGATGCAAATTGCGGCTGCATGCGATCTATGTGACAGAAAGCTCTTAGCTCAGCCATTCACTATTCTCCTTGACGGTTCATACCGCCATGTTAATCGTTCTTCGTAATAGTAAAGAAATCTGTAGGGGCGGGATTTATTCCCGCCCGGAGGGGCTAATACGACCCGCCGATTTCCTTTTATATTGCTTTCAAACCAATATTGCTTTGCCGGGGAAGGCTTCCAGGAGGGGATAAACCCCTCCACTACATCTTTTCTCATTTAGCGTTCGATGCTGAAAGTCCGCCTGGAGGGTTGGATGTTCGATGTTCATCTTTTCCATATCTTCCACAAAAACAACTTAGCGCTTATGGTGATAACCTCCACCCCTGCACGATACTGAGATTCTTGAAAACTTTATTCATGTGTCCCTGCCCGGACAATTTTGACTGCATACTCTTTGGCCTGGTCTTTGGCCAAAGGGGTAACGATTCCACCGGGTGCCAGCGGAATCGAGCTTTGATTATTGTCCACGGCAATTTGAATGTCTTTGGCGGTGATCAGCCGGCCGGCCGGGGCCGTCTTGAGATTTGAATCTTTTGGGGCCTTTGAAGCGTTCGATCTTCCAATGTTTTTCACTATCTGTTGAAAAACCAGGGCCAGTTGATTCGTCTCACAAAATACCATGCCGAAGCTTTCCAGTTTGGCCAGGATCCGTTTAATTTCTTCTCTTATTCCGTTGTTGGAAAGGTTGTCCAGCAAGGTGAAACCATCGTTGGCTGCCAGAACCGGTTTGCCCTGCATGAGCGCCGTAATCACAAGTGCGGTTTCCTGACTATCACCGATAAGCCGGGCGACTTTCGCAGCAGTTTTAAAGCAAAAGGTCGGCAGTACCAGAATATCAGCCTTGTGCAGTGCTTTTTCGAGACCTTCGGGCCTTACGGTATCAAGAATGCACCGGCTGCCGGATTTTTCTTTGACATCCTCGCCGCATACCCATGCCCGGGCGGATTCAACGGTAAAGACGCTGGATCTGGCAGCGATGGTTTCGATCTGTTGGATCTGTTCCAGGGCCTGGTCCAATTTTCGAACACCGGGATGAAAAACGTTCAGCACCGTCGGTGTCGGCCGTGGACGTTGAAGGCGTTTTGAAATCTGCTTTTGGGCCGGCCGGTCCAGCAGTCCTTTTTCCCGCAGGACTTCCCGCACAATTTTGCTGATTTCCTCTTTTTGCATCGCGAAAAATACCTTATTTCCCGGTGATAAAATTACACTTTCGATTGAACTTATATTTTGATCCTGCTGCTATCAGGGTTAGTTGGTTTCAGGTGTCAGGTTTCAGGTGTCAGTGTTGTCCCCGCCCGTCGAGACTGCCAGATTAATCTATAAGGAGATCTCGACCTTTCTGAGGCTCATGCGAGAATTAAAAGGTATCAAGGTTTTATTTATAGATATTCTTCTGACACCTGACACCTTCTTTATTCTTTATCCTGAACCTCTGAACGCTAAACCTCTTATCAACCCGCCGCCAAGCATGACAATGCAATCCCCAGGGGTGTAATGGTCTGGGGATATTCGGGCCGAAAGACCCTCAGATTCAATGTTTTTTTTACGATCGCTTCAAAGCCTTCCAACTCGACGGTTCCGCCGACCAGACAGACCGCCGTCAAATTATCAAATTTTTGCAGGCAGGCATCCACGATACCGGCCATCTTTTCGATTACGGGCCGTACAATGGGAAGAATCTCCTGACTTTTTGCGGGGTCGATCTTCACTTTTTCAGCCTCCTCATAGCTGATTTTATAGTTGCCGGCCAGCACCAGCGACAGGTGCACGCCGCCGGTGGCTTCATCATCCGTAAAGACAATCTTGCCGTCCTGAATCACCGCAATGCCCGTTGTTCCGCCGCCCACATCCACTATCGCAGCATTATCCAATTTAAGGACCTGATTGGCGGCCGTGGGCTCATCCAATACCGCTAATACTTCAAGTCCCACTCCTTCCAGCAGGTAGCGGGTGGCATCGATATTGGCGTATTCCGTCTGGGGCGGATAGGAAGTGGCCCCTTGTTCTATCGGCAGCGGGCTGGCATTTCGCATTTCTGCGATCATTTCACGGACGATTTGCTGGGCGCCGGCATAGTCCACGATCAACCCGCTGCGAACGACTTCAGCCCTTCGCATTCTGGCGGCACGGGGTTGGCCGGTTTCATCGACGATTATCGTTATGGCCTTATAGGTGCCCAGATCGACTCCGGCATACAGCCGTCCGGCACCGGAGAAATCCCAGTTTTCCGGTTGGTTGACGAGCTGATGCAGCTTTAATCCGAAGTTGGTCATAAAATACTCCTGGCAATATCCGGACTGGGCGACGGGATGACCACATGACTTAAAATCAGTCCGGTACCCCGCAATACATCGATGCCGGCTTCGACCGCCGAATTCACTGAACTGACATCTCCGGTCAGATAAAGAAAGGATTTGCCTCCCAGGCCGGTGGCACACCGAATCTCAATAATATCTACATCGGCTGCCTTAACGGCTGCATCGGCTGCCATAATGGAAGATGCCACGGAGAAGGTTTCGATGACCGCCAGGGAATCGATGTCCCGAATGCGGGTAGTGGCCGTTAGCGCCGGAAATACGGAGGCGTGTACGTTGGGGATAACAAAATCATCCACCAGAAATTCTCCGGCCACTTCCTTGCCGACTTCCCAGGCGCGTTCAACCGAATCCACATCGCCGGAAACCAGTGCCATGTACTTGCCGGCACAAATCGGTTGTGCCATCACGAGCGCAACATCGGCGGATTTTAACATCTCATTGGCCGCTTCCACCCCTTTGGCGATGCTGTTGAGTTCGATCATGGCGATGGCTTTGAGTTCCATGTTTTTTTTCCTGTACGGATTTAGCGGGATGTCCTCGAATATTTAATTAAAATTATTTTCTGTGCCCAGCAAAATGCCTAAAATTTAAAATGCCTAAATTGACTAAAATTATAGTATTCTGACCATCTTAATATTGCCTGTAGCGAGAGCATTGCATTATTTTAAGAATCTTAAAGCATTCTTCCTGACAAAATGTTGTAAGAAACTGAAGGTTTCTGGAATTAGCGATTTGCCTTTTTGACACCTGACACCCGACACCTGAAACCTATACTTTGCGCAACTGAACATCTGCACCAATCAATGCTCCGGTTATCGAATAATCACTATATGTTCATTTACAGATTCAACCGTTCCATCAATGCTGGCGTGAACCCTGGCGCCCAGGGCGCCTTCGGGGATCTCTCCGATCAGATCGCCTTTTTTTACCCTGTCACCCGGCCGGACAACCGCAACGGCCGGTTTTCCAAGGTGCTGCTGCAGTGGAATGCTGACCCGCTTTACCTCAATAGCATCTCCATAAAACGGGGGATGGGTATCGTATCTGGTCACCTCAAGTCTTTCCATGAGCCGCCTGAGAGGTATTTTGCGTGTTTCATTAAATGGCGATACCCGGTAGGTTTCGCGCCTGGGTTCTCTTTTTATGCCTTCTTTCAGCAACTTCTGTTTGATGGCTGCATTAATCTCCCGCGGTGAGAGCATCATGGGGCATGCGAATTTTTCGCAGATGCCGCATTCCGAGCAAATCAGCGCATCTTCCAATACCTCGCCGGTCATTCCCGGTGTATATGCCAGATGGCGCATGATCCTGTGGGGCTCTAAAGCATGTCCGATCAAATAGCGCGGACAAAGATCCGTGCAACGCGAGCACTGGGTGCAGGCTGATTTAGCGATAAATCGCATCTGAGTCAGGCTTCGGCTTTTATCACGGACAACATTGTGGTTCGGTGACAAGACAATTATCCCGCTGGTGGTTTTGGTTACCGGTTGAGAGCCGGTGCCAAGGATTTTGCCCATCATGGGCCCCCCCATGACAATGGCATGTTCCGATATCTTCGGACCGCCTGCCAGTTCAATTACGACCTCCGCAGGCGTGCCGATCGGAACCCGGCAGACTATCGGTTGGTTGACTTCGCCGCAAACTGTCAAATAACGGTCGGTAACCGGAATGCCGGCCATGGCCCGGGATATATTCAAGAGGGACTCCACGTTGCTGACGACCGCCAGCACATTCAAGGGGATGCCGCCTTCAGGAACTATTTTCCCCAAAACCTCATTGACCAGAACGAATTCATCACCGGCCGGGTAGAAGTCCTCCAGTTCAAACACGTTAATGCGTCCGGCGTATCCGTTCCCGGCAACCTTTTGCTTCAGTGCTGCCGTCGCATCCGCATGTTTGGATTTCAAGCATATGGTACCCTTCTCGGAACCGGTGCAGTCCATCACCGTCAGCAGACCATTCAAAACATGATCGGTTTGATTCGTCATAAGGTACGGATCGCTGGCGAGCAGCGGCTCGCAGGATGCCCCGTTGCCCAATACCCGCTTGACTTCAAACTGCAGCTTAACGTGGGTCGGGAAACCCGCACCGCCGGCACCAACAACGCCGGCTGCCCGGACCTTATCAACGATATCTACTCTCATTTTTTCTTTCCGCCGACATCGTCGTCCATTTCTAAATTATCCACAATGCCGATCACCACCGCATCAACGGGAACCAATTTATCCTTGTTGAATGCTTGCATGGCCGGGGATCCCTGGGTAACAATCACCAGTTCTCCAAATCCCGCGCCGACCTCGTCCGCGGCGACCAGGACATTGCCGTCCGGTTTCAGGCTTTTTCCCAAAGGCTGGATAAACAAAAGCCGCAAAGCGGATATCTCGTCCTTTTTTTTAGTGGACCATACGTTTCCGATAACCCTGGCTAGTAACATTCTGATTGCCCTCCGGCCCCGATTAAAATTCAAATTCGATCGGGAATAATCATTGGAGATGCTCCGCCTGTTCAATGGCGGCAATACTGGCTTTTACATCAGCAATATCTCCAAATATTCCGATCATGGTGACATGTTGCGGACAAATACCTTTCAAATCAAAGACACGGACATCCGCGGCCTTTTCCGCCACATCAGCGGCCGCGATCATATCCAAGACTTTACCTTGAACAAGCCCCACAGCCGTAAACGGAGCCTCGGCTTCAGCAAAAACCTTTTTGCCGACCGCTCCCACACGCTGCCGCAGGAATTCAAAGACTCCGGGCGCAGGGTGGGATATTATTTGCGTACTGAGTGCCATGATTCACACCTTCATTATGCATTGTGAGCAGCCTGAATAATACGGCACATTAATTCCGGGCAGCAATAAACCGGTTTTTATCGGCCGGTTATACCCGTTTGTCGATCCCGGCTGACCCCGTCAGCCGCCCGTTGGATTTAAACCGGTCCATTCTCTTGAGCCCACGAAAACAGAACGCCTCGCGGGCTGCCTCAATGGAAATGCCGCCGTTGCGCGCCGTATAAGCGCTACTCGGTTTTGGGGATTGTAAATTCGATATCGCTATGCGGCCGCGGGATGACATGCACCGATACAAGTTCACCGACCCGCTCGGCAGCTGCGCCACCGGCGTCCGTAGCGGCTTTTACCGCGCCGACATCACCGCGCACAAACACGGCTACCAGACCACCGCCGACAAATTCGCGGCCGACGAATCTCACTTTAGCTGCCTTTACCATTGCATCTGCTGCCTCAATGGCGCCCACCAGACCTCTGGTTTCCACCATACCCAACGCTTGTTCTGCCATTCTCTTTTCCTCCTGGGTTTAATTAATTTTTTCCATTGTTGTTTTAAACTACTCAATTCCTATTTCTAGCAAACAGTATCCTTCCTTATCCTTCGCTTTCTATTTCCCGCTGTTTACCGCTTACTGATGCCTGATTTCTCTCACCTGTCTTCCGTCTTCTGACACCTGAAACCTGACACCTGAAACCTTCTTTAACTTCCAGCACTCTACTTCTATCCTCAGGCCTTGAGCTTTCAGCTTTCAGCTTTGATCTTTGGGCTCTTCAACCGTATGGCCCGGGCCCGCATGGACCAATCTGCGGGCACCTCGATTGTTACGGTGGCGGTTTGGTCCATTTTCTTGCTTTGCCGGACTCGAACCACTTTGGCATCTCCCAGTTCCTGCCCGGCACGATCCAGCGCCGTGACGATATCTTCCTTTTGCGGCAGGGGCCGGTATTCGTAGGCCATCATCACGGTGGCCCGGCCTTCGGGGAGGCTTTCGTCGACCATAAAAATGGCCTGGCCGGGACATATAAAAATGCAGGTTTGACATGCCACGCAATTATCTCCATACAGATGGGGCAGATTGGTAATGTCTTCACCCACTTTGATCGCATCATATTTGCAGCTGGATTCACAGGGATTGCAGGGTATGTCCTCCATGCATTCGATTGTCGCAACCGGACCCTTTTTGCGCCGGGCCTCGGTCGGAACACCCGGACTGTCTTTCAGTTCTTCCTCCGTTAGAAATCCGGTTTTTGAGGAATCAGAGGGCATTCTTCGTTCCTTTCATCACCGCGTTTAAATATTCTTTGGCTTTGCCGCGCTGCTCGCCATGGCTGCCGCTGCGCAGGCCTTTCATGCTCTTGTATTGCTCAGCGCGTTGTTCCAGAAATGACTTCTCATCCAGATAGCCCAGACTATGCGCAATGGCCAGTCCGGCAATCCGACCTTCGATAACGGCTGTGCTGGCCTCCTCAATACCTGAGACATCACCGGCCACGTAGATATCCTTAACTGATGTTTTCTGGTTCTCATCGTGGGCGGGCAGCCTGCCGCCCAGGGCCGGCACGAAAGCCGTCTTGCAGCCCGCCATGCGCAGCAGCTGGATCATGGGATTGAGGCCGACGGCAATGCAGATGGTGTCCACCTCAAACCGCTTTTCGGTTCCCGCAATCGGTTTCCAGGATTCGTCGACCTGAATGACAGTGGCCCCTTCGACGCGGTCTTTGCCATGGGCTTCCTTGATGGTGTGAGACATCAGGAACGGCACGCCGACCCTGGCAATCTTGGCGGCATGCACCGCATACCCGCCGATTTTGGGTGCCGCATCAATTAAAGCTGCCACGCGACAACCGGCCTGCATCATCTGGTAGCTGACGATGACACCCACATTACCGGAGCCCACCATCAAAATGTCATTGCCCGGCCTGATGCCGTGTATATTTGCCATGGTCTGCGCTGCTCCGGCGCCGATGACGCCGGGCAGGGTCCAGCCCGGAAATGGGATCATATTTTCAGAAGCGCCGGTAGCCACCAGGGTTTTTTGAGCCGTGACCTGTGCGATACGGTCGGCGGTCATTACATTCAGGACGCCATTCTCATAAATCCCCAGTACCACCGAATTCAGGGAGACTTCGACACCGAGTTCGCGTGCCTCATCCAGAAAACTTTTGCCGATATTGAATCCGCGCTCCTTAGCGCGATGTTCGCGGGATCCGAAAAATTTGTGGATCTGCTTGAACAGCTGGCCGCCGGGCCGTTCATTTTCGTCAAATACGATCACCTGGACACCGTGTTTAGCCGCCTCAACAGCAGCGGCCAGACCGGCCGGTCCGGCACCGACACATATCATTTCATATCTGCGCATGAAATCAGACCTCGTAAAATCAATTTTTATATTTCCTGTAATTCCTTTGGTGCTTTGGTTTTACACGAATATTTGACATCTGAACGGTCTGGGTTAGCGGGTTCAAGGTTCAGCGTCAATCACTCCGCGATATATTTCTATGCCGTTGATTCCATTTGTTGAAAGATGAGACAACATATCGCTAAACCTTTGAACCTGACGATTACCCTTTGCCCTTCTGGGTTTCAACTACCATACCTTCCCTGAGGGGTTCGACGCAGGTGCGGATGTTCGGGCGGCCGTTAACCACCATGATGCAGTCCGTGCAGCGTCCGATGGCGCAGAACATTCCTCGTGGTTCATTGCGGCGGGCCGTGTAGCGATGGATCATGACCCCATTGCTGCGCAGCGCAATGGCGATGGGCTCGCCTTCAAATCCGTCCATGGGTTTCCCGTCAAACGTGAACTGAATCCTGGGACCCTTTTCAAATTGTCCAAGTATCGGATGCTCCTCGATGCGCATGACTTCTTGTCCTAGCTTAAAATTCTTTGATTAAATTTTATGAAGTGGTTTTAAAATCTCAGATCATGCTCAAGGGCAAGGCGCAAACCGATTAAATAGCGGAGCATACACGATAGTATGTGAGCATTTTGAATTGGTTTGCAACGCGGCCATTGGGCATTAGATGTGGTTTTTAAACCACTTCTAACAAAAGCCGAACATCTCTCCAAACGTATAGTTGGATCCGATCAACGGAATTCCGGTCATGGCACAGGCTTCTAATGTCAGGGAACGCAGGTCCTCGCGTTCCAGACTGGTCAGCTTGGTTTTGCCGGCGGCTTTGGCTAAAATGATCGCCTCGTTGGTCATGGCCTTAATATAGTTGGCCACCTGCTGAGCGGCCTGTTCGATATCCAGGCGTTTGCGCAACTCGGGATCCTGGGTACCGATCCCAAACGCGCACCTGCCTTCATGACATTGCAGGCAGACCACGCACCCCATGGCGATCATGGCGCCGGTGCCGATGGCAACCGCATCGGCGCCCAGTGCCAGTGCTTTGGCGACATCGGCACCATCCTTGATGCCGCCGGACACAATCAGGCTAATTTCTTCCTTGACACCCATGTCTTCCAGGGATCGAACGGCCTGCACCAGGGCCGGCAGGGTAGGGATGCCCAAATTATTGGACGCCACCACCGGGGCGGCTCCCGTGCCGCCCTCGGCACCGTCAATTACAATGCCGTCCACCCCGGCTTTAACGGCAATTTTGACATCTTCCCAGACCCGGCCGGCGGCGAGCTTGATGAAAATCGGAATCTCGCCGTCGGTTACATCCCGCAACTCTTCCATTTTGAGACATAGGTCATCCGCTCCGAAAATGTCGCCGTGGCGGGGATGGCTGTGAAGATCAATGCCCTCGGGAAGCTGCCGGAATGCGGCAATTTCCTTGGTGATTTTGCTGGCCATCAGGTGCCCGGACAAACCCGGTTTGGCGCCGATGCCGACAATAATTTCCAGGGCGTCGGCAGCTTCAATATTGCGCAGGGTAAATCCCATGCGGCTGGGCAGAATTTGGACGACCTGTTTGTAGGAGTTGTCTCTTTCTTCCGGCAGCAGACCGCCTTCACCATTGTTGATGGAGGTACCGACAATATCGGTAGCTTTGGCCAGGGCCGTTTTGGCTTCTTTGCTCAAGGCACCGTAAGACATGCCGCTGATCATTATCGGAGTTTCGATCACCAGGGGCTTTTTGGCAAATCGGGCACCTAAAACTGTCTGGGTCTTGCAATCTTCGCGGTAGGTATCAATGGACATGCGGGTTAGCTGAGACGGCAAGAAGGTCAGGTCATCAAAATGCGGCAGCTTTCTCGGAGTGCCGCAGCCCCGGATGCGGTGTTTGCCGATTTGAGCTTTGTACTTGATTTCTGAGATTGTCTCAGGGGACCAGACTCCCCTTTGGACATCTTTGACCTTTGGTGGTTTTTTTTCTTCTGTTGCCATTATGCCTGTGCCCTTTGTTTGTGGGTTGGTTTGAAAAGAACGTATTCGTGGCGGCCATAGACCCTGGGGACGATGCTCTTAAAATCATCAACCCCCTGCTGGATGCCGTATTTTTTAAAGAGGGACTCGACTTCGGATTTTTCCCGGTCGTCAATGGGTACCAACTTGACGTTGCCGCCCAGTTTTTCTTCTGCAGCCGGGTCCAGCACATGGATGATTCCGTTGTACATGGATTCCCCGATACCTTCGCCGACACTGCCCAGAATCACAATGCGGCCGCCCAGGATCATTTTTCCGGCCCAACGTCCCACATTGCCGCAAACGATCAACGTGCCGCCTTTCATACCCCAGCCGGCACGGCTGCCGCTGTTGCCTTTAATGACGATGGTACCCCCCACCATGGACGGGCCGGCATTGCTGCCGGTATTCATTTTTACGATGATTTCACCGGAGGTCATATTATCGCCGGTATACCAGCCGGTGTTGCCTTCGACAACGATGGTGGGCCCTTCCAAAAATCCGCCGGTGTAGAAGCCGGTGCTGCCGTGCAAGGTAATTTTGCCCTCACCGATCAGAGCGGTGGCAAAGTTGTGGATCGAATGGGGGTTGTCAAGCTCGATTTCGGTTTCGGTTTTTATCAGGTCTTTCAGTTTCCGATTGACTTCCCGGGACTTCATACCTGCTAAGTCTAAACGGACCATACCTGGACACCTCCTGGATCCATCTCCGTGGCATAAACATCGGAGACAATTGGGGTTAAACAAATTTGCTCTGATCCGAAAAGCACCGTGGCGCCCGCCTTCTCGAAATAAAGCATGGGTTTGATGCCCAGTCGATCTCTCAGCGCGCCGATCTGATTGGCGGTGCTGACCAGCAGCGTAAACACACCGTCGAAGGTTTCCAGGCCCAGGTGAAGCGCTGCTTCCAGATCTTTTCCCTTTTCCTTCATTTGATAGGCTAAAAAGTGGGCTGCCATCTCAGAATCATTGTTGGTTTTGAAACGCACGCCCCAATGTTCCATTTTGCGCCGCATATTGAAATAGTTGGTGAATTGTCCGTTATGCACGATCGCCAGTTCCGGGTAGATGTATGAAATAAAGGGATGGGCAAAATTGATATTTTCAACACTTTCGGTTGCCAGACGGACATGCCCGATTCCGTGGGTGCCTTTGATGGCCGGGATTTTATGGCGATTCTGCAGTTCTTCGGCCGAACCTTCGTCCTTGTAGACCTTAAGGCTGCGTCCCAGGGAGTGAACACAAATATCGGGATGGCTGTCGATATCCCAGTTTAAATCAGATACCCGGGCAGGGTCCATATCAACAGAGGCCTCATAAAATGTGAAGATACCCTGTCCCTGGTAAATGCGATCATTTGAAACCGGACCATATTTTTTGATGATATCCGCCAGGTCGGTTTGATACTGTGCGGCGGTCATCGATACCCTCAGATCAATGGTATCCCGGTTTTCATAAATGGCGACGCCGGTGGCATCCTTACCCCGGTGAACGAGCTCTTTGAGCATGTTGATCAAATCCTTTCCCAGAGTCGGCGAATCTTTGGCAATCAGCCCTGCGATTCCGCACATGGTGCACCTCCCTCGTTAGTTTGGCGCTTAGTGACGCCGTGCTGACAACTTGTTATCGATTGTGATTGAGTTTTTGTGTTTTTATGTAGCAAATGAGCTAAAATTGAAAATGATCCCGCTGAATGGCGGGACTAAAATTGTGGAATTCTATCCTTTTTAAATCGACAAAATGCCTTAATTTTAGGCATTTTAGGCAATTTAGATCATTTTAGGCACTGTTATTTTGCATTTAAAGGTGGTACGCGTATTCATTAAATTCCCAGTCGGTCACGCTGGTCCGGAAACGTTCGACTTCATGCTCTTTGACGGCCAAAAATGCCTGGACCAGTTCGGGCCCCAGGGCATCACACAGGACCTTGTCCGCCTTGAAATCTGCCAGGGCATCCTGCAGCCAGAATGTCACATTATCAAAAGTGCCGGGGTCAGCGCCGTAAACATCCTCCGGTGCCGGTTCGCCCGGATCAATTTGATTTTCGATACCGTCCAGGCCGGCAGCCAATACTGCCGCCAAGGCAAGGTAAGGATTGGCCGAAGCACACGGCCCCCGGTTTTCCACCCGGGTGGCCGAACCACGTTCGGCCGGCACCCGGCAATACACCGTGCGGTTGTCCCAGCCCCAGGCCAGATAAAAGGGACAAAAGGCTCCCAGTACAAATCGTCGATAGGAATTGATCGTCGGCGCCAGAATGGCGGACATCCCCTTGGCATGGGCCATCTGGCCGCCCAGAAAATAGCGCAATCGATCCGATACGCCGTTTGCTGCCGCCTTATCTTCAAATAAATTTTTGCCGGTTTCAGGGTCACGGAGCGATGCGTGAATGTGGTAACCGCTGCCGCCGTTATCCGTCTTGGGACGCCCCATAAAGGTCAGCAGCAGGTCGTTCATCGCGGCGACTTCCTTGCATACGTATTTGAATGTGAACGTTTGGTCAGCCATCTTCAGGGCATGATCGTACTTCCAGTTTACTTCGAACTGCCCCGGGAAGAATTCGTGGTTGATATAGATGATATCCAGGCCAAGTTCGATGAGCGTATTTTGCAGCGTCCTTAAAATACCTTTGGGGTCAATGATCGGGTTAACCTGGTAGACGCAGGATGGGTTGGCATTGTAGACCTGCCCGTCTGCCTCACCGCCCCGGTTGAAAAGGAAAAACTCCAGTTCCGAGGCGGCCATGGGAGCCAGATTCAGGTCTTCGTATCGCTTGATGATGCGCTGCAGGACATAGCGCGGATCCATGGCAAGGCGGTTGCCGTCCGGTCCATACGCATCGCCAATGAAGCGGGCCGTACCTTCAAGATGCGGCAGCACGGCGAAAGTTTCCGGATCCGGCTTGATGGTCATGTCCCGCCATTGGATTTCATCCCCCACACCGGATCCCATAGCCACATCATTGGC
>Ga0210064_1000509_pt1 | contig 18292 bp, 13 predicted proteins | sample Muzzi_CordC_D2_FD_185531 | JGI IMG/M metagenome (GOLD analysis project Ga0210064, IMG submission 185531) | Wetland microbial communities from San Francisco Bay, California, USA, that impact long-term carbon sequestration - Muzzi_CordC_D2 (SPAdes) | ecosystem: Environmental > Aquatic > Marine >...
CTCGGCTTCATCGATGGCGTCGGCCCATCATGTCGTAAATGTCAATATCCCGTCGGGCGGCCGCAATGGCGCCCCCCGGGTACAGATTGGACAGGTCAATGTAGTTGTCGAGCAATCGCAGATGCCGACCAAATCGCCACCAGGTTATCCGCGGGCCGACGATTTGGCCAGCCGGACCTTTTTAAGGAGTCTTTAACATGCCACTGCCGGAGTCATCATTATCGGTGATTTGCTCCTCGATCAGCCAGTTTGTGGGAAGCAGCCTGAATGCGGCCGCCAACAATATTACGGTCAGCATCGGGGCACCGGCCGAGGTCCCGGACAGCGATGATGAACACCAGCTGAATTTGTTTTTCTATCGATTCGAGCCGGGCGGTTTTGATTCGGACGCCCACCCGAACGACCCCTGGCGCGTGCGTCTGTTTTGTCTGATCACGGCCTTCGGCAGCCTCGAAGATGGTATCCCGGCCGGTGAAAATGAACTGCGCCTGCTCGGTGAGGTCCTGCGTATTTTTCGCGAAACGCCGGTCCTGGCCGCGGTTACGGTCAACGGCGAACAGGTGCGCCTGCAGGTCGTTTTCAGTCCGGCCACCGATGAGCAGATCAATCAGGTCTGGTCGACCCAGGGGGATAAGACCTACCGTCCGTCGGTTATTTACGAAATGGCCCTGGCACCTATTATGCCCTCAACCCTGCGGGTCGAGCCGGCGCGGGTGGGAGCGATCGGCAGCCAGGCGCGGGCGGACCGGTCCGGCCGTTTTGCCGCATTCAGCGGCACGGCTCTGGCGCCGCAGGTACCGTTTCAGACGGTTGATATCGACAGTCCGCGGTGGGGGCCTGTGATTTGCTGGCTGTATCTTGGCGAGTGCGCCCATACCTTAAGTTTTGATATCGACAGCGCCGAGTTTGCCGCTTTTACACCCCGAATCTGGTTGGCCGGGGATCCGGCGCAAAGCGTGGATCTGATATGGGAAATCTGGGACAGCACCGGATGGCGCAGTACCGGCACCCCCCAGGCCGCCACGCCGTTTTCCACGACAATTGATCCGGCCAATGTACCGACGGCCGTGCCCGGCACTTTTCCGCTGGATGTCACGGTGCCGGTGAGCATTCCGGCCGGCGAAAACGCGGCTCAGGCCATGCTGCATGCAACGCGCAGTGTGACCCTGGTGCCCGGTCAACCGGCGGTGGAAGTACGCAGCAACCCGCTGCTGATCAGTCTATACAGGACATCTTAAACCATGAGTGTTGTTGAAGCCATAGCACCGGTTGGGATTGAAGCCGAATGGGCACGCATCGAGGTGTTGGCCCATTGTCTGTTGCGCTCCCGGGCCGGCAAACAGCCCGAGCCCGAGCTGATTAATCAGCTGCAGCGCCTGCAGCACCAGGTCGATCGCGTGCGCCAGTCGGCCAACAATCCCTGGCACAAGCTGCCCACCCGGGGACTGCCGTCGCTGGCTTTTGACATACTGGCCTGCGTTTTTGCCTGCGAAGCGCAGATGCGCATTGGCTGGCTTTACCAGGAATTGCAGCCGGCCACCCCGCAGCCGTTTATCACCCCGGCCCTGCTGCATATGCTCCTGGCGCTTGATGATTCCGAAGTCCACGATCTGCAGGCTCTGGTTCGGAATGATGGCGACTTAAAGCGCCGCAACCTGATCGAGTCCAATGATGAAGGCGCCTTTGCCGCCCTGCGACCGGTTAAAAGCGCCGTGGCGGTTTTAATGGATTGGCCGGAGGCCGAGATCACCCCGCCCGGGTCCATCCGGGTGCAACAACGCGCGAACTGGGACGAACTGGTGCTGCCGGCGGATCGTGAGCGAATGCTGCACGAATTTTTACTCTGGCTGCGCCATCGCCATACGGTGGTGGACCAATGGGGCGGCAAGGCTGTCGGCGGCCCGGTGGCGCTGTTCAGCGGGCCCTCGGGCACCGGCAAGACCTTCGCGGCCACCGTGCTGGCCACCGATCTTGAATGGCCCCTGTATCGGGTCGATCTGGCCCGCCTGGTCAGCAAATACATTGGTGAAACGGAAAAAAATATCGGGCGATTGTTCAACGCCGCCCATGGCCGCAACCTGGTCCTTCAATTCGATGAAGTCGATGCCCTGATGAGCAAGCGCGGTGAAGTCAAAGAAGCACGCGACCGCTACGCCAACATGGAAGTCAGCTATCTGCTGGCCCGCATCGAGGACCACCAGGGCCCCTGCATTCTGACCACCAACATGCGCAATCAAATCGACAAGGCATTTACGCGCCGTTTTCAAATGGTGGTCGAGTTTCCGCGCCCCGATGAAACGGCGCGCGCCCGGTTGTGGTCGCTGTTGCTGCCGCCCCGCGCTCCCCGCCGCAACGATGTCGATGTTGAGTTTCTGGCCCGGGCCGTGAATTTAACCGGCGGCAATATCCGTAATGCCGCCCTGCATGCCGCCTACCTGGCAGCTGATGACGGTCAGACCATCGGCATGGACCATATTGCAACCGCTGCCTGGCGCGAACTGGCCAAGGATCGACCCCAGGTAGCCAGATCCGATCTGGGACCGCTGGCTGAATATCTGCCGAACTCGGTTTGTAGCCCGGAGAACGTTACATGAGCAATAATGCAAAAATCAGCATCGAAAACTTAAACATCAAATTGCCGCCGGGGTTCGGCCGGCGGGCCGACACCATTGCACGAGCCACTGCCCGTCAGCTGGCGCAATTGCCCATCCGGACCAGCGCCCGGCTGGCCAGCATCACGGTGCCAAGTATCGTCCTGCAGGGCGGTGAAACCGACACCGTGATTGCGCGGCGCGTTGCCCGGGCCATTCACCGGCAAATCAGAACCAGTCGTCGAAAGGGGATCCGCCATGTCGATTAATCTTTCCAAAGGGTTGCTCATCGAGTATGCCCTGTCGCTGCCGCCGCTGGCACTGCAGTTTGAATTTAATCCCGAGAACCTGTCGCGCACCCGTTCGGTCAATATCGTTACCGGCAATGCCCCCGGCACCCGCGGCGGATATGATTTTACGCTGCCCAGTGAGACGCCGCGCGTGGCCCAGGGGGTTACCCCGAATCCCGAGCAGGGAACTATTACCATACTAATTGATGCCAGCGACCGTATGGGAGATCCCAACCTGCCCGGGCATTTGATTGCCAGCGAGTTTGGGATCGAGCCGGAGCTCGATACCCTGCGCAGCATGGTCGAACCCAAATCCCAGGGACCGGGCGGGGTTCAGATGCTGGCCAGCCTTGGACTGGGCGGCAATAAGGCCTTCCAGCGAGATGAACATCCCTCGGTGTTACTGTTTATCTGGGGTACGCATATCCTGCCGATGTTTTTATCCAGCGTGCAGGTGGATGAAACGGCCCATATGCCCAGCCTGCGGCCCTATCGCGCCAACGTTACCCTCAGCTATCAGATCATTGAAGGCAACAATCCTTTTTACCAGGTTGAAAAAGTTCGTCAGCTGGTGGGGGCTGCCATGAATCTGGCCGGCGGGATTTCAACATCGTTTTCGGCATCGTTCGGAGTTTCGTTTTAGGAACTGATGGTTTCAGGTGTCAGCCCGGGCGCTGGCCGCCGAGCGAGCAGTTTGATCAAAAAAAGAAACTTTGGAATTGAAATTTCATATGAGGTTTCAGCAAGAAAAAAATGACCAAACAACTTATAAATCAGAATACAATCAAAGTGTCCGAAATAGCAAACACGCATTTATTTTTGTCAAAGGACCGGAATTTTATAAAGAGGGGTTCGTGGTTAGTGACCGGTTTTAATTTCTCCGCCATCCGTTCCCTGACACCTGAAACCTGATTATGGCATCGGTATAGCCTTTGAACCCAGAATCCAGAAACTTGAATCCAACAAATAGAGGTCGGCCATGCTAGTTAAAAAATCACGATACCGGGACGCCCGGACCTTCGAGCCGCTGGCGGACGGCAGCATGGTGTTTCCCGGTCTGCGGGCCCGCCGGATTGGTCCGGCAACCGGCATGATCGAACATGAAGTGCAGGCCAGCGACCGTCTGGATCAACTGGCCCGCAATTACTACAACGATGATCGACAGTGGTGGCGGATCGTGGACGCCAATCCCGAGTTCACCTTTGGACCCGACATGCTGGGAGACGACATGGCCGGGCAGGTGATATTAATTCCGAAGCTCAAGGAGTAAGACCGTGCTGCTGGATTTATTTAGCGATACCAAGCGTCAGCCGGCCGAATGTGTCGTCAAACTGGATAACGGTGAGATTGACGATATGTATCCGGCCCTGGTTGAAGTGGTCGTTGAAGCCGACCGCAGCAAGTGGACCACGGCCACCCTGGTTTTTGAAACCCGGCGCCTGGAAGACGGCAGCTGGATCGTGCAGGACGATGACCGCTTTAAGTCCTGGGTGCCGGTTACGATTGAAGCCGTGTTCGGTGACGAGACCGAAGAGGTGATGCGCGGATATGTGCGCGAGGTGAACGCCGATTTTCCGGCTGAAAAAGGGTCGGCCAAGGTGACGGTTACCTGCCAGGATGCCTCGCTGTTGATGGATCGGCAGCACGTTGAACAGCGCTGGGGGGAGGATGCGCCAACCACCGACGGACAGATTGCCGCCCAGATTGCCCAGCGCCACGGCCTGCAGATGCTCGGAACGCCCGGCGAAGGACAAACGGTTCAGGACCTCAACCAGAACATGACTGACGTGCGTTTTTTACGCAGGCGGGCTGAGGCCAACGGTTATGAGATTATTTTCCAGGAAGGCAAGATGCACTTTGGCGATATGCGCCTGGATGCTGATACCCAGGCCACCCTGCTGGTATATGCCGGTCCGGATACCAATTGCATCCGGTTTAACCTGCGGGATGATGGCCACAAACCGGACAAAGTTGCCTACCAGGTAGCGGCCGCGGTGGGCACCGAAGAACCGGCGGTGACCGTCGAACCCAATCTGCGCCTGCTGGGAAATGAACCGGTCGGCAGTGCAAATGCGGGGCTTGATGATTTTGTCTGGCGTCCGAGCCGCCGGGGGATCAACGATGATAGCCAGATGCAGGCCATCGCCCAGCAGCTGGCCAATGAGCAATCCATGAAGATTATGGTTGACGGTGAACTGGATGGCAGTCTGTACGGCCATGTCCTGCGCACCGGGGAACCGGTCGGGGTCGACGGCGTGGGCGAGCGATACAGCGGCACGTATTATGTGGACGCGGTCACCCATCGCTTCGACATGAATGGATATCTGGCAACGTTTCGCTTGTTGCGCAATGCATACGGTGATGATCTCGCGGGGGACACCAACCCCCTGGCAGGAGTGCTTTAAATGGAAGATGTCCTCGAACAAATCGCCCAACGGCAGCAGCATCAGTATTACGGCAAATACCGCGGCTTTGTGGTCGACAACCAGGATCCGGAAACACGCGGGCGCTTAAAGCTCAGAGTGCCCACGGTACTGGGCGATCAGGACACCGGCTGGGCCCTGCCCTGTCTGCCGTTCGGCGGTTTCACCAACCAGGGTCTTTTTATGATCCCGGAAGTTGACGCCCAGGTGTGGGTTGAGTTTGAAGAGGGCAACCTCGATCATCCGATCTGGGTGGGGGTATTCTGGCAGCAGGCTAGCGATACACCGCAAGAAGCCGCGTTGGATGAGCCCACCACCCGCATGATCCGGACGCCTTCCGGGCATGTCCTGCAGTTCGACGATAAATCCGGCGAGGAGCAGTTTCGCCTGGCGCACCCCGCTGGCACCGAATTGACGATTAATCCCCAGGGAACTGTCGAGCTGACCGATGCCGCGGGCGCTAAACTCACCATGGATGCCGAATCGAATCAGGTGATTCTGGAGGACAGCAACGGCAATACCATGACCATGAATGCCAGCGGCACGGTGATTCAGGACAGCAACGGTAACCAGGTCGAAATGGCCGCGGCCGGTATCACCCTGAAAAGCACCAAAATCGTGCTGGACGGCATTCAAGTCCATGCCGGGGGTGAAGGCGGCGAGCCGCTGATCAAGGGACAGACGTTCATGGGTATGTACAACGCCCATACCCATGTCTGCACGGCACCTGGATCACCCTCCGGGCCGCCCCTGCCGCCGCTCACTCCGGCGGCCTTAACCATTAAAACCAAGGGACAGTAGACAGGAATCAATCCATGGCAACACGGCTGAACAATCCCGATTATATGAAATTTCCGCTTGAGATCGGCGCGCGCGGCGCCGTCACCAGTGCCCGCCGGCTGCATGTCCGCGAGCAAATCGAGCAGGTTTTGTTTACCCATCCCGGCGAACGCTGGTTTAGACCCGAATTCGGCATCGGGGTGCGCGCCCTGGTGTTTGAACCCAATGCCTCGGCCCTGTGGGAGGTGACCAAAAAGCGGTTGCTGGCCTCCTTAAATGAGGCCCTGGCGGGAGAAGTCGATCCCCGCAGTCTGGAAGTCGCGGTGGAAGGCGACGGTGAAAAACTGTTGATAACCATCAGCTATATGCTGGCCACCATTCAACACACGGAAAAGCTCCAGTTTGCGGTGCAGGGAAAATAAAGGAAACGGTCATGGCAAAAACTCCGGTACCTGAATTGACATTTAACGACAGCTGCAGTGACTGCGGTTTGCGGGAAGTCCAATTGCCCGAACTCCTGCCGCCGGTCGGCGATGACTTTGATTGGCTGCTGCGCGATTATGACGGCTTCCGGCTGTTTATGCTCGAAGAACTGGCCGCGCGTTTTCCCGAACGGCGCCGCTGGACGCCGGCCGATATGGAAGTGGTGATTGTGGAAACCCTGGCCGTGGTGCTCGACCAGCTTTCGGATATGCTGGATCGGGTCCAGGCCGAAGCCTTCCTGGAAAGCGCGCGCCGACCTGAATCCGTGCGTCGGCTGCTGGCCATGATCGGCTATGATGCGGTGGCCCTGGCCGGAGAGGCGGCTGATATTCCTGACGCCACCCCGTCGGGCGGGGAATCCGATGACCAAAAGCGCGCCCGTTTGACGCTTTTTCGCTCCGCCCTGCAACGATTTGGCGATGATTATCAAGGCATTATCGACAGTGAAATGACGCCGATTCAGCAGGATCACCTGGCGGAGTTTACGGCCAACCCCGAAACGGCTGCGGTGGCAGCGCTAAACAGCGTACAGCATTTTCTCGACAATGCGCCGCAGTTTGTTGAGCGTGCCCGCAACCATGCCCTGCAGCGTTACTGGACGCTGTATCCCTTTGCCATGGATACCGCCCGGGATGCCGGCCCGCGGGCCATTCACACCCAAAAGCGAATGGTCACCGTCAAGGATTATGCCGAGCGCCTGGAAGATCATCCCCTGGTGATGGGCGCTCATGGCTTTAATCGCTGGACCGGGGCCTGGACCACGATCTGTGTCGCCGTCATCATGACTAATAATATTTTACTGGATGAATCCCTGTCGGCCGCTGCGGTGGGTGGCGCCCAGGCTTTTGCGATCTTAACCGCCACCATCGACGATTTTTGTCAGCAACGCGATCTGGAGCCGCCCGAATGGCCGGTCAACCCGACCCCGCGCACCATCCTGCGTCCCTACCTGGATGCCTACCGGATGGCCGGCCAGGAAGTGTATTTATACGATGCTGAATTGATCGGCATCAACATTTCACTGTCCGTGCGGGTCGCCGCCAATTACTTTCGATCCGAGGTACGGCGGGCTGTGCTGGACGCCCTGGGCACCGGTCTGGGCGGATTTTTTGCTGCCGGGCGCCTGAAGTTCGGCCAGGACCTGCATGCCAGTGATCTGATTGAAACCGTCATGGCCCTCGACGGTGTGCAGTCGGTTTGTCTGAATCGCTTCAAACGTTTAGGCAAACGCTTCCCGGATCAATCGGATGGCGGCCGGATTCAGCTCAACGGTCTGGAAGTTGCCGTTTGCGACAACGATCCGCTGCGTCCTGAGCGCGGCACCCTGCGGGTCGTCATTCATGGAGGTCAACGCGGATGAGCAAACTGATCAAAAAAACAGATTTAACCCGCTGGAACCGTTCCGGCTTGAAGCGTTTTCGCTACGTTGACGGCAATGCGATTACTTATCTGGAAGCTTTGCGCCTGGCCATGCGTCGAGCTTTCAGCGATGCCAATGGTGTAAACCAATGGCAGGAGCTGGATACGGCGATCCCCGAACCGGCGGTTGAAACTGCAGCCGAGCGCCAGGCGCGCTGGCTGGCACAATACCGCGCCGATCGCCGCGACTATGGCTGGGAAATAATGCGCACCACCGCGCGGGCGGCGCATGTTTTAACCGAGCACCTGGATGCCTATGCCAACGAGAGTTATCTGACAACCGCCACCCAGTGGAGTCATGTGCGACGACTGGTTGAAATGATTGACTACCATCCGGCACCACCGGCCTCGGCTGCCACACCCATCGCCCTGGTTGCCAAGGCAGATAAATCCGGCACCGTTGCCGCGGGGTTTTCTTTCAAAAATAAACCCCAGGACGGCAGCAAGCCGGCGATCTTTGAAACCCTGGCGGATCTGACGGTCGACGATCAGTTAAACGAGCTGCGGGCGCGCGACTGGAATCGGTCACAGGAAAGCTTTAAATACGACACCGGCACGACTTCCGTGACTTTCCCCTTGAGCGAGCCTCTGGAAGACGCGGCGGTCGGCACACTAGGCGTATTGATTATTGCGGACCTTACCACCGGCGCCAGCGGTGTCGCCGTCAGCGTCACTGATGTTCAGAAGGACCAACTGACTCTGCACGGTGAAGCCAATGCGCTGCTCGATCAGGGGGTGTTGCGCCACCAGATCCGTCTGCTTCTGAAGCCGGCTTACAAAGCATCACCGGGCCTGGCCGGTGCCACGGTTGCGGTTTTAAATGACGATCACGGGTTGAGCGGCAACGAGGTGGTGGCCTGGTTGACGGGTGGGACGACCTGGCACGCGGCCAGGGTTTTACAGGTGGAAGGCAATCGCGTACGGCTATCGAAAACGGCTCCGGCCGCCGGTAAGCCGTTATTTCTGGCAGCTTCCTCGGATGCCCAGAAATTGAGGATTGGCGGATCGATAGACTGGTTCGTTATCCTGCCGGTGAGTGCAGACGGTCATCGCAAGCTCGGGGCCCTTTTTGCAGACAATGACAGTCTGGGCGTTATCAGTTCTTTTCAAACCGATTCGGCCGGCGGCTCGAATCTTTACGATCGTGTTTCCGGCAATACTTACCCGCGCGTCTTTTACGTGCCCGCGGCCGATGCGGTTGCCGCCGTCCAGGAGCCAGCCCCCCTAGATATCATCCTGGACGGTGACCCCGGCAATTTAGCCGGCGGTGACTGGCTGACGGTTGCGAGCACCGGCGGCAACCGGGCTGCGACCATCGCGGAATTAAACGAAGGCGAGGACAGCTATGAGCTGGTGCTGACACCTGCCGTGTCCGATATCGCTACCCTGTACGGTGATTTTGAAATTGATATCCGGCCGCAAGATTATGACGTCAATACCACCCCTGTTTTCGTTACGGACATGATGCTGCGTTCGGATACCCACAGTATTGTGCCGCTGCAGGTTGACGCGATTCCGGATCTGCTGGAAGTCGGCCGCCAATTAATCGTGGCCGGCAAAAACGACGCCATGCAGGTGACGGTCAAGGAAGTGTTTTCCGACCCACTCCAATTCACGTATGCCCCGGCCATTAAGGTCGCGCCGGCCATTCCCGGCAGTGAGCCGGCTGGTTCCGGGACGACCCTGAACTACACGCGCCATGATACCAGAATATACGGCAACGTGGTGTTGTCCGGCCACGGCGAAAGCCAGAGCGAAAAAATTCTTGGTGCCGGTGATGCCACCCGCAGCAGCCAGCAGTTTGATTTCGATGTGAGCGGGGTCAGCTTTGTCACGGACGGCAAATTTCCCCCCGGCGTGCGGGCTGCGGTGGAGATCGTTGTTGACAATCGCACCTGGCACCAGGTGTCCACCTTAAACGATTCCGAGCCCGAAGACCCGCATTACGTGGTTCGCATGAAAGAAGACGGCACCCTGACCATCCAATTCGGTGATGGACGTCGCGGGCGACGCCTGCCCAGCGGCAGCAACAACGTGCGCATTCAACACCGCATTGGTGCCGGATTGTCGGGCAGCCTGGCACCGTTCAGCCTTAAAAAAGAAGTCAAGCCGCATCCTTTAATCGAGGGGTTACGGCAGCCGATGGCAGCCACCGGCGGCAACGATATGGAGGGTGCTGAATCCATGCGTGACAACGCCCCGGCCAGCGTGCTGACCATCGAACGCGCCGTATCGCTGACGGATTTTACCTACCTGGCAGCCGGTAACAGCAGCGTCTGGCAGGCGCGCGCCTTCCGCCTTGCGCCGGGTCCGGGGCGGGCGGACCGGATCGAAGTCGCCATTGTGCCGGCCGGCGGCGGTCTGCTCGGCACACTGGCTGAAACCTTAAAAGATTTTCTAACGGCCCATGCGCTGCCGGGCGTAGAGGTCTCAATTGCAGCCTACCACTCAGTTATTCTGGACTTGAGCCTGACCCTGCGCATCAAGGAAGACGAATTTGATCCGGATTTTGTGGCCGAGGCCGTGCGCCAGGCCGTTTTGAAGGCCTTTACCCTGGAAAAAGCCAGGCTGGGTGAACCGCTTTTTCGCAGTCGGGTCTTTGAGGTGGTCGAAGCCGTCGCGGGAGTCGAAAACTGTCACTGTGAAATCAATCCCGACGGCTTCCGCGACGAAACCGGAGCGGTGACCCAACCCCGGCATGTGGCCTATGGCCCGGATGGGGCTGTCAAACGGGTCTCGACCAAAGCGCGGCAGGTAATTTATATGGATGAAGATTTGTCGAATCTGTCAATCACGACCCAGGCCTTCAGTTTGTAAAAGGGAATCCCATGAACCACGAAAATGAGCAAGTCAAGGCCCTGTACCAGATCGTACCAGCCGTCTATCGTACGCGGGATACGGGGAGTTTAAAGCAGTATTTCCAAGCCTGCGGATTATTGCTGGATCAGATCCAGGCCACGCTGCAACAGCGCCTGGCCGATAATTTTCCGGATAACCCGCCCGACGGCACCCCGGCTTGCCAGGATTGGATCCTGCCCTACTTCGCCGATCTGTTGGATGTAAGGCTGGTGTCACCCCTGCTCAAGGGACGGCGTGATGAAGTTGCTAAGGCCGTGCGCTGGCGGCAGGGCAAGGGCACGCTCTGGGTGACCGAAGAAATCGCCGAGGCCATCGGTCAACTCGAGATTGTGCTGCAGGAAGGCTGGAAGCGGCTGGCCACCACGGCGCGCTTGAATACCCCGCGCATTCCGGCCACCAGTTATGGCTACGATCAGGACGCCCCCCTGACACCGCCGGCCATGGCGGCCCGCCATCCCGGCCTGCCGGCGGTTAGCGTGGACTTTCGCTGCCCCTCCGGTGCAACGGCCGCTGCCAGCAGCAACCCGGGCGCGCAGCAGAGCACGGTTGACGGTGATACGCATACCTGGCGCCAGGCGAGTTATCACGGCACACCCTGTCATCCGGACAGTTACGAGGATGTGTCGCGCCGCACGGTCGATTTTCGTGATCCCGACTGGCGCGTGGGGCATTACCACCCCGATCGCATTTTACTTTACACGGTCCCACCGCCGGGCCTGTTTGACCCCAATGCCCCCCGGGTAACCTGGTCCGAGACGCCTGGCCCCGCTTTTTTGAATTTAATCGACGTGATCACGGAGAACCATACCACCACCTATCGCAATAAAACATACGGCACCGAAAACTTTTTACCGGTGCGCGTGCGCCGGGTCATCAAGCTCGGCCAGGTGCCCAGTGGCCTGGGAGATGCCGACTTTCATACCTGGCGTTTTGAAGGCTTGATTCTGGAAAATCGGCTGGAGCTCGACTCCGGGCGGGTTGAGCTGGTCGATTGTGCGGCCCGCAAAGTGGAAGTGCACAGCATCGATTTAGTTTTACCGGTGATCACGGCCCGGGATTGCCTGTTCCAGGCGGTGCAGGCGGCCCGGGGGTTGAGTCAACTCGAGTACTGTACGGTTCTGGAGACGACCCTGAGTGAAACGGTCCGGGCCAGCGACTGCATTTTTCTGGGGCGCATCCGCAAAGATCATCCGACGCCGATCGCCCCCGACAGTGGCTGTGTGCGTTACTCGCGGATTTTGCGCGACCAGGACCAGGGCGGTCTGCGATTTATCGCGAACACCCGCCAGGCGCCGGTCATGTATTCCAGCCAGTACGGGGGGCGTGGCTGCGGGGTCCTGCATCCGGCGACACCCGCGGGCGTTCGCCACGGCGCTGAAGACGGCGGGGAGATGGGCGCTTACCACCGCCACTATTTAAGCCTGCTGGCCGAAGCGGTGGCGGACAAATTGCATGATTACTTACCGGTCGGGCTGCAGGCGGTCGTCATACCGGACCCGCGCCTGCTGGATATGCCCGGATGATGGGAATTTCGGTTGGCGAATGTCGAATGAAGAATTATGGAATTGTGCCCTTTTAAATTTTCAAAAACAGTTAGAATTCCTTCATTCGACATTCTTCAATCGCCCTTCGACCTTCCAAAAAGATTTGAATTTTACTGACAATGGCATTCATAACTGGGGATATGACCGATGAAAACACAAATTTCCAACAGTACCTTTGACATTTTGAAACGCTATTCCGGTGTCTATCAGCAAATGGGGCGTCCGTTGACCGACGCCGACTGGAACGAAATGCCCGATATCACCAAACATCGCCTGGCCGATGCCTTAAGCGATGTGATCGGCAGCGGAACACCCCGCGGCCGCGGGATCATGAAAATCATCGAACATCCCGACGGCAGCCAAACTTACGATCTGAGGTGGGGATATCTTTATGCCGACGGCATCATCGCGCAGGTGCGTCCGAACCCGGCAGCGACGTTGAGCGACCCGCTGGGACTGGCGCTGGAATATGACCACCAGGCTGACTTTCCCCAGGCGCCGGTGCGGCCGGTCGTTGATCATACGCTGTATGTTGATGTGTGGGAGCGCACCGTAACGGTCCTGGAAGACAGCGAGCTGCGGGATCCGGGACTGCACGGGGCCGACACCTGCACCCGGACCCAGACCATGGCCCAGGTCAAATGGTGCCCGACGACGGTCGACCCGGAAAATCAGGACCAAAATCCGCCCATCGGCGATGCACTGCTGACCCTTGAAATTCGTGAGGGCAGCAGCGACCCCGATCCCTGCGATCCGTGTGACGACGAAATCGCGCTGCAGGACAAGGTCGGCAATTACCTGTTTCGCGTGGAAGTTCATCATGTCGAATACGATGCCGGCGGGGATCCCGAACGGGTGGTCTTAAAATGGTCCAGTGAAAACGGGGCCGAACAATACGCCGTTAACAATTTGCCGACCGGTTTTACTTCCGACAATTTCGCCTATGAATTTTACAGCGGTCCCAGCGAGGAATTCGCCAGTGAAAAACATCTGGGCAAACACCTGGCGACCGCCTTCAATCCGGTGCGGGGTGCCATGACCAAGGGCTATCCGGATACCGAACCGGGCGGGTTTTCCCTCGTGCGCCGCTGGGATGGTTTCTGCGAACTGCTAAAAAGCGGAACCGATTGGACGCTGGTCGATGGATTCGACCGTGCTGTCGACCTGTCGACCGGATCGGGTGCCACCGCCCATGGCCACGTGGCGCAAGGCGCCACGGTACAGATCAATCTCGATGCAATTAACCTCACCATCGAACTGGCATCTCATCAAGTCTTGGCGGGCGATTTCTGGTTTCATACCGTGCGTGAGGCCGTCGATGTCGCCGGCGATGAGATCATGTCGGCCGCGGCGCCGGGCGGCATTTTGCACCACTACCTGACGCTGGGCTCGGAGGTCGGGGGCATCTTTACCGCCTTTGACAGTGAGCAATGTAAACGCTTTGAATTTCCGCCGTTGACCGATATTCAGGCCAGGGATATCTGCACCGCCGACGGTACCTGCAACCAGACTGACATCAACACCGTGCAGGATGCCATTGATTATTTATGTCGTGAACGCGACCTGCGCTGGCACAACAAGCATTTGCACGGCTGGGGGATTGTCTGCGGTTTGATCGCCGAATGCGGGCCGGACACGTTGCCCGCAGCGGATGTCGATGACGGTGCGGGTGAAGCCCTGCGGCGCGAAGTGCGCGTCACACCGGGTTATGCCCTCAGCTGTGAGGGCGTGGATCTGGTGCTCGAGGCGGATCGAATTTTTGATTTGATCACCCATATCGAACAGCTGGAGGAAGCCGGCACAACAATTCTGACCGACGGCAACGGCAGCGTCTGCCTGCGCCTTGACCAGGGGGCGGGCGGCCAACCGGTTATCGAGGTTGAGCCCTATGACCCGGCCAAGCATAAGAAATCGGCTTTTGACGGCACTCTGCTGATGGATTTTTACGAGAACTGCATCAAGGCGCTCTACGACGGCATTGTCGACGAATTTCAATTTCTGAGTTCAGACGAGATCGATATTGTGGAGGGGGGTGCCACCGGGCTGGTTTCGGCTCAGCGTCGCAAATTTACCAGTATCTTAAATTTGATTGTGCAGTTCATCGGGTTTAATACGGACAACGGACGTTATGTATACCTTTCTCACAAAGAGCATCTCATCCTGCGCGACATATACCTGCGTCTGCTGGAATTGCTGCAGAGCAAGACGTTTTGCGCCATGTTCCAGGAAGACAAGTTCCCGGACTATCCGTTTCTTCAAAGCCAGATGTCCACTTATTTTGGCAAAAACAGCCACACCCGGCTCAAACTGCACCCCGCCGGTGAACGGGTCTATACCTATGGCGGGACCGATAACACCATCAATGTATACGATGTGGCCAGCGAACAGTTGATTCAGGTCATTGAAATGCCCTCGGCGGAGGGCGCCGAAGTCTCGGCCATTGCATTTTCGCCTGACGGCGAACTGCTCTTTGCCGCTGCCAGTCTAAGGGCGGTGGATTCCGTTTTTGGCCTCGCGCGCATCGGCGATGATCATGCCTGGGAAGAGATGACGATCCTTTGCAATATCGAAATCACCGAAATGCAGGTTTCCCGTGAAGATGCGGGCCTGATATATGCGGTCGGCCTGGGGTCGGGTCTGTACTTTTTAAGACCGGATGTGTTGATGGATGAAACCAAGGCGCAGCCGGTGCCGACCTACGCTTTTAATGCCTCCGGCCACATGGCCCTGGACGAGGTCAGCGGGCAGGCATTTTGCACCAATCAGAGCAATGCGGAGCAGGAACCTGACATCTATGATTCGGTGGCGATATGCAATCTGGCGCCGGACGAGGCGGCTGAAAACCTGCCGCCCTCGCTGCTGCTGTCCCTGGCCAATGCCAACGGAGCAGCCCGTACCGGCAGTGATGGGCTGGCGCTGCGCCCGGCTGATGCCGACGGCGGTAACGGTCGTCTCTTTGTCGTGGTATCCGGTGCGGCGGACACCAAACAGCTGTTGACCTACAGCCGGCCGATTGACGGCAGTGCCCAACAGCCGCTGGCTGCCCTGGCAATCGAGGACACTCAGGTGGCCCTGGCCTATCACAGCGGCGAGGATCACCTGCTGCTGGCCATGGAAGACGGCTATCGCCTGCAGTTGGTAAATTCCAACGGCGAGGCGACCGGTGTCCATCGCATTCCCGTGCAAATCCAGCCGGTTGACGTCATCGTTGACGGCGGCAAGGGCCAGGTCTATGCGCTGAACTATATCAGCAATACGATCAGCGTCATCCCGGCCAATGAGCTGACCGTCACGGATATTTTCCTGGATCAGCTCACCCAGTACCGTAGTGACGTGATGCAGGCTTTTTTCGGATTAACCAGCGAGTTGCTGCAATATCTGAAAGACTGTTTCTGCCACCATCTGCTGGTTAAATGCCCGACCTGTGAAGAAGACGAAGAGATTTATCTGGCAACGGTGGAGATCCGTAATCACCAGATATATAATATCTGCAACTTTGACAAACGCAAGTACGTCAAATCGTTTCCGACCATGGAGTACTGGTTTTCGCTGATACCCATTGCGCCGCTGGTCAAATCCTGGGTCGCCAGGCTGTGTTGCACGGTGCTGCCCGATTTCTTCGGCCAATACGAGGATCAGGTGATCGGTCAACCGCAGTTTGGGGTCGGGCATCAGCCAGCCCAGGCCAGCAAGGTCAAGGCCAGCTATACGCGTCAGGGCGTGCAGACATACAAACGCACCGATCCCGGGGCGCTTATGCGAACCCAGACCAAAGGCTTAAAGTTCACGGGCCAGCTGGCCGGTGCCAGCGCCGTCAATCTGGCCGAGGCCGGACGGGGCAAAAGTACCGGCGTCAAAAAACAGGCCCTCATGGAAAGCCCGGTCAATGACGCCGTTAAAGAACTTGAGAAAAATCAGGTCGAGGTTGTCGGCATTCAAAAGTATGATTCGAAAAAGGCCAATACCTATCTGGCCGATTACGTCGGCACACCCCAGCGCATTGAACCCGGCAGCAAAGTAACCCTGTATCAAAAAGACAACAAGGTGATGTTTTACGCCGTTGAAAAGGCGGCCACCTCAGCGGAGATCGAGATCCCTGAAAGCACGAAAATCGAGCTCAAGCAGCTGGAGAACCGCAAGGAAGAACTTTCCGATTTCAGCGACGTCAATGCCGAGTTGGAGCGGGTTACAATCAAGCGCAATGAAGTCGCCGAGATGGGTGAGGTTAGAACCGAGTTAACCGGCCTGCAGGCCGATAAGACTTCGGTTGTAGAAGAAATTGCAGCAATGAAATCACAGGCTGACTCGGTCAGGGCTGATCTAAAGGAGGTCACCACCGAAGTGGAACGGGTGGCTAAGCTGCGATCAGAAATCGCCGAGTTGTCAGCGGTCCGCGCCGAATTGACCAGCCTGCAGGCTACCAAGGCCACGGTCGAAGAAGAACTTGCTGCAATGAAGACTCAGGTAGACTCGGTCAAGACCGAGCGCGAAGCGCTGGCCGCCGATATCACAGTCCTCCGAAAAGGGCTGACTGAACTGGATGCGATGAGCAAAAATCTCAAAGTGGAAATCGCCCGGGATCGACCGGTCAAAGAGGTCAGCGGGGTCACTGCCGCCACGGATGCCCAATTGCGTGAAATGGGAATCCGCACGGTCGAAGAGCTGTCAGTGGCAGACAGTAAAACATTGACAACCGGGCGCCGAATCAAGGCGAGTACCGCTAAGAAGATTATTGCCAACGCGCGTAAACAGATAAAGAGTTAGGGTTGCCCCATTCGGAATGCTGAGATATTGGCCCCGTATTCCACCAACCCATTGATTGATCGGCGGTGATTACAACCCCTCTGGTACAGGAATTTTTTTTCGTATTACCAGACGGATCCTGTGAGGATAACGTTTTGGCCATTATTGGATTTAAGGATGAACGCTATCAGCAAACTGACTAACCGGCATACGGCCAACTGGTTCATCCGTTTTTGTTAAGGGAACCTAACAATGGATCTATTCACCTATCTCAGACATTTGATACACCGGCCGCGCAATTATGCCCAGCATGCCAATGCCGGTCAACCACAGGCAGACCCGGTGCAATCGGTGCTGCGTGGTTCCCGCCCCCGGAGCAAAGACCGCTTTGAACGGGAAGCGGATCACGTGGCCAGTCATTTGACCGGCCATGCGATGCCGACCGCATCGATGCTCAATTCCAATTCATCTCTGTCGGCGAGCAGTCGTGGCAGGCGCCTGCCGCAAAACCTGCGGCAGTATTATGAATCGCGTTTGGGGGGGGACTTCAGCGATGTGCGCCTGCATGTCGGCCAGGGTGCCGGCGAGGCCGCACGGGCGGTGCAGGCCAACGCCTTTACGCTGGGCCGGGATATCGTATTTGGCGATAACCAGTATGCGCCGGACTCACCGGGCGGCCAACGGTTGCTGGCCCATGAACTGACCCATGTGGCGCAGCAGAATTCAGGCGGTGCGCATCTCACCGGTCGGGGCGGGGGGCCTTCGATCAGCTCTGCTCCAACAGGTATTCAGCGCGATGACGACGACAGCGGCTCGTTCCAGTTGCAGATGCCGGGAAGGCTTGGTCCGTGGTGGCAGCAGCCCCAGGAGCCTCGCTTTCAGCTGCGCCTGGATCCTGAAATTGAAGTTGAACTGGCGTTGATGCGAATGCGCTACGTCCAGCGCATTTTAAATCCCTTCAATGTGCGTAACTCCCTTAGAGGCCTCGATCCGAGTATTTTCGGCGGCAATACCCCCAACTGGTTGAATTTGCCGAGCCCGTCGCCACCCGGCCCGCTGGTGCCGGCGGGTGCCGGACCGGCAACGCCCCGGGCAGCTTCAACGGGTGATATCCTGCGCGCGGTGATGGCTATTCCGGCGGTCGACGCGGCCCTGACCAA
>Ga0210064_1000513_pt1 | contig 18263 bp, 13 predicted proteins | sample Muzzi_CordC_D2_FD_185531 | JGI IMG/M metagenome (GOLD analysis project Ga0210064, IMG submission 185531) | Wetland microbial communities from San Francisco Bay, California, USA, that impact long-term carbon sequestration - Muzzi_CordC_D2 (SPAdes) | ecosystem: Environmental > Aquatic > Marine >...
CCATCCGGGGAGGGAAATGCCATGTTCCGTCAGACGTCCGAATTCAGGGGGCTGATCGAAGAGGTGCTCGGCCAGGTGCACGCCCAAGTGCCTGGTGCACAGCGCGGGGTCGTCGAAGCGTTCGTCGCTCAGTATTACGCCGGCACGGCCTTCGAGGATCTGGCGGAAAACGAGATCGCCAACCTGTACGGAGCGGCGCTGGCGCATTGGAATTTTCTGCGCACCCGTACGCCGGGAACGTCGAAGTTGCGGGTATACAACCCACAGCTGGAACAGCACGGCTGGCAGTCCACCCATACCATCGTCGAGCTGGCCACCGACGATATGCCCTTTCTGGTGGATTCCGTGCGCATGGCACTCAACCGCCGCGGCCTTACGACCCACCTGGTCATTCACCCGGTGATGCGATTTCGCCGTGACGACGGTGGCCGTGTCGTGGAGGTTCTCGACAGCGGCGCCGGCGGGGACGGCGCCCTGACCGAAGCGGTCATGCATCTGGAGGTGGACCGGCAGACCGATCAACAAACCCTCGACAGCATACTCGCCAACATCGAAGACGTGCTGCGCGACGTCGCTGCGGCCGTTGAGGATTGGCCGGCGATGCGCGAGAAGTTCGGCGCGATCATTGCCGAGATCAAGGCCAACCCGCCGCCGGTCGATGCCGAGCCGCTCGCCCACGATCTCGCCTTCCTGGAGTGGCTGGGCGCGGATCACTTCACTTTCCTCGGATACCGCGAGTACGAGCTGGTCGAGATCGACAGCGAGGTGCAGCTGCGCGCGATCGCAAAGTCGACTCTCGGTGTGCAACGGGACAAGTCCGCGGGCGAGGTCTCGAAGACCTTCGCCAGCCTGCCGCCGGAAATTCGCGAGCGGGCGCGGGAACCCCGTCTGCTTTTGATCACCAAAGCCAACTCTCGGGCCACCGTGCATCGGCCCGGCTACCTGGATCACATCGGAATCAAACGCTTCGATGCCGAGGGTAAGGTGATCGGAGAGCGGCGGTTCCTGGGGCTTTATACATCGGCCGCCTACAATCGCAGTGCGCGCGAGATCCCGCTGCTCGGCGACAAGATCGCGCGCGTCATATCACACGCGGGCTATCCTCGAAGCAGTCACGCCGCCAAGGCGTTGGTCAATATTCTGGAAACATTTCCCCGTGATTTGTTGTTCCAGATCTCCGATGAGGAGCTCTATGCCACGGCCATGGGCATCCTGCATCTGCAGGAACGTCAGCGCATTCGCCTTTTTGTTCACCGGGATTCCTTCGAGCGGTCATATTCGTGCATCGTGTACGTGCCGCGCGATCGTTTCACCACGGAGATCCGTCTTGCAATCCAGGCTCTGCTGATGGAGTCCCTGGGCGGCGAGGATGTCGAGTTCGACGTCTACCTTTCGGAATCCGTGCTTGCGCGCCTATTTTTCATCGTTCGCGTGCCTCCGGGTACCCGGGCGGATTTCGATGTATCGGAAATCGAGGCGCGTTTGCGCGATATCACGCGCAGCTGGGCGGATGATCTTCGCAATGCGCTATTGGATCACTTTGGTGAGGCGCGGGGGTTGAGTCTTTACCGGGTCTACGGCGATGCCTTTCGTGCCGATTATCGCGAACACTACGTTCCACGAATCGCCGTATACGATATCGAGCACATGGAGACCCTGGGTGACGATGCCCACCCCCTGGCAATGAGCCTGTATCGGACGCTGGAAGCGCCCGACGGGCTTTTACAGTTCAAGTTGTTTCACGCCGCGGGTCCGATATCGCTCTCCGATGCGTTGCCAATGTTGGAGAACATGGGACTCAAGGTGGAGGAGGAGAGGCCGAGCGAGATTCATCGTGCGGATGGCACCTGCGTGTGGATGCACGACTTCACTATGAAGTACACCGGCAAGCAGGAGCTGGACCTGGATGAGATTCGGGATAAGTTTCAACAGACCTTCGCGCGGGCATGGCGCCGTGATGTGGAGAACGATGGTTTTAATCGGCTGGTGTTGCGTGCAAAGCTCGCCTGGCGCGAAATCGTCATCCTCCGAGCCTATTGCAAGTACCTGCGCCAGGCGGGCTGGACATTCAGCCAGCGCTACGTTCAGCGCGCGCTGTCGTTCAATCCAAAAATCGCCGCTTTGATGGTGCAGCTGTTTCATACGCGTTTCGACCCGAACCAGAAAGCGAACGCAGAGCAGCAGGCTGAGCAGCTGATTGCTGATATTCATACCGCGCTGGATGATGTCGTGCACCTCGACGAGGATCGCATTCTGCGCAGCCTGCTCGGCGCAATTTTGGCGACGCTGAGAACCAACTACTACCAGACGGGCGACAATGGTGAACCGAAGTCTTATTTGTCTTTGAAGTTCGATCCGAAAAAAGTTCTCGAACTGCCCGAACCGAGACCGATGTTCGAAATATTCGTTTACTCGCCCCGTGTGGAGGGCGTGCATCTGCGTGGTGGGCCGGTGGCTCGCGGCGGACTGCGCTGGTCGGATCGGCGTGAAGACTTTCGCACCGAGGTGCTGGGACTGGTCAAGGCACAGATGGTCAAGAATGCGGTCATCGTTCCGGTGGGATCGAAGGGCGGATTCGTTCCCAAGATGCTGCCCACGGGCGGCGATCGAGAAGCCATTCAGGCCGAGGGCATTGCCTGCTACAAAATTTTCATATGCGGACTTCTGGATATTACCGACAACCTGGTCGCGGGGAGTGTCGTCCCTCCCGCTAAAGTTGTTCGCCGCGACGGCGATGATCCGTACTTGGTGGTTGCCGCCGACAAGGGTACGGCGACTTTCTCCGACATCGCCAACGCGATCTCCAAAGAATACGGCTTCTGGCTCGGCGACGCCTTCGCCTCCGGCGGATCCCAGGGCTACGATCACAAAGCCATGGGGATCACGGCGCGAGGCGCCTGGGAGTCGGTGAAACGGCATTTTCGCGAACTCGGCGTCGATACTCAACGTACCGACTTCAGCGTTATCGGTATCGGTGACATGTCGGGCGATGTCTTTGGGAACGGCATGTTGCTGTCAAGGCACATTAAGCTGGTCGGCGCCTTTAATCATATGCACATATTACTGGATCCCGATCCGGATCCGGAAGCGAGCTTCGAGGAACGTCAGCGTTTGTTTGCGTTGCCCCGGTCGAGCTGGGAGGACTATGAGCAGAAGCTCATATCCAAAGGCGGCGGTGTGTTCCCGCGCTCGGCGAAGTCCATTCCGATCTCCGAACAAGTGGGCAGCCTGCTGGACGTCGAAGCTGCCAGTTTGCCGCCGAACGACCTCATCAAGGCTATGTTGCGAGCCAATGTCGACCTGCTCTGGAACGGTGGTATTGGGACTTACGTGAAGTCGAAGAATGAACACAACGATGCTATCGGCGACCGGGCCAACGATGGCTTACGCATCAGTGCGACGGAGTTGCGGTGCAAGGTCGTTGGCGAGGGCGGCAACCTGGGATTTTCGCAGCTGGGCAGAATCGAGTTCGCCGCTGGTGGAGGCCATATATACACCGACGCCATTGACAACTCTGCCGGTGTGGATACCTCGGACCATGAGGTCAATATCAAGATTCTGCTCGATGAAGTCATTCAAAACGGCGACATGACGGACAAGCAGCGCAATAAATTGCTCGCCGAGATGACTGACGAGGTGGGGATCCTCGTGTTGCGCAATAATTACGTGCAAACCCAGGCGCTTAGCCTCGCGCTTGCCCAGGCGCCACAGATGCTGGAGGTGCATGCCCGGTTGATGCGCCGGCTCGAGCGCGACGGCGATCTTCACCGGGACGTGGAATTCCTCCCGGGCAAGGAAGACATCGACGAGCGCATTGTGGTTGGCCGCGGTTTAACAGCACCTGAGCTTTCGGTGCTTCTGGCCTACGTCAAGATTCGTCTGTTCAAGCAACTGCTCGAATCCGACTTGCCCGCCGACTGTCTGAGTGGCGAAGAGTTGACCGAATACTTCCCCATGGCCTTGCAGAAACGTTTTGCTGAACTCATGCCCACGCATCGCTTGGCCCGCGACATCATCAGCACGGAACTCGCCAACGAAATCGTCAATCGGGCTGGCATGACATTTATTTTTCGCTTACGCGAAGAGACCGGGGCCGATTCGGCGGACATCTCCCGCGCGTATATGATCGCCCGGCAGGTCTTCGACATGCCGAGGGTGTGGTCGGAAGTTGAAGCTCTCGACAATGTTGTCGCAGCGAAGATTCAGGCGGAGCTGTTGCTCGAGGGCCGCAAGCTGGTTGAGCGGGCGGCACGTTGGTTGCTTCGAAATCGGCCGCAACCCCTCGATGTGGATGCCAACGTTGCTTATTTCTCGGACGGTGTCAGTGCCGTCGCCGGCGTAATATCTGATCTGATTCCGGAGCAAGCACGTGCAAAACTCGACAGTGATATCACTCGCTTGGTCGGCGCCAAGGTTCCGCATGAGCTCGCCGGGCGCGTGACGATTTACAATGAGCTGTTTTCCGCTTTGGATATTGTCGAAGTAGCGAGTTCGGAAAAAATCGTCGTCGAAGAGGTATCTGCGGTCTACTATTCTCTCGGCCAAGAGTTGGATCTGCATTGGATGAGGGATCAGATTGTCGATCTGCCTAGAGAAAATCGCTGGCAAGCCCTAGCAAGAACGGCATTGCGTGATGACTTGCAATCCCAGGAGCGGCTTTTGACTCGTGACGTATTGCGTCAGAAATCGAGCAACTCGGACGCGGGCTCGCGCATTGCCGCGTGGATTGTCCGCAACAGTGCGGTGGTAAATCGTTGTCGTCAGGTTTTGGCGGACCTTAAAGGTGGCGCCAGTGCAGACTTTGCCATGCTGTCGGTGGCCATGCGCGAGATTCGCAGCATGCATGAGAGCGATAGCGGACCGGCCGATTCGCAGCCTGGCGCGGCCGCGCCGGAGGCAAAATCGGCGAAGCCGAAAGCGAAGGCCAAATCAAAGGCTAAGGCTAAGGCGAAGGCAAAGGGCAAAGCGGCATAGAACGCCGGTCACGCGACCGGAATTACCGAACCAGGTAGCGGGTAGGCATTTATTACAGCTCCCGCGCCGCGAAGTCGGCAAGTCGCGAGCGTTCGCCACGCTGCAGTGTGATATGCCCGCTGTGGCGCCAGGACTTGAACCCGTCGACGACGTATGTGAGACCGGAGGTTGTTTCGGAAAGATAGGGTGTGTCGATCTGGGCGATATTTCCGAGGCAGACGATTTTCGTACCAGGTCCGGCGCGCGTAATCAGCGTCGTCATTTGCTTGCGCGTGAGATTTTGCGCCTCGTCTATGATCACATAACGATTGAGAAAGGTACGTCCCCGCATGTAGTTCAGGGAACGAATCTTGATGCGGCTGTGAAGCAGGTCGTTGGTGGCGGCACGTCCCCATTCACCGCCGAGATCGGAATCGGTGAGCACCTCGAGGTTGTCCATTAGCGCGCCCATCCACGGCGCCATTTTTTCCTCCTCGGTACCTGGCAAGAACCCAATGTCGTCACCAACGGGCACGGTGACCCGTGTCATGACGATCTCTCTAAATCGCTTGTCTTCGAGTGTTTGGGTGAGTCCGGCGGCGAGGGCAAGCAATGTTTTTCCGGTACCGGCGGTTCCGAGAAGAGATACAAAATCCAGATCGGGATCCATGAGCAAATTAAGAGCGAAGTTTTGCTCGCGGTTTCGAGCGTGCACTCCCCACACGGTACTTCCCTTTTCGGTGAAGTCCCGAACGGGTTCGAGTGCCGCGCCCCGCTCGGCCATGTCGCGGTATATCGTATCGAAGTCCATTGAGCCAGCGGCATACAGACACTGATTGGGGTGCCACGATGGCGTCTGCGCGGGGTCGGCTGTGTAGAAAGTTCTGCCATCCTGTTGCCAACGCGTCGCCGCTGTCGAGAACAGATCCAGAGCCTTTTGCGGTAACTGCGACAATCCGTTGTAGAGGAGGGTGGCATCGTCCAGAACCATGTCGTCGCGATAATCTTCGGCGCGAATACCGAGTACACGCGCCTTGATGCGAAGATTGATGTCCTTCGACACGACAACGGTACTGGAGTCTGGATGTTTTTCCTGCAGGGAAATCGCCATGCTCAGCAGATTGTTGTCGGAACTGCCACCTGGCAGCGAAGCCGGCAAAGCGCGGCTGGTGTCATCTGTTTGGAAAAATATCCGGCCTGGTTTGCCCTTGTCTCCCACACTCGGTAATGGAAGGCCCGCGCGTATGCTGTCTTGTCCGGCCTCACCGATGAGACCATCCAGCAGGCGGCTCGCATGTCTCGCGTTTCTTGCCACCTCGGATGATCCCTTTTTCGCGGCGTCGAGTTCCTCGAGCACGACCATGGGCACGAAAATATCATTGTCGTGAAAGCGGAAGATCGCCGAAGGATCATGCATCAATACGTTCGTGTCGAGAACAAACAGATGTCGATCGGGTGATTTGGATCTGGGCATCGCCGTAGAAAGACAAAAAGCTCTTGCGGCTATTTCACGGGCGCCATCATGGCGTCGAGGTTTAAATCGTCACAAAAATCCATGAAATCACCGCGCACCGATGCAATTGCCGCGTCGCTGGGGATGCCGATGGTCATATGCAGAGCAAACATGGAGGCACCGGTGTGCGGCGCCGGATAGCAACTGGTGTACAAGTCTTCGATGTTGATACCGCGTCTGGAGAAAAAGTTGGCAACCTCGTGGACGATACCGGGATGATCGATAGAGACGACTTCGATTCCATAGGGAATGAGGTTCTCCGTTCCGGCGCGAGAGTCCGATCGCTTACTGATGATCTTGATATCGAGGCTCTCCTCGAGCTTCGACAGCTGACCCTCGAGCTTGGCGATGGCATTCCAGTGCCCGGAAAGCGCCATCATGATGGCGAGTTCGCTTCCCAGAACCGCCATTCGACTATCACCGATATTACAACCGCAATCCAGGATGGTGCGGGAGAGTTCGTCTATCAAGCCGGGTCGGTTGTGTCCGATAGCTGAGATGACGAGGTGCGTGTCCATGACTCTCCGGTGGGCTTGCTATTTTCAGTCTCCAGCCGGTGTCAGCCCGGCCCGCGGGAGAGGGTGCCGGCCCCCTCGGGAGACGGTTGAAGTATAACCCACGGCCCGGCCGACAGTGGATGCGGCCGACGGCGGCCATACGCGCGGTCACAGGGCGAACATTGCCTTGGCGGGCGCGGCGAAGTAGCATGTTACATTGATCTGGAAGCGCGGAGCAGGGGATGTTTCAAGGCAGCATTGTGGCCATGGTAACGCCCATGAACCGCAACGGTGACGTGGACGAGGCGGCGCTCGCCGGCTTGGTCGAGTTCCATGTGGACAACGGCACCGATGCCATCGTCGCGGTTGGTACCACCGGCGAATCCGCCACCCTGGACCCCGAGGAGCACGGGCATGTCATCCGCCGCATCGTGGCGCTTGTCGATGCTCGCCTGCCCGTCATCGGTGGCACCGGCGCGAACTCCACCCGCGAGGCAATCCACTTGACCACCATGGCGAAGCAGGCCGGCGTTGACGCGTGTCTTCTCGTCACGCCTTACTACAACAAGCCCACCCAGCATGGCCTGTATCAGCATTTCAAAGCCGTCGCCGAAGCCGTGGATATTCCACAGATTCTGTACAACGTGCCCGGGCGCACGGCCTGCGACATGATGCCCGATGTCGTCGAGCAACTATCACACATCGACAATATTGTCGGCATCAAGGAGGCGAGCGGCGAGGTGGAACGCTTTGCGGAATTGGTTTCTCGTTGTGGTCCGGACTTCGACGTGCTCAGCGGAGAGGATCATCTTGCGCTGCAAGCCATGAGTGCCGGGGCACGGGGTGTGATTTCAGTTACCGCTAATGTTGCGCCCGCGGCTATGCACGAGATGTGCGCGCTGGCATTGAGTGGCGATTTGGAAGGCGCGGGTCGCGTCGACGCGAGGCTGCGGGATCTTCATGCGGCGATGTTTTTCGAATCCAATCCGATTCCCGCGAAATGGGCATTGCAGGATATGGGGATGATCCCCCAAGGCATCCGCTTGCCCTTGACGCCCTTATCCGCGATTTATCATGAGCGCGTGCGCAGCGCGGTTCAGAAAGCTGAACGCGTTTCCGCGTAGCGCGGGTGTTGGGATCATGAGCGACAAGTGTTCACTGCGATCTCTACCGTCGGCCGTGGGGTGTTTATTTGCCTTGGCCTTGGTGGGCTGTAGCGGCACCGCCGATGAGTTGCTCGACCCGATTCTTCCTGAGAAAGATGCGGCTTATAAGTCGAGCAAGAGCGCTCCGCCGCTCGAAGTGCCTCCGGATCTCAGCAGCGCGACGCTCAACGACAAAATGGTCGTGCCGTCTCTCGCCAAGGGCACCGCCACCTATTCCAGCTACGCCAACGGCACCCAGGTGGCCTCGGTGGGAGCGAGTGGCGTGTTACCGAATTTGAAGGGCGTGCGGGTCGAGCGCGCCGGAAGCGAGCGCTGGCTGGTCGTCGACGTGCCGCCCGGGGTCGTGTGGCCCAAAACACGGGATTTCTGGATTTCTCAAGGCTTTCTCATCGAGATGGAAGACCCCAGCATCGGCATCATGGAAACCGACTGGGCGGAAAAGCGCACACAGTTCGACGGCGGCGCAATCTCCAACTTGCTGAGCAAGTTGTCCAGCGAGCTCTATGGTGCCACCACCCGGGACAAATACCGCACGCGCCTCGAGCATGGCAACGTCCCCGGTACCACCGAGATATATGTGTCCCACCGTGGCGCGGAGTATGTGTCCACCGGCAACGTATCCCGCTCGGTGGATGTTACCAGCGGCGCAAGCGAATATGTCTGGCAGCCCAGACCGTCGGACCCTGAACTCGAAGCGGAGATGCTCAATCGGCTCATGGTCACCTTTGGGATTAAGAAGGAGACCGCCACGAGCTTGGTTGAGAACGCCGCCGATCGGCCGGCGCGCGCGAAGCTCGTACGCGACGACCAGGGCGCGAATGTCCTCGACCTGAAGGATAACTTCTCCCGGGCCTGGCGCCGTACGGGGCTGGCGCTGGATCGGGTTGGATTTACCGTGGAGGATCGCGACCGATCCCGCGGGATCTACTATGTGCGCTACATCGACACCGACAAGACGGAGTTGACCAAGGATGAGAGCTTCTTCGGCTCATTGAAGTTCTGGGGCGACGAGGAGCCCACCGACCAGAACGAGTTCCTCGTCAGCCTCGTCGGCAAGCAGTCGACGACCCAAATTGTCATTCTCGATGTCAAGGGTAAGCGCGAGAACAGCGAAACCGCCGATCGGATCCTGAGCCTGCTGCACGAACAGCTGAAATAGCCCGCCCGGGCGCGCCCGTCGCTACCGGGTGAATACGCTTACTTTCGCTTGACGTGTTTTATCAGACGTTTGCGGCGCCGCTGTTGACGTGGGGTTATGACGTTTCTGCGACCCTTGTAGGGATTCTCCCCGCTTTTGAATTCGAGACGGATGGGTGTGCCGTGCAGGCGCAGACTTTCGCGAAAGATGCGCGCAAGAAAACGCCGGTAGTTGTCCGGCACCCGATCGGTTTGATTTCCATGTATTACGATAAGCGGGGGGCTGGATCCCCCCTGGTGCGCGTAGCGAAGCTTGATGCGCCGCCCGCGAACCACGGGTGGTGGGTTGCGAAGCACCGCGTTTTCCAACACTTCGTTGAGCTCCGAAGTGGCCATTTTGCGCGACGCGGAGCGCCACGCCTGATCGATGGACACGAACAGCCGACGCAGGCCGGTGCCCTTTAACGCCGAGGTGTAGTGCACCGTCGCGTAGTCGAGGAAGGTGAGTTTGCGCCCCACGTGACTTCGCGCCAGGCGCTTGTCCGATGCAGCCATGCAATCCCATTTGTTCACGGCGATGGTTAGTGCACGGCCCGCATCGAGGACCAATCCCAATAACCCGGCATCCTGATCTGTGACACCCTCGTTGGCATCTACCACGACAACCACCACATCGGCGGCAGCGATGGCCTGCAGTGATTTGATCACACTGAATTTTTCGACTTTCTCCGATACCCGGCCGCGGCGGCGGATGCCGGCAGTATCGATGAGTGTGTATTCCTTGCCCGCGTGGCGAAAGGGCACGGCCACACTGTCACGGGTTGTGCCTGGGGTGTCGTGGGCCACCAGTCTGTCTTCGCCGAGCAATTGATTGATGAGTGTCGATTTTCCCACGTTGGGCCGGCCGACGATGGCGACTCTCACCGCGTCGTTCTCCGTCTCGGGCGCTTTGGGCGGCGGCGGGATGTGGGCCAGTACCGCGTCCATGAGGCTTTGGATGCCGCCCTGGTGGGCGGCCGAAATCGCGCACGGCCCGGAGAGCCCCAAGGCGTGAAACTCGGCCAGGGCAATGTCGGCGTCGAGACCTTCGGTCTTGTTGACCGCCACAGTGACAAGCTTGCCCGTGCCGCGCAGCTGCCTGGCGATGTCGTGGTCGGCGGCCGTCAGGCCCTGCCGACCATCCACCATGAAAATGATGGCATCGGACTCATCCACGGCGCGCAGTGCCTGGCTGGATATGGCCTGCGCCATGCTGTCAGTCTCGTCGGTGAGCCCGCCGGTATCGACGACCACATAAGCACCAAAATTGCTCGCCCCCCATGCGATGCCGTACTGGCGGTCCCTGGTAAGACCGGGTTCGTCGGCGACCAGCGCATCGCGGGAACGCGTCAGGCAGTTGAAGAGCGTCGACTTGCCGACGTTGGGACGTCCAACAATGGCGACGACGGGGAGCAATATCTGGCGGTCGGGACCTTGTCGCATGGGAACATCAGTCGGCGATCAAGAATAGCCAATGTTGCGGGTTGCCGGCGCAGGCGGGCGCCAACGCGTGGCTACGGAACCACCTGAAGAGCCGCGAGCTCTCCGCCGCTTCCATAGACGTAGACGGCAAAGGCGGTCGCTACCGGCGCTGCAACAATTCTGCCGCTGTCGACCTTAACACGCGCCGCGAACTGGCCGTCTTCCTTGCGCAACCAGTGTACATAGCCCTCCAGGTCGCCCACGACGACGAATTGTCCAAACACCGTCGGCGGAGACACACGGCGGGCTTCCAGTTTCGACTGGCGCCACATGGAGGCGTTGTTCGACCGCTTCAGCGCCCAAACGTGGCTGGAGTCGTCGGTTACGTAGACATTATCCGGTCCTACGCCAAGGCCAGCGTGAGACGACATGTCGCGGCGCCAGATCACTTCACCACTGAATAGCTTCAATGCTGCCACCTGCCCTTGATAGGTCACGGCATAAACGGTCTTGTCCATGATGATGGGGTCGGCGTCGATGTCGATCATGCGTTCCAGTTCCGTGCGGCCTCTGGGCACGGCAACCCGTGTTTCCCACAAGGCCTGTCCGTTGCTCAAGGCGACCGCGACCATTTGACCACCGTCAAAGCCGGCGATAGCCGCGCCTTCGGCCAATGCGGGCGAGCTCGTGCCCCTGAGCGTCAGAACGGGGGTCGTTCGGTCATAAACCCACAACCGCACGCCGTCATCGGTGTTCAAGCCGAAGAGTTTTCCGTCGATTGTGCGCGCTACCGCAATTCCTCCTTGCGCGGCCGGAGCGGACAACACTTCGCTCGAGACGCGCGTGCGCCACTTCAGCGTGCCGTCCTTTTCGTCGAGGGCGAGCACCTCGCCGTCGCTGGTGCCGAGTAGCACCAGGCCATCGCCGGTTCCAGGGCCGCCGGACAAGGGGCTGTCGGTGTCCGTATCCCAGAGCGACTCACCCGTTCTGGCATCGAAAGCACGCACGTGTCCGTCACGGGTCGCCGCGTAAACACGCTCGCCGTCGATTGCCGGGCGCAATTTGAGATAAAACTCGCTGGCTCCCGAACCGACGCTGCGCTGCCATACAGTGCGGACATTAATGGTGGGTTCGAAGTCCACCAGTTCAGACGGCTCAGCGGTGTTGTCCGGGTTGTCGACGAGATTGCTGATCGCGGTGCAGCCATTTACCAGCACCAGCGCTGAAAGCAGCAAGCACGTCTTGACGACCTTCATCCGGAGGCACATTCGGCTCACTGCGCTTTGTCGGTGCCTACTGGACGGCCGAGATCATCGAGCTTCATTTCCACCCGGGCGCGCATACCGGCGGTGATGGAGGTGCTTGCGAGCGCCGATTCGTAGGCCTTCGCCGCCGCTTCGCCTTGCTGGTCATCGACGAGAATATCGCCACGCAGCTCATCCACGCGGGCCGCAAAGGCCGGCGTTTTAACCTCGGTGAGCATTGCCAGCGCGTCGGGGCGTTTGCCATCGGCAAGAAGTAAATGCGCGCTCCGGATCCGTGCCAGGTCGCGGAGCTCCGAACGGGCGGCTTTTTCGCTAACCCAACCAAGCAGGCGGGTGGCGTCATCGGCGCGACCCGCCGCAAGCGCGCTCTTGGCGCCCACCAGGCCTGCGAGTGCCGCGTATTCGCTGTCGGGATGGTCTTGGATAATTTGCTCGGCGCGCAGCAGTGCCTCCGCATGATCGTTGGCGGCCGCCATATCGACCATGGATTGATAAACCACGGACACACCCTCGGCCGTGGCTTCGGCGCGGCTCTGCCAGGTCGTGTAACCGAACACGCCGCCGAGTCCCAGCACCAGGCCCACTATCACGGCCCGACCGTTTTCCTTCCACCACTTTTGCAGTGCTTCCAGTTCTTCTTGTTCCGTATCCACGCCTAGTCTCTCGATTGGTTTGAGTCGATATGCAGAAAATGGCCGCCACGTCCATGCGCGCCGACCGCGGCTGCCCGCACATGCGCTAACAGTACTTCAGGCGCCAACATTAATCCGCTCTGCCAGGGTTTCGATCAACTCTGACCGAACCACCGTTTGCTGACTGCCGGTATCGCGCATGCTCTTGCAGCTTATGCGCTGGTCGCGCATTTCATCCTCACCCAGTATCAGGGCGAGCTCCGCCTGGCTTCGATCCGCGGACTTCATTTTACGCTTGAAGTTGCCCGGACCGGCATCGACGATGAGGCGCAGTCCCGGCAGGGCGTCGCGCAATTGCTCCGCCAGTGAATGGGCGGCGCGTTCTGCCGCCTCGCCCACAGCCAGAAGATAGGCGTGGGGCCCACCGGGGTCGGATGGCGCTTCCCCGATTTGCATCAACGCGACAACGCGCTCGAGCCCGACTGCGAATCCTGTGGCCGGGGTCGGAGGGCCACCGATTTCCTCGACGAGTCCGTCGTAGCGCCCACCGCCGCAGACCGCGCCCTGGGCGCCCAGATCATCGGTGATCCATTCGAATACCGTGCCTGTGTAGTAGTCCAGACCGCGGACCAGTCGTGGATTAACCCGAAAGCCGATGCCGCTTGCGCTCAGCATCGCCTGCAATTGCTCGAAATGCCCGCGTGACTGATCGTCGAGATGATCGATAATTTGTGGCGCGGCCTCGAGCATGCCCCGCAGCCGGGGATTTTTGCTGTCCAGAACGCGCAGGGGGTTGGTTCCAAGCCTGCGTTGGCTGTCCTCATCAAGCTCTTCGGCGTGAGACGACAAATACTCGACCAATCGGCTCCGATAGGCTTGTTGTATTTCCCGGGAACCCAGCGAGTTGATTTCCAGGCGCAGGCCCTGAAGCCCCAGGCGCCCCCACAAGCGCGCACCGAGCAAGATTAGCTCTGCATCGATATCGGGACCGGGAAAGCCGAGGGCCTCCACATCCAGTTGGTGAAATTGCCGGTAACGCCCCTTTTGTGGTTTCTCGTAACGGAACATGGGTCCGATGTGCCACAGGCGTTGGCCGCGTCCACGCAGCCAGCTGTGCTCGATGGCGGCGCGTACACAACTCGCGGTGCATTCCGGGCGCAGCGTCAGGCTTTCGCCATTGCGATCGGCGAAGGTATACATCTCCTTTTCGACGATATCCGTCCCCTCGCCCACCGAACGCCGGAACAATTCGGTTTTCTCTACGATGGGGGGGCGCAATTCGTGGTAGCCGTAGCCAGCGAGCACGTCGCGCGCGGCATCCTCGAGCCGGCGCCATACCGGAGTCTCTGCGGGCGGGATGTCCTTCATCCCGCGAATCGCTTGAATCGCTTTCATGTCAGGAGTACTCAAACCCGGGGTATGCCCAGGGGTGCCCAAGGTATGCCCTGGGTATGGAATACGTCGCGGCACCTTACGCCCGGCGCATTTTGGAGGGCGGATTCTAGCAGATTTGTGCGCCGCGGCCGGACTATTCCCGCACCACGGCGTCAAGAGTCTGGCTGATCTGAATCGAGTGCGGTGGTGCGCGGCGCAGTTGCCGGTGCCGGTACCACCCGCTCAAGGACGACTCCCGCCGCCGAGGTGGGGGTGACGAGGGTCATGCCAGCGTCCGCCACCGAGTTTGAGGGATCAGCAGCCGGCGGCTGATGTTCCTGGGTGAGGGGTTCTGCGGGCGCTGGTCGTGGCGGTTCAGGCGCCGGGGAGTCGTCGCCGGACAGTTCGCCAACCCGAAAGCGCACGACGCTGCGCCCTTGATAGGGACTCAGGTCAAAGGCTTTGCCGTTGTAGTCCACCGCGGCGCCTTCAACGTCGCCAAGCAGCACCCGCATGGGACCGGCGCCCTCAACCATAATTTCGCTGCCTTCCCTGGCAAGGCCGTAGTAGAGCCGGCCACCGCCACGATCGTAGATTTCGATCCAGGATTCCTTTGCCAGTTTAATGGCCAAACGGTCCGAGCCGGGAAGTGGGGCCGGGCGCGGCGCCGGGGCCGCTGGTGTCTCGGTGGCTGTTTCGTTGGCATCTGCCGGCATCGCCTCGTCTGCGGCGCCGGTTTGCGGCTGTGCGCTCGCTACTGGTGCCACCGCTTCGGATGCGACACTTGCCGGATCCGGGCTTTCCCCGCTGGTCGGGGTCGTGACCGTGGAACCGGCTGGAACGGGTGTCTCCACGGCGGTCTCGGCCGCAGCGGATGATTCCGCCGCTATCGCGGCCTTGCGGGATGGCGCCGGCAGAGAAGCCGTTTCCGCCGCTGCGGCCCCCGGATCCTGCGCCGCGGGTTGCCGTTGCTCGCCACTCTCCGCGCCTGTTTCCGGGGCGTCCTCTGCAGGCACAGCCGCCTGGGTCGGCACCGGAGCCACAAGCGCCGGCACCGCCGGCTCGGCTGTGCCGGCATTGAGCGGCGCAGCGTGGCTGCTGTTCTGTGCAGGCTTGGCGCTGACATTCGCGGTTTCGGGGGCGTTGGTGGCAGGTTGCCGGCTCTGCCACCACAAAACTACCAGCACCACCAGCAGTCCGGCGATGACATAGGTCACCATGCGCACGGGAAAGTCACTGACATGGACCTCCGGTTTACGGCCGAGCTCCGACACCAGGGCGGGTGGCCGGTAATCATGGCGTTCGTAGGCTTCCAGAATCGGGCGTTCCGGCAGATCGAGCAGCCGCGCGTAGCCGCTCAAATAACCGCGCACGAATGTGGGTCCGTGGAGGTGGTCGTAGTGATCGCTCTCCAGCAGTTCGAGAACTTGCGGCTCGAGGCGCATGCGCGACGCGACCTCGGCCAGGCTCAACTTGGCGGCTTCGCGGGCTTCGCGCAGCCGCTGTCCTGGCCCGATGTCGTTACCGGACTCCGAAACTACTCGCGTCGTCGACTCGCCTGCGGTCATTTCAATCCCGAGTCAAACAGCTTTTGGGTTTCGGGAGAGTCGGGATAGTTGGATTTGAGCAACATCGCAAAACTCGACACAGCATTCTTGTCGCCGAGCATTTCTTCGATCTGAATGCCAAGCCACAAGGACCGCGGACTGTGGTTACTAACCTCCTCGTAGCGCTGCATATAGGCGCGAGCAGCCAGGAAGGCCTGGTCGTCGAAACTGATCTGCGCCATATTCAGCAGTGCGATGGGGAAGCGTGGGTCAGCCTTGAGGGCGGCGCGGAAATAAACCTCGGCACCAGCTCGATCATCGGCGCGCAGTTTGCAAATTCCGGCGTTGGAGTAGGCCATTGCAGGCTTGGTATAGAGGGGATTGGCCACCGCTTTTTTGAAGTACTCCTCACCTTCATCGATACGGTTGTGTTGACACAAAAAGGCGCCGTAATTGGTCATCGCGGCCGAATCCGATGGATTCAGGTCTATGGCAATCTTGAACTGCTCCTCGGCCTTTTCCGGTCGGTTCAGTCGATCGTAAACGAGCGCCAAGCCATTGTGGGCCATGGCATAGCCAGGATCTGCCTCGGTCGCAGTGTTGAGACGCTCGAATGCCAAGTCCAGTTGGCCGTTGCGCAAATAACCGAGGCCGAGTTGTGTATTCACGATGGCCAACTGGTTGGTGGTGCCGCCCGGCGGCGTCACTGGTTCATTGGGCGAATTCGAAACGCATGCAAGCTGCGACAAACAGAGCGTCGAGATACTGAGCCACTGAATCGTGCTTTTCATACCTTGAACCAGAGTGCGTGTTCCGGAAGCTGAGTCGAGATGGTCCAAAGAATCGCCCGGCCGTCGCGGCTTGACAATCCTGTCAATCAAGATTGTAGCCGCTCCGCGCCGAGGGTCACTGTCGCGCGGCCCGTGGGTGCGGCAGACGCCGCTTTGCGAAGCCTCATGCGGCGGCTTCGGGGTTGTACTTCGCCGGCCAGTTGTCCGCAGGCAGCGTCGATGTCCTGCCCCCGGGTTTTCCTGGTGATTGTGATGATTTTCTTCCCCATGAGTATGTCCCTGAACGCGTCGATGACCTGGGGCGGTGGGCGCTGGTAGCCGCTCTGGGGAAAGGGATTGAAAGGGATGAGGTTGACCTTCGCCGGCACGTCGGCGAGCAGCGCCGCGAGCTCGCGCGCGTGCGTGGGACTGTCGTTCACGCCGTCCAGCAGAACGTATTCGAATGTGACTTTCTCACGTGCATCGTCCTGTACATAGCGCCGGCACGCTGCCAGGAGTTCGCGAATCGGATAATGTTTGTTCAACGGCACGAGCTCATCGCGTAAGCGATCGTTGGGGGCATGCAACGACACCGCCAGGCTTACCGGGCAGCGTTGCCTTAGTGCATCGATCCTGGGCACGACCCCTGCGGTGCTGAGGGTTACACGGCGTCTGGCGAAGCCATTGGCGTTATCTTCCAACATCAGATCCAGGGCATCGACGACATTGTCGAAATTCAACAGCGGTTCACCCATACCCATCAGTACGATATTGGTGATCGCGCGTTTGTTGGCGACGCCGTTTTCCAAAAGATCCCGGGCGAGCCACACTTGAGCGATAATCTCCGCGCTGCTCAGATTACGATTAAAACCCTGGCGCGCCGTGGAGCAGAACGTGCAATTCAGAGCGCAGCCAACCTGAGACGAAATGCACAAGGTGCCGCGGGGCTCATCGGGGATGAATACCATCTCGATGCAGTTGCCCGACGCGACGCGCACGAGCCATTTGGTTGTTCCGTCGATGGATTCGTGAGTGCTTACGATTTCGGGCAGTTGAATTGCGGCGTCTTGTTCAAGACGCGTGCGCAACGCCTTGCTGAGGTTCGTCATTGTCGAGAATTCGGTTACGTGCTGCTGGTGAATCCATTTCAGCAATTGCACGGCCCGAAAAGGCCGTTCGCCAATCTCCTGAAAATAGTTTTCCAGCCGCGCACGGGTCAGGCCGAGCAGATTAATGCGATCGGGCCGCTCTGGGGCAGCGCGGGTTGCTGTTGTTGGTACGGGATTCCCGGCTGTGGTCATGGGTGGCGCCTGGCCTAGCGGGTACGGGGGCAAATCTCGTCGGATTGGAAAAAATACGCAATTTCCGTGGCGGCGTTTTCCGGTGAGTCGGAGCCGTGCACTGCGTTTTCGGTGATCTCATGGGCAAAGTCGGCGCGAATAGTCCCTGGCTCGGCTTCGGCAGGATTGGTTGCTCCCATGATTTGGCGATTCTTCTCAACGGCATTTTCGCCTTCCAGCACCTGTACCAGTACCGGTCCGGAGGTCATGAACGCGACGAGCTCCGGGAAGAAGGGCCTATTTTTGTGCACGGCGTAGAAGCCTTCGGCCTTTTCACGGGACAAGTGAAACATCCTCGCGGCCACCACGCGCAGGCCGGCTGTCTCGAAGCGCGCGATAATTGCACCGATGGCATTTTTGGCCACGGCGTCGGGTTTGATAATAGATAGCGTACGTTCGGTGGACATCCAGATCTCCAAGGCATTTGTTGCTCAGCAGGGAAGTATAAGCTGTGAATCGGGCGACCCTCCAGCACCGTTGCCTGTTGGTTGCCGCCAGGGAAGCCGGCCGCGTCATGTTTATTCCCGGGGCCGTATTCGCGTTCAGGCGCACGGTTTGCGCCTCGAGAGGCCTGACTGGACAATGGCGGGAACCAAGGCGGAGGCGGC
>Ga0210064_1000516_pt1 | contig 18222 bp, 15 predicted proteins | sample Muzzi_CordC_D2_FD_185531 | JGI IMG/M metagenome (GOLD analysis project Ga0210064, IMG submission 185531) | Wetland microbial communities from San Francisco Bay, California, USA, that impact long-term carbon sequestration - Muzzi_CordC_D2 (SPAdes) | ecosystem: Environmental > Aquatic > Marine >...
GCATCGATAATTTTGGCCAGGCTCTCATATTCTTGGGAGAGTCCGGCAAGCCCACGGGTTTTAGCATAGGTGCGTACTTCGCCGGCATCGCTTTGTTCCGGGTGGACATGGATTTTGATCCGCAGCTTTTCGAAATCCGGGTCCTGTTCTGCAAGGGATAGGGAAAGTTGCCGCATTTCGGTGACGGGGGCATCCCGGTTGCCGTGGGGCACAAAGCGAACCGCTTCGCGCAGCACCATAAACCGCCGCTGATTCCATTCCGGATCTTTGGCCAGTGCGAACAAGAGACCGCGTCCACCCCGGATTTCATCTTCGGTTTGCAGAGCCCCGCGGTAATAGCGGGCTTTGCGGAAAATCCAGCCGTCATCGGCATCCATCAGAAACCGCTCCAGGATCATTTGTCTTAAGATTTCCGGATGTCTGGGGTCTGCCAGAAAGGTTTCCGGATTAATATCGGCATAAACATTGGCAATGTAATAGCCGTTTGCACGCATCAATTGGACCCGTTCCGTCCATTCTCCATGCTGCACGCCGCCGCCGTGATCCTTGCAGGCATATTCTTTGGGAGGCAAAATTGTGCCGTCATTGCAAAACCAGCGCAGGCGGGTGAAAGGCCCCCGGGGAGCTTTTTTCATTTCCTGCACCCAGCCGCGCAGGGTTGCATCGTCCGGCATTTCGGTTGCCGCATCAGCCATAAACGCGGTGAAGACCACTGCAATAAAAAAGCTGATCGCATGGACTCGCTTCATAATTTCAGATCCTACATGGAGGTTTAGGGTTCAGAGGCTTGCCCGCCTCAGGAGGGTTCAACGCTTGTCCGCCTCCGGAGGGTTCCGGGTTTATAAGGATATTTAATGCTGATTTCCACATACGCTTGTTAGCGTTTTGCTCGGGCACTTTAACCGGAAACCGTGTCCGTTGAAGCCTTCAACTTTGATCAGATATAACTACGTTAGGCACGATTTCTATTTTTTCCACTGAATGATTTATTAAATTACATCGGCCGCTGGCTGACCATGTATCTTTCGTTGGATTTTTTTTCAAACCGCAGCATATGGGTCATGCAGGCGGGAATTTCCTCGGGATAATGGGTGACATAGATGATATTGGTGCCGCTGTGATGCCCGATAATATCGATCGCATCCAGAATCCTTTGCCGATTGGTGCGATCAAGCCCTTGATAGGGTTCATCCAGGATCAGAATTTGGGGCAACTTCACCATGGATCGCGCCAGCAGCACCATGCGCTGTTCACCGTATGAAAGCTGATTAAAGGTTCTATCCAATTTATCGCAGATGCCCAGAACCGCCATCCAATTTTCAGCAGCTTTTTTTTGTTCAGCCGAAGCGTTCCGAAAAAGTCCGACACTGTCGAAAAACCCGGATAAGACAACTTCAAATGCCGATATTGGTTTGCGATAGCGAATCTGAAATTCAGAGGACATCATTCCAATGCGTTCTTTGATGTCCCAGATGCTCTCGCCTGAACCGCGACGCTTGCCGAACAGGTGAATCTGGTTGGCATAGGCCTGGAGATTATCCCCCGTGATAAGATTCAGCAGTGTAGTTTTACCGGAACCATTTGGTCCCAAAACAACCCAGTTTTGGCCGGCTCTCATCGTCCAGTTCAAATTGCTGAGCGCGGTCGTGCTGTCATATTTAACCGTGACATTTTTCATGTCAATTAGGATTTCGGGCGCAGTATCGACAGTCGGTTTTGGGTTGTCTGCGGTGATCGGTATGGATAATGCGGTGGCAAGTTTACCTGCGTACAGATATTTCATTTGCGATGGTGTCAGGACGTCGTCCCGCCGCCCCTGAAATATCACCCGGCCGTCCCGAATTGCCAGCACATGAGAGATATTGGGCAGAATTTCCCGCTGACGATGGGTTACCAGAATGACGGTGCGGGTATCATCCATCAGGTCATCGATGATTTGATTTAAACCCTGACGGGATGATTCATCCAGGCCGTCGAATGGTTCATCCAGAATCATGATTTCCGGAGATTTCAACAGCACCCGCGCAATCTGGACTTTTCTCATTTCACCGGTTGACAATGCCCGGATTCCCCTCCCGAGCAAATGATTTATCTTGAGCCTTGCAACAACAGGCTCAACATCTCCGGCTTTGGCGCCCGGACGCCCGATAACTTCACGCAATATTTCATGAACCGTAGTGGTACGATTCAGATTTCCGCTGAATGAACGAAATTCATCGCGTTGCTCCTCCCGTGCAATCAGTCGTTGATGCTGTTCAAAGGACACATATTCGGCATGGACCGCGTCAGCCTGATCATGGGAGGGAAATACGGTCCCTTTGATCACCGGAACCTCACCGGTCAGAGCCCTGACAAGCGAAGTCTTGCCGGCACCGTTGGGTCCTATGATAGCCCAGTGCTGACCTTTATCGATGCGCCAGCTTGTGTCAGGCAACAGGAAGGTCTCCCGGACCCGCAGGGTAATGTTTTCAAACCTGACGATGGTTCGGCCTTTCAGGCCTGCATGAAGTAAGACCTTTTCAGGACGACTGAATATTTTTTCCCGCATAAACTTACACCTGACAATTATTACTTGAATTTTGCACGCAAAGACCCATTGGTGAAGTTCAGGGTCAAGTTACCGCAATTGACTTGGCGCGTTGATTGTTACGTGAAATTTATGGATAAAGCCGAAGAACCATGTTATACAAAATTTTGAACACCAGCGGCCATTTCCGCGTTTCTTGACATTGAACCCAAAATTCTGTTAGCCTTTTAGGAAAAGAATAAATTTTTGATTGATTGATACATTATTCGTAATTTGACCACAGACAGACTCTGCTGGTTTGCGCGTAATCGAAGAAGAAGGAGCCTCTCGATGGCCAGTGCCAATACACCGACCGAGCATAATACCATAAACCTTAAACTAGCGGAAATGATTAAAAATTTGCCGGAAGAACAGCAGTTGATTCTTCTCAAGCAGCTGCTTAAAGGCAATCTTGCCCCGACATTGTATCGGTTAATCGGAAAAATGACCGACAATCAGCAATCTGCTCTTTTAGAACATTTACAGGAGCATCCCCTCGATTACCTCAATCTGGAGGAAACCGAGATATCCCTGCGGGGCCATACCCGCAAATCTTGCCTGCTCAGAATAGACTACCGGGTTGAGGCGCAAAATTTTGAAGGCTTCATGCTCGATATCAGCCCGGCCGGGGCATTTATCGAAACCGACGAGCCCTTTGTCGCCGGACAGCAGATCAATCTAACCTTCTCCCTGCCGAACCGCCCGGGGCAGTTGAAAATCAGCGGCGAAATTTTGTGGAAAGGCATGCTGGGCATCGGTGTTCAATTCAACGATCTCGCCCAGGATCAGATTGAGCTGATTAAAACGTTTATGAAAGAGGAAGAAATGTGACGCGCTGCGCGCAACCCCCTGCGAGTTGCGTGGTACGGGTTTCGCGCTGCGGCTTATTTATCGATGTCACTCACATAAACCTTAACTCCTTATAACATTTTCAATCTGAAACTCAATATCCGTAATCGGATATTATGCAGCCCCGAACTTCGCAACCCGCATTTCGCTAATACCGCACCTTCTCCAACCCCTTTAATTTAAGTATCTCCCTCGCCTCGCCCGGCGACGCCGGTTCCAGGCCGTGCTCCTTGCCGATGCGCACGATTTTTCCCACCTGCTCGCCGCTGCTTTTGGCCATTCGACCTTTTTCCAGATAGAGATTATCCTCCAGTCCTACCCTGGCAAAGCCGCCCATCAGCAGCGCCGCGTTGCACATTTTGAATTGATCTTTGCCGGCCGCACACACCGACCATTGAAAGCCGTCACCGATGATTTCTTTGGCCGAATTGACCAGAAACACCAGGTTGTTGATCGTGGCCTGCATGCCGCCCAGAATTCCCAGCACAAATTGCAGATAGACCGGTTTCTTGATGTAGCCCTGGCTCAGCAGAAACGCCACATTGTTCAGCATACCGGCATCATAAATTTCCAGCTCCGGTTTGGTGTTCTCCGCTGTAAAAAATTCGGCAAACTCGCGCAGGGTTTTAAAGGTGTTCGGAAAGATAAAATCCTCGCTCATGCCCAAGTATTGGGCTTCCCAGTCATATTTGAATTCTTTGATTCTTTCTAAAACCGGATGCAGGGCAAAATTTAGTGAACCGGCATTCAGTGAAGCCAATTCCGGGCTGTAAGCTCTAACCACCGATACACGCTGCTCGACGGTCATACCGAATCCACCGCCGGTAGTGGTGCAGATGACCGCGTCGGATTTGTTTTTGATCTTCGCTAAAATATCGCCGAATAATTGACTGTCGGCGGAAGGCTGTCCGGTTTCCGGATTACGGGCATGAACGTGGACCACCGCCGCACCCGCTTCCCTTGCCCGGCGAGCCTCCTCGGCAAGCTCATCGGGGGTTATTGGAAGATCCGGCGACATGGTCGGGGTGTGAATGGCCCCGGTAAGGGCGGCCGTAACAATAAACTTTTCTGACATAATCAGCTCCTCATTCTTTAGTTAATTGGTTGAAATAAGATATCGCCGTTTTCGGCAAATGCAAATCCGTTGGGCAGGGTTCCTTCGATGAACCGGCTGGCGTCGTCGGAGGCCACATTAAATGAACATCCGCCGGATCCATCTGGAACCCGATAATAGGGTTTTCAGACACCACTTTCCTCCCTTCAAATAAGGAGCCACTAAATATAGATGACTGCTATTGCTGCACTCTGTCTAATAGAATTAGTGCTGAAGACTAAGGACTGAGCACATCGCTGCTGACCTTGATTGGTTTTACTCAGTCCTCGGTCCTCGCAGCTCAGTCCTGTTCATCTTACCAAAAATAGACTGATCCCCGGAAAAATGACGATCAGTGCCAGTACCAGGATCATAATCAGCACATATGGAAACGCTCCGGCAAAGACGTCGTTGAGGGTGATACTCTGGTCATCAAGGGTTGATTTGACCACAAATGCTGCAATCCCCAGTGGCGGTGTGATCAGGCCGACCTCGATTGCGATCACAGTCACGAGTCCAAACCAGACAAAATTAACCTCCATACCGTGCATGATGGGATAGATTAACGGCACGATAATCATCATAATGGATGTGGAATCCAGGATCGTCCCCATCAAAAGTACAATCACCAGGTAGATCGACAGGATGGCGTACAATCCCAGACCGGATTCACCGATCCAGGTTGCGATAAACCCGGTAATGCCCGACAGGGCCAGCATACGGCCGTAAATATTGGCTGCTATGAGCAAAAATAAAATAGACACCGTGACGTGGCCGGTTTCCGTGAGCACCTGCCATAATTTGGTCCAGTTCAGCTGCCGTTTGCCCAGGGTCAGCAGTAAGGCTCCCAGCGCGCCCACAGCCCCGGATTCGGTGGGTGTAAACCAGCCGGCATAAATCCCCCCCAGCACCAGTGCGATCAGAAGCACAATTGGAGTCAATTTCCAGACCGCCTGGCCGAAAGACATCTGCTCGGCAGGGTTGTCTTCCGACCCGGTCGTAACTTCCCCCACATAATCGGGAAAACGATAGGCCATAAAAAGAATTAATGTGCTGTAAGCAGCCGACAAAAGGATGCCCGGCATGATGCCGGCCTTGAAAAGATCCCCGATGGAGGTTTCGGTCAACACACCGAATAAGATCAACAGCAGGCTGGGGGGTATCAGCATCCCTAAAACCGAAGATCCCGTAACGACACCGACGGCAAACCGCGGCTTGTGACCCAGACGGATCATCTCCGGCACAGCCACTTTGGTAAAAACCGCCGCCGAAGCAATCGAAATCCCAGTCACGGCCGCAAAAACAGCATTGGCTGCCACGGTGGATATGCCTAAACCGCCACGGATGCCGTGAAACAGACGGTTGGCCACCTCGAAGGTGTCCTTGCCGATGCCCGAGACCGAAATCAGCAGCCCCATCAACACAAACAGCGGTACCACGCCGAATATGTATCCTGAGATACTGTCGGAGGCTGCCAATGCCAGCAGCTTGCCGGCAATGATCCAATTGTCTTTGATCAGCCAGACGCCCAGCAGCGACAGCAGCGTCAGGGCAATAGCAACGTGCATGCCGGCGTATATCAAAAACAGGATTCCGACGATAGATAAAAGCCCGACCTGAATGTCCGTCATCGGTTTTCTCCAGCGGCATCATCAGCGTTGCGGCCGGATGCCGTCATGTGTCTGAAACTGTCGACGGCCATCAGTAGAAACTGGATGGCACCCGCAACACACCCGATCAGGATTATCAGTTTGACGGGCCACACCGGCGCCATGAAATCGCCCTGGGCCCCGACATATTCGTCAATCTGCCAGGCATTGGTAAACAGGGGTACGCTGGCTTTGAACAAAATGGCCATCAGGCACCCGCCGATCAGGTAGTACACCCCTTCCAGAAAATGTTTCAGGCCGGCGTGCCGGGCTTGCAGCCAGTTCAATAAAATATCGGACCGTGTCAACCGGTCCATCTTAAGTGTGTGGGCAAGCTGCAGAAAAACGCAGGCTACGATGGACAGGGACACGATTTCCGGCACCCCGCGAATCGGGTGGTTAAACAGGGCACGTCCGGCGATATCCAGATTTATGATTACCAGCAGCACGAAAACCCAGGCCGTGCCGATACTGTTCATCACGGAAATAACCGTTTCAAATGAATACCAGCGACCATGGCTGCTTCCATGCTGCACTGATGCCTTGGTATCTGACTCAGACAATTTGTACCTTTCTTCATTAGTGTAAAAAAACAAAATCCGAATTTCGGATTTATTGCTCAACGCGCCTCGATCTAAAAAATAAAAACGACGGAGCGAAGCGACATCCATAAATATTCAATCTTCAATCATCAATTTTCAATATCTTTATCTATCCCAGTCTCTGACCAGTATCACGCCGCGCGCTCGCAATCCATCCAGGTAGCCTTCGAGCATGGCCTTGCCGGGCAGGCCTTTTTCTTCCATGGTTTGCGCCCATTCCATCGGAACGTTGGGCAGTTTGTCAGCCCAGCGCTTACGCTCGGGGTCAGACAAATAAATCACTGTGGCCCCGCTCTGTTTCATGATCTCGATGGCCTTGCCCGCCCGGGCCGCCTGGGCCTCGGCCAGTTTTCTGTCATATTCCCTGCCGACATCGATAAAGATCTTCTGTACTTCGGGCGGAAAAGAATCGAAAACATCCTTGTTGATGCTGAGGCCGCCGGCAAATTGGGCGCCGAAATTCACCATGCAGATATACGGGGCGACTTCATAGACCTTGATGGCCATGGCGGCGGTCATAAAGGTTAACGTACCCTGGAAGACCCCGGTCTTAATCCCATTATAATATTCATTCAGGTTGGAAGCCACCGGTACGCCGCCGGTTCCCTTCAACCAGTTGGCGGATGGACCGGGAGCCGCAATTTTGTGGCCGTCGACATCATCAACGGTATTAACCGGAAAATCTGTCAGGATGCCGTAGGTGTCCAGGGCGGCTCCCCCCAGGTAGATCTGGTTGTGTCGGGTCCACTCCTGGGCCAGGGCCGGAATCTTGGAATGAAGTTCGGTCATAATATCAACGACGTAGAAAATATTATCGGAGCCAAAAGGCGTCATGTAGGTCACATTGTGCAGCGGCATTTTGGGGGCTTCAAATATGGTTCCGACAAAGCCCATATCGGCAATCCCTTCCTCTATGGCTTCAAGAGCCCCGCCGATTTTAGCAACCGTACCGCCATAGGCCTGGTTCCACTCAATTTTGTACTTCCCGCCGGCTTCCAGCAACCGTTTGTCGACTTCCGGAATGAAAAAATCACGACACAGCGTCACCCACAAAAAGATCGGCGGGTGACCGGCAACGACGGTCAGCTTGTATGTCTTGGCCTGGGTCGAACCCACCGGTAAACTGAATATCAGTGAAGCCGTCACAACTACCAAAATCGCTTTTTCCCACAGTTTCATGTCAGACCTCCTTTGTCGGATCTTATTTGAATGATTCTGTTTTTTAGTTTAGGATTTTTGTGATTTAGTATTTGGATTTGTTTCGAATTTCGAGATTTGAATTTCGGATTTAGAATGCAAAATATCAAGCAACCGCCTCACCGATGCGGGAAGGCTTTGTTTCCGAAACCGAATTTTAATCTTCTTCAACGATCGCCACCGGCCGGGTCCAGCCGGCACTGGCGCCCTTTATCTTGATAGGGAAGCAGCAGACCTGGAACCCATGCGGCTTTCCGATAGCGGATAAATTAGCCATTTTTTCCATGTGGCAGTAGCCGATCTCAATCCCGGCAAAGTGCGCCTCCCAGATGACCTTGGGGTCCCCGTGTTCGCTAAACTCCTTGGCTTGAAACGGCAGGGGTCGATCCCAGCTCCAGGCATCGATTCCTCCAACCTTGACGCCTTTCCCAGTCAGAAACAGGGTGCTCTCCCGATCCATACCGGCGCCCGTCACCAGATATTTATCCGTTCCCCAGGCGGCATCCGCTCCGGTTTGAATTAAGATAATGTCCAGGGGCTTAATTTCATATTGGATCCGATCCAGCTCTTTTTGCACATCTTCAACAGTGATGCGTTCACCGTCGCCTTTGTGTCGAAAATCCAGCAGTACCCCGTCGTTAAAACACCATTCTAAGGGTATCTCATCGATCGTCAACGAGCGCTGGCCTTTGTCCATGGTGGGGTGATAATGGTAAGGTGCATCGAGGTGGGTGCCGGAATGGGTTGTCAGTGTCAGGAATTCGACGGCCCAACCCACCCCCCCGGGCAATTGTTCTTTTTTAACTCCCGGATAAAATTCCTGCATCTGCGCCGCCCCCATTTCATGATTGATATAATCAACTTTAGGAATCATCATGGGCGGGTCGCTGGGCAGTTCCGGTTCGATACTGATGCTTAAATCGACAAAACGTTTGCGGGCCATTGTTTCTCCTTTCGATGTTGAGGCTTTGACGGCGGGGAATATCCAAGACATCATTCATGTAATGGCACGTATTATTTGTCAATATTTTTTTATTTGACCTAAATCAATGAATATTTGAAACTTCCTATCTATATTCGATAATCAAAAACACGGGCAGCCTCGCCTTACCGCCCCTATCCGGCAGTTGCAGGATGTTGCCTTTAAATTGCAGGGAATCCTTTAGCCTATCATCTTTTACCTTGAACCCTGAACTTTTTCTAAATATGAACAACACCGCCAAACCCACGAGTCTAACAAAATTAGCGCCGTCCAACATTCAGCTGTATCGCAAAATCGTCCAGTATCTGTTTCTGGCGACGGTCGTTGTGATCGGCCTCAAATTCACCCTTTTTGTCGGCCAGCTGGAAAACGGCCTCAGCCCCACCATTACCCGGCCGCCGGGCATTGAAGCCTTTTTGCCCATCAGTTCCCTGATCAGTTTAAAATACTGGCTGGTCGGCGGCGGATTCAACCAGGTACACCCGTCCGGTTTAATTATCCTGCTGATGGTTCTGGCTACGGCTATTCTTTTTAAAAGAGGATTTTGCAGCTGGGTCTGTCCCTTTGGACTTTTAACGGAGTATCTCAACAGGCTCCACAAATTTATTTTTCGTGAAAATGTTAAATTGCCCCGCTGGCTGGACTATCCGCTGCGCAGCTTGAAATACCTGCTGCTGGCTTTCTTTCTGTGGGCCATTGTCCTGCAAATGAATGCCGCTGCCCTCGAATATTTCATCTACAGCCCCTACAACATGGTGGCCGACATCAAGATGCTGCACTTTTTCACCAACATCAGCAACTTTGCGCTCTGGGTCCTGATCATTTTATTGGTGCTGTCGATTCTGGTTCGCAACTTCTGGTGCCGCTACCTGTGCCCTTATGGTGCACTGCTGGGGGTGCTGAGTTTTTTCAGCATCTTAAAAATACATCGCAACGATGATACCTGCACCCAGTGCCAAAAATGCACCCGCACCTGTCCGGCCGACATCAAGGTTCACAAGACTTTAAGCGTTATCTCCGATGAATGCCATGCCTGTTTAAAATGCGTGGCCGTCTGCCCTGAAAAAGACACCCTTTACATTTCAGCCTTCAAACGCAAGGCCATTTTAACGCCATGGGTGTATGCGACGGCAATCTGCCTGCTTTTTATCGGCGGTTCACTGGCAGGCAGAATTACCGGCTACTGGCAAACCGCCATCTCCGGCAACGAATATCTGTTCCACGTCCGCAATCTCGATATGCCGTTTTACAATCACAACCGCGGCCAGGTCCCGGCCTACAATAAAGAGGCCTGGCTGCGCATGATGAAAAAAATAAGAGAAAGCCGGGGCACAATGCGCAAGACTCATGGAGACACAGAACCGTCGGGTTCCAAAAATTAGCGATCGTTTGGTTTTGGGCTTAAGCCTGGCGTGTTCCGTATGATAGCGGGGTTGAAAGTCGGCGTTTGCGGGAGGCACCGGTTATTTCCGTGCGTTTCCCGACCGGATGCGTTCGAGTGCGGCTTCGATCGGTTGCGGGTCGATACGCCGCATGAGGGCTCCGATATATTGAATCTGCCTGCGCCGGGCACTGCGGCTCTTTATTTTATGGGCGAGTTCGATGGCCGTCAGAAGTTCATCCGGCAACTCCACGTTCTCAAGCTGGCCAAACGGCAGGGCGACCAGCTCTTCTCCCAGGCTTTGCAGGGCGCGATCTTCATTTTTTTTCTGGGTTCTGCTTTTATAATCCATTCCCATTTTGCCGGCTTCCCCCCTTCCGGTTTACCCAGGCCCAGGTTGAGTATTTTAAATTGTCGTTTGGATTTTCCCACAATTCAGTTGATTTTGCAGTCCATCTCTTGCATTATTGACCTGGTGCAAATTAGCTCATACTGTAAAAGGTTTGAAATGATCAAGTAATATCTCCACCGTTCCTTCCGGCTCCGATTAAAACGAAAGCGTCGAAGATGATATCATCCGACAGGATCAAACGCGTAAGCAGAAAAAAGCGGCAAACGGCGCTATATCAATATCAGAGGGACAACCGTTATTTTGCCCAGATAGCTGACACCTTAAAGGAAGCCGGTGCCAAGGAGCTGGCTGAACTCGGGGCCGAAGATGTCAGACCGGATTTTAGCGGTATTCATTTCAGGGCCGATAAATCCACCCTGTATCGAATTAATTATCTGTCCCGGCTTCTTTCACGATGCCTGGCGCCGTTAATATCATACGCCTGTCCTGATACCGATACGCTGTATCGGAAGGCCAAACGAATCGAGTGGCAAGATCTATTTGCACCGGGCAATACCTTTGCCGTATCCGGAAATGTTTCCGATAGCGCGATTTCACATTCAAAGTACGCTGCCCTTCGCCTTAAAGATGCGGTGGCCGACTATTTCAAAGAAAAATCCGGCCGGCGTCCGGATGTATCGGTAAGAAATCCGGATATCCTGCTCAACCTTCATATCAGGCATGATAAGGCCGTAATAAGCCTCGACACTTCGGGCGGCGCGCTGCACCGTAGAGGATACAGGGAGGAGACCGTTTCCGCACCGATGCAGGAAACCGTCGCCGCCGCGATTATCCGGTTCAGCGAATGGGACGGTTCTATTCCTTTGTACGATCCGATGTGCGGTTCGGGAACCCTTCTGTGCGAAGCGCTCATGCGCTATAGCAATATCCCGGCCGGTATTTTCAGGAATCGATTCGGTTTTGAATTCCTGCCCGACTTTGACGGTGCTGTCTGGAAACAGGTCAAGAAAGCGGCCGACGGACACATTCGGGAACTTCCGCAAGGGCTGATAGCCGGCAGCGATGTGTCCGCGGAGGCTGTCAGTGCAGCACGAACAAACCTGCTGGGGCTTCATTACGGTAATAATGTCAGCATTGAAAGGGCGGACTTCAGCAAGCTACCCGCCCTTGAATCGCATATCATTGTAACCAACCCGCCATATGGCATTCGGATGGGGGCCGACAAGAACCTTGATGTGTTTTATAAAAATCTCGGCGATTTTCTGAAACAAAAATGCAACGGCTCGACCGCTTTTGTTTATTTCGGAGAACGGCAGTATATTAAGAAACTCGGGCTGAAAACCACCTGGAAAATACCGATCAAGGCCGGCGGACTTGACGGCAGGCTGGTTAAATACGATATTTACTGAGTATGGACCGGGGGGGCTTATGTATCCACCTAAATATTACCTGGAAAGCGATAAAGAAAAAATCTTTCGAGTCATTGAAACCTACAGCTTTGCGACGGTTATTTCGCGCACAGAAGATGACATTATTGTCACCCAGCTGCCATTGATACTGGATCGGCAGCGCGGCGAATTCGGTTTTTTAGTCGGTCACATGGATCGTAACAATCCTCACACCCGCTATCTGAACAGCGAAAAGGTATTTGTTATTTTTCACGGACCCAATGCCTATATCTCTCCTAACGTTTATGAATCGTCACAGCTGCCCACCTGGAATTCCATTTCGGTTCACATCAAGGGGACAGCACGCATCACAGAATCAACAGAAGCGGTACGTGATTCGATGATCAAAATGGTATCGTTTCTGGAGCAGGGTGAAGATCCTTTTGTCCTGGGTAAAGACAACCATAAAATGCGAAGCTTGGTGGGATATGTGGTTGGATTCGAGATCGAAATTTTGGAGATGATCGGTCGGTTTAAGCTGTCCCAAAATAAAAATGAAAAGGATAAACAGCTGGCAAAGGAGCACCTTATTTCCGACAGCCAAAAGGGACATGAACAGCTGATCGATTTTGTGATCTAAGCATTAATTTTCAGCCGACCATATGATCCTGGAATCTGTCTATATTTCAGTAATGTAAAATTGGGTAATCGCTTGGATTACCGTATACCTTTTCTCGGATGTCAAATCAGAAATCGACCTCTCATGACAACAACAACTCCAGTAGCAATATATTTAGCATTGGTTGCGGAGGCTTATGATAACTATTGTACCATTACACATTGACAATTAAATTTGAAGATATTAAACATCTATCCAGTGAGGATAAATACTCGTATCCTTCTGCAACCTGTATTTTTTTCTAATTCGCATCTGAACTATCCATCAGGATCCCTGCTCAACCGAATGTTGCTATCCTCACCTTGCGTTATCACAAAGCTTCGAATTTATTTTGACCCACCAAACAAAACCGAAAGGAGACATGAATCATGAAAAAGCAAATAAAGTTTCGTATTCTGTTTACTGTCATTTCAATGAGCCTTTTTATTGTCTGGGCCTGGAGTCCGATGGTATCTGCCGAGGACATGACGGTTAAAATGGGATGGTTCGGCGGCCCCAGACCCTGGGTCATCGGTAAAGCCAACGGGATGTATGAAGAGGGGATGGGCGTTAAAATTGAATGGCTGCAGTGGCCTTCCGGCGCCGCCGCCATTTCTGCATTGGGCGCCGGTGAGGTTGACATCACCCGATTGGGTTCAAGCCCGACGGTCGCTGCCATCGCACGGGGTGTCGAAATTTATCAGATTGCAATTGCCGGTGCGATCGCCAGAAGCGAACGCTTGATCGCCAAAAAGGAAATTGCCGATATTCCGTCCTTGGAAGGTAAAAAAATCGGCTACCCGCCGGGCTCAACCGCCCACTATGCGCTTCTGGCTGCGCTGAAGGTTTATAAAGTAAATGTGGCCAAGACCAAGCTGCTGAGCTTGAAACCTTCGGAAATGCTTGCGGCCTGGAAGCGGGGAGACATTGATGCGGCCTACGTTTGGGGACCTTTTTCGCATCAGATGGAAACAGAAGGGGGTCATGAGCTCATTGCTACGGGCGAGCTGCGCAAGGACGGCTATTACACCTGGAACAATTACGTGGTGAGAAAAGAGTTTGCCGAAAAACATCCGGAATTGGTCGTCAAATTTCTGAAAGTCTTTCAGGAAAATGTCAAGACTTACAAGAGTGATCCCTCAAAATGGGCCAGATTTATCGGCGATTATTTGAATCAGAAATATGAAGCCGCAGCCGATACGCTGGCCGGACTGGAATTTCCGCCGTTTGAAGAGCAATTGACCACCAAATGGTTAGGGGATTCACAAACGACGGAGCAGTCCGCCATAACCAAGGCCATGATGGACGTGGGTCTTTTTCTGGTTGAATTGGGAGACGTTCGTCAAAGAGACCTGCCAAAAAGTTTCGGGCCGTTTAACAACATGACATTTATGGAAAAAGTTGTCAGTGGAGATTAAGGCACGGTCTCATGACGGCCATTCTTTGTACCTGATACTGATACCGGGCGAGTTCGAGGCGTTCATTCACTAGGCGGGCAGGCACTTCCCGTTGTTGACGGGATAGTTGCCTGCCTTCCTAATGTCATCGGGAATAACGCAGTGGACAGGCATCTCGGTCTTGCCCGAATGAAGATTGATATTTTTTTTATAAACCGTAAGGAGAATGAAACTCGATGAAGAAAGTTTGGAAAATTTTCAACTTCGAGGGCGCCAAGGAAATCTTTATCAGTATGCTTGCCATCGCATTTGCTGTCTTCCTGTGGTTTTTGACGACGTATATGGGATGGATCAAACCTCTTTTTCTACCGTCGCCGCAGGAGCTGATCGAAACCGTCATCGAGCTGGTGGCGGTTGGATATCGGCAGATTTCCCTCCAGATGCACTTTCTCGTGAGCCTGGCGCGGGCGCTTTTTGCCTTTTCCATGGCCGGGATTATTGGAATCCCCATGGGTTTGCTGATGGGATTTTTCCCGGTGATCAACGCAATACTCGATCCCTTCGTACAATTTTTCAGACCCCTGCCCAAATTGGCCCTTATCCCCCTGGTGATTCTCTGGTTCGGCATTGGGGAGACCTCAAAGTTTGTTTTAATTTTTATGGCTACATTGCTGACCGTGGTTGTCAGTGTGGCAGCCGCTGTGAAAAACGTATCTGAGAATCGGATTCGTGTCGCCAGGGCTCTGGGCGTGAACCAGTACCAGCTATTCCGTTACGTTATTCTTCCCAGTGTGTTGCCCGATCTGTTCACCGGCATGCGGGTGGGGGTGGGAATCGGTTGGACCACCCTTATCGCAGCCGAGATGATTGCCGCCCATTCGGGCATCGGGTGGATGGTGCTCAATGCCAGTTCCTATTTGCGTACGGATATTGTATTACTCGGAATTGTCATCCTGGGCACCACCGGTTATTTGTTGGATATCCTGATCGTGATGATTCAGAAAAGAGCGGTTCCCTGGATGGGAAAAGCGTAAAGTTCAGGCCTAAGGACCGAACCATGACGGCGGAAATTTCCAAATTCCAATTTATCAATGTTACCAAGATCTTCAGCGACAAACGCAAGGATAGCCGGACGGTTGCTTTGGAAAACCTTAATCTGGCTGCCAGGACTGGTGAATTTATCTGCCTTCTGGGACCCAGCGGGTGCGGAAAGTCCACCGCTTTGAATTTGATGGCCGGTTTTGACAAGCCCACTGAAGGGCAGGTCCTTTTAGACGGCCGGCCGATCGAAAAACCAGGATTGGATCGCGGTGTGGTTTTGCAGGAGCCAACGCTGTTTCCGTGGCTGAAGGTCACCGAGAATATCACCTTTGGTCCGCGCATGAATAATGCGCCGGGCGAAGAATATATTGATAAGGCCAAACGATACATTGATCTTGTAGGGCTCAGAGGTTTCGAAAATCATTATCCCCATGAACTGTCAGGCGGGATGAGACAGAGGGTTGCGATTGCCAGAGCCTGGATCAATGAGCCTTCGGTTCTTATAATGGATGAGCCGTTTGGTGCGCTGGATGCTCAAACCCGTTTGATAATGCAAGAACTGCTGCTGCGGGTGTGGGAGAAGCTGAAAACGACGGTCCTGTTTATTACGCATGATGTTGATGAGTCGCTGTTGATGGCCGACCGGGTTTTTGTCATGACGGCAAGACCGGGACGCATTACAATGGAGGTCAAGGTGCCGTTTTCGCGACCGCGAGATGCGGAAACCCTGATTTTTTCCAAGGAATTTCAGGAAGTCAAACAAAAGATTGTCCGTGTGATCAAAGAAGAGACATTGAAGACGATGCTGGAGGCAAAAAACTAATGGCTCACTCTAAAATTAAAAAAGGAAAGCGCGATGGGAATATATGAAGAATTGGGTGTAAAGCCCATTATCAACTTGTGGGGAACGGCAACGAGACTCGGCGGAGCTCTGATGGACCCGGAGGTGGCGGAGGCCATGGTGGCGGCATCCAAAGAATCCGTGAAGATGGATGAACTTCAGGCGGCAGCCAGCCGAATCATTTCTGAAATTACCGGGGCCGAGGCGGGTTACGTGACCTGCGGCGCTGCATCAGGCCTGACGTTAGGCACCGCGGCCTGCATCGCGGGCCTGGATGTCACCCGCATGGAGCGTTTGCCGGATACCACGGGTATGCCCAATGAAGTGCTCATGGCACGCGATCAGCGCAACGGCTGGGATCATGCCATTCGTGCCGCCGGTGCCAGGATCGTCGATATTGGTATCAACGAAAGCTTCACCGGCGGTCTGCGGCCTGTAGAGGCCTGGGAATTTGAGGCCGCCATCAACGAGCACACGGCTGCCATTGCTTTAGTGCCGTACACCTGGGATCCGAAAAAGGAAAAGTTTATGGCCCAGGTAATCGCGGTGGCCCAAAGGCACAATATCCCGGTGCTAATGGACGCCGCAGCGGCGATCCCCCCCCTGGAGAACTTAAGGCGATTCATCGATATGGGAGCCGATCTGGTAGCGTACAGCGGCGGCAAAGCCATTCGGGGCCCGCAGAACACCGGTATCCTCTGCGGCCGCCGTAATTTGGTTGCGTCAGCCGCCTTGCAGCATCTGGATATGGCCGGTTTTTCACACATGTGGTTTCCACCTTCATCCCTCATCCCCAAAGACGCGCTGCTGGGACAACCCCGCCAGGGAATAGGCCGCAGCCAGAAAGTCAGCAAAGAAGCATTGGTGGGTCTGCTGGTGCGTTTACGCGGCCTGAGCAAAGAAAAAACCGTAGACGAAGCCAACCAGATGCAGGTCTTGCTGGAGCGGATCGCTAACGCTATCGCTGGAATCCCCCACGTAACCACTGAAATTTCCCACCCCGCATCCGAGCAAAGCGGTGCCCTGCCGACCCTGAAAGTCAAGCTCAACGCCGCCGGTTTAGGCCGGGATGCCTTTGAGGTTTCCCTGAAGCTAAGAAACGGCGAGCCTCGACTTTGGGTCAACGAAAAGAGTCTACCCAGTGATGTTCTGTTGATCACTGCAATTAATTTAAATCAGCAACTCGCCGACACGGTTGGAAATCGCCTGCGGGAAGTACTTTCCGGAGACGATTAAGGAACATTTAATTTGAAGGGAGGGTATCATGGATTACATCAATTTAGGCCAAACCGGACTCAAGGTATCCCGTATCTGCCTCGGCATGATGACCTACGGAACATCCCAGTGGCGGCCCTGGATACTCGATGAGGCCGATGCGCGGCCCATCGTGCAGCGCGCGGTTGAGCTGGGCGTCAACTTTTTCGATACGGCTGACATGTATTCGGCCGGCGCATCCGAGGAACTGACCGGCAAGTTCCTGGGGGAGTTTGCCCGCCGGGACGAAGTGGTGATTGCCACCAAAGTGTTTTTCCCGGTCGATCTTGCCTTCCAGGGCGGCTACGCAAATTCCGCCCCCCCACGGCCGAACACCGCCGGATTGTCGCGCAAGCACATCTTTGCGGCGGTAGAGGCTTCCCTCAAGCGCCTGGGGATCGATTACATCGATCTGTATCAAATCCATCGCTGGGATTACCAAACGCCCATCGAGGAGACCATGGAAGCCTTGCACGACCTCGTCAAATCGGGCAAGGTTCGTTATATCGGGGCTTCCAGCATGTGGGCCTGGCAGTTGGCCAAGGCGCAGCATATTGCCCAATCGAACGGGTGGGTGCGGTTCGTGTCAATGCAAAACCACTACAATCTGATCTATCGGGAAGAGGAACGGGAGATGATTCCCCTTTGCCGCGATCAGGGCATCGCTTTAATTCCATGGAGTCCGCTGGCCCGTGGCTTTTTAGTCGGCAACCGCACGCCGGATGATATCACAGCCGGACAAACTCCGCGCGCCAGGTCAGACGAGTATTCTCAAAAGCTCTACTATCGGGAAGAAGACTTCGCCGTGGTGAATCGCCTCAGCGAACTTGCTTCCCAACGCGGCGAGAGCAATGCCAGGATCGGCTACGCCTGGCTGCTGCATCAACCGGGATTGGCAGCGCCCATCGTCGGTGCCAGCAAGATCGCTCATATCGAGGAGGCGGTGGCAGCCACCCAGGTCAAGCTCAGCGC
>Ga0210064_1000517_pt1 | contig 18217 bp, 21 predicted proteins | sample Muzzi_CordC_D2_FD_185531 | JGI IMG/M metagenome (GOLD analysis project Ga0210064, IMG submission 185531) | Wetland microbial communities from San Francisco Bay, California, USA, that impact long-term carbon sequestration - Muzzi_CordC_D2 (SPAdes) | ecosystem: Environmental > Aquatic > Marine >...
CAGTTCATGAAAGCGCCCCCAGCTTATCAGTTCACAGCGTATGCCTTCAGTCATCTCCTGCCCCGTTATCAGCAATTCGTAATTGCGGTGACATAGTACAAACGATAGCAGCGACCATATCACCACCGCCACGGCAGCGCCCGACACTTAGCCCGGGCAAGAGAGTTTCATGCCACTGCCCCCACCCTGTCCCGCCCCCCCTTCTAAAGAGGCAGGGGCGTATCCCAGTGTGCCGGATTAGTAACGTACCATTAGTAAACAATGTACCCCTGATTAATTCGTCATTGCGATGACTGCAGGGATGCATGAATTAATCAGAGTTCCGCTAAGGCACATTCCATATATCCTCAGCCGCCTGGGTTGTTATTTGTCGATATTATTGCCCCGGCTCAGCTAGATGGCATTCCTGCGTGGCGCATTTTGAGATTAGAGATATTATTAACAGGTAATATTAACGGATATACGGAAATTGAACGCGCCCCTGTCGAACCCGTGATAACCACCGGAAGCCGGTGGAAGGGAACAAGCGGTTTGCATTCGAAATCTTCAGCCGGTTGTCATCAAAGCATGTGGAGCAGGATATGCCCCATTGGAACCCAGCCGATATCCCGATGCACTGCCGTTTTCCCAGGAAGTGCGTCCTGAGGGCAGCGGCCGTCATGCCCGGCAGGACCCTCGTGGAATCGGGCGCAACCGCGGGCGGGGTGCCTGAAGCCATATTGCGCGAAATGACAACCCATACCCGGTGCAAGCTGTATCATGCCCTCATGTAAACGGCGATCATCGTTAACCATAAGACATCCACCCGGACAAGAACTGGTAGCCAGGGACAACACCGTGACCGAACTCAAAGACCAGGTCTCCAAAGGCACGGACGGTTTTCTCGGGGTACCCGCGCTGAGACAGTCGGCCTCCGGGGCAATAGTGGCCTTGGCTGCGCCCTCATGGATAGAACGCCGGGCCCTGCGCAAACTGCTCACGCTGATGGGAAACCCGCCTGTCCGGTTCGTACTCTGGAATGGCGAGCATGTATCGGCCTCCGCCTCGCCGGAGTGCAGGCGTGTGCTGATACATGATCGTCGTACGCTATGGCAACTTGTCATCAATCCGGACCTGCATTTCGGTGATGCCTACAGCCGGGGTGCCCTGGACATTGAAGGCGACCTGACCGGTTTTCTTGAAGTCATCAACCGCGCCAGGCGGGATGCAAGCCGGCTGAGCCCGCTGCTCAGCGCCCTCCTGTCCCGCCGCAACCGCGCGCGTCCCAACACGCTGGCCGGTTCGCGCAGCAACATCCACCACCACTACAACCTCGGCAATGAGTTTTTCCAACTCTGGCTGGACGAGGAAATGGTCTACACCTGTGCCTATTTCCCGACCACGACGCTGACCCTGGAACAGGCGCAGTTCGCCAAGCTGGACTATGTATGCCGGAAACTGCGGCTGCAGCCCGGTGACACCGTCATCGAGGCGGGTTGTGGCTGGGGCGCCCTGGCGCGGTATATGGCCAGGGAGTATGGCGTCAAGGTGCGGGCCTTCAACCTTTCTGCTGAACAGGTCCGCTATGCGCGCGAACGAGCCGCGGCAGAAGGCCTCGGCCGAAATGTCGAATATATCGAAGACGACTACCGCAATATCTCCGGCCAGTGTGATGTGTTTGTCTCGATCGGCATGCTGGAACACGTCGGGCGAGACAACTACCGGAACCTGGGTGGTATTATCGACCGGTGCCTCGCACCCGCCGGCAGGGGGTTGATCCATTCCATTGGCCGCGACCAGCCCTGCCCCATGAATGCCTGGATCGAGCGGCGAGTCTTTCCGGGTTCCTACCCGCCCACCCTGCGCGAGATGATGGATATTTTCGAACCCTGGGGATTCTCGGTTCTGGACGTTGAAAACCTGCGCCTGCACTATGCCAAAACGCTCGAACACTGGCTGGGACGATTCGAAGCACGCCAGGATGAGGTGCGCGAGCGCTTTGACGAGGACTTTGTCAGAGCCTGGCGCCTTTATCTTGCCGGCTCTATGGCCGGCTTCACCACGGGGTGGCTGCAGCTCTTCCAGGTGGTCTTTACCCGCCCGGGCAGTAACAAGATCCCCTGGACACGAGACCATCTCTATGCACACCGGACCTGACAGGATATGGACCGCTGTGACGTCCTGATCGTGGGCGGCGGACCCGCGGGCAGCAGTTGCGCACGGTCATTGTGCCAGGCCGGGCTGGATGTCATCGTGATGGACAAGGCGGACTTTCCCCGTGACAAGACCTGCGCCGGGTGGATCACCCCGGCGGTTATCGACCTGCTCGATCTCGATGTCGAGGCGTACCGCCAACAGCATGTATTCCAGCCGCTAAGCGGCTTTCGCACCGGGCTGATTGACGGCAATGCGCTCGAATCGCTCCATGGGCATGCAGTCAGTTATGGCATACGCCGCTGTGAATTCGATGCTTACCTGCTGCGCCGCTCGGGTGCACGGCTGCATCTCGGGGAACGTCTCGAACGCCTGGAACGTGCGGCAGGTGGCTGGCTGGTCAACGCGTCGCTGCAGACACCGGTGATCGTCGGTGCGGGTGGCCATTTCTGTCCCGTTGCCCGCTACCTGGGCGCGGCTGTCGGATGCAGCGAACTGGCGGTGAAGGCCCAGGAGAGTGAATTCGAGACAACGTCCGGGCAGTGGTCCACCGGCATGTGCACGCCCGGCGTACCCGAGTTGTACTTCTGCTGGGATCTGAAGGGTTATGGCTGGTGCCTGCGCAAGGGTGATTTTCTCAACATCGGCCTGGGTCGGGAAGACGACCACGGTCTCGCTCAACAGGTAACGGCTTTCCGCGATTTTCTGACAGCTGCGGGACGCATACCCGCAGACATCCAGCCCCGGTTCAAGGGGCATGCCTACCTGCTCTACCAGCATGCGCGGCGCAAGCTGATAGACGACGGCGTACTGCTCATCGGGGATGCTGCCGGCCTGGCCTATACCCGGAGCGGAGAGGGCATCCGTCCCGCCATGGAATCCGGACTGCTGGCAGCCGCGACGATTCTGCAGGCGGCCGGCGATTATTCACGTGCCGGACTGGAGCCCTATGCCGCCAGACTGGAATCCCGTTTCGGTCCGCGCCCGGTCCGCGACTGGCCTGCATGGCTGCCGCAACGTTTCAGGGCGCGGCTGGCAAAGGGCTTGATGAACAGGCGCTGGTTCGCACAGCATGTGTTGCTGGACCGCTGGTTTCTGCACGTGGACGAACCGCCACTGCAGGTATAGCGAGAGGGGAACCCCGGTTCCCCCGCAGCAGGCGTCGCGACCGGCTGTGCCTGGCCGGAATGCGAAGGGAATTTCCGGGTGGGACCACACTGCACTTTCATCCGGGTATTCACCGGTGAAAACGTCCGGCCGTGACGTTATACTTTAGCAAGCGAATGAATGCCGCCGGACAAGCCCGGGAGCCCGTATGGATGAGGAAACCAAAGCCCTGCTGCGCAGCATCGCCCACCACCTGAAGTGGGTCATCGTGCTGCTGCTCGCCATCCTGGGTATGCTGATCGCGCGCGCACTGGCCTGAGGAAATCGCCAACCGGTGCCTGACCGACGCGGCCACCCTTCAATAACTGACTTATAAACCCGACTGACTGCACTCACTCCCACCTCGCCCGGAAACTCTTGCTAGGCAGGGACGCGCTGTCCGATTAACTCCCTCCCCTCCACAGGAGGGACGCAGTGCTTACACGGTGAGGATACCCTCACGTCTAAGCGGGCCGGCCTGCCTCCACCAGTGGCACGAACGCCACCCCCAGGATTGTCCGTGTGCGTACGCCGTCCCGCTCGTCTTTTTCCACCAGCATCAGGTTCTGGTAACCGTAGGGCTCACCCACCGGGATGACCAGCCGCCCACCGGGTTTGAGTTGTTCGAGCAGCGCCGGCGGAATATGACTGGCAGCCGCAGTCACAATGATGCCGTCATAGGGGGCGTGTTCGGGCCAGCCGGCGCAACCGTTACCAATGAGGAACTCGATATTCTGGTAACCCAAAGACTGCAGGCGGTCTGCCGCCGCCTCACCCAGATCCCTGACCACTTCCACGGTATACACCGTGGCGCACAGCCGGGAGAGGATGGCGGTCTGGTAGCCGCACCCGGTGCCGATCTCCAGTATGTTGTGGCCAGCTTCCGGCTCCAGCAGGTCGGTCATCAGGGCAACGATATAGGGCTGGGAGATCGTCTGGCCGTGACCGATCGGCAGCGGGCCATTCTCGAAGGCCGCCCCCTGCATGTTGGGCGGCACGAATTTCTCCCGCGGCACCTCGCCCATGGCCTGCATGACCCGCGCGGTGAACGCCTCCCGGCCGATCAGCTCGCGCGTGTAGCGCACCTCGGCCTCGATATCCCGCAGCATGTCCTGCCGGGTCGCCTTCATGTCAGGTCCCCTCCTCCCAGGACGACAGATAGCTGACCTGTTCCGCAGTCAGCTCGTCGATACCGATTTGCATCGCCGCCAGTTTCAGGCGCGCCACTTCGCTGTCGATGTCCGACGGTACCGGATGGACGGCGTTATCCAGGCGCCGTTTCCGGGTTGCCAGGTAGACCACCGCCAGCACCTGGTTGGCAAAGCTCATATCCATGACCGTAGACGGATGGCCCTCGGCAGCGGCAAGGTTGACCAGCCGCCCCTCCGCCAGCAGGTGTATCCGCCGGCCGTCGGCAAGCCGGTAGGTATCGACGTGAGCGCGCGGCCTGTGCCTGTCCGTCGCCAGCGCCTCCAGGTCGGGTATATTGATCTCGACGTTGAAATGGCCGGAGTTCGCCAGCACGCAGCCGTCTTTCATGACCTCCATGTGCGCCCGGTCCACGACGTGCTTGTCCCCGGTGGCCGTCACGATAAAGTCTGACTCTGCCGCTGCCTCGAGCAGCTGCATGACACGAAAACCGTCCATGACCGCCTCCAGCGCCCGCAGCGGGTCCACCTCGGTGACCACGACATGGGCGCCGTGCCCCCTGGCGCGCATGGCGATGCCGCGCCCGCACCAGCCGTAGCCGACGACCGTAAAGGTCTTGCCCGCGAGCAGGACATTGGTGGCGCGAATAATGCCGTCCAGTGTGCTCTGCCCGGTGCCGTAGCGGTTGTCGAACAGGTGCTTGGTCATGGCATCGTTGACGGCGATCACCGGGAACAGCAGCGCACCCGCAGCGGCCATGGCTCGCAGGCGGATCACGCCGGTGGTGGTTTCCTCCGTGCCGCCCAGCATGCCATCCAGCAGCCCGGTGCGGGACTTGTGTATTTCGCTGACCAGATCCGCCCCGTCATCCATGGTGATGACCGGCTGGTGGTCGAGCACGGCATTGATGTGCCGGTAATAGACCTCGGTGGTCTCCCCGCGGATCGCGTACACGGGGATACGCTCGTACTTGACCAGTGCCGCGGCGACATCATCCTGGGTACTGAGCGGGTTGCTGGCACACAGCACGATGTCCGCACCTGCCGCCTTCAGCGTACGTGCCAGGTTGGCCGTCTCGGTGGTGATATGCAGGCAGCCGCTGAGGCGCAGCCCCTGCAGGGGACGCTCCCTGCCGAAGCGTTCCTCAAGACCGCGCAATACGGGCATTTCCTGCAGGGCCCACTCAATCCGCCGCTGTCCGGCATCCGCCAGCGAGGCATCCGCGATATCGAATTTATTCATTCGTGTTATTTCACACAAATGCTTCGCAGCCGCAATGATCCAGAACAAAAAAATCACAATCCATCAACCCGGTATCGCTGTCGCCATGCAGCCTGCCGGCAGCGAACCCAAAACCGGACAACAGTGGATCGTTGCCGGCACGACGCCAACGCCCGCTCATCCGCTCTGCTAACCCTGATGTCGTGACGCCACGCAATCGCCGGCAAGGTTTTACCCCCGCCTGCTTGAACTGCTGCAAGACCGGCCGGCTGCACTACATGAACCGGCCCTGCTGCCGGGGATGCATCCGAGGGAACTGGAAGACAATCTGCACCACCAGATCAGGTCACTGAAGAACCTGCCCTGCCATGCCATAATCACACCAAGTGTGGTTTCGTGTTCCACAGGGACAAGCTGCACAAGCCCGGCAAGTGCCCCGGGTACCATGGAACCTGGATTAGTGAACCGCTGATCAGCATCGAGGAAAGCCGATGAGTAACAATCCGGAACAGGTTAACGAACCCGACCATGATGCAGCGGACGTGACTGACATCCGGGTCGAATGCTACGCCGGTCACCGCGCGGAAGAATCACCACGCTGCTTTTTCATTGGCAAGCGCAGAGTCGAGGTAGTGGAGATCATCGACCGCTGGCTGGACCCGGCCCACAGTCATTTCAAGGTGCGCGGTGACGACGGCGGCATCTACATCCTGCGTTACGAACAGGGCATCGACTCATGGGAGATGATCCTGTTCAACAGCGGCACACATGCCGGGTCACGCCTCTCCTCGACCTGATGTGCAACAAACACAGCGCCGCAGCGGAAAGACCCGACAGGCAGGATGCCGTTGCATGCGGCGGTCAGTCCAGCTGCAGCGCCTCGAAGATCGCCGGCAGGCCCGCCGACTTGCGCGAGTTGCTGTGTTTGCCGTCCACCTGCACACCGCAACGGGGCCTGCCCCGTTGCGGATGCGGTTCTGCGTCACAGCAAAGCCATAGCGTTCGATGAGCAGCGCGTTGCACTGGTAGCACCAGGTATTCTCGCCGCCCTCCCCGGGAATATTGCCCTCGTAGACATCGCGCAGGCCTTCAGCCAGACCGATCCTGCAGGCGCGCCGCAGGGCCACACTCCCGGTCGGCTCCCGGTCAAGCATCTGGTAGGCGGGATAGAAGCCGGTCACGTGCCAGGGGACCTCCTCTCCCACCGAGTGGACAAAAAATGGCGATCTCTGTCAATTCCTCGTCGGAGTCGTTGAGCCCCGGTATCACCATCGTGGGGACCTCGACCCACACGCCCAGCTCGCGGTACTGGCGGATCGCATCCAGGACGGGCTGCAGGCGGGCGCAACTGATGCGCCGATCGCTCTCTTCCCTGAAGAACCTGAGATCGACATTGATACCGTCCAGCACGGTGGCCAGTTCGTAAAGATGGTCGGTTCCGTGAAAGTATTGGAAATCGAAGCACAGCCGCTTGCCTGTGCGGCATCCACGATTGCCGCAGGTCTTACCCGCTCACCGACAATGCGCCGCTCCATGGCTGCCAGCTGCGGGCAGATCGGATCGGGTATTTCAGACCCGACCTCCTCCAGATGCCTGGGTTGATGCGCCTTGGGCCACCGGGAGATCTGCCAGTTCTGGCAGAAGGTGCAGCGCAGGTTGTGCAGCCCACGGTGGAAATTGAACAGGCATCGGAACCCGGGTGGAAGTGAAACAGCGGCTTCTTCTCAATCGGATTCACCTCCCGAGCCACGAGCTTGTCGTAGACCAGGGTATAGAGCGGCATGGTTGTAGCGCAGACCACAGGCACCGCGCGCACCCTCGCGGATACGGCAGTCATGCGGGCATAGGGTTCACAGCGTCCGGCCGTCAGGCAAGGGTTCGTAGAAGCGGGCCTCGTGCAGATCGCTCATGGGGAAGCTTAGTACTGACTGGCTGAAATTACCCCCGGAACAGTTTTCCCGGCATTGCCGGAGAAACGTCGCAGCCTGGCAACAGCCAGGCGGTCAGCACGATAAAAGAAAGGGTCAGACCGGAGCAAAGCGTCTATGACAAACCCGGACAACCGGATTCCGGCCGCAAGCCAAAACCGGTAAATAAGCCATACTTGGTGTATCCCGGCCAGAAAATCATATCGGGAGGACGAGTCATGCTGAACATCAATTCCGAGACCGTATGTTTCATTATCGCAAAGGCGCGCGAATTTCAGGCCAAGGAGGAAATCGTCATTCCCGAGGTCCCGTTGAGTCCCTCCGAGAACTGGGCGCAGCAGATACTTGCGGATCACATCGACGACCCCTGTGCCCAGGAGGTGGTGGAGACAGTCCAGGACCTGGAGCCGGACCAGCAGGCGGAACTGGTGGCCCTGATGTGGCTCGGGCGCGGTGACTATCTCCTGAGCGAGTGGGACTCGGCAGTAAGTGACGCAGTGGAATCCCTGCAGGACTTTACGGACCCGGGCACTTACCTGCTGGCCCATCCCCTGGTGGCCGACTTTCTCCTGGATGGCCTGGACCAGCATGGCCTCAGCTGCGAAGCGTGAGCCGGTTTCATTGTCGGGACAGCGGCACAGGCAAAACCCTCACCGGGAATAGGGGCAGGACAAGTGAGAAGTAAACAGAATTTCCTCAGCAGGCGCCGGCAATAAGTCGCCACCACAAACGATCAGGCGCCAGAACCGCCGATGCGCGCGAGAATGTCCTGGCGAGCCCTGGCCAGCATCGAGTCGCGGTCAATGCTGTTGAGAATATTGCGAATCACCTGTTTGGGACCGCCCTCGCCCCAGGAACAGCCGGCAGCCAGGTATTGCTCCGCCGCGCGCCCCACCACATAGGTCGAGTAATAGGCAACGGCACCCTGTGCACCGGCAGTCAGAACCGTCGACAGGCCCGCGCTGCCTGCCTTCAACAGCGATGACAGCAGGTGCATGAACCAGGTGGCGCCCATCAACAGCAATAACTGCCCGCTGATGGTCTTGATCAGCGCACCGGACTGGGTGCGCGTCATGGGCATGCCGTAGACCTCGGAAAGGTGCGCCACCATGGAAACATCCACGGCCACTGCCGCCGCGAGGTCCGCGACCGGCACCGGATTGATGGCAACCGCGACGCCCTTGAAAAGGCTGTAGTTACTGATCACCTTTTCACCCAGCTGCCGGCGGACGGCCAGTATGCGCGCACCGACCTTGTCACTCAGATCGCCGGCAAACAGGCTGGCGTTCAGTGCAGCAAGGGTTTTGCCCTCCGCTTCGAGAATTTCCCAGATACGCTCTTTCAGGGCCGCGACATCCGGGGTCGCGGGACGTTCAGTCTCGGTTTCGTTGCCGTCGGCATCGAGCATGATATAGATGCGCGACGGCGGATCGGCGGACACCTCAACGAAGTTGTCGGAGTGGATGATGTGCTCGAGACGTGCCAGCAGGCTGTCGCGCAGTTCCCGGCGCTGTGCGGCCGTGTAACGGTCGCACTTGTTCATGACCACCAGCAACGGCCGGTGTTCCCGTGCCAGTCCCTGCAGCGCGTGGTACTCGCTGTCAGTCATGTCGCCATCGATGACAAACAGCACCAGGTCAGACCGCTGCGACACCTCGTGGGCCATGCGCTCACGCGCCTCGCCATCGATTTCATTGATGCCGGGCGTGTCGATCAGGAACAGTGAACCACTCTCCTTTTCATCCCAGTGCGCCATCTCATTCTGCCGGGTCTCGCCGTGCAGCGCGCTGGTGGAAAAACGCCGCTCACCGATCAGCGCATTGAGTACCGAGGACTTGCCGACACTGACACGGCCCAGCACCGCGATATGGATGTGGCCGTGTTCCAGCTTCTCCAGCATCGCCTGTACCTGACTGAAATCATCGGCAAGCCCGGTGCGCGCCTCGGGTGGCAGCCGCTTGTCCTGCAACAGCATTTTCAGGCTGTCGCGTGCCTGGTCGAGATGGGAGTCGGCGCTCATGGTGTCTTACGATATTCTGCCTGTCCTGTCATGGCGGTAACCAAGGTGGCGAAGCAGCCTCCCGGGGCTGCTCCCTGATTATGGGATCGCATCGCGGCGTTCGCAATGATCGGGCAGCCGTTCAAGCCGATTTCCCCTTGTCATTTCCACGCTGCTCCTTGCGGACATCGAGTGCCAGCCGCAACATCTTGCGGGCACGTGTTTCCACATCGGTGACCAGGTTGTCCCGGAACGCCAGGCTGGCCGGGACCGGCCGCAGTTCGCCGCGGGTCTCCAGCGTCCGGACGACGGCGCGGCCAAGGGCATCGAAGATCAGCCCGTAGGCGACGGCATGCATCAGGCCGCCGGCAAGCGTGCCCACCCCCGGGAATGCCTTGGCGGCATTGCCGGCCACGGCCAGCAGCAATGGCAGGGCAGTGCGCACCTGCTTCTGAGTCAGGGTCAACAGCTTTTGCAGTTCAAGCTCGCCGGCAGGGACTTCGTAAAGTTCACACAGTGACTTGACCATGCGCGTACCCAGGTAACCCTGGATGAGGATATCGGTGCCGGGACTGATCGCCGCCAGCCCGCCGACAACGGCACGTCCGGTATAGGTCTTGACCAGTTCGGCGGATTTTCTGGCCCGGTGATCCAGCTTCGACTGTTCCAGCTTGTGCGCCGTCAGTTCGAAAACCGCGGTATCCCGCAAGCGCTCAAGCAGCACCATATTGCCGTCGATCACGGACTGCACGGCAGCCCGCAATTCATCGACCTGCGGCGGCAGCACCTGTTCCTCCTCGTGCTCGGCACCGTCCGGCCCGACCCTGATGACCCGGCGCGTCGGCCGGGTTGCAATACCGACAATGGTCACCTGCTGATTGGCTGTAAACCGGTCGGCCAGATGCTGCCTGATCACTCGCCGGTCGTCAGCAGAATATCGATCCAGCTTGTTGAAGGCCACGATCAGCGGCTTGTTCAGTTCGAGCAGCGGCTGCAGGGCAAGGTATTCGTCGCGGGTCAGGTCGCCGTCACAGACAAAGATCACCACGTGCGCCCGTTGCGCCTCCTCCATGACCATCCGGTCATGCTCGCGCTCCATCTGGTTCAGGCCCGGCACGTCGACGAGCACGACCCGGTCACCGGATTCACGTTGCCAGTGATAGTGCTGGATAGTCGTCGTGGTCCCGCCGATCACATCCGTCTGCACGCTGGCGCCGGGCAGCAGGGCGTTGATGAGTGAACTCTTGCCGCTGCTGATCTCGCCGAACAGTGCGAGGTGGAGGACTTCCAGCTGACGTCTGCGTGCCAGTTCCTGCAGTTCACGCCGGGCGGACTCGACATCAACGCCCGTGGCGGCGGCGGCTTCCAGGTGCGCCTCCAGCCCCGCCTCCGTCAGGGGTGCCGCGGGTTTTGCGGTCCCGGTCCGGACAGGGCGCACAATCAACCAGATCAGCCAGCCCCCGAAACCCAGCAGCACGCTCGCGAGGGCCGCGATCAGCACCACCACCCAGACCGGGGCGCTTTGTAATTGCTGCCACAGCGACAGGCTGAACTGTGCCGCGCTCAGCACGACCGCCAGCAGTACCAGCACTCCGACAAAAGCGGCGGTGGCAAGAACCAGTCTGAAAGTAAGACTACGGGCCATGGGAAAACCGGGTCCTGTTGGCAGAAGTCAAATATACATGAGTTTTCTGGCGCGGGAGTTTCCCGTATCCCCATCCGGGACACAGCCCCCCCTGCCCGGCAGAGCAGGACTGAATGGAACGGTGGTGATGCCAAGCCGGCAGCGTGAACCGGCGTTATGCGATATCTGCAGCTGCCGTTGCGGCAGAATACCCGCGGTGGCACACTCGAAGCATGGCGATGACTCCATTCAGCCTGCCGGCGTTTATCAAGTTCCTGGTCGGGATCTTTCTGTTGCAGGGTGCAACGGCCCTGTTATTGATGACGGCACAGGATGCCGATATGCACAAGACCGGGTGGCTAATCGGCCTGCTCGGCATCCTGATCGGTGTGATTGCAGCACTGTGGTTTTCCACGATCACCAGCCACGCAAGTCAGCACACCCTTATCCGTGCCAGCGAAAAATACAACCGGCAGCGTGACCGCATACGCCGCCAGGCTGAAAAGGAGAAAACCCGGGAGATCCGCAACAGCCACCAGCAGGTGCTGCGCGAAACCCGGCGACTGCAGAACCGCTCGACGCTGAAACTGGGCGCGGCGATGACGGGTATTGCCGGCCTGGGCGTGATGCTGTTGTTCACCCAGTTCATGACACTCGGCCTGCTGGCCGTATCTGCCACCGGCGGCGCCCTGCTCGGCTACGGTATCCGGGCGCGCCAGTACCCGGCACTCGGTCCTGCGGCCGGCAGTCTTTCCGGGAATGCGAGCGCCCAGGGACGCATATTAAAAGGGGTCGGTGACAAATGAGAAATATTCCGATTTGTCACCGACCCGTTTAATTTAGCTTCAGTTCCATGTAGCCTGCAACCGCGGCCCTGATTTCTACCGGTTTGACAAAAAGCGCTCCACCAGACAACAGGGGCAGCATGCAGTCCATCTTGTAAGTTTTGCCGGACGACCCTTGTTGCAGCTGAAATCCGGTTACCGAGATATCGACGCCGCCCACGCCGACACCTGCCTCATCGTATGTGACGTCGCTTACCGTGAGTACCCCCGTCTTGATCACCGCGCCGTCTGTGGTTGCGGCACCGGCAGAAAACTCGCAATACGGATCATTTGGCTGGATCTCACCTTGCGGGTACATCCGGGCGTCCTGGAAATAGACACTGCTGTCTCCGGACGGTATCAGGAAATCCTTCACCACGGTAAAAGTCGACCCCGGCGTGACTTCCGTCGGTGGAGGCGGTGGCCCTGCCTTATGGATTTTGGATTCGCAGCCAGCAAGCGCAACCGCCAACACAACAAGAATCGATCCGAATCTAACAGACATGAAATACTCCTTTGCTATTCAGGCATTCGGCTGCTGGGGCAATGCACCCAACCGCAGCAACCAGGGGATGAAACTTGATGCCGGTCGGCTGGCCGCGCACTCACGGTGCACGCTCAGTAACTTGCCTTCGCCAGCGCATAATCCGCCTCAGGGTGCAGGTACAACACGATAGTAGACGCCGTTTGCGCCATGTGCGAGCTGGAACCATGTATTACCATGCAGGCAGTATGTGGTTCCGCCCTTGTTGTGAGCATGGAGCCGGAGGGCAGCGTGGCATAGACCGCTCCCGTTGCATAGTCGTTTGAGCAGTCGTGGTTGCAGTAGTGCCAGCAGCAACCCCGGCAGTATAGGCAGCCGTGGTATCCGAACTGCCGGCGGCGACACCAGCATTATAGGCGCTCGCTGTGGCCGCAGTGGTGTTGGTCGAGGCCATGGCTGCACCAGCAGCCACACCGACCACGCCTCCCGCGGCGGCTGCGCCCGCGGTGGACCTGCCCCCGCAGTTGTCGCAACTGGAACCGTAGTAATTCACCGTGGCGGGCGGATGGTACGCCGGATAGGCCGCACCGTAATAAGCATTGTGGTAGAGGGTCGCGCCGGAGCTGCCTGTAGCGGTCGTTCCTTCTCCATAGGTGTGCGTCGCATTCCCGCCGTAGGCGTAGTCAATGCTCGTGGAGCCATAACCCTGTTCGTGCGTTGCCGTGCCCCCGTAGCGACCTGAGGCAGTCGTGCCCTGCCCGTAGGTGTGAGTCTCACTGCCCACCCCAGCGATTCGCATGCGACCATGCCGCAGCCGGACCGGTCAATGGCACCGTAATCAGAAAAGTCACAAAGCCTGCATAGATCTTGTTCATGCTTGCCGAACCTCCTTAGCAGGTTTGGGATGGCTCGCCCTGCGCTGCCGTGCTGATATCCGGTGCGGCCAGCTCCGCATCCGGACGAGCGAACGGAATACGCGTCGCGGTGGCAGCCTTCGGTGATGCAAAGGCACCAGCCAGGACTGCGGTATCGAGCTGCCAGTTGGAGAATTCCACCTGGTGGCGCAGTTGGGCCGGATCGTTGCAATACACTGCGCGTGCCATCCGGGGCAGTTTGTCATCAGTGCCTATCCAGACCTGCACAAAGGTGCCATCGCCCGGCGTGATCACTCGCAGCTTGTCAGGACGTTGCAGCAGCACCTCGGACTGCGTTGTGTAGACGAGAGGCTGACCAAAACGGCTCGGGTTCTCGTAGGATGCCATTGCCGAAAAGCGCATCGAACGGGCAGCAGCAAGGCGGTTGCTTGTCGCTTTCAGCAGACTGATCGCCTCCGGCAGCCGCTTGACTGGCTGCTCAACCGAACCGCGCTCCGTTCCGGAAGCCGGCGATGGCGGCTGTTGTGCGTGTGCGCCGACAGCCACGAGCACACCCAGCACAATCGATAACGCACGCCCGGACCACTGGCCCCGAATCATCGCAGTATCCGACGGCTGCTCGCTTCCAGACCCCGCCCGGCGACACTCATGGGACCATCCCGCATTCGAACATCTTGTTGACGACAGGTGCCGCGACCTTGTCGATAAATGCGGTGCGCATCTGCGGATCATCTTTCAGCAACTGCATGAGGTTCTTTTCCTCGTCAGTTTTTGGCTTGGCCTTCTGCTCCCGCAGCTGCTCGCAGGTCCCGTTTTTATATTTATCAATGACTTTGTCAGCAACGATATTCATGAGCGGGTAGTCAGCCCTGACGGCTCCGGCAAAAAACACTGCGGGCAGCACGGTATACAGATACAGTCGCTTGCTCATGGTTTTTCTCCTGGTCACGATTCAAGGCACTTCTATAGATGGCGCCCGCCCACGGCGGCTGCCTGTTATCCGCTGATAATAATCACTGATTGAACTTCAAGGCGCAACGATAAACCGGATCCTGCGTTAAATGAGGCCTCATTGGGAAATGGCACATACTTAAAGCCTAATCGTGGCAAATGACCACGGAATCCACGGACATTAAGTGAATATTTCGTGTCTTTCCGTGTTCTTCCGTGGCCAGTGATTCATTAACAAAAATGATATCCTTTAAGGAAACTCTGAGTAATTAGAACCTATCTTAAAATCGTGAACAGGGAGTCCGCGCAAGGTGCATGGCTTTGATGAACGGACTTTGCGCAGTCTACTGATCTGCTCGTCACTGCGGCGACTGCTGGGAGAAGGTGAGACCGGGAACCGGTCGAGAGACTGGTCTGGACCATGCGGGAGGTAGGGCACCAAAAGTAGGCGCCTCAGGCGACGCAGGACGCAGTTGCCGAGGAGGTAGGGTACCAACAGCAGGCGCCTTGGGCGACGCAGGAGCAGTTACCCGGGAACGAAGTGACGAAGCAATCTCCAACTTATTGATTATGTATTTAAGAAATTGCTTCGCTGGTTGCTCCCGGCATTCATGCCTCCTGCGACACTCGTACATCCCGGAACATCGCGTTCGCAATGACGAGATACATGAATTAGTCAGAGGTCCCTTAAGTAAGTGCCATTCGCCTCATGGGGTATTCCGAAATCCAGGGACATTCCCGGGAAGATCCGGGCCGCATGACCTGCGCCCGTACCAGCAAACGACCACTCGCTATACCTGTCACTCGCCGTCGAACTGCACACTGAGGCTCTGCAGGTTTCCGTCGGTATCGAATCGGAGGGTTTTGGCCAATTCCCCCGGCTGTGCATACACCCACTGCCCGGAATCCCGGGTCGTGGGCTCTCCACAGGCTGCCAGTACCTGCTCTTCCGTCACAGGCTCCGGCTGTCCATCCTGAATGACCGTGCCACCACACATCATCGACGCGGCCATCACAGTCTGGGCACCAACTGCCAGGCCTGCCCACAAAATCGTACTGGCAAGATTCTTCATGTCGTCACTCCTCCGGGATATGTCAGGGGTCAAGAGACTAATTCTAGCAAGCCTAGAATACTGACAAAACTACAACACTAAAAGGGTCGGTGGCAAATCGAAATCAATCGCCTTTGTCACCGACCCTATACCCCTTCTAATCAGACCGGGCTGCTTCCGCCCCACTGCATTTAACGAGCCGCGTGTTCGCCCAGAACACTCCTGGATTCCTTCCTGGACTTCCGGGAAGCCTTCTTTTCTTTCGGTGTCATAACAGCTTTTTTCTTGTCTTCCCTGTGAGTATTTCGTTCTTTCGACATGATATTTCTCCAGATAATTAATCAGTAATCTTCGGCTTTCTACTGTCGAATAGCCCTGGGACGCAGCGAGTTCTCCATAGCCGTCAGATCGTTTCAAGGTAGAGCACACTGCTCTCTTCGTTTGTAGTATGGACGATTGCATTCCCAGTCGGAGCCGGAAGCATTGAGGTAAGCGTTCTCCGGGACCATTACAACGACGCAAGCCGCTTTCACCGCCCGAAACCCGCGCTCGCATTCCCAGCCAGGTCCGTACGAAGAATCCGTCAAATATCCATTCGGCGGTACCACCACAGCGACGCAGGCGTTGTCGACTGCGCGAAACCCGCGCTCGCACGCCCATCCGGGCCCGGACCGTGTACCCACGGAATATCCGTTTGCAGGTACCTGGATGGCAACACAAGCCGCATCGACTTTTTTATAACCACGAAGACAATTCCAGCCGCGCCCGAAAGCCGTATTTGTCGGGTATGCATTTACCGGCACCTGAACGGCTGTGCAGGTCTTGTTGATCTCCCGATAACCGCGTCCGCACTGCCAGCCATTCCCGTAGGCTGAATTTGTGGGGTAGGCATTTGCGGGCACCTTGACAGCCACGCAGGCCCCGTCGACCGCTCGATAGCCCTGACTGCAATTCCAGCCGCTGCCGTAGGATGTATTTGTGGGGTATGCATTTGCAGGCAAATTGACGGCCGCACAGGCCCCGTCAACCGTTCGATAGCCCTGATCACACACCCAACCGTTCCCGTATTCCATCGCTCTCGCATTTTCGGGCACCTCGACAGTATCGCTCCGGGCGTACACAAGGCCTGGAACTGTCACCAGCAGGGCAAGGAAAACCAGCGTATGAAAGGAAATCGCAATTGCTTGTCGCGTGTTACTCATGGGCAATGCCTTTTATGTCTTCGCTTCAAGAAAGAACACCAATGCGATGGACAGCGCCGCCGACAGAATCATCAGCAACCGCCAGGTGAACCGGAAAGTTTTTTGAGTCATGCGACCTGCACTATGGCTGGTTAATATGACTAGCCGGAAAGGATCAGACAGCCAACGCAGCTTTTATTCCTGATCGGTTAGTGGTGCTCCAGGCACTCACCGGCCGAAATTTCCCTGGGAGAAAATAGGGGGAGGTAAGAGACCTCATAGTACACCCGCGGGGGTATACGTCCTAGCACTTTATCCAGACGGATTCCATTATGCTGATAAAAACAACCCGGCCATGACACTCCGGGCAAGCTGACCGGCGTCGCCGTCAGGGCCGTGCGGATGGCGGCAATATTGTCGCGATGCAGTGACCTGATGGCAACGATCAACCACGCGTCTCCCGCCGTATTCAGTGCATCCCTAAGGCATCGGCTTTCACACTGCGATACTGCCCGGGACATACCCCCAGGCTGCGCCGGAACATGGCAATAAACGCACTCGGGCTGCTGTAGCCCAGTTCCAGCGCCACGCTGGTGACCGGCTTGCCCTGGCCGAGCAGGTCAATGGCCTCCAGCAAACGCAGTTGCTTGCGCCATTCGAAAAACGTCATACCGGTCTGCCTGCAGAACAGCCGCTCCAGGGTACGACTGCTGGCCGCACAGCAACTGGCCAGTTCATCCAGGGTACGGCCATCAGCAGGATTGGCGATCAGCAGGTCCATGATGCGCCGCAGTCGCTTGTCCTGTGCCAGCGGCAGGTGCAGCGGCGCCGGCTGCAGCGCACTCAATTCATCCAGCATCACCGCAATCAGGCGCCCTTCCCTGCCAACGAGCGGGTAATCATTGCCGTTGTTCACCACCCGCTCGAACAGCTGGCACAGCAGGGGGCTGGCAGCCACGACCATGCATTGCAGCGGCAATGACCCGGCGTGCGCCGCGTCGACAAACAGCATGAGCGCGGAGGCCGAGTCATTGGTATAGGTCTCATGGTGGAGTCCGGGCGGAATCCAGACGACCTGATGGCGCGGCACCACCCAGTTGCCGATCGGGGTTGCCACCCGATAGACGCCGCGGTTCTGGTAGATGATCTGGCCGCGTGGGTGACTGTGGCCCGGAACACGATGCGGCCCTTCCGCGCTCCAAGCGAATGAAAGGACAGGGCGCCCGGGATCAACGACATGCCCGAAATCACGCGCCGCCAGGATTGGCAGGTTCTCGATATTCATTGTCTGATTGTAGTGATACTGCCGCGGTTTGCGAGTGGATACTTTTCCCGGGACGTACTGACGGGAGCATCCCGTTGCACGCCACAGACAACCCGACGAGGTATTTCCATGAAAAACTGCTTGCTTTGTATCTTGCTTTTGCTAGTTGTGGCCGGCACCTGCCTCCAGGCTGCCCGGGCAGACGCTGCTGAATCCGCGGATGATAACAGCCTGGTCGACCGCGGCCGCTACCTGGCCCGGGTGTCGGGCTGCAACGATTGCCATACCCCGGGCTACATCATGAACGAGGGCAAGACCCCCGTCGAACAATGGCTGACCGGTGGCAGCCTCGGCTGGCGCGGCCCCTGGGGTAGGACCTACGGCTC
>Ga0210064_1000518_pt1 | contig 18184 bp, 16 predicted proteins | sample Muzzi_CordC_D2_FD_185531 | JGI IMG/M metagenome (GOLD analysis project Ga0210064, IMG submission 185531) | Wetland microbial communities from San Francisco Bay, California, USA, that impact long-term carbon sequestration - Muzzi_CordC_D2 (SPAdes) | ecosystem: Environmental > Aquatic > Marine >...
CTGGGATCGAAAAGCTATAAATCAATGAGCGAAATGAAAAAGATCCAGCCACTGATGAAAGAGATCCGGGAAAAGTACAAAAACGATAAGAAAAAAATGAACGAAGAGGTCATGGGTCTTTACCGGACCTATAAGATCAACCCCCTGGGGGGCTGCCTGCCCATGGTGGTCCAACTTCCGGTGTTTTTTGCCTTGTACCGGATGCTGTATCAGGCCATCGAATTGCGGCATGCGCCCTTCTTCCTATGGATCGATGACCTGTCGGCCCCGGATCGGTTGTTTCGATTTAATATTAGCCACATACCGTTTATGGAACCCCCTTACGGCATCCCGGTCCTGACGATCATTATGGGGGCCACAATGTTGTTACAGCAAAAAATGTCTCCTCCCATGGGAGATCCGACCCAGGCCAAAATGATGATGTTTATGCCGCTAATTTTCACCGTGATTTTCATCAATTTTTCGGCCGGGCTGGTGCTTTACTGGTTGGTGAACAACATCCTCTCGATTTCACAGCAATATTATATTCAGAAAAAATATGCCTGACAACGGAGGTTGTAGCCTATGTCTTCGTTTGAATATGAAGGGAAAAATGTAGCTAAAGCCGTCAAGCTAGCCTGTGTGAAACTCAATCTGACTCAGGATGAAATTAATTATCAAGTTCTTTCATATGGATCCCGCGGGATATTCGGATTGGCGGGAGCCAAAAAAGCCAGGATCTTAGTCGATTTGCCTGAAAAAGCCGAGGAGACGGAAAATGAATCTCAAGTTTCCGGGGTAGCCGGCCAGACAGTTGAATATTCCGATGACGCTAAAGTTATGGAAGATCAAGGGGCAGCGGACAACGGTCCTGGTGATCAGCCGATTTCTGAATTTCCGGAAAACCCATTAGAGCTCGGGCGCACGGTCCTGCAGCGCATCGTCGGCGCCATCACCGCCGATGCTGAAATATCGGCTGAAGCGTCGTCGGAACGGATATTTTTGAATGTGAGCGGCGGCAATGCCGGCAAACTGATCGGGAAAAAAGGCCAAACCCTCGAAGCCATACAGTCTGTGGTAGAAAAAATTGTCAACAGGCACAATAACCACAACAACAGCGACAAGATTCGGGTTCAAGTGGATGTCGGGGGATATCTTGAAACCAGAAAAGACAACCTGGAAAAGCTTGCCATGCGTCTGGCAGACAAATCCAAACGGATTAGTAAACCGATTTCCCTGGGTCAGATGAGCGCTTACGATCGCCGGATTGTGCATCTGGCCTTAAAAGATGATCCCGGAGTCCGCACCCAGAGCAGGGGCGAGGGGTATATGCGCAAACTGGTGATCTTCCCTAACAAAAATAATCCGCGTTCCAGGGCGGATTAATTAAGAAAATGGAAAATCCCACTATTGCGGCCATTGCTACGCCCGGCGGCCGGGGTGGAATCGGAATCATTAAAATATCCGGCTCCAATGCCCTTTCGATTGCTTCGGCAATATTTTCTCCCCCAAAATCTCCATCTTCGACCGACTTGCGACGGCCCGGGTCTGCCAATACGCTGGATTTCAAATCCCATCAGCTGTACTATGGCCATATCATTGATCCCGGGAGCCAACAGGTGCTGGATGAAGTTTTGCTTTCCGTGATGAAAGCACCGCGATCCTACACCCGGGAAGATATCGTCGAGGTCAATACTCACGGCGGCCAGATAGCTGTCAACGCCATCCTTGAACTGGTCTTGCGGCAGGGCGCCCGGCTTGCCGAACCCGGTGAGTTCACCAAAAGGGCTTTTCTTAACGGCCGGATTGATCTAACCCAGGCCGAAGCGGTTATAGATGTCATCAACGCCCGGACGGACAAGTCATTGCAAGCGGCGGCGGCCCAGGTCAAAGGCACATTGAGCAGACCCGTCGTGCAAATTCGGGAACGTCTAATAGCGCTGTTGACCCTTACGGAAGCCGGCATCGATTTTCCCGACGATGTGGCAGAAATCGTTGAGCCTGAGGCCGTCAGCGCCGAAATTGCAGTCGATGTTATCAAACCCCTGCAGCGCTTAATTCAACAGCACGTGGACGGGAATGCCCTGCGCGACGGCCTGAAGGTCGCAATAGTCGGTCGCCCCAATGTGGGTAAATCGAGTCTATTGAATCGCCTGGTTCAAAAAGAGCGGGCTATCGTTACGGCCGTGCCCGGAACCACCCGGGATTTGATTGAAGAAACCATCAACATCAACGGCTTACCGATTGTTTTGGCCGACACTGCCGGGCTTCACGAAACCGGAGATTCTATCGAAACCATTGGTATTAAAAAAACGATCGATGGTGCCGCTGCCGCTGATCTGATACTTTTTATGGTTGAAGCCAACCGGGCTTTGACGGCCGAGGACCATAAAATATTCGAACAATTTCGATCCAAGCCGCTGATCATCGTGATCAATAAGATCGATCTGAAGCACAGCGGAAACGCTGTTGAAATTGCCGTAAATTGGACTTCAAATAAATGCCTGGAGATCTCGGCATTGTATGACCTCGGGATTGAAGCCCTCAAGCAGCAGATTGTCACTACGGCTTTCGGCGAAAACCCGATCGACATTGAAACCGGAATCATCCCCAATCTGCGGCAAAAACTGCTTCTAGAAGACGGCCTTAAAGCAGCCCAGGCCATCAGGCACGAGCTCCAAAACGGCACCCCCATGGAACTGGTTGCCATTCAATTGCAGGATGCAATAGACGCGCTGGGGCAAATCATCGGAACCACCGTCAAGGTGGATGTGCTGGATCAAATTTTCAGCCGATTTTGCATTGGAAAGTAGAATGTTTCACGTGAAACATTAAGAAATTATAGGGGTTCCAAGGTTCAGCGCAATAGGGCAAAATAACCCAGGACTTTGAACCTCTGAACCCGAAATGAAAAGGAGCTTTACCTCAATCATGGAACTAGACCTTAGCCCTTATTTTAAAAAATACGAAGTATTAGTGGCAACTGCCGATGCCGTGTTTGATCGTGTCAAAAAGGCCCATACCGATTGTGTAAAATGCGGCGAACAGTGTGCGGATTGCTGTTTTGCCTTGTTTGACCTGACACTGATCGAAGCGCTGTATATTCATCACAAATTTAGCGAAAAATTCGAAGGTTCAGCAAAGGTGGAGCTGATTGAAAAAGCCACCCGCGTGGACCGACGAATTTACAAAATCAAGCGCAAGGCTTACAAGGAATTCCGGTCCGGCAAAAATGAGGGCGAAATTCTGGCCGAAATGGCTTTTGAACGGGTTCGATGTCCGCTGCTAAATGAAAAAGACCTCTGCGATCTTTATGAAAACCGGCCCCTCACCTGCCGATTTTACGGCATTCCAACCGCTATCGGCGGCGCGGGACACACTTGCGGCAAATCGGAGTTCAAGCAGGGCGAGCAGTATCCGACGGTCAATCTGGACACCATCTACAATCAGTTACAGCAGATATCTGCGGAACTGTTGCGTGACATCAAATCAAAAAATATTAAATTGGCAGATATGCTGGTTCCGTTGTCATCGGCCATGGTCATAGATTTTGATGAGGTATTTCTCGGGATCGCTGATGAGCCGGAAGAAAAAGCATCGCCCAAGCGCCATTCAAGGAAAAAACCATGAGTGAATTTTCTTCCCGGGAAATTGAAGATCGGAAAAGGGCGGTTTTTGACGCTATGTCACCGCGACGGCAGAAACATATCCTTAAAAAAGGCTATGAGAAATGGGATCCGTTTGAGGAGCCCAAAGACCCCATCGATATCCGAAAAGATAAAACCAAACGCACGACCCAGATGCTGGTGCGCGAGTTTCTGCAATCCCGTGATTCAGAAGGCTACAGCAATTCCTACGGCCGAGGAGTGCTTGAGATGGCGCTGGGCATCGTTAATGAAGATGATCGCTTCATCGGCATGTACGAGTTTGTTCGCTGGCACCAGGAGCTTTTAAAAAAAGAAGGCCACGAGTGATAGCGGATTAATTAATCCTCGATAAAGCCACCCAAAACAAATTCCTGATATTCAGTCGAACCTTCCTGGTATGTTGCCAGCATTTGTTCCAGGGTATTGCGGGTATCGTTTGACTTCCAGTTGTGCCAGCTCTCCATATTCTGCCAGGTTCCAATCACCATCAAAATTTGGGGTTGATCAGCTGAGGACAGGGTTTCGCCGGATATATATCCGGGTTGCTGTAGCGCCCGGGATCGTAACTCCTTAAGCAACGCGATAATTTCAGCCTTTTTGCCTTTGATGAATTTTCGTTTAATCAAGATTTTGGCTTGCATGATGACCTCCTATGATTGGATATAATAGTTTCAAGTGGCGGTCAAAATTCTGCGGCTTGGATCCGGGTCGGAAAGATAAATATGATCGGGATATAATGGAGTAGCGACAGCGTGAACTCCGTGAATCCCGGGTTAAAGGACCCTGGCTCGCCAACGGAAAAGGAGGCTTGCAGCCGCAGTTTGCTCAAATTCCCCAGACGCAACCAAACGGCCTTTTCTCGAACACATCTGAGGTTATCTAATCATCTCTGTGGAATAAAGTAAATTACTTTTTTAATTAATGTGCCCTGAAAAAAGCACCTGCAAAAGACAACGCTTATTCTTGAACCATTGTCTGAATCGTGAAGTGATCCAGTAAATCGATTTGGAGTTGATCTCCAGGGTGTAATGGCCCGACACCGGCGGGGGTTCCGGTTAAAACCACGTCTCCCGGCACCAAAGTGAACCAATGACTCATAAATTCAAGCAGCGACAAAATATCGGTTAACATTTGTCGACTGGACCCTTTTTGCCGGACATCGCCGTTAATGGATAATTGAAGATCGATATTGTCGAGCGCATCGAACGATTCAACTGGCTCAAAAGGCGACAACGGGCAGCTGCCGTCAAAGGATTTCGCTTTTTCCCAGGGAAGTCCTTTTTGCTTGAGTTGATTTTGAAGCTCTCTTAAGGTCAGATCAAGAGCAACACCCACTCCGATAATAGCTGAAGCGGCCTGGCGTTTCATACAACGGGTTAACGTTGCACCGATTAAGAGAGATATCTCCAGCTCATGATGAACGCCACCTTTCGCCGGATCAATAAAAATGGGTTTTGCGATATCCACCATCGATGTGGCAGGTTTCATAAAGAGCATCGGCTCGGCCAGGATCGGATTGTTCAATTCCCTGGCGTGTTCAGCATAATTTCTGCCAACACAAACAACTTTGCCCGGTGCTAAAGAAATCACTTCACCATTGGTCCATCTATGCTGATAGTTCATCATACGCGCCAGTCCAGAATTTAAAGGGTTATCTTTTTGAATATTAAAAAGAAACAAAATATCACGAAAACACGAAAGATTGAAAGCACGAAAAGGAAAGACAAACTTAAATTGAAGTTAGCCGTTTTGGCAAAGTGCCGCAGGCCGGTGCTGGTTCTACAACTAGGTTTCCGACCCGCGGTAGAGTATAATGCCTACAAAATAAATCCTAAAAAATACGCGAAGCGTAAATTAATTTATCCGCCGGACTTTCGATCGCGTACCGTATTTCTATTTTCAAAGAAAAATTTACTAATTCAACTGGTCTAATTTTGGGGCGAAAAAATTAGATGAAAAAACTCCACAAAATACCGGCGCAAATGGCGGAGCCGATAACACCCGAAGAATTGCACGCCATGCCATGCATCAACAGAAAATTATGAGGATCCGCTTTCAGGCCCATCAAGTGAACTTCACGGGCGGACCCGGGAACAGCTGAAACGCCGGCCGCACCGAGCAGCGGGTTTATCTTGTGTTTAAGAAACAGGTTCATGATTTTGGCAAAGATCACCCCGGATGCCGTGGCAATAGAAAAGGCAACCGATCCCAGAAAAAATATTCCCAGCGACTTGGGGGTTAAAAACACATCGGCCTGGGTACTGCCGCCGACGGTAAATCCCAAAAATATGGTGGCGGTATCAATGATGGCGTTTTGGGCGGTATTGGCCAGGCGATTGACGACACCGCATTCTTTTAAAAAGTTGCCCAAAAACAGCATGCCCAGCAGCGGCAACGCGGTTGGTGCCAGATAGCAGCAGAGCAGAACACCGGCGATGGGAAATATTATTTTTTCCTTTTTAGAAACATCTCTGGGTTCCGGCATTCTGATGCGCCGTTCGGCCTCGGATGTCAACAGCTTCATGATCGGCGGTTGGATGACGGGAATCAATGCCATGTAAGAGTAGGCGGCGATGGCAATGGGCCCGATGAGGTGGGGCGCCAGTTTGGCGGTGAGAAAAATTGACGTTGGGCCATCAGCGCCGCCAATAATTGCAATGGATGCAGCTTCTTTGGGCAGAAATCCCATAAACAGGGCCCCGAGCAGCGTAAAATAAATCCCCATCTGGGCGGCAGCACCCAAAAGCATTAATTTCGGCTGAGCCAGCAAAGAGGAGAAATCGGTCATAGCTCCCAGTCCCAGAAAGACAATGGAGGGATAGACACCGGTGGTAACGCCGAAATAAAGATAGTGCAGGACGCTGTTGGCTTCATAGATGCCGATTCCGAAGCCTTTGAAAAAAGGAATGTTGCCGACTAAAATGCCGAAGCCGATGGGCACCAGCAGAAGCGGTTCATACTTTTTAGCGGTTCCCAGATATAAAAATGTACAGCCCACAATTAGCATAATAACGTGGCGATAGTCGGCTAAAAAATATCCGGTATTTGTCAGAAACTGATATAGAAGAGTAGACATTGGTATTACCTTTTTAATTGCCTTTTTGTTTATTCCAGGTGAAACTGCCGTCTCCCTGGGCGATCAATACGTCGGCTTCCCATAATTTTTTTATCGATAGATGCGGATGCGCTAAATTCATTTTATTTGATATTTCAAATAGTTGAGAAAGTTCAAAGGGTTCTTTGAGCTGCCCGGCCAGAGGCCGGTAAATACTGACAAGATCGTTTACGGTCGGAAGATGGTGGGTTTTATAAACCGGGCCCTGAATCCTTTGTGCCTGCTCCGCGGCAGAGGCTTCTTTTTGCCGCTCCTTGCGGGCACCTCTGTTTTCCCATAGTTCTAAAATCTTGTGAATTTGTGAAATTGCAAATGACAATGCCACCAGACCTAAAAACACGATCGTCGCGCCGACGACAGCCATTGCCCAGCCGTTGTTAGCTGTTATATTTTCAAAGCCGTACACTGCATGCCTCCTTATTACAGGTTTGTGCACCAAAAAAATAAAAGAGTCTTATCATCATACTTGTCTATAAAAGTCAATAATTTCTTATGTATCGCACACCTTAAAATGAGAAAGACGGTAACCGTCTGTTTATCGTTCCCCTCGTCGGTACGGTTCAGCGAGCATCGCCGGTGGGTTCAGTTTACGGCTGTACCGCAGCGCACCGATAAAAAGAACAAGCAGGGTAGAAAGATAGGGCAGCATGGCCAGTAAATTGGGTGAAATGCCCAACGGCTGAAGCAGATACTGCATGACGAATATGCCGCCGAATAAAAAGGCACCGATAATTGCCCGCATGGGGTTCCAGAGTGCAAAAATTGTTAAGGCAATAACGATCCAACCCCGGCCGGCCGTCATCCCCTCGATCCACGATTTACTGTAAGCAGTGGACAGATGCGCACCGGCCATGCCTGAAAGTGCTCCCCCAATGATGACACACCAGTAGCGGATCTTATAGACGCTTAGGCCCTGGGTTTCAGTAGCCTGCGGATTTTCGCCGGCCGAGCGAATGATTATCCCCAGCCGGGTATAGCGGAGAACAAACCAGGCGATCAGGGCCAGAATGATGGCCAGGTAGAAAAAAGGACTGTGATCAAAAACGATCACCCCCACAACCGGAATGTCCGATAAAACCGGGATCGGCCAGGTGGCCATTTTTTCAGCCAGCGGTTTGCCGATATAGGGCTTGCCGACCAGTCCGGAAATTCCCAGGCCCAGCATGGTCAGGGCCAGCCCGGACACCACCTGGCTGGACTGCAAGGTAATGGAGACAAAGGCGTGAATCGTAGATATTAGAGCCGAGGCTAAAATGGCTGCCAACAGCCCAAGCCATGGATTGCCGGTTGTGTAGGTGACAATAAAGGCGCTAACAGCCCCAATGGCCATAACCCCCTCAACACCCAGATTTAATATTCCGGATCGTTCACAAATGACCTCCCCGATGGTTGCCAAAAGCAACGGGGTCCCGGCAATAAGCGTTCGCTGTAAAACGGATATAATGATATCTTCCATTGTATATTCCAGTAAAGAAAATTTGCTCTTTCGGCTAAATTTCTGAGCACCCTCGGAGCAATTAAAATTTAGGCTCTCGTGATCCGGATGACTAATTCGTCTTGCTACGCCACTGGAGAGTTACCCGGTTTTTCAGGAAAAAATCTCCCATAATCAGAAAGACAAGCAGCGTCCCGTTAAATATTTGAACCGTCGCCGCCGGCAGTCCCAGTGAGATCTGGATGGCATCGCCGCCGACGAGAATACCGGCAAAGAAAAGTGCCGACAGGATCACATTGACCGGGTTGAGCTTGGCCAGCCAGGCAACAATAATTGCCGTGAAGCCGTAGCCGGATGAAATGGATTCAGGATAACTCAGGTAATGATGAATGCCGGCAGCCTCTCCAACGCCCGCCAGTCCCGCCACACCGCCGCTGATGATCATAATGATCAGGGTGGTACGGTAAAAATCAATGCCGGAATATTTGGCGGCATCGGGATTTTCTCCGATCACGCGCACCTCATACCCGAACCGCGTGCGATAAACCGCAATTCCCAGGATAATCACAACGGCCACCGCTATCAGTAAGGTGGCGTAGTGAATTCGAGTGCCGGGAATTACGGACAGCGTGGCGGACAGGGGCAAATCATCGGTGTAGGGAAATCCGTGTTTGGTTTTGCCGCGCCAGGGGCCGACAATCAGAAATTTCATGAATTCATTGCAGATGTAGTTCATCATAAGGGTGGTTATGACCTCGTTGATTGAGAATTTGACCTTGAGGATGGCCGGGATCAGTCCCCAGAGAGCGCCGCCCACAAACCCGGCCATAAACATCAGGGGAACAATGACCGGAGCGGGCAGGTGGGGGCCCCAGTTCAACCCGACCCAGGTACCGAAAATAGCCCCCATCAGCAGCTGGCTTTCGGCCCCGATGTTCCAGAATTTGGCCCTGAAGGCCAGGGTTAAGCCGCTGCCGATTAAAATAAGCGGGATGGCCTTGGTGATGGTTTCCTGGATACCGTAAAGGCTTCCGAAGGATCCGCTGAAAATTTTGGCGATGGCATAAAGCGGGTTTACCCCGAAGATAATAAAAATCGAACTGATCGCCAGAAGTCCCGCCGCCACTGAAAACCCGAGCGAAAGCACGGAATGCCTTGGCAGAATATCAATCCTGTCTGTCACCTTTATATTCATAATGGTTCCAATAAATGAACATTAAACATCGAATTCACCGGTGGATCCAACATCAAATAGTGTATTCTGTCTATTATAAACAGTACTGAGCTACAAGCTTCCGAGTGACTTCGCTGATTACAGTCGCAATGATCCGGCCATCATCAGGCCGATATCTTTCAGTCGCGGATCGTCAGCATCCAGCACTCCCATAAACTCGCCCCGGAACATGACCGCAATGCGATCGCAAAGTCCGAAAATTTCGTCCAGATCTTCGGAGACCAGCAGGACGGCACCGCCTTCCCGGCGGCGTTTTAACAGCTGATTGCGAAGATATTCCGTTGCACCCACATCAAGACCGTAAGTCGGATGGGATGCCACCAGCAAAGAAGGGTTTTCACTGATTTCCCGGCCCAGAATCAATTTCTGGATGTTGCCGCCGGACAGATTTTTCGTTTGAATATTGATCGAGGGGGCCAGCACCTTGAAGTCGATCAGAAGCTGCTGGGTGTGCGCTTTGATTTTGTTGTAGGCCAGAAAAAACCTGTTGGAATATTTGCGTTTGTGGTGCTGTTTTAATATGGCATTGTCGTAGAGGAATAAGCCTGCAGCAATTCCAAATTTAATGCGCTCTTCCGGAACGTGGGCGATGCCACGGTTATAAATGTGTCGGGCTGTCTCGTTGGTAATCTCCTTGCCGTCCATGATGATATTGCCGGATTCAACGCGCCGCAGGCCGGTGATGGCCTCGACCAATTCCCGTTGGCCGTTGCCGGAAACACCGGCAATTCCGAAAATCTCATTGCGAAAGATTTCAAACGTAAGGCCTTTGACGGCATCCAGACCCTTGTCGTTTTTAACAATGATGTTTTCGACCGTAATGACTTTCTCGCTTCGCTCCAGGGGCTCTTTTTCGATCTGAAAAATGATATCTCTTCCGATCATCATCCGGGCCAGACTTTTTTTATCCACCGCTTTAGTGTCCGCCCCACCGACAATACGCCCTTTCTGCAGCACCGTCACCCGATCGCAAAGCTCAAGTATTTCGTCCAGCTTGTGGCTGATCAGAATGATCATGTGGCCCTGGTTTCGCATTTCTCTAAAATTTTGAAAAAGATCCCGGGACTCCTGGGAGGTCAATACGGATGTCGGTTCGTCCAGGATCAATAGGTCGGCCCCGTTCATCAGGGCCTTGAGAATTTCAACCCGTTGCTGCTCGCCGGCCGACAGCTGCCAGACCATTTTGGATGGTTCGATACCAAAATTGAATTTTCGGGCAAAGGACTGGATTTTTTCATTTAGTTTGTGCTGGGGAAAGAACTGCGGGGCTGCCTCATAGCCGAGGGCAATATTTTCAGATACCGTGTGATTCTGGACGAGCATAAAATGCTGGTGCACCATGCCAATGCCGTGATGCCGGCTATCAACCGGAGATTCAATGGTGATGTTTTTCCCGTTAATCCGAATGCTGCCAGAATCCGGCTGGTAAAGACCGTATAATATATTCATCAGAGTGGTTTTGCCGGCGCCGTTTTCACCCAGCAACCCCAGAATTTCTCCCTCTCTGACCGCTATATTAACATCGGAGTTTGCTTTAACCCCTCGAAATGATTTAGAAATATCTATCATTTCAAGGGTTTTGATTCTTTCCATACCGGGTATCAAACCTTTTATAGATCAAATAAAACGGGGAACTGCAGAAATGCGAGCTCCCCGTTGGCCCATAACTACGGATTGATCAATTATTTCGGGATGCTGCCGGCGACATTATCAACGTAATACATAATGCTCAGCAGGTCGCCTTTGGATGCCCTCTGACCTTCTTTGATCTTGAGCTTTCCGGTATTGTCTTTAATCGGGCCGGAAAACGGATCAAATTCATCCGTACCTTTCTTCATCTGCTCATAGCGTTTGACTACCAGGTCGTAGGCGGAGATTTTCCCGAAATCGGGGGTATCCACCATTTTCATTTTTAATTCACCCACAAATTTGGGGTTGATGATGTCTTTAAAAGAGCCGCCGAGAATGGCTGCTTTTTCGGCAACCAGCCACCATTCGTCATTATTTTTCCAGGTGCCGTTATAAATATCCTGCAGAATTTTGACATACATCACGCCCCAATCCACCAGCTGTCCAGAAACAACGGAGTCCTTGCCGTATGGCTGCATCGGGCTATAGTGGCTGAAAGTGTAAATTTGCCGGCCTTTTTCGGTATGCTCCTGGCCGACTTCAACGACGGCCGGTGTGTCTTCGGTAAATGCCAGGGTATCACAACCTTCGGCGATAAGGGCTTCGGAGGCTTCCCGGGCCTTGTCCGGTCCGTACCAGGCATAAATCCATTTGACATGAACTTCCGCTTTGGGATTGGTGGCTTTGATCCCCAGCGCGTAGGCATCGATATGACGAATCAGCTCCGGAATCGGAAAGGCAGCGACATAGCCGATTTTATTGGTTTTCGTCAGAGCGCCGGCCATTAAGCCATTGAGATAGTAGGTCTGATACAGATCGGCGAAGTAGGTGCCGACATTGGGCAGTTGCTTGAACCCCGAGCAGTGCATAAATTTTTTGTCCGGATATTTTTGTCCGGCTTTGAGGGTGTCTTCCATATAGCCGAAGCTGGTGGTAAAAACGACATCGACTTTTTCACCCTGCACCAAGCGATCGATAATTCGGGACGCATCCGCTTCAGCCACCGATTCGATATAGACGGTTTCCAGCCACGGCAATTGCTGTTCGGCAAATTTTCGGCCCACATCATGGGCATGTGACCAACCGTAGTCACCCACCGGTCCCACGTAAATAAATCCGGCTTTCAGCTTCTTATCCCCGGCAAATGCCATACCGCCGGCCAGAATTAAACTCAGACCAATGATAATTAATCCTTTAGCAATTCGCATTTTCCTCTCCTTTCGCGTTAGGGTATCACCTTATAAGCTTTTATAGGAAAGCAAGGATATCAATATTAATAAAGATTGAAATCCTTAATTTTTCATTCTGCAATCTTCAATATTCATTTGAACTGGATATCGCAATATAAAGATTAAGAGGTATGGGGTCAAGATAAATATAGGACTCAAAGGCAGCTTGATTCTGTAGATTAGAAAGAAAAAGATAAGAAGTTTTTCTAAGCGTGCGGAATTTATGGGACGTACCCCAGGCTCAGCTTAGCCCCGCTGCGGCTGCCGCGCACGGGCTTGCATCAGGGGTAAATTTCCCTTTCCATCAGATAGCCTGTCGAGATCCTCAAGGTCGAATGATCCGCATCGATCAGGAGTCCCGTCGTGTCGAAGCAACAGTAGGGAAGTCGGATCATCCGCGCCGGGCAATGAGGACTCATCATTGATCATCGTGATCCACTAAATCTGGATACAGCTTTTTTGCACATTCAGGACAAATACCGTGACTGAATTCAGCGTCAGAATGCTTGTGGATATATGCTTCAATTTGGTTCCAATAGCCTTTGTCATCGCGAATCTTTTTACAGGAAGCACAAATGGGAAGCATACCGCTCAAAGTTTTGACCTTGGCAAGGGCTTCTTGAAGATCTGAAATTATTTTTTCTCGCTCTTCTTCCGCAAATTTTCGATCCGAAATATCGCGAATAATTCCAATTGAATGTTTTTCCCCTTGAGCCTGGTATGAGGATAAAGACAGTTCTATTGGAAATTCAGTACCATCTTTTTTATTTGCCGACAATTCCAGTGTTTTCCCAATCGCAGCATCCTTGCCCGTTGCTGTGAGTGATTCAAATTCTTTTATAAAGGCATCTACGTTTTTTTTTGCAACCAGCAGTCGGTGCACGCTCATGCCAGTTATCTCTTTGCTTGAATAACCAAATATCTTTTCGGCAGCTTCGTTCCAGTAGTTGATATTGCCTCTGCTGTCCATAGTTATTATTGCATCATTGGCGGAAGAACTGATACCTCTGAATTTCTCCTCGCTTACTTGCAGCGCCTCCTCCGCTCGCTTGCGTTTGGTTGCATCCAGGGAGTATTCAATTACCTGGGAGACATGTCCGTCAGCATCAAAAATGGGGTAACCATGCACTTCCAAATGTTTGGGATTCCTGTTTTTATCAAAATGGGTATGTTCCACCATTACCGGTTGTTTTGTTTTCTTTATTATCTCCAGCGGACAAGGATGATCAGCCGATCCACATGGTAAGTCACGGTTGCGTGCAAGGGCGTAACAAGTAGAATTTGCTAAACGTCGATCTCGATAGGCCGCAGCATTCGCCAGCTTGATCCGGAAATCAGAGGCATCAATGACATAAAAGGGGTGGGTTAGAGATTCTAAAACTGAATTCAGAAATTCGGATTGCTGATGAACTTTTTCTTCAACCTGTTCCCGCATAACCATAATCCTGGCAACGATTAATCCAAATATTGTAAAAAGCGCCAGAATTATTCCTCTAAAATAGATTTCGAGCGCAGGAACTTCAAAAATCATCAAATTCCAAAAAGGCTTTTCGTAGAATACCGTGAAATCAACAACAGAGTCCAAAAGCCCGGCGAAAAGCCCCAAAAAAATTGAAAGCGCAATAACCTTATTTTTAGTTTTCACTAATTTGCTCCCCGTGCTTGTTTACAGGGATTATTGCAAAACGGCCCGGTTGTTTTGTGGCGCAACGAAAATAATTATTTTTCCCAGAGGTCCGTACTGAGATACTTCAGCCCCGAATCACAGATTAAAACCATAGCAGTCTTACTCTTAAATTCGGTTTGTAATAATTCCGTCGCGGCTGACAGATTGGCGCCTGACGAAAAACCGGCAAAGATTCCCTCCTCTCTGGCAAGCCGACGGGTCATTTCAATCGCCTGTTGATCGGTTACTTTCAGATAACCGTCAATCAGTTCGCGTTTCAGCAGGGGCAGATCCGCCATGGCATAGCCGCCGCCCTGAATGCGATGATTGGGGTAGGTCACCGGCTCCCCGGCCAGGATGGCCGCTCCATCCGGTTCAACCAGGAAACACTTTATGCGTGAATCGTGTTCTTTCAATGCGGCAGCACAACCTGCAAATGATCCCCCCGTGCCGGCGAAATCACAAAATACGTCAATATCACCGCCGGACTGGCGGATAATCTCCGGACCCGTATTCAGGTAGTGGGCTCGAAAATTACCTTTCAGGCTAAATTGATCGGCTCGAAAGGCCTTGCGAGCTGTGACGATCTTTTTTGTTTTCAGTTCGACCAATTCCAGATCGCCGCCGGAAACCTGTCCTGGAACCGAATCCGGCAGCTGGTCCACCAGCACCACTTCAGCCCCTAAAGCCGACATCATGCGGGCTCTTTCAACCGAGTTGCCTTTAGACATGACGGCCACAAAAGGATATCCTTTAATTCCGCAAACAATAGCCAGGCCGGTGCCGGTGTTGCCGCTGGTCAGCTCTACCACTGTCTGGCCGGGCTTTAACGCGCCTGAAGCTTCCGCATCTTCGATTATCTGGCGTGCAATCCGGTCCTTTTTCGAAAAGCCTGGATTAAAAAATTCCAACTTAGCCAGAATGCGGCCATCGATGGCACGGGTTAGTCGGGACAGTTCAATCAAAGGCGTGCTGCCAATTGCCTCAATGGCGGACGGGAAAAGATCCGGTGCTGTTGCCATACGGATAATCCTTTCTATAACTATCTGATTTAGTATTATTTATATAATCTGTGGCGCTAAGCAAAAACATCGCTATAGATACATATCCCGTTGCCGGCGTCAAGAAAAACTCGACTCAACTAAATTTAATTTGACCGCGTAAAAGCCAATATTATATATGATTAGGTTGAGTGGTTCAACTTTCAACGTTCAGCGTTTTGAGTTTATCCTCCAAACTGCTCTTATCGAAGAGATTTTGACTTCATCGTGTTAATAAATCCTTTTTATCTGATGGGATATGTTAGGTATTCTGGATCCTGATCAATATAATTATTAGCCCACATCGATTTACACCTTTTAACCCTGAACCCTGAGCCCTTTTAAAACCATTGTTGAAAGGTATTCATCATGAATCTTGTAAACTTAGGCGACGATTTTATGCTTGCCGCTGGCCCATTCCTTCGGTGTGGTGGTCATGAATGCCGGTTTTTGCTCGACATTTAAGGAGTCTTACGGTGTTCTGATGCGCTGGTTCGATCCGGAAGAGGTATTTCGATTGATTGAAAAATACGGCGAAGAGATTATGGCTTTTATCGTCAGGATGCCCGGCCGGGAGCTGACTGAGCAGGACGTAATCGAATTTGCGAAATCAAGAATGACACCGTTTAAAGCACCATCCCGGGTGAAATTTATTAAGGGGCTGCCGAAAACCCTGGTGGGCAAAGTTCTAAAAAAGGAGCTCAGGAATATGATATAGGCGGTTCGCAGAACCATATCGTCACCGCCGCCTGCCATGTCAGGCACCCCCAGGCAGGTTGTTGTCCGGTGCTTTGAATTTCTAAAGGTTCCAGGTGTCAGGTTTCGGGTGTCAGGCCTCAAAGGTGCTATATCCTGACACCAGACACGTGAAACCGTTTGTTCCCAAACCACAGGCTGCTTGTTAAAAAGCTCTCAGGCGCCAAAAGTTAACCCTATTTTATTTAACCCGCAATGCTTTCTTATCGATCTTACCAACGGCCGTCAGCGGCATCTCTTTGATGATTTCGATAACCTTGGGCACTTCGTAGGGCGAACACTTTTCTTTCGCGAATTTGGTAATATCCTCCTTCAGGGCTTCTTCAGTGCCCTCATAATTGTAAACCGGGTCCAACTCCACATAGGCTTTGACGATCTCCGATCCCGGGCGCTGGGGATTGTCGACACCGATGAGCGCCAGCATGCCGATAGCGGGATGCTTAGACAGCGCATCCTCTACTTTGCTTGAAAACACTTTGAATCCGCCGACGATGATCATGTCTTTGGTGCGATCGACGATCGTTAAATAACCGTCCTCATCCATGATGGCCACATCGCCCGTGTGCATGTAACCTGCTTTATCAATGGCGTTTTGGGTTTCCTCCGGTTTGTTGAAATATCCCTGCATCACCAGCGGTCCTTTGATGCAAATTTCTCCCGCTTCTCCCAAAGGAACTTCTTCCCCGTTCGCCGGATCTACCAATTTACATTCGACATTCATAAACGGCATCCCCACCGTACCCAATTTTTTCTTACCTTTTGATGGATTCATAGTCGACACCGGTGAGGTTTCAGTCATGCCGTAAAGCTCCAATAGTTTGCCTTTACCGATTATATTTTCCAAATCGGCCTGGGATTCTTTGGGAAACGGTGCGGCGGCGGAAATGCAGGTGCCCAGGGTAGAGTGATCCAGCTCCTTAAATTTGGGATCGGCCATCAGCATCTGATAAAGCGAGGGCACATTGGCCATATTGGTCGGTTTGTATTTGTCGATTTCCCTGCAGATGTGTTTCGTGTCGCGGGGGTTGGGTATCAGGACTTGGGTCCAACCGAAGAAAATGGCGCTTTCGCAAACCGTCAGCCCGGCAATGTGAAACATGGGGAAACCCGATAACAAAACCCCTTCGCCCCATTGCCAGCCCAGCCACCTATTAATGCTCAGCATATTATGGGCGGCATTGCGGTGATTGAGCATGGCCCCTTTGGGCGCGCCTGTGGTTCCGCCGGTATACTGAATCCAGCCCAGGTCATCCGGGGTCAACTCGACTTCGACCGCAGCGGCAGAGCTGCGTTTCAGGACATCTTTGTGATAATCAAGTACAATTTTGCCTGCCAATGGAGTTAATTTGCCGGAAGGGATTTTTTTGAACAGCTTACCCAGGATCTGTTTAATTTTGGGAAGAAATCCCGCCACACTGGTCGCCACCACCAGCTTGAGTTGCGGAATGTCATCGGCAATTTTAACGATATGCCCGGCGAAAATGGCATCCAAAGTAACCAGGGCTACTTTTTTGCCGGTACTGCCCAGATCATTCAGCTGGTATTTGATTTGTTCAGCCGAGAGCAGCGGGGAAACTCCGGAGATAATACAGCCGGTTCGCAGCGTACCAATCAGGGAAATTAAATATTCCGGGAGGTTCGGCAGATTTATACCGACGATATCCCCTTTTTCAAAGCCGTTTTCCTGCAGCATGTTGGCGAACTGATTGGCATACTGATCAACTTGCCGAAAAGATATGTCCACTCCCAAAAAACCCAATGCTGTTTTATCCGGGACCTGTTCAAATGCTTTATTAATCATTTCGACGTAAGTCGTGTCAAATTCTTCCGGATCGAAATCCTCCAGCCCGTCATCCCAGTTTTTTTTCCAAAACCGTTCAGCGTACATATTTCACTCCCCCTTTCCTTAGCAGTCGATGGTCCAATTGGCATGAATGACCCGGTGCCAATTCTCACCGATATTAGAAAATTTAAAAATGGGGTTAATGAATATTTGTAAGAAATGAAAAAAATAATATGCGCAGCATAAAATAATTAAGCCGCCGGCGCTAAAATCTATCAAGTATCTTCAGTTTTCAATCACCAATCAACAACCCTGGATTTTTTTTAGGGCGGATTAATTAAGCTTCGTGCACCCGCCACATATCTGCGTCGGTGTAGCATTTTTCGGCTTCGGCATCGTGGCCGGTGGCATCCAGCTCATAGTCGCGCATGGTTTTGGCAGCTTCCAGCACTTCTTTGTAATATTCGTGCTGGATCATTAAATTCATGATTTCATTGGTGCCGGTCCAAATCTGGCTTAAGCGAATATCGCGCACCGCCTTTTCGACCGGATACACATCGGTGTAACCGATGCCGCCCATAATTTGCATAGCCTTATTGGCAATCTCCCAGGCGGCATCCGTGGCAAAACGTTTGGCCTCGCTCACGATGCGGCGAACATTGGGAGCTGCG
>Ga0210064_1000520_pt1 | contig 18168 bp, 11 predicted proteins | sample Muzzi_CordC_D2_FD_185531 | JGI IMG/M metagenome (GOLD analysis project Ga0210064, IMG submission 185531) | Wetland microbial communities from San Francisco Bay, California, USA, that impact long-term carbon sequestration - Muzzi_CordC_D2 (SPAdes) | ecosystem: Environmental > Aquatic > Marine >...
CGGCTAAGTGGCAAGATAGCAACTCTTGATCGAGGACGGCAACGTGACGATGGGCCCGGCGTGCAGCAGGCGACGCCGGCCAAAAACCCGACAACATGAGACACCCATGAATCCCGCATCGCCGCACCGCCATCGCATCACCCTGCTCATCTTCGTCTCGGGCGCAGTGCTGATGGCGCTGGAGATCGCCGGCAGCCGGGTGCTGGCCCCCTTCTTCGGCAGTTCCGTGTTCGTCTGGGGCAGTCTCATCGGTATTTTCCTGGGGGCCATGAGCGGCGGCTACTGGCTCGGCGGCTGGCTCTCGGAGCGCTGGCCGCAGCAGGTGCTCCTGAACAGCCTGCTGGCGGCAGCCGGCGGCTTCACCGTGCTGTTGCCGCTGTGGGCAGCACCCTTGTGCCATGCGCTGGCCGGCGGGCAGGACGCCGTGCTCGACCTCGGGCCGCGTCTGGGACCGCTGCTGGCGGCGCTCATCCTGTTCGCGCTGCCGAGTGTCCTGATGGGGGTGGCCTCGCCGTTCGCCGTGCGCCTGCTGGCCCGGGACGTCTCCGGGGTCGGCGGCGTGGCCGGACGGCTCTATGCCATCGGTACCCTCGGCAGCATCGCCGGCACGCTGGTGACCGCCTTCTGGCTCATCCCGCAATTCGGTACCCACCATATCCTGATCGGCATCGGCATGCTCCTGATGGCGACGGCGGCCGCTACATTATCCATGAGGCGTACCGCCGCCATGCTACTCGCTTTCGGTATCTTGTTATCCGTGATCGCCCTGACGCGTACACCGCCTGACCTGCGTGCCCAACCTGCCAGGGGGCGCTACACACTCATCGAGGAACGCGACTCCGCCTACACCCACATGACGGTCGAGCACCATCTCTACCCGACCCGCACGCGCGGCGAGGTACCGATCGCGGCCTACCTGCGCTTCGGCAAGTACACCCAGGGGGCGATCTTCATCAACGACTGGCAGCGCCGGGGCCGCGAGCACTGGTCGGCGGCCCCCTACACGGACCTGTTTCACCTGGCGCGGCTGTTCAACGCGGACCTGCGGCGGGTACTGTTCATCGGTGGCGGCGTCGGCATCGGCCCGCGTTCCTTCCGCCGGAACTACCCCGAGTCCCGCGTCGACCTGGTGGAGATCGACCCGGTGGTGGTGGAGCTGGGGCGCAAGCACTTTTTCCTCGAAACCGACGACCGCTTGCAGGTGCATATCGACGACGGGCGGACCTTCCTGCGCCGCCACCCCGACCGGCAGTGGGATGTCATTATCCTCGATGCCTTCACCATCGGCGGGCGGTTGCCGTTTCACCTGATGACCCGCGAGTTCCTGGAGGCGGTCAAGGCGCACCTTGCCCCCGGCGGGGTACTGCTCGCCAACCTGAACTCGGCGCTGACCGGGGAGCAGGGGCGCATCTTTCGTGCCGAGTATCTCACCTACCGTGAAGTCTTCCCCAGCGTCTATGTCTTCCCGCGCTACAGCCCGTGGGAAACGGCAAAGGCCTCGAAGGCGGCCTGGGAGCGGCCCCGTAATATCTTCCTTGCCGCCACACTGGAGTCTGCGCCGCGCACGAAAGCCGAACTGGTGGCCTCGGCCGAACAACTGTGGGGTGCGCTGGGGCGTGCGCCGCACCGGCGGGAAGACACCGAGCTGTTCTTTCTCAACGCTCATGCGGCCAACCTGATTGACCCGGCGGTGATGGCACAGTGGCTCGCGGGCGGTGATGACACCCCCATCGACTTTTCCGGGGCTGAGGTGCTCACCGACGACTTTGCACCGGTGGACACCATGGTCTTCGAGCCGGGCCAGGTTTCCGGTTGAGACGGCCGCGTTGCAACGGGAAGCAATAAGGGACACGCCGGGGTGCGATGTCCCCGGCGTATGTGATCAAGATCCGGCTGGCAGTGAACCCGCCTTACATGACGGACACTTCGCACCCGAGTGCGGACATGACCTCAAGGATCATGGTGTAAACCGCAGTGGCATCCGCTCCCCCGATGAAATCGGGTGGTGGCTCCGTTCCGTCGGCGCGGTTTGCGGCATCCCCCAACTGTTCACAGGCAGACGCAATGTCACCGTCCGCGATCAGGTCATCGGCGGCATCGAGCATGTTGCCGAAGGCCTTGAGCCGACCACCTGCGGAGTTACCCGGGCCTGCGCCGAAGATGTCACCGGTCGCAACGCCGTCCTCGAAGAACCCGATGAGCGCGGCCATCTGCTCGCCCGGGGGCGGTTCAACGGCAACGCCCGTTCCTTGAAGATAATATTCGAAATAAGACAGAACTTCGCCGCAGGGAGTAGTGTTGGTTGCATCAGTTCGCATGACCCAGGTGGCCGTTTTTGAACCTACGGATGTCGGTGCAAAAGTGATTTCCACATCGACCGACTCACCGCTGGCGATCGCGCCGGGAAGGCTGTTCGCCGGTGTTTGTGCCGTGATCGCGAACGATCCGCTGGTGTTGTCTGTGATGGCGATTTGACTGACTATGAGGTCGGAACCATCAGTGTTGGTGATCGTAAAGAGCATCGTGCCGGAGTCGCCCACCTCGACATCGCCGTAGTCGTACTCATAGGGTAGACACTGATCATCCGGTTCCGGAAGGACCTGAATGTCCTGCGCCACAACATACGGCGAGAGCGCAAGCCCCAGCACGGCAATCGTGAATTGGAAAAATCTGGAAAGTTTCATGACACAGCTCCTTTCATCAAAGCAGGCATTACACATTCTGCTTTTTATATGAAAACCATAATCCAGCCAGCGATATTCCGCCTTGACGTCCGACAGGAAAATGGCAAAAAGTGTGAAAAATACGTAAAACCACGTATTGAAAGACGAAGCGATACAGGACGGGATGCCTGAATCACCTCTCGATGAGCGCGACAGGTAGTCACTTCCGGTTATCGAACCTTGGTTGCGCGGAAGACAATATCGATGTCTGTTTACAGTACGTTCTCACCGTTCCCATGAATTTCGGGAACGGCAAGGTTGGCTCGGAAGTGACCCTTTAGCTGAATCGTATATAAGAACCTCGTGTAGGTCCGGGTTCGGCCCGACAACGGTCATTCCCTGGTGACTATCAAACGGTGAAAATGCCGCAATAGCCGCCGTTATCAATTGGGCAGCTATTCGTATACCGCCATTACCCTTAATTCAGGCTAACGCTTGTTACCAAACGCTCCCGTTCCAAACCAGCTGCTACGAGTGACTCCTTCAAATTAAAAACATCAGGCACCGTCCATATTGTACCAACAATTGGCTGTAAGCCACCATATGAGCATGACAATGATACTTTATACGTCTCATAGAGACCTATTGGCACGCTTACGTTTTCTATCGCTACTACCGTTCTTGTGCAATCAGTCCATGTGCCATCATCATAATATATGATTCCAGATGTTGTATCTCCTAGCTGCATAGGGCTTTTTGTCTCTAAAAAAATGCCGTTGGGCGATGCGGCTGTATCTGTCAGAAAGACATATCTACCCGAGTCTCCACTTGATTTTCCACAGGCATATAGTGCGCCACTCGCATCTTGGTAAAACAAAGTTGTTCCTGAGTTGGTTCCATTAAATACTGAGTTTGTGGAATTTCCTGAATAAATAAGAGCTCTGCATTCAATCCCAAATGGATTTGTTACTGCTTCACCCACAGTAATAGTGACATCTCCGGATATTGTTTGACCGTCTGCCGCGTCTGCGTCTCTTATAGTGAGTGTGGTGGTTAACATATCTCCTTGCTGGTAAGTGCGTATAACAGAGGTTGCTAAAGGAATTAGTGTTTGAGTAGGAGTGCTGCTGCTACTACCATCATCCCCATCCCCATCCCCACCACACCCGCTAAGAGCGAACGATGAAAAAGTAAATAGCATAAAGGTGCAAATCTGGATTCGTATAATATCCATGCATCTTTCCTTTTAGGTTGTAGCAGTCTTGTAAGCAGTTAATCATCATGGAGGCCGAATATTCACCAGGAATCAATATGCACCTGACTTATTCCTGCTGCTATCTGATTATATTGAAGCCTAATTCAGGCAATAAGAATATACCTTGATGTAACTCTCATAAGGAGGATTATTTGTCCTGCGCTTATAAATACGGGAAACTACTTACTGAAACACGCAGTGCATTTGTTGCGCAAGGACCGGTTTCAGTACTTTTAAGACATATAAAGATTTACGGTGAACGGCAACTGTGGGTTGTTCTTTCTCGTTTAGCGGGCTCTTATATTAGCCGCCGCTAAACGGGCGGCTCCGACCCGTAACCTGCCGTTCACATTGAGAACAGAACCACGCTCTGCGCTGATGTGTACGGGTAAGTTCGGCCAACTTCTGCCCTTACCGGGCGAATTGCTAACGGTGAAAATGCCGCACTAACGGTCATACAACACACAACAAGACGGCGACCAGAAGGCCGCCGTTGATTTTGATGTTACCAGCGTGGTTTTAAGGTGCAGGTGGGAAGTTCTGAATAGTATCATCACCGGCAGTAATAGTTACCGGGGCCACACTCGAGAATTCGACAGCATCATCTATTCCAGCTTCATCCATATCTGCATCACAGGTAAAAGCCGCGACGTAGTCGCCTTCTGCCAGAAAAGGAACCTTGTAGGAATAGTCATCGGCCAGCCGGGTTGAGGTGACGGGATCTCCATCATCTCCATCTACATCATCCGGCGTTGCACCTGCATCAAATACGTATACCGCACCGCTACATTCAGCAGTGATCAATGCTGAATCTACGCTTCCTATTAATGCGCCTACTTTGGCATTATCAACCGTTCGTAATGTCGGGCGCAGCTTATACACGTCAACATCCATATAGGTCAGGCCTTCAGGGTTATTGACAGATTTGCGCAAATCGAAGTCAATGGTGAAGTCTGCCTTTCCTCCCGCCGGCACGACAAAGCCGCTGTTCAGTTTCAGGCCGGACTCGGCACCACTGGGAACAATCATTTCGTACTCCATTCCCCCAATCACGATATAGCTGTCACGCACACCCAGCTCTGCATTGACGAGCAGTCTGGCCCAGCTGTACTTGCCCGAGGGGACCACTTCATCCTTCAGCAGAAACTCGGACGCCCCATCGGTCAGTGTCAGTAAATCGATCTGGCATGCTGTCGGGTCCACAACACAAGGGCCATCAGGCTCAACACCATCTGACTCCTTGGTAAAGTCAAAGATGATCCGATCACCGTCGGAGTGTTTCAGCTCCACGCCAGTGAACTCCACCACGACTTTATCAGCCATATCCACCGGTGCATCCGCTACACTCAGACTCAGACTACCGGTTGACGCCGATCCACCACTATCACCACCACCGCAAGCCACCAGTAGTGCCGCTATGCTGGTAACTGTTAAGCATTTAAGTAATCTTGAATAGCTATTTTTTGACATGACTTGGTCCTTGCAGGAGAAAGATGAATGCTACTTTGTATTGGATCTCACCATCGCCACTTTAATAACTGATACCAGAAGATTATGTGACTACCATCGCAAATGTGTTTTCTGAGCAGCGATTCTAGCTAAGTATACTTACGACCAGCAGAAGCCCTGAACTTCCGGAAAGGGTCTGCGAAGTTGCCGTATTGGATCAGCCCCTTAAATGTCCGAGAACAGTTGCGGGGTGGTGAACGCTGCGGCGGGTCAGGTCTGGTCGATGCGCTTCACGTCAACCGCAACCCGCAGCTGGTGACCCGGGTCGCCGCCGTAGATGACGCCCTTCAGCGGTGTGACATCGGAGAAATCCCGGCCCCAGGCGGTGGTGATGTGCTGGTCCAGCGGAATCTGGTTGTTGGTGGGATCGAAGTCCACCCAGCCGTTGTCGGGCAGGTAGACCGAGAACCAGGCGTGCGATTCATCAGCCCCCTGCAGTTTCTGCTGCCCTGGCAGGGGCAGGGTCTCCAGGTAGCCGCTCACGTAGCGCGCCGCCAGCCCCAGGCTGCGCAGGCATGCGATGGCGAGGTGGGCGAAGTCCTGGCACACGCCGCGGCGGCTGGCCAGCACCTCGGACAGCGGCGTCGAGATGGTGGTGAAGCCGGGGTGGTAGGTGAAGTCCGTATGCACCCGCTGCATCAGGTCGTGGACGGCCTCGAACAGGGGACGGCCCGCAGGAAAGGAGGCGGACGCATAGTTCGCCAGTTCCGCCGCTGCGGCGGCGAGCGGCGAGTCCAGCGTGTACTGGCGCTGCTCACCAAGTTGCGCCGTCTGCGGCACCGCCAGGGAGTCCCGCACCCTGTCCCAGGGAGCGTCGGTGTACAGCGGCAGCTGCCCGGCTTCCTCGTGCAGGACGACTTCGCTGCTGGCGGTGACCGTCATGGCCTGGTGCGGTTGCTGAATGGAGAAGTAACTCATCCGGTTGCCGAAGAAGTCGGCGTGATCGGCAACATCGTGCGGCGCGGGTTCGATGTGCAGCTGATACTGCAGGCATTGCTGGCGGTCGCTGTCGCGCGGCCGCAGGTGCGCCAGGTTGTGGCACTGGCTCACCGTGCCACTGTAGAAATACTCGGTGCGGTGCGTGACCCGGTACTTCATGGCATTTCCGGTCCGGGCCCCACCAGTTGATGGGGAATTTTCACATGCATGAAATAGGTGTCCGCGATGGCGCTGGACGCGGCGCCGAGTGCCTGGCCAAGGCCGGCCAGCAAGGACTCGAGTTCGCCGCGAACGCCATCCTTTGCCTGCATCAGCCGCGCTGCATCGGCCAGGCTAAGCCGGGTGCGCGATTCCATGATCAGTCGCAGTTCCTGCTTGTAGGGACGTATGCCCTGTCCCGGCAGGGCATCGAGATGATGCCGGATATCGTTGATCTGGAAGCTGAGCGAGCGGGCGTTGCTGTCATCGAGCAGCAGAAGGTCCAGCGCGATGTCGAGCTGCGGCCGGTCCCGATAGCGGCGCCGGTACAGGATCAGGCTTTCCGCGACGGTGAGTACCGAGTCCAGCAGCAGCGCCTCGACCTCCACCGGTACGCTGTTCACCAGGGTTGCGCGCAACAGTGCGATCAATTGCAGGGCACGCTCGACCCGCCTGCCGAGGTGCAGGAAGTGCCAGCCGAGTTCCCGGCTCATGCTTTCACTGGTCGCTCCGGCGATTGCCATCAGCGCGGTAATAATGCGATCCAGTACATCCTGCAGAAACTGCGCGTCGTTACCGGCAACCTGATGCAGCACGGCCACCTCGTCACCGATGTCGTTTATCACCCGCCGGGTATCGGTTGAAACCAGGTTGCGCACCGCGTAGGCGGCCTTCAGGAAGGCCTCCAGGTTTGCTGCGAGCGATCCGCTGCGTTTCGCATTGATGACCAGCTCGGTGATTTCTGCCAGGGGTGACTGCAGCCGCTCCGCACTGCCTACGCCGACGAAGCCGGGATAGGTGACGCTCATGTGGGTCAGGCCACGCAGCAGTATTTCCAGGGTGTTCTGGTAAACCGGGTCTGTCAGTTGCAGATTTTCATTGCGGCGCTGGTGAATGGCACGCAGCAGCCGGATCATGGATTCGGCGCGTTCCGCATAGCGCGCGGCCCAGAACAGGTTCTCCGCTGCGACCCCTGGCAGGGTTTCACGGCTTTCCGGGAAGCCCGGGAACGCCTGTATCTGCATGCTTTCCGTTGACTCGGGCTCCGATGCCAGTACCCAGGTATCCTTGCTGACAGCGCCTGCCTGGCTGGACACGATGCGACTGTCGGGTGTGTTGCCGACGCGGGTGAGCCCGCCCGGCATCACTACCCAGGTATCCTGGCTGGCGACCAGGAAGCTGCGCAATACCGCGGGTCGCGGCTCCAGCTGGCCGTTATTCAGGGTGGGTGAGGCCGAGGGAGTCTGCAGTTCCTGGCCGACGAAGTGATGCGGCTGTGCCTTGATGCGTTCACGCCATATGTCCAGTTCCTCGCGGCTCAGCAGGTTGCCGAGGATAGAATGCTCGCCGGCCAGCCGGTATGCGGGTCGCAGCACCAGTTTGTGCAGGTTGGCCAGCACGTAATCCCGCTCCACGGTCTGCCCGCACCACCAGGTTGCAACCGAGGGCAGACGCAGTTCCTGGCCGAGAAAATGTTTCGCCAGCCGAGGCAGGAATGCCATCAACCCGGGACTTTCCAGTACCCCGGAACCCAGCGGGTTGGCGACCGCGACCCGCCCGCGGCGCACTGCCTCGGCCAGCCCGGCCACGCCCAGCAGTGAGTCGGGTCGCAGTTCCAGAGGGTCGCAGAACAGGTCATCGACGCGCCTGAGGATGACATCCACCGGCTCCAGGCCGGTCACAGACTTCAGCCAGACGCGGCCGTCACGCACCGTCAGGTCGGCGCCCTCGATCAGGGTGTAGTCGAGATAATTGGCCAGGTACAGGTGCTCGAAATAGGTTTCGTTCAACGGACCCGGCGTCAGCACCACCACCCGCGGGTTATCCCTGCCGCCGGGCGCCAGGTCAGCCAGCGCCGAGCGTAACAGGCGGAAAAAGGTAGCCAGCCGGTGCGGGTGGGAATCCCTGAACAGGCTGGGGATCAGGCGTGACATGACGGTGCGGTTTTCCAGCGCATAACCGGCGCCGGACGGTGCCTGGCTGCGGTCGTTGAAGACCCGCATCACGCCGTCCGCTCCCCGGGCCAGGTCGGCGGCGTACAGCGTCAGCGTCGGCACCGGCCGCTGGTCCGTGACCACGCAGGAACGCAGGTAGCCAGGATGCCCGTAGACCAGTTCCGCGGGCAGCAGTCGCTTGCGTACCAGGGTGCGTGCCCCGTAAAGGTCGCTGAGGAGGAGGTTGAGCAGTTCGGCCCGCTGTGCCAGCCCGGCTTCGATGTCGGCCCATTCCGCGCTGCTGACCAGCAGCGGCACCGGGTCCAGCTCCCAGGGACGGTTCAGGCCGTCGGGTGTGCCGTAGATATTATAGGTTGCGCCGTCGCTGCGCAGCATGCGCACCGTGTCGCGCTGCCGCTGGCCCAGCACCTCCGGGCCCATGGCGGCCAGGGAATCTATCAGGTAGCGCCAGTGCGGGCGCACGGCGCCGTTGCGGGAGCACATCTCATCATAGGCGCCAGGCGGCGGGGTATAGCCGGGACAGGCAACCGGGGTGATGTCTGGCTTACCCATAATTTATTCTGTTTTCAACTGCAGCCGGGTCGGTATCTCAGGTCCAGGGTACTAGGATACTCCGAATTGACCTCCTCTGCGGGTGGCGCCATCGGCCCCCGGGGCGGGTCGATGACGAAGCGGCGGCGCAACTCATCCGTGCCGGGGGGTGGCCGCAGCGTGCCGGGGGTATGGCCGTCGCCCCGGAAGCGGCTGATGCGGCGGGCTTCGGCCTCGTAGGCGTTGACCGGGAAGACGTCGTAGTGACGCCCGCCCGGATGTGCGACATGGTAGGTGCAGCCACCTATGGCGCGGCCGTTCCAGGTGTCGATGATGTCGAACACCAGCGGCGCATGGATGCCGATGGTCGGATGCAGCGCCGAGGGCGGGTTCCATGCACGGAAGCGCACGCCGGCGACGTATTCGCCGTGGGTGCCGGTATGGCGCAGCGGGACCTGGCGGCCATTGCAGGCGACCACGTAGCGGCTGTCCGTCAGCCCGGTGGCCTTGATCTGTACGCGCTCCACCGAGGAATCGACGAAGCGCGCCGTGCCCTGACTGCTCATTTCCTCGCCCAGCACGTGCCAGGGTTCCAGGGCCGCATGCAGATCGAGTCGAATGTCTCCGACGGTGACCGAGCCGTAGTGCGGGAAGCGGAATTCCTCGAATGGTGCCAGCCAGTCCAGCTGGAAGGGGTAGCCGGCCTGCTGCAGATCGCAGACCACGTCCTGCATGTCGGCCCAGACGTAATGCGGCAGCATGAAGCGGTCGTGCAGCGCCGTGCCCCAGCGCACCAGCCTGTGGCGGTAGGGCTGGTCCCAGAAGCGCGCCAGCAGGGTGCGCAGCAGCAACATTTGCACCAGGCTCATGCGGGCATGCGGCGGCATCTCGAAGGCGCGAAATTCCACTAGGCCCAGGCGCCCGGTGGCGGAGTCGGGCGAGTACAGCTTGTCGATGCAGAACTCCGCGCGGTGGGTGTTGCCGGTGACATCCACCAGCAGGTTGCGCAGCAGCCGGTCCACCAGCCAGGGTTCGGTGACATCGCCGTCCGGCATCTGCTGGAAGGCGATGTCGAGCTCGTACAGGCTGTCATCGCGGGCCTCGTCGACGCGCGGCGCCTGGCTGGTCGGGCCGATGAACATGCCGGAGAACAGCGTGGACAGTCCCGGGTGGTGCTGCCAGTAGGTCAGCAGGCTGCGCAGCAGGTCGGGGCGCCGCAGCAGCGGGCTGTCGGCCGGCGTCGGGCCGCCCAGGGTGAGATGGTTGCCGCCGCCGGTGCCGGTGTGGCGACCGTCGAGCATGAACTTTTCGGTGCCCAGCCGGGCGAGTCGGGCTTCCGCGTACAGGATTTCCGTATGTTCGACCAGCTCCGCCCAGTTGCCGGCCGGGTGGATGTTGACCTCGATGACGCCCGGGTCCGGTGTGATGGCGAACTTGCGCAGGCGCCAGTCACGCGGCGGCTCGTAGCCTTCCAGGCGCACCGGCATGCCGAGGTCCGCGGCGCTGAGTTCGATGGCGGCGACCAGGTCAAGGAAGTGTTCCAGCCAGGTCAGCGGCGGCAGGAAGATATGCAGGATGCCATTGCGGACCTCGATGCAGAGCGCGGTGTGGATAACGGCCGCGCGCCGCCGCGCGCCGCTGCCGTCCGCCGCTTCCTGCCCGGTGATCTCGGGGTGTTCATCCCGGACCGGTTCGAAATGGCTGAACCGCCGGGTGACCTCGCCGTAGTAATCCCCCAGCGGCGGGCGCGGTGCGAACAGGCAGCGATCCGGTTCGATATCGCGTTCCGCTTTCGCCTCCCAGGGCAGCGCGTCCAGCGGCAGGCGCAGGCCGATCGGCGAGTCACCTGGCGTCAGGAACAGGTGGCCGCGGCGAAAGCTCCAGTCGCAGCTTTGCCAGCCGTCCTGCCCGTCGTCCCAGCGCAGCGGCAGGGCGAAGCCGGCAGACTGGCCGAGATCACCGGCAAGCAGCTTTACCAGCCGGCTGCGCTCGTCCGGGTTTTTCATGTCGGTTCCCAGCAGGTCGACGTTGACCGGCTGCTTGCCTTCCTTCCACAGGTAATAGAGGCTGTCCTCGTAGGCCGGGACCAGCCGGCTCTCCGCCAGGCCCAGGTGGCGCGCCAGCCGCGCGGCAAAGCGGTGCGCGTCTTCCGGCCCGTAGCGGTAGTCGCTGTCATCGCGGGCCAGCAGGGCCGGGTCGCGCCAGACGGGGTCGCCGTCCGGGCGCCAGAAGCAGTTCAGCGCCCAGCGCGGCACGGGCTCGCCGGGGTACCACTTGCCCTGGCCGTAATGCAGCAGTCCGCCGGGCGCGAAGCGCCGCCACAGGCGCAGCAGCAGGTCGCCCGCCAGCGCCCGCTTGTTTGCGCCGAGGGCCGCATCATTCCACTGCGCGGATTCCATGTCATCGATGGAGACGAAGGTCGGTTCCCCGCCCAGGGTCAGGCGGACGTCGCCGGCTTCCAGGTCGGCGTCCACCCGGTGTCCCAGCGCCTCGATCAGGGCCCACTGGTCATCGCTGTAGGGCAGGGTGACGCGCGGGTCCTCGTAAATGCGCTGCACGGTGTTACTGAAGCTGAACTCGACCTTGCACTTCTCGGCCTTGCCGGTGATCGGCGCCGCGCTTACCGGGTGCGGCGTACAGGCCAGTGGAATATGGCCTTCCCCCGCGAACAGCCCGGAGGTGGGGTCCAGCCCCAGCCAGCCGGCGCCCGGCACGAACACCTCGGCCCAGGCGTGCAGGTCGGTAAAGTCATGGTCGGTGCCCGACGGGCCGTCCAGCGATTTTTCGTCCGGCGTCAGCTGCACCAGGTAGCCCGACACGAAACGGGCGGCAAGCCCCAGGTGGCGCAGGATCTGTACCAGCAGCCAGCCGGTGTCCCGGCAGGAGCCCAGCGCCTTGCCGAGGGTTTCCTCACAGCTCTGGATGCCCGGCTCCAACCGGATGCTGTAGGCAATGTCCTGCTGCAGCCGCTGGTTGAGTCTCACCAGGAAGTCGTTGATCTGCTGTTTGGAGCGGTCGACGCCGCGCAGCCAGGCCTTCAGCCGGTTGCCGTTCTCGGTGATTTCCAGGTAGGGCGCCAGGTCCTTGCGCAGCGCGTCCGGGTAGGTAAAGGGGAAATGCTCGGCGTATTCCTCGACAAAGAAGTCGAACGGGTTGATCACCACCAACTCGGCGACGAGGTCCACCTCGAACGACAGCAGGCGCACCGGCTCCGGGAACACGATGCGCGCGAGGTAGTTGCCGAAAGGGTCCTGCTGCCAGTTGATGAAGTGCGTGGCCGGCAGGATCTTGAGGGAATAGGCTTCGATCGGGGTGCGCGTGTGCGGCGCCGGCCGCAGTCTGACGACATGGGGCGATACGCTGATCGGCCGCTCGTAGCGGTACTCGGTCTTGTGATTTATCGCGATTCGTATGGCCACCGGTTCTGTACCTGGTCTGTCAAATTCGGAGCGGTATTCGATTCAAGGAGTTCTGAACAGGTTCCCGTGCGTCATCCCGGCGTCAGCCGGAAATCATGACTGTAGCAGCCCGGGCCCGGCGTTTGCCGGGGTGGCGACTGGCGCAGCGTTTTCTTGAAGTCATCTTCCCACAGTGTGCGCCTTGCCGGTCCCCGTCAAGGCCGTGCGTGACAGTGGGCATGGCGGGCATGACAAGTTGTGATCCGCACCGCCGGCACCCTGCGCGGGCATACGCCGGGGCCGGGTCGGGGCGGCTGTTCGCTACAAGACGACCACGGAATTCTCGCCGTCGCCCACCGGGCTGGGGGCGTACTTGTCGGCGGCCCAGTCGTTTTCCCAGGTTTCACTGTCAATCAGGTACTTGTACTGGTACTCGCGATCACAGTCGAGATCGAGGGTTACGCTGAAGGAACCATCCTTGCGGCGCTTCATTTGCGTCCCGCCGGTATCCCAGTCATTGAAATCGCCTACCAGGTATACCGAGGTCGCTGTCGCGGCCGCCTCGCTGGGTAGCTCAAATGTGACCTTGCAGACTGGCTTGGACTTGAGTATCCGCTTTTTCATGAAACAGGGTCTCCTTTGAAAATGTTCAGATTTGCGTGTCATACCGGTGTGCGGGGCTGCCCGGTATCTGTGTGACTGCGCAACAGGGTCAATGTTTTGCCTCGCGGCTGCCGGTGGCACCCGCCTGCAGTTCCAGCAGTTCCTCCTCCACGCCCGCAGCGTGGGTCAGTTCGGCGACATTCTCCCGGGTGAAAAATCCGTCAAAGCCTCCGAAGCGCTGCACATACTCGATGATAAGCGAAGAATGCTCCGAGGCGCTGGAAAAAATCTGTTTCAGGCCCTGTTCCCGGGAGCCAATGACGTCGAGGAGAAAGTCACGGCCCTGTGCGGCGATGTGCCTGACGACGTATTCGATGTTTTCCAGTCCGTCGGTCTCGCCGTCGCGGACCGCAAGCGCAATGTGGTGCAGCCGCGGGCCATAGTTGCGTACAAAGGTTTCGGTCGGCGAGGGCAGCCGGGTCAGGTGATTGACGAAATAGGGCGTGTTGTTTGCGGTGAACACCTTGGCCGGGCTGCGCAGTTCGCTGGCGTGGTACACGCTCTTGGTGACATTCGTCGAGGAATTCTGATCCTTGATGTCGAAGGAGCCCCAGTAGTAGTAACTGGACAGCGACAGCCATTCGAGGATCGCCACTTCCCGGTTCTGGCTGTAGACGCGGGTTGCCAGGTGATCGACGGGCAGGATCAGGTTGTCGATGCGCAGCTTCTTCTGCAGTTCCTTGGCGGCCTCGTAGACCTCCTGCACGTCCGGGCGGATGCTGCTGAGGCCAAGGGCATAGACGCGGATTTCCTCAGTCGGACGTTCCATGTAGGCAACGATATTGTGCGTGTACGGCGAGGGTTTGCTGACGGCAAGGTTGCCCGGCAGCTCCAGCTTGCGGATGTCGTCCTGGGAAAAAAAGCGGAAACCGCGCTGTAGCTGGCAGTCGACGACGTCATGCAGGTTTTCCACTCGCAGGATCTCGCCCATGTAGCGGCTGTTGGGCTTGACGGCGCCAATGGGGTAGACCTCGTTGAGGCTGCGGAAAATGCCCCGGGTCGCCGGGTCCTTGACTTCGCGAATCAGGAAATCCGGTGAGTCCATGTCGATGCGCAGGATATGCGTCCAGTGACTTTCGCTCTCCAGCGTGACGAGGTAATGGTAGGGGGTCATCAGCGTCAGTTCGCCGAGGTAGCGTATCGCATTGCCGGGATCAACCGTGATCATGATGGCGTCGATCTCGTTGATGATGGCGGTGAGCCCGAGAGAATCGCGTTCATCCAGCAGTTGTGACAGGTATTCCTCGAAGAAGGCCGAGTTCTGCTTGTCCCCCTGCCGCGGCAGTGAATTTGATTGCGACATGTCCTGTGAAACCTTGCTGTGTGGCGTTTCTGTACCTGTAAATCAGCAATATTCAAGCCAGCCGGGACAATACCAGAGGGAACATGAAACTCGTCTTGAAATAGAACAGCTTAAGGCGTTGCTCGTGATGTTTCCGGTGCACCATCGGAAATGGGCATGCACAGCGATGTGGCGTGTCTTGCGGGAATTGCACCAAATTGCGCGTGCGTTTCGCGGTGCAACAATGGTGCGTCCTTCCCGCTTCCTGCACCCCGGCGCACGCTGTTGGTGCGTTCTCTGTCTGGAGCATCGAAAAAGTTCTGAACAAATGCAGTTTAGGAAGCCACGATTTTTCCCGTCATTGCGTGTGAAGCGAAGCAATCTCCAACTGATTGAGCCTCAATCAAAAGATTGCTTCGCTTCGCTCGCAATGACGGGGTATACGAGTTGATCGGACGGCCCTTGAATAGCGTTTCCTGCATGTTTGGCACGGTGTATGCAATATTTGACACATTCATGTGTTCAGTCAGTCGTGACAAGCAAGAGCCATGGGCGTGCCGGTGTGGTCACGGCAAAGCTGCCCATTGTAGAGAGATGAGAACGACGCAACCGCAGATGGTGCTGTTGAAGTGAGGCAAGTATCCAGTGGCAATCCAGTGGTCCAAATACACCGCGGCCCCCGCCTATGACGAGCTGATAACGCCGCGAGGGCATGCGCGCAAGGCCGCCCGGCGGGCAGTGCGCTATATCGGTTCCCTCAGTGATCTGGAGCTGCGCGAGCGCCGCGATGCCGCGGAACTTGCGATGCGGGTCATGGGAATCACCTTCACCGTTTACAGTGATGAGGGCGGCATCGACCGCGCCTGGCCCTTCGACATCATCCCGCGCATCATTCCTGCGCGCGAGTGGCAAAGGATCGAGGCCGGGCTGAAGCAGCGCACCCTGGCGCTGAACATGTTTATCGCCGACATCTACGCCGAGCAGCGCATCATCCGGGAGAAGGTGTTCCCCGGCGATCTGCTTGCGAAGTCGGTCAATTTCCGCGAGCAGTGCATGGGCATCAGGCCGCCGCTCGATGTCTGGGCGCATATCTGCGGCAGCGACCTGGTACGCGACAGCGACGGCAAGGTGTATGTCCTGGAAGACAACCTGCGCGTTCCTTCCGGTGTTTCCTACATGCTGGAAAACCGCCTCGTCATGAAGCGCGTTTTTCCGGAACTGTTCGAGGACGTCAGCATCCTGCCGGTCGACGGCTATCCGACCCGGTTGTTCGATACCCTGGCCTCGCTGTCACCGCGGCCGGCCGACTATCCCACCATCGTGGTGCTGTCGCCGGGGATCTACAACTCCGCCTACTTCGAGCATTCCTATCTGGCGCAGCAGATGGGTGTGGAACTGGTGGTCGGCAGCGACCTGGTGGTGCAGGATGACGACTGCGTCTACCTGCGCACCGTCGGCGGCCTGGAGCGTGTCGACGTGATCTACCGGCGGGTGGACGACCTGTTCCTGGACCCCGAGGCATTCCGGCCGGACTCCATGCTCGGCGTGCGCGGACTGCTGCGTGCCTGGCGCAAGGGGAATGTCGCGATCGCCAATGCGCCCGGCGCGGGTGTCGCCGATGACAAGGTCGTGTACGCCTTCGTTCCTGCCATGATCCGTTTCTATCTGGACCAGGAGCCAATCCTGCCGAACGTGGAAACCTATCTCTGCATGGACGACAAGCAGCGCGACTACGTGCTGCAGAACCTGGACAAACTGGTGGTCAAGCCCGCCAACGAATCCGGCGGCTACGGCATGCTGGTGGGGCCGTTTGCAAGCAAGACGGAGCGCAGCAAGTTCGCGACGCTCATCCGCAAGGACCCGCGCAACTATATCGCCCAGCCAACCCTGTCGCTGTCGACCGTACCGACCCTGTGCGACGGGCATGTCGAGGCGCGGCACATTGACCTGCGTCCCTTCATCCTGTCAGGGGAAACGAACCACGTGACCCGCGGCGGCCTGACGCGCGTCGCGCTCAAGCAGGGGTCGCTGGTGGTGAATTCCTCGCAGGGCGGCGGCAGCAAGGATACCTGGATCGTCGACACGGAGGTGCACTGACAATGCTCCTTTCCAGCGTGGCGGAACGGGTGTACTGGATGGCACGCTATATCGAGCGCGCCGAAAACACCGCGCGAATCATCCTGGTGCATAACAACCTGATGCTCGACATGCCGCACCATATCCCGATCGGCTGGGAGCCGCTGGTGTACATCATGGGCAGCATGGATACCTTCGTAAAACGCTATGATGATCCCGCGGAGCGCAACGTGATCCGCTTCCTGGTCGCCGACAGGCACAACCCGAACTGCATCACCTGTTCCCTGGCAATGGCGCGCGAGAACCTGCGCACCACGCGTGCCATCGTGCCGCGCGCCGCCTGGGAAACACTCAATGACCTGTACGAGTACACCCGCGAGAATGCCACCAGCGGCATTAACCGCCGTGGCCGCTACGCCTATATGAAACGGGTCATCGACTACTGCCAGCTGCTGACGGGCAAGCTGTCCGGCACCATGTCGCACGATCTGACCTACGAGTTCCTGCGCATGGGACGCAACATGGAGCGCGCCGACATGACATCGCGTGTCATCGATGTGCGCGCCACCAACCTGCTGCCCTCGCAGACCGATGAACTGAAGCCCTTTGACGACATCCAGTGGAAGAGCGTGCTCGACTCCCTGATGGCCTACCAGATGTACCGGCGGCACGTGCATGTGCGCGTGCGCGGGCGCCAGGCGTTGCGCTTCCTGCTGCAGGAGCCCGATTTCCCGCGCTCCATACACTACTGCCTGGCCGAGGTCGAGCAGTGCCTGCGGCGCCTGCCGGGCAACGAGTCGGCCCTGCGGGTGCTCGGGCGTGCCCAGCGCCTGGTCAAGGAAGTGGCCATCGGCGACATCCTCAAGGAAGGGCTCAATGATTTCATCGATGAGCTGCAGCTGGTGCATGCCGAGCTGCAGGAGCAACTCTCGGTGACCTACTTCAACGTACAGGAGGAGGGCGCGCAGGCGTCCTGAAGGACCGGATGTCATGGCAAGGGGTGCATGCACATACACTGAGCAGGAGAAGCACTGACCGCCCGGCTGTCTCGGCGCTCGACCTGCAGCACATCAATCTGCAGCTGGCATCCCTCGGCAAGCCGGTGTGCAGTCTCGGCAGCGACGAGAGCTACCTCGCGATTGCCGAGAGTCTGCTGAAGCAGTATACCCAGCAGCGGCGCCTGCTGGCGGAATACCGCTGCCCGGCCGACCGCCGTATCGAGGGGTTTCTCAATACCTGGCTCGGTGAACAGGGCATACCCCAGACTGTCAGCCTGCCACAGGCCAGTTTCATCCTCGATCAGCCCGGCCTGGCGCGGGTCCTGTCGCTGCCGCTGGAACTACCCGAATTCCATTCTCCCTATGTCGATTCCTACCGGCTGCTGCAGGGGATGCTGCACAACCCGCGGTATGACCGGCGCACCACCAGCGGCGTGTTCCATATCGCCGCCGGGGGTTACCCGGTTCCCGACGACAAGCGCGAGGCCCCGGCGGCCGTGTTTGCCTGCCTGCTGCGCGCGGCGCTGGACCCGCCGGAAGAACTGCTGTGCCTGCCGGTCACGGCGGCACAGCCGGACGGCGCCGCCGTCTGGACATCGCTGCTGGTGCGCCCGACGGTGCGGCCGGAAGTGGCGGGGGTGCTGCCGGCGAAGAACATGGAGATCCGCGTGTTCGCCCCCGGCGGCCTGGTGGCCAACCTG